>Ga0210401_10000298_pt1 | contig 62146 bp, 41 predicted proteins | sample IncBWH32MmetaG_FD_150866 | JGI IMG/M metagenome (GOLD analysis project Ga0210401, IMG submission 150866) | Forest soil microbial communities from Barre Woods Harvard Forest LTER site, Petersham, Massachusetts, United States - Inc-BW-H-32-M | ecosystem: Environmental > Terrestrial > Soil >...
ACGATGAGCGAGGTGGAGCGCGGCGTTAGTCCCCGGTCCTGCACCATTGATTCCTTTTGTTCACTGGTGACACACGTGAGTCCATGTACTGTTGGGACTTGCAGTGGGGTCTCCTACGAACGATAGTCTCCACTCAGCCGCACCTTGTCGGCTTGGTCGGTTCGTAATTTCAAACTCGTTGATGTACGTGTGTTTCCACGCCAGGCATAACGCCTGGAACACACATCCTTCTTCCCCCCTCGGTTCCGCACAAGCAAAACGCGGCCCGAAGAAAGGAGCAATAGTGGAGAGGCTTAATACCCTTCCGCCCTAGCTGTTTCCGCGATTTCAATCCAGGTTTCGTCGGCTATTAACCAGGAGAAGCGCGCTCTGTTTCCGGTGCCGCTCGGGTATCCGTGTGCTCAAATTCCATCAGTAGACCCCAAGGAGTCAAGGATCAATGAAAAAAACGTTTTTCACCACTCTATTGTTCGTCTTAACGTTCTCGATCTCGCTGGCGGCTCAGTTGCCAAACTACACGCTGGCGGACGTGGCGAAACATAACACGCCAGCAGATTGCTGGATGATTCTTAACAACACGGAAGTCTATAACGTCACGGCGTTTCTGAATGTACATCCCGCCGGCGCTGGACCGATGACTCCGTTTTGCGGAGCGAATGCAACAACCGCATTCAACAACGTAGGCCATTCGACGCGAGCCGTGGGGTTGGAAGCAACCTATCTAATCGGCAACCTGGTCGCTTCCAGCATAAGCGTCACCATATCGCCAACAACAGCATCCCTGACCCCAGGACAGCAGCAAACGTTTGTCGCAAACGTTGCGAACTCCACCATGGGCGTCAAGTGGACGGCCACCAGTGTAGGAACGGTCGACCAGACGGGACAATACACCGCTGTGACTCCAGGTACTGGAACGGTTACTGCAACTTCGTTACAGGATCCGACGAAATCTGCTTCGGCAACGGTAACCGTAACGTCCGGGCCTCCTACGGGTGGTGGTGTTGCGGTCACGGTTAGCCCTAGCACCATGACCGTCAATGTGGGCGGTACGCAACAGTTCACGGCCAACGTGACCGGCTCAACCGCGGGAGTTACCTGGACAGCGACCGGCGCAGTTGGAACGGTTGACAGCAAGGGGTTGTTCACCGCGACCAAGGCTGGTCAGGGCGTAGTCAAGGCAACTTCTGTTACCGATCCGACCAAGTCTGCTTCCGCTGCAGTGACGGTAACTAAATCGGGTCCGGTATGTTCACTCTCTTCGAACACCTCCGGGTTCATCATCAACTGTGTCCCGGCCAACATGGTTCCGTCGAACCGGTACAGTTGTGCTGCAACATCCGATGGAAAGTCCACCGTGGTTCGTTGCACCAGCAGCAGTAGAGATCACGGAGACGACTAGCGGTAGCCTCTCACCGAGGTCCTCGCTGGGCAAGTGTGGAAGCCCGTGTTTGACGGGGTCCAAGCGTCGTGCGAAGTGTGGAGGGTCCGGGTCTGGACTCTTCACGCTTTCCCTACGGCGCATCCTTTCCGCAGCGAGCTGTGTCTTGTGGATGATGGGAACGCGTAGCAGTCCTGAATAAGGCTGTTGCGTTCCCCGCAGGAGGCCAATTGTGCGAGACAGTCTACGAAGTGCTGAGAGAGAAAGAAGAAGCTATCGAGCAGGTTCGCCGGGAAGTCGAGGCACGGCGCTCGGTGACTCCTTTGCCATCTGACGCCAGATCGACCATTCCGCAGCCAGTTGTTCGCGGGGAGGCGGGGATAGAGACAATCAGCCAACAACCGGGAGAGGCGCTTTGCACAGTAGCTCCCCTCCTCGTTGACGAGACCGAGAATTTTGATCCCGAAGTCCGCGCTCGGTTAGTCGAGGGCGCGGAAAAACAATTCCAATCCGGCAGAGCGAGAAGGATTTCGCGCCAACTCAGGCATTTTGCAACGCCTTTGCTGCGTGCCAATCTCGGGTAGCGTCTTCCTGGTGATTCCCACTCGAAAGCTGTAATCGTCCATGTAGGGGACGCCGAGAGCAAACACTCCTTGCTCAAGGACGTGCCAGGGCGGTTACAGACGGTTTCTCGGGTTCTTTGATTCCTTGCGCAGTTTCCAAGGGGTATCTCGAAATCACAGGAGTAACCTGCCCTTCGTGTATTCGGGCCTCGTACCACAGAGCGAGTTCGACTCGGTTGCTTACGCCAATCTTGTCGTAGATGGCGCTTATGTAGTTCCTGGCGACGTGTGCGCCGATCCCGAGCTTGGTGGCGATTTCTCGATTTTTCAGACCTCGGGCCACCAGCGCGACGACTCGTCGTTGGCATCGGCTGAGCTTCCTGGTGCGATCTAGCAGTCGCTTCGTAGCCGGCAATTTCCACCCCTTGGGCAACCAGGAGAGATGTCAGCTCCTGCGCGGGCTGGTGGGCAACTGCACAAGAACTCCCCTTAGTTGTTGCCGCGAACCAGGCTAATCAGCCCCAATATGAGCGCCAGCACCAAAAGAACGTGAACGAATCCACCCATCGTGCGCCCAGTGGCCAAGCCTAGAACCCACACCAGCAGCAGCACGACCGCAGCGATTCTGATCACAGGAGTCTCTCCGAGTGTCGCCGAGCAAGAAATTTTCTTGGATTTATGTCGGGGCCCGAGATACTGCGAGGCACGTTACCACGTCCAGCGGAAAATAAACTGAAAAGCACAAGGCAGATGCACTTCTGAGTATTCCGGGATGGATCGCGTCCGTGCAACGGTCCTGCGATAGTGGGATATCAGAATTTCTCCGGAAGAGTACTCCCCCCCAAACGGGGCGGGGGGGCGCAACTCCATCCCGTCATCAACGGCGTGCCGCAACGGACATCGACGCTTATCAATCTAGCTCGGGGGTGCATATTCCATCCCGTCATGTTCTAACCCCGTCAACGCATTCAGGGGGTTAGAACACGACGGGAGCAAATATGAACCCCCAATAAATTGTGTTTACTGGATGGTTAGCCGCAAGGAAGATTAGATCGATTATTCTCTATGCTTGTCATCCGCGCTGCGAACACGGGGCTCGGAAGTACACTGATGAGCGTCGATGTTAAAATAATGCACTCCGTTGAGTGGTGAGAACATGACGGAGTTGTACTTAACCACGTTGATTAACTCGCCCCTAGGAGCTAGAGCCTAGCAGCTTTCTTTTTCTCCAGCACTACCGTCCGGGTCTGGCCCAGAGCGCGATTGAGGGATTCCCTGGGAATCTTGGTGACCAGCGGCTTCAGCAGCCAGCCCAGTCCAAACGGAATGTCGCGTGTCAACGACAGAGCCTCACATTGCATGTAAACGCCGCCGTCTTTCTCCTCAAATCGCCAATAGGTGTTGAGCCGCCAGAGATAGCCTCGGCCCTGGCCGACGGGCCACTCTTCGCCATCTGGATGGCCGGAGTCCTTTACCTCAGCAATCTTAGTGCTGATGGAATGTGAATACATTTTCCGGGGCTCTACTTGGCCCCAGTGGGTTACATATTCTGTATTGAATATCGCTGTTGTAAACCGCTTCTGATACAGGCGCAGAAAAAACCTATAATCATTTCCCTGATGGGAGATCAGATGGGAGGCAGTGACCTCCGGCTTGTAAAGTTCCGCGCGGCGATCGTAGTCCTGCACGATTGGCAAGAGCTGCGCCAGCGTCACACCGGGAATAAAAATGATCCCGATCCAATGATGTACCATTCCGCCAGGTACATCGGCGCTGAGTCCCGGGGCTTCGGTTTCCCGCTTTTCCACCAACACTTCGCCATTCATGAGCTTGTCGTACGAACTTTTCATTGCGTCCGACTGCAGGGCGTCCACATACAGGAATATTCCACCGGGACGCAGCTCACTATTGATTCTGGCCTCCGTGGCTGCGACGTATTTGTCGAAGGCAGTGGTCGTTTCCTGCTGCAGCTCGGCCGCCGTACCTGAGAGACTTAGGCCAACCAGACATGCGATGAGTGCAAAGGTTCGTTTCATATAGCAGTAGTTGCTACTTAATTTAGAGTGACAATCGCAGGATGAAGCTCCCATAGGGTCGCTACATGCCCACGATCGTGCTCAAAATCTTCGAAAGCCATGCCCAAGACGTCGACGGGCAACGCCTGCGGAAGTTCCCCTCCATGTTGCGAGTCGAGAAGAAATCCATGCTGCTTCAGTTGCGCTTGCAGATTTTGCCGAGCAGAACAATATTCGCTATCCACCGGCGTTTCTACGATCATCCGTGGGGCAGTCTTGTCCGCAGTGTGCGAAATCTCCATAGAAACGTCACAGTCTAGCGCGTTCACGCTCGCGTTCTGCAGATATGCGTTCGCAATATGAAAAACCTCCTGCTCGCGTCCAGTTCGTGGCGCGTCGGGAGGTATGACCGGATCTTGTGACCAGGTAAGAATGATCTCGACTGAGACTTCTTGTGCAACGATGTTCGGGATTGGGACATGTTTGGCGAGATGCCGATAGTCAGCGATGTCCGGCTCAATGGGTAGACATTTGCAGAGGTCTTTGGGCGTGGGCTGCAAAAAACCAAAATCTTGCCCGCTGCAACTTACGATAGCCAAAGCTATGAGGATCGTGAACCACGTCAAATAAATCCGTTTACGGTTTTCCAATGGGAGGCTCATCGATGACCTCAGATGCTACTGACGGCTGCCAGGGCTGTATCACACAACGGTTGGCCGATCCAAAAGCGATATTTGGTCTTATACTGCCCGCCTGACAGACGCCCACGGGGTTCGCGATGAGAGCAGTCATTTTGATGTTCGGTTTGGCACTTGCGCCTTCCGTAGATTCAATGGCGCTAAAGGGCCGAGCGCCTTGTTGGCACGTGGAGGGCAGGTCCGACAGGCTTCCTGATCTACACGTGTGACGTTCTGGAGCTCAGGCCTCGTAATTCTGGAAACGCCGGGCACCTCGCAAAAATTCCACAAAAGCTTTTGACTTTAGATCGAAATGGAGGGAAGCTCAAAAATGAAATGTTAAAGGAGTGTTACAGTCCGATTAAAAGATTGTTAAAACCTCTTCCCTCGCTCGCGATTCAGTGGCACCCTCCCCAAACATGGTTTTCTCTTTCCTTCATTCTGTGCAACCTTACAACAGTTACGATTTGTCAGCGCCCTCGCACGCTCACAGCGGAAGGCCCATCCGCTTCACGAGGTCGATATAGCGAGGATCGGAGCGGAAAGGCTCTAACGGCTTGACAACTTTGATGAGCTGCAACGCTCCAGACTTCTCGGAATACGCCTTCTGCAGCCAGAAAAAGACCTGCTCTTTGTCACCGAGGATGGCACTTTGGTAAGCAATGATCGCGGGGTCAAAGTAGCGGCGTTGAGCGAGCTGCTTGCGAAGTTCAACGTGCCGACTCTGCGCAGAGCGGAAGCCGCTTTTTGCATACACTAGCGCCACTTCTTCGTAGATCGACAACTCGTCCGGATCCGGGTCGAGTGTAGCCGCCTTTTTCCATTCTTCCAGCCACAACTCGTACTTGCCCTGTTCACGATATAGACGTGAGAGATTATCGTGGGCCGAAGCGTAATTTGGGTCAATCTCGATAGTCTTTTTGAATTGGTCCAGCGCCCGATCGTACTGGCCCTCGTCCGCGTAGACTCCTGCAAGGCTCGTGTTGAAGGTCAAATTGAGTGGGTCGAGATCAAGTGCGCGCTTGTATTGCGCAATTGCGTCCTCGAACCGTCCCATTCGGTCCAAAAACAGAGCATACCAGTGACGAGCATTGGTATTGTTGGGATCGAGTTCGAGGGCACGCTGATACTCGCGTTCGGCAGCATCCCACTCCCACAAGTCCTGACTGGCACCCGCCAGCACAGCATGTGCTTCGGCCAGACTGTCATCGATAGCCAGAGCCTTGTGTGCCGCCGCACGTACTTTAGGCGACTGAGCGGGGGTAGGGACTAGCGCATAATCGGAGAGCACATAGTAGTAATCGGCCAGTCCGACATAAGCCAGAGCATAATTCGGATCTTTTTCGATGGCCTGATTGAAAAACTCTTTGGACTTTTCGAGAGAATCCTGGGTGCGCTTCTCCCAATAAAACCGACCCTTTAGATAGAGCTGGTAGGCTTCCGGATCATTTGTGCCGCCCATCGATACCAACTGTCTCTTGCTCTCACCAGACAATCTCTCCCGCAACCGGGCGGAAATCGCGCTGGTGATGTCCTGTTGCATTGCTAGTACATCTGAAAGCTTTCGGTCATATTGGTCCCCCCACAGGTTGCGATTGGTCCGGGCATCAATCAGTTCGGAACTGATAATGAGCCGATCATTTCGCTGCACGATGCGGCCTGTGACCACCGCCTGCACTCTCAAATCCTTACCAACAGCTTGAGGATCGACCTCCCGTCCCTTGTAGTGAAAGACTGAAGCACGCGACATGACGGTCAGGTTAGGGAGTTGTGACAGATTATTGATCAGGCTTTCGGTGATGCCGTCACTCAAGTACTCACTGCTCGAATCGTTACTAGCGTTGACGAAGGGCAACACGGCAATTGAAGAAATTTTTGGCTCCCTCGTTCGACCGCGAAACAGATAAGCCGTAGCACCCACAAGCAAAATCGCGACACTGATCGCTAGCCACACGAGGCGGATTCGATTGGAAGGCGGAGGCTCGAGAGTGGTACCCGAAGCGTAAGGCTGCGAGGTCTTCGTACTTACCACTCTCGATGACATCTCTGTGGCGGCTGGCTCCGCAGCGACGATCGCACTACGACTGGAATCGGTGTCCCTTTTCAAACGCTGGAGGTCCGCACGCATGTCCGAGGCGTGCTGGTAGCGTAGGGTTCTGTCTTTTTCCAGAGCCTTGTTGATGATGTCCTCGAGTTTGAGCGGCAAGTCTGGATTGAGCCGAACTGGTGGAGTCGGAGAACGATCCAGAATAGCCTGAAAAACCAACGCGGACGTGTCACCGCGGAAGGGCAACTTGCCTGTGGCCATCTCGTAAAGGACTGCACCGAAGGAAAACAGGTCGGTCCGTGCATCGAGATCTTTTCCTTTGGCCTGCTCGGGCGACATGTAAGCAACGGTTCCGAGTGCAGAGCCGGGACTGGTCAGGTGCTCATCGCTGAGCGCAGTTGCTTGTTCCGGAAGGGCCTCGATTTGCACATCTGTGCCGGAGACAGAGGTCACCTTCGCCAATCCGAAATCCAGAATTTTGGCGTGGCCTCGTTCGGTTACGAATATATTGGCCGGTTTCATGTCGCGGTGAACGATGCCCTTGCTGTGAGCCGCGTCGAGAGCGTCGGCGGTCTCGATGGCAAGGGGCAGCAGCTCTTCCAATGGCATCGGACGGCTGCCGATCATGTGCTTTAGCGTGCGCCCGTCTAGAAACTCCATGGCGATGAAGGCGCGGCCGTTTTCCTCGCCAATGTCGTAGATCGTGCAGATGTTGGGATGGTTCAGGGCAGATGCAGTCTGCGCCTCGCGCTGAAAGCGACTCAATGCCTGGCGGTCGCGAGCGACTTCCTCCGGTAGGAATTTGAGCGCAACGAATCGGTGCAGGCGGGTGTCTTCAGCCTTGTAGACCACTCCCATGCCACCGCCCCCGAGTTTTTCCACGATGCGGTAGTGCGAGATGGTTTGGCCGATCATTGGCGCGAATCTTACGTGCGGGCAAGGATCAAGTCAATTCTGTCCCTCGCGCAGCGCAAGACTCCATGACCCATAATGTGCGCGAGTTCCCCCATCGTGGCACAACGGACAATCTGAGCGGCCTTGTATGTACGCGGAAACGATCTGTCCTACTTGCCTGACTTTCCACCAGAGTGAGCATGCAAAGCCAGCCGAGCGAGAGTAGCGCCCGCAGAAGCGAAAGAGCGCCTAACAAGCCAGCAGCTCGCAGCGTTCAGCGTGGTCGGCGCAGAGCGACGTCCCGCAGTCGGAGCAAAGGGTCGTTGCGGATCGGCCACAGGCTATGCCCATCTGATCGTGCACGTCGTGCATTTCGACTACGCCACAGATCAGGTAGTTCATCACAGGGAAGAACTATATCACCATCGAAATCGTGCGGGGTGCAATGGATAATGAGCCACAGATGCCTCTGTGACAATTAAATTACAACCTACATCGAAGCGTGTCACGATTCCCGGAATCAAACGCACTATGGATTGGAAAGCAGCTTTCCGAGGCTAACCGGCTTCGCCAAGCGGTGACAGGAGTTAGGCAGAGCACATGGGAGCGAACCTGCTCCCTTGTAATGCGGCAGTCCGGTTGCAAGCCCGGGCGACTAGCGCAGATTTCAGAGCGAAGGCGGCACAGTGACTTATGGCAAAGGTAATCAAATTTTGCGTACCGACCCGCTTTCGGAGAAAAGTGGCGTGGGTTCCCTCGCGCAGGCGCGGGAAGGTGATCGAGTTTCGCGTGCAGATAAAGAAATCTGCATAGGCTAGTGGGACGACTCCGTGCCGACGATATTCTGCTCGAACAATTGATATCGATATCGAATGATTATTTCTCGACCTGTTCTTGTTCACGCCACACCGAAACTTCTGGCCTTCGCGGAAGATAGCGCACTCGCATCGTGCAGCCTTTCCACGCGTTCACATAGTCCCAAGCCTCTTCTGCAGTTCCGAACCACTCGGTGTGATACCCAGAGTAAGACTGCCCGTCAACAGAGTAGGCGTATCCGAGTTTGGCCGTTGCGTACTCGAAGTTAGTGCTTGTGAGCGAACGTCCGCCCCAAAAGACTTCTCCGGTTTCGATAACTCCGTCCGTTCCCGGCCACGATGACGATCGATGAGACCGCAGCTTCTGCTTTCCCCAAACGAACGGCATCGCTATCAACGACAGAAAAGATCCGGAATCGTCCGACGGATAGTAATCAGACATCACCCTGACCTCTGAAGGGCATCCAGTCAGGCCAGCGCATCAGGCTGTCTTCTGTTGCCTTCGCCATTTCGCCCAGCGTGCTTTCTGCGCGCTCGGATGCGGGCGATTGCAGTTGCTGACAGTCTGCGTTGTTTCGTTACGCTGCGAGCGTTGAGTGCCGATAGCGCGTTTTTCAATTTGCGCCAGCTGAGCAGTGAGGCAAGGCGCGTTCTCGCTCAAGGTTTCGCAGAACCCAATTTAGATTGGCCATTGCGCCAGGATTTTACATCACCCATCGCGAGGAATGAAGCTGGTTGGTCGCAACGGGCGGACAGCTCAGCTTCCACTCAATTAGATCGAGGAGAGTTCTCATTCCGCGCAGATCGCTTGTTCTCAATGTTGGATGTGGCATCGGCTTATCATTCTTGGCAGTCGAACAGCTGCGGAGTTATCAAATACTTATCAAATGCTTATCAGTTTTCGCCGATGCTTTTTGAGTCCGAAGTGCTTGAGGCGATTGAGCCCGACGGTCTACCTGGTCTTTTGCGAATAGTTGAGGAAGTTATCAAATTTGTTCCAACTGCTTTGCGGACCTGGAGTGCAGGTCCAGGATGCGCGATGGCCAATGGAGTTTCAGAGTCGGAGTTCAGGGTACCTGCCAATCCAGGGCATAGATCTCTTGGCTGCTGGTATCGCGTACGAGCAGGAACGAATCGTCCGGGGCCAGACCAGTCCACGATGCGAATTGGCCCCAGAAGCGACGCAGGCCCTTGAGGCTGGCCAGCCGTTCCAGCTTGCGATCGGAAATGCGCACTCGGAAGAGGGCGGGATCATCGGTCAGGGTGGTGTCGAAGTACAGGTAACGGCCATCGTGGGACCAACTGGGATAGCCGATGGGCATGGTGACCAGATCCGTCCATTGTTGGATGGCGCGATCGAACAATACCAGCTTCTGCGAATCGATACTGAGGGCGGCAATAAATTTTCCGTCGGGGGAGCAGCGAGGAGAAAAGAATCGCTCGGCGTGCGGCAATGGCGAGATCTTCTTAGTTTGCACATCGACGATGGCGACTCCGGGGCCCGAGACAATGTCATGCGATTCGCCCGCCTCGTTGAGGGTAAGGACCACAGATCTGCCATCGGGAGACCAGGTGGGATCGAAGCCGACCGTCACGCTGGGGAGCAAGTCATGGGTAGCGCCGCCATCGCTAGCAATCAGATAAGCTCGCCAATTCGTATTCATGGTTTGGCCCATAAATACGATCTGTTTCCCATCCGGCGACCATCGCGGCAGCGCAGCCTGCAACGCAGGCTCGGTAAGCTGGAGGCGCTGACTGCCATCCGCTTTGCTGCGCCACAGAGTTCCTTCGGGAACAGAGATGTAGGCCACAAACTGGCCATCGGAAGAAAATGCCAGATCGGTGGCGGAAATTCCCCCCAGATAGGACGTGAAGGCGGATTGGCCATTGTAGCGGACCAGTTCGGTGCGAGGCTGCGATCCAACTGCGAAGATCCTTTTGCCATCCTTGCTGGCAACAGGAAAGCTGAAATCTAATGGGCCGTTGGTCAATTGCTCGGGCTTGGCGGCAGTAAGCGAGTGGGCTTGCTCGGGCAGAATCCAGAGATTGGTTTTGCCGTCGCGGAGGCTCTGGAAAATGTAGTACTTACCATCAGGAGTCCAGTTGCCGCAACACTCGCGTGGTGTTTCGTTCCAACCGGGAAGCAATGGGCGCAGATGGCTGCCGTCGGCGTAGATTTCCCAAATGGCGGTGAAACCAGTTTTGGGATCAAGGACGTCGAAGCGAATTCTTCGACCATCAGGAGAAAAACGTAGTCCGCTGACGCTACCAATTACAGTGGCCAACTTCCGCGGCTGGCTCCCGTTCCCATGTGCAGCGTAGATATCAGGGCCATGGGCAAAAACAATTCTGCTGCGGTCGCCGGACCACGCCGCCGCCTCTCCCGACGAATCATTCAGACGCTGAGGAGATCCAGTGGGCAAGGGCACAGACCATAGGGCAGCAGGGCCTTCTGTACCTTTGAAACTGGTAACCAGAAGTGCAGAGCCATCGGAGGCGATATCGGCAGCGAAACTGTTCGCGAAAGGAATCGCTACTGCTGAGCTTTCCCCACCATTCACTGAAACCTGAGAAATACCAAAATGATCTCCCTGCAATTCCTCTATGTAAAGGCGGTCACTGTCCGTGACCATCGAGAGCTTCCGCAGGCCATCGTGGGTGATTTGGGTGTAGCCAAGGATCCGAGGCGGGGGCGTGGGCCGGGTAAACCAGACTAACGCAGCGATCACAATGAGCAACGCGGGAATTATCCATGCGAGCACTACAAGATTTATCTTCCGAGTCTTTGCGGCGGGCTCGTGAGCGACGACATTTCCTTGCGACGAGGGCGGTAGAACTTGTAGCGGGGCCGCTGATACGGTCGCTGGCTCTTCTACTGCGGGGGCTCCGTTTGTCTGCCCGATGAAGCGGTAGCCGCGGCGGTAGAGGGTCTCGATGAATCGAGGATGTTCGGAATCGTCTCCCAGCGCCTGCCGCAGCTTCTTGACCGCGCTATTCAGGCTGAGATCGAAATCGACGAAGGTATCCTGCGGCCATAGGCGCTTCTGTAATTCCTCCCGGGTGACGATTTCGCTCGGGCGTTCCAGCAGCATGGCCAAAATTTGGAAGGGCTGTTCCTGGAGCTTGATCCTGATTCCGGACTTGCGCAGTTCACCCGTCCGCAGATCGAGCTCAAAGAGCCCAAACCGGACCACGTTTTGGTTGGTTCTCGGATTCAGCGCGGAGCCCGACATACGAGGTCGCTTCTATGGTCGCCTGAGAGTCTACCATCGGTAGCGGCGCGAAACGGTCGCGAATTCGGTTCACACTTTCTCTCTCGGCTCCTGTTTTCAATTGGATAGCTAGCCACAATCGCCCCCCGCAGAAATCATTTTTCAACCATTGTTCAGCTTGTTGCGTGGGACCAAAGTGGCACCCATGCTCGTGCGGCCTGACTGACTTTCAGGACAACGCGGCAAATCGTGGCAGGAGAAAAGCTATGAAAAGACGGATGATTTTTCTCGCAACCCTCGTCGCCTTGATCGCACTCGGTGTGCCAGTCCACGCTCAGACCGGCGTAAAGGTCAGGGTTCCCTTTGACTTCATCGTTGCCGACAGGACTCTCCCCGAGGGCGAGTACTTGATTTCATCGCTTCAGGACGAAGTGCTCGTCCAGAACGCACAAGGCAAGACGGTCGCAGTGGTGTTGTCGAACGCAGTCAGCGGACGCTCAATTAGCAAAACTGGCCAAGCGGTTTTCCAATGCTACGAGCAGCGTTGCTTTTTGTCGGAACTGTGGAGTCCGACCCAATTCGCCGGACGTCAATTGCTTAAATGTCACTGGGAGAAGGAACTTGCAAAGAAAGAAACCCCAAAATACTTTGCTCTGAGGGCCAAGAATTACAACTAAGGACAGGTCTTTCGGGTTTGCCCGTCACTCGCCAAGTGGGGAATTCTTAACGACATAGCTCTGTACTGCGCAAATTCTCACGAGTAATCGCATTCTTGCTCTTACGGGAAGCGTTCCTGCAAGAGAGAGCTAGACGGAGCCGACTGCTTTACCTTTGAGGAATTTGGTGTCGGCAGCGAGGCCGAAGGCTTCCAGCAGCTTGGCTTGGTACCGTTCTCCTTAACGAACCTGCTGCAGGTATCACTCTTCCAGCAAAAGGCTAGTCCAACCGCGTGAGACGCATCACTGTCAGAAAGTGCAGGAATTATGCATCGATTCAACCAGCGAGAGAAAGTGCACATCCCTGGGGGGTGCAGGTTGCGATCTGGAGGTCGACAATAGATGAATATCGTGCCCGGGGTCGTACCAGCAGGAGGTAAACCAAGATTACTGTTGAGGAATCGCGTTGGTGTTGAAAAACTCGGCTCGAAGACGCGTTTTCCCTCAGGGGAGTTTCTTCCGGTTCGTGTTTTTCTTGCGGTAGTCTGTTTCTTACGCGATTGCCATCGCTGGTTGCGCTCTCATCTTGAGGAACCGCACCAGTCGTTTCAGGTTCTGTGCCACGGCAGCTAGGTAGAACTGCTCACGCACGAACTTGATTCTGCGTAGGCGCAAGCGCCGCAATCCAATCAGGTTCTTTAGTTCCGAGAACAGAGCCTCCACTTTCCGTCGCTTGCGTCGGCCAGTTGGTGAAGCATAAGAAGTGGGAAGAAAACCATCCCACGTGACTACCAGTGATCGCCCTGTGAAGGGTCACCCAGTGATCGATTGTAGTATTGACGTGCCTCCCGCCGACTATAGCGGCGCCAGTAGGCGAACGGCAAAGAGTTTCTTTCATGCCGACTCAGCAAATGTAGCAATGCCTATCGGAATGCAGAGGGTATGAAGACAGCGAAAATCGCCACCACCACGGTCATGAACTAATGAGTGCAGATCTAATCCCGGGCGCTCACACAACAAAGCGCCTGTAAGAGTTCGCGATCCTTCACACTTGACCCAACCAATGAACAAGTAGCTTCGAGAAATTGTACAAACTCGTGACACTTCCTTGACAAACCTATCCTTGCAACCGCTCTACCCTCATCTTAGTTAGCAGGTCGGGAACAAGACTGGTCGAAGCCAGCCGAAAACATTAGGCCATGAACCTCCCAGACCTCGCAGCAGTCTTCTGGGACAAATATGCATGTGCTCTCTACACTCACGCCTCGAAGTCGTCTGGACGTTGACGTCCAGTGCGGGCCAGCCGCACACAAACTGACCAATCTTGTCTTCAATCGGGGCAAAGTAAGCCTCACCGTGATCCGTTGCGCTTCCAGGCGTCGGGTCTTGCATGCGTGTCCGGTGGATGATTCTGGATTGCCGATAGCAAGAGTGCAGCTCATCTCGACGCCAGGGATTGAAGCACTTGCGCGCCACTCGTCCATTCGAGACACCACCAGTCATGTATGTGTTGTTGAACGTGAGCCTCTGTCAATATCAACATTGTTTGTTACCCACAAGCTCCAACTTCCTTCTAAAAATCATACGTCGATTACGACATTTAGTAATTAGGTTAAACGCATGGCGAATAATTCGTTGAATGCGTTCCTTCACAGATGGATGGTTGATTGCACAACGCGTAACACGACCCGAATGATCACACATAACGCTTAGTGTCTGGCAGTCAGTGTGTGTTTGTGTAGTTCTCAGCCTGTTGTAGAAGAAGAGCACCCAGCACTATCGATTGAGGGGAGGTTTTATGAAAGCACTTCGATTTGGCATTTGTTTATCGCTTTTGGCAATCTCGATTACGGGGTTCGCTCAGACCGCGGGATCTATCAGTGGAACGGCAACGGATTCCAGTGGAGCAGTTGTCGACGGTGCGCTGGTCACCGTGACAAACCAGGATACGGGCTCATCTCGTACTGTGAAGACCAATGGCACGGGCTACTACGTAGTTCCGAATCTCGCTCCCGGCGTCTACGCCGTCATCGCCGAGAAGCAGGGGTTTAGCGCGGTGAAGTTTGAAAAGACGCCTTTGACGGTGGCGCAGGCCCTGGTTCTCAACCCGAAGTTCACCGTAGGTTCGGTGCAGGAGACTGTGAACGTCGACGGCGCCACGGTTGCACCCATTGAGACCGAATCAAGCCAATTGAGCACTCTCGTAGACAGTAAGACGATGGTCGACTTGCCGTTGCTCACGCGCAATCCCTATGAACTGGTTTTGCTCTCTCCCGGCGCGATACAACCGAACAATGGAAGTAACGGATTTGCCGTGAATGGGTCGCGCGATCGCAATAACAATTTCCTTCTCGATGGCGTGGACAATAATGATACTTCGGTGCCCGGCCCGGGCACGGGAATCGTGGGCGCAAACCCAGACTCCGCCCAGGAGTTCCGGGTCATCACCAATAATTTCAATGCCGAGTACGGCCGCAACACCGGCGCTATCATCGATGTCATTACCCGTGGAGGGGGCAATAGTCTTCACGGAGATGCTTATTGGTTTGGACGCTATAACGCGCTTGGAGCGCGCGATTTTTTCAATCGTCCTCCTAAGAAGCAAGATCCCTACGTTCGTAACGACTTCGGATTTTCAATCGGTGGGCCCATTATCAGGAATAAAACATTCTTCTTCCTGAACAACGAGTATCAGCGGTTTCGAACCACTGTGACTCGTTCGCGGACTGTTCCAACCGCGGCTTTCAAGTCCGGTCTCTTCACCGTTCCGACAGGAAGTGGAACTCAAACCATCGATCTGAGAACGCCGGGAGCGCCTGGCAACCTCACCGGTCTGGGTCTCGACCCGGAGATCAGTAGTCTGCTGAATCTGCTCCCTGATCCCAACGGAGGGCAGGTGATTCCCGGAGTTTCAGGAACGCTCACCTTCGCGAGTCCGGATAACCTGAATGCGTATAACTGGACTGGGAAAATCGATCACAAGCTCACGGAGAAGCATCAGCTTACACTCCGTTATGCCTATGGACGCAGCGTTGAATCCAATCAGAGCCATGTCGAACTCGGTCCCGGTCTCGATTTGTTGAGCACGCCGAGTTACCAGCACGGCGTTTTCGCGGGTCTGACCTCAACCGTGAGCAATAGCCTGATCAACGATTTTAAATTTGGATGGAACAAGAACTACGCAGCCTTTGCCAGCAACTGTACGATCTTCAACCCCATTACTGGGGTCGATCCTTTCGGCAATGGTGTAGACATCCAGGTACCCGACGCTGCTTTGCTGAATGGTCCAATCAACGCGTTCGGATGCAATACCTTGTTCGATGCCGCAGGGCAGGCGAGAAACACAGGCACGACCAGCTATAGCGATACGGTGACCTGGGTGAAGTCCGGCCATACGATCAAATTCGGCGGTGATTTCCGGAACGTGCGCTCCCTGGGCGATTCGAACTTCAACTCGCGGTCTCTTTTGTTTTTCAATCGATTCTCAGGTTCCGGTTTTCAGAATGCCGCGGTAAGCCTGGATCCAAGCACTCCAAGCAACATTGCTGCAACGGTTCAGGACCTCTCGTGGTTCCGAGTAGGCGGCGTTCTGGGTCAATTCCAGGCTCAGTTTTACAACCGAACGGGCACGCGGGTGCCAACCGATACCAAAGATTTTCGGCAGCACGAATTCGATGGCTTTATCCAGGACACCTGGAAAATTGCCAGCAACTTCACCCTGAATTATGGCCTTCGTTACCAGTTCAACGGAGTTCCTTTCGAAACGGGTGGGAATTTTGCCAACCTCTTTCAGAATCCAGACAGCTTTGCGACTTCCTATACCTTCACGCTTGTGGGCCCGGGCACGGGACATCAGATGTACAGTGATGACTACAAGAACTTCGAGCCAAGAATCGGCGTGGCCTGGGATCCGTACAAAGACGGCAAAACCTCTATTCGGGCCGGATACGGAATCTTCCACGATCGCATATTCGATAATCTCTTCGGCAATGCGAGATCCAATCCACCCTTTCAAGGTACTTTCTTGAATATCCCATCAACGGTGCTGACGCCCGAACAGGTTCCGTCCCCGGCGACGCTGCCAGCTCCTGGACGAACATTCTCAAATGGCGCAAGCCAGATTGTGACGTTGCTCGATCCCAACACCCGACAGCCGGAGAGCCAGAACTGGAATTTTGGTATCCAGCGGGCATTGCCGGCAGACGCTGTTCTCGAGCTCAACTATGTCGGGTCGCATGGGACGCATGTAATCCGAGTTCTCGACGCGGTGCCGCCCGACCCGGTGCTGGTACAGCAGAACATAGCTTCGTGCGTTGCTAAAGGTGGCTGCCAGCCAGGTGACCCGCAAGGTGTAATAAGTGGGCCCGCTTTGTACGGAGGTATCAGCCAGACTAACCTGGTCATTCCTCCGTCGATCCGCGAAACAGCACTCCAGACATCTTCTAACTTTCCGGTATCGAACATCACACGGACCAACGCAGACTCCAAGTATCACGCGTTACAGGCCAAGATCACTAAGAGGCTGTCGCATGGCTTGCAACTTGGAGGAGCGTACACATGGTCACACGCCATCGACGATTCGAATGACCCGCTGACTCCCGAAGCTGGGGTGGGGAGCTTCCCCGTAGACTCGAGGAACCCGAACAAAGTGTCTCGGGGCAATTCGGACAACGACATCAGGCACCGCGGCGTGTTCTATTACTCCTACGAATTGCCTTTCGGTTCTGGCAAGAACATCCTCAGTCAAGGGGTGCTGGGCAAGGCGCTGGAAGGGATTCAGATGTCGGGTATTATCAGCGCGCAGACAGGGCACCCGTATACGATCTTTACGAACGTGTTCGATAACGGACGTACCGGAGTTGCGAGCTTCTCCTACCCCGATATCATTGGAAATCCGTTCGCCAGTTCGGGACCGCGAATCAGTGCCGATGGGGTCAGAACCGGGGCGTCCAACGTAGCGGGATTCAGCAGCACTTTCCTGGGACATGTCGGAGATTCTGGACGAAACCAGTTCTACGGCCCCAACTACACAAACGTCGACATGGTGCTCATGAAAAATATCCGCTTCACCGAGCGATTCCGCATGCAGCTCCGCTCGGAATTCTTCAACCTTCTCAATCACCCCCAGTTCCAACAACCGGGCAATGTGGTCGAGAACATCAACACCTTCGGCCTCTCGCAGTCCACTATTATCCGGCCGGACTCAACTACATCGGCTCGACAGATCCAGCTTGCTCTGAAGGTTCTTTTTTAGGTCCGATGTTTTTACCAGTGACGGCCTGCGCTGAGCGCAGGCCTTTTTTCAGCAGCGGGATACTTCATCCGACGCGGTCGCTCAGTGTAATCTAGATGGTTCCGCGCGACGCCGCCTGCCGAACCTCACGACGCCAGGAATCGTGGGAATTGTGGGGCCGGAGCCAGTGGAGGACATCGAAATCGCATCGAGCCGAACGCTATTGAGATCGGGGCAGGGTGTAGCAAAATCCGACTCGTTTGGTTGACGGGGTATTTTGGCCGATGGCTCAAGATCGGCCCGTAAAAACCCCGTCCGATTCATCAGCGGAAATCACTGGATTCGCGCGTTAATTTGATCACCACTATAGCTACTGCTTATGTATCCGTGCCTCATACCAGAGCGCGAGTTGAACCCGGTTGTTGACTCCTACCTCACCGTAGATCTTGCTGATGTAGTTTCTGACGACATTACTGCTCATTCCCAACTTCTCGGCAATTTCGCGGTTCTTCAATCCCTCGGCCACCAGTCCGATGATCCGTAGTTGTTGGTCACTGGGTTCTCGGAGGGGGGCCTGTACCATCACGAGACGAGCCAGCTCGCCAGCAAGTGCCTGCACCCTCTCCGGATCTTTCTCGACAGCAATCAGTCGGAAAAGCTCGCGAAGGCGTTGGTGCTGCTGGGGCGTTAATGTCAAGGGATTGGAACGGCTCTCAGGATTCAAACTACTGGCAGGCTGTCGAAGGTAGAGGGCCCGGCAAAAATTGTAGCACCACGGAGAACGCTTTGATCTCGCGCCGATCCTCTTCGGTTAACCTACAGACCAAGGCGAGGGCTCGTCTGTTCTAAGCGAGTGCAGAGCCGCCGAGGGCAGGTGCTGGAGGGACACCAATGGCGGATCAGCCCCAAGTGATTTTGGAGATAATCCTAGTTTCCTCCTGGGTAGTCGAAACCCCCTACGTACATGAACTCACCCCTGCCGCCATAGCCATTGTTTGGCAGCGCAAACGGCGAGCCTGTGATCGGGGAACTGCCCCGATACATCCGCCGTCACCGCAAATGGGTTCCCTCCCCACCGCGAACGGCGATCCTGTTACCGCCGTCAGCGCCCCGTCTGTGGGTCGATGCTGAACCCGAAGATCGCACTGGTGTCCGGTGATCTCGACGAACGTGTCAGGCAAGACGCAGCAGTTGATACTGGTGGCAGCTACAGCGATGGGACAACGAAGTTCAGTCGGGAACGTGGAGTTCGTCGCGACGTCGGTGGCGACGGTGAGCGCGGGGTTGGGCGACCAGCGTGAACTATGGCACGACGACGATCACGCCGTGGGATCGATAACCACACGCCTCCGGATTTTCGCGTGTCATAGGCCCAAGCAATTTCGAGTGAATTAATGCGCGTTTTCTGAGTTGCCGCTGTAGATTGGCCAGTCTGTTTTGTGGACGGCTGCGAATGCGTGGCCAAAGGGCCGCCGCAAATCGGAATGCAAAGAAAGGAGGTAACGCGAGACCGTATCCTCAGCATCGATCTAATTAGAGCATGAGGTTGGGACTCATCTGAAGGTGACGTGGTTCATTTCGCATGCCGAATGAAAACGCCCAAGGAAAGTTAGGGCAATGAATTGCAAAGCCCGGTTTTATATAGCCGTGGATCCTCTGGAAGAGTGACTCTTGCCGCGCGGGTCGGATCCTAATGGAGCTCGAATGTACAGAATAGTTTGAAGCACCTTGCCTGGTAATCCGTGCCCGCTTTCACTTCGATATCCACATCTAGGGCACACTATAGGGCCGTCTGAGGGGGTGATTTCCGGTTGCTAGAAATGTGGTCTCAATTGCAATGCGACATTTGGGCATGGCGATATGGGGTGTGGGAATGATCTTTTTGCGTGCGAGCCTGCCTTTTGTTGCTGAGTAGGGTATCGCGTCTGCGCCAGGATCGTTCAGACACTGACATGGTGCGATTGTTCACACGCCGCAGCGAAAAGCGTATTGTGTCCACGCCAAAGCCGGATGAGCTGAGACATTTTGCAAATTCACGACGAAACCAGTTTTACATTCGAAGGTCGACTTGGGGGTGTTCATGGGTTCTTTGGAAGAGTTGCCGAGTGAAGGCAGAAACTGGCGAAAAGTCTTGACATTCACGGCGACCCTGCACTATAAGCGCAGCTTATATAAGCGCTTAGATTTCAGGTAAGTAGGATGCTTTCAAGGCGGAGCCGAGGCCGACTGAGCAGTCCCGGGTCAAAGCTCCCGTTATAGGAGGGGGTATGCAACGGGCGAGTTTCATTCCCGATGGCGTCAACAACCGTAACAGTTTCTCTGGAAGCAAGCCGCAAGCAGGCACCCGATCCGCCCGCTGGTTGGGGCGAATTGCCACTATTTGCTACCTGGGCGTGACCCTCCTTATTCTAGGAGCCGTTTGTTTCGCGGGAGTCAGTGCAAGTATCTCGGGAACCGTGCGCGATCCAAGCGGGGCGACGATTGCGGGCGCCACAGTCACGGCATCGAACACCGACACCGGTTTCTCGCAGAGTCAAAAGACCAACTCCGCGGGTTTTTATTCCTTTCAGACGTTGCCTTTGGGGCATTACGAAGTGAGCGTGCAGCAGCCGGGGTTCAAGGGCTACAAGAAAACCGGGTTGGTTCTGGACGTGGATGCCGCGCTGGTTGTGGATGTGGCTCTGCAGGTTGGAGAAGTGAAGGAACTGGTGCAGGTGCAGAGCGAAGCCACGCACGTTGAGACCGCGAGTTCGCAACTGGGTGAAGTGATTGAAGGCGACCGCATCACAACGGTGCCGCTGGTCACGCGCAGCTACACGGATCTGCTGGCCTTGCAACCGGGCGTGGTATCGACCGCATCGGGCATGACGGGGGCGTATGGCGGCATCTTCAACTCCGCCGGATTCGCCGTTCCCAAGGTCTCGGGCGATTTGAGTTCCGGGGCGTTGTCAGTGAACGGCCAGCGAGAAGCGAACAACGGATTCCTGCTGAACGGCGCGACGGTTCAAGAGAGCGGGTACGGCGGGACGACAGCCATTCCCAACCTGGATTCGATCGCAGAGTTCCGGATTCTGACGAACAACTACGACGCCGAATATGGCAACTACAGCGGCGGCCAGATCAACGTAATTACCAAGTCCGGTACCAACCGGATTCATGGCAATGCCTTCGAGTTCCTGCGGAATACTGCGCTCAACACGCGGAACTACTTTGCCCCGCCGGGCACGATCGGCGCTTACCACCAGAACCAGTTTGGCGGCACGATTGGAGGTCCCGTTATAAAGGATCGAATCTTCTTCTTTGCCGACTATCAAGGCAACCGAAAAGTCGTCGGGGAGAGCTCGCCATTGGTGGCAGTGCCGACGGCGGCAGAAGCGGGCGGAGATTTTTCCGCAATCGGCAGCCAGTTGACCGGGACAGTGTTCGGCCCAACTTGGGCGAGCCAGCTCAGCAGTGCCCTTGGCTATACGGTGACCGAAGGCGAGCGGTACTTTTTCTCCGGCTGTACGAGTGCGACCTGCGTCTTCCCCAATGCGCAGATTCCGACGACTGTCTTCTCTCCGATTTCGAAGAATCTGCTGACTTACATCCCGACTTCCTCGATTGGACAATTTACTACTTCAAGCGTCTCTGACCATCTCAGAGACGATAAGACGAGCGGGCGCATTGATGCGAATACAGGGGTAGGGTTGTTTTCTGTTTATTACCTGTTCGATAACTACACCTTAAGTACGCCTTATCCGACGGCGAATGTCCCAGGATTCGATGCGGCGGGCACAGGTCGTACACAGAACATCAATTTGGGGAACACCCGAACTTTTGGCGGCACCACGGTGAATGAAGCTCGCGTTGCGTTCACTCGAGTAAATAACTCTTTGAACCTGCCAAAGGGTGGAAAGAATGTGACGCTGAGCGGCCTCGGCTTCACCACCGGAGGGAACGGAATTGTTCCGCTCGATCCGTCGGTGGAGGGCGTGCCGGAGATTGACTTCGGAAGCGGGCTGATCATTGGCGTGCCGAGCCGGCCGAATCGGCTGATCGAGAATACGTTCCAGGTGCTCGATAATTTCAGCCGCGTCATCGGCACGCACAGCGTGAAGATGGGCGCGAATTTCCATTACAACCAGTTAGTGGAGCAGTTGCACAACGTGCTCGATGGGAACTTCGTCTTCTTGGGTTCGGAGACGGGGAGCGACTTTGCCGATTTCCTGTTGGGAGCTCCGACGAACTATGTGCAAGGACAAGCTGAGCCTTCGAATGGGCGAAGCAAATATTTCGGCGCTTATGCCCAGGATAGCTGGCGTGTGAAGTCGAATCTGACGCTGAACTACGGGCTGCGCTGGGACGTGAGCACGCCCTGGTCGGAGCAACACAACCAGATCGAAACCATTGTGCCGGGATTGCAATCGAGAGTTTTCCCCGGCTCGCCGACGGGCTGGGTATTTCCGGGCGATCCCGGCATTCCTGCGAGTCTAGCGCCGACACGCTACAACAATTTCGGTCCGCGCCTCGGCATGGCCTACTCGCCAGACTCGAAGACCAGCATTCGCGCCGGTTACGGCGTGTTCTTCACTGCATTTGAAGGGTCGACCAACTTTAATGAGATCGGCGATGCGCCGTTCGGATTTTTCTGGGTGGGCACGGCGCCTTCGTTTTCCACGCCGTTTATTAATCGAACCGATGGCGGATTGCAAGGCGGCACCGGGCAGAAATTCCCGGTAGTATTCCCGCCTCTCAATGTGGGGCCGAAAAATCCTGACAACAATGTGAACTGGTCGGTGCTGACACCGATTGCGAGTTCTCCCGGTTTTTACTACAAAAACCGGCTGCCTTATTCGGAGAACTATGATCTGTCGGTGCAGCGCCAGTTCTCCTCCGACACGCTGCTGACCGTGAGCTATGTAGGTACGCAAGGACATCGCTTGCTGGTGACCATGGAGGCGAACCCGGCTGATCCGCTGGCTTGCCTCGCGCTGACTGGTTGCGGACCCGGAACCGAAAGCAATTTCAACGTGCGGCTGCCGGTATTTGGACCGCTGTTCGGAACCAATGGCTACTTCATCGCCTTGGGGCAGTCGAGTTATAACTCGCTGCAGGTGAATTTGCGCCACACCGCCGGGCGGTTGCAGTTGCTGGCGGGTTACACCTACAGCAAGTCACTGGACAATTCCTCGGGCTATGGCGAGCAGGTAAACTTCATCCGGCCGAAGAACAGCATCGCCCTGTCGGCGTTCGATGTGACCCACAATTTCGTCGTGAGTTACAACTATGACATTCCCTTGGATCGATTGGCGTCGAACCGATTGACGAAAGGATGGACGTGGAGCGGAATTACGCGGTTTGCTACTGGAATCCCGGTCACGCTCATTGAGAATGACAACAATTCACTACTGGGCACGCAATTTACCGGTCCGATCCCGCTTGGCATAGATGTACCGAACTACAGCGGGAGTGGGATTCACGTTCTTGATCCTCGAAAAAAACATAGCTTGCAGTACTTCGATACGACCCCATTCACTCCGGAACAGATTGGACAGCTTGGCAACTCGCGGCGCAGGTTCTTCCATGGTCCAGGTATAAACAACTGGGATATGGCATTGCTGAAGGACACGAAGTTGACGGAGACCCTGGATCTGCAATTCCGGGCCGAATTCTTCAACATCTTCAATCACACGCAATTCCAAAACGTGAACGGAAATATCAGCTCCGCTAGCACATTTGGATTAGCGCAGACTGCGGCCGATCCCCGGATTACACAGTTTTCGCTGAAGTTAAACTTCTGAGTTTGTAACGCATCCTTCGCACTCCAGCATGCCGAGGAAGCCATGCAGAAGTCGATGGCGGCGGACTTGATGGAAGTAGTGATCGAGCCTTGAGCTCGATCCTCAGAAGAATTTTGTTCGCGAGGCTCTTGCAGGTGATTCCATGCCAGTGAGGAAATCATGACTTCAGAACGATTTTTGTTTGCTGCGGCGCCGGATAGCTGGGGAGTGCTCGATTATCCCGGGCCATCGTGGAACCAGTCGTACGAGAAGATGCTGGATGAAATGGTGGAGGCGGGTTACACGGGCACGGAGCTCGGGCCCTACGGATTTTTTCCGACCGATCCGGCAGTGCTCAAGCCACAACTCGAGAAACGAAAGTTGAAGCTTCTTGGATCATTCGTGCCGGTGGTGTTGAGTGATCCATCGTCGGCGCAGATCGCGGTCGACCAGATCCACAAGGTTGGCAATCTATTGGCGACTTTGAAAGCGCCGTTTCTGGTGCTCGCGGATGCGCAGTCGCCAGAACGCGACCGAATCTCCGGGCGTGTGCCAGCCGATGGCAGTGCGGGACTTAATGATGCGCAATGGAAGAACGTAGCCAAAGTGGTCGAGGATGCCGCGCGAGTCGCTTCTGAATTCGGCTTGGATCTGGTGTTTCACCCTCACGTTGCGACCTACGTGGAGACTCCCGAAGAGTGCGAGCGCTTTTTCGATGTGACCGCAAAGACCGGGATCGGATTGTGCCTCGATACGGGACACGCGGTCTACGGTGGGGCCGATACTGTCGCGGAAGCCGAGAAGTATCGAAGCATCTTGCGGCTGGTGCACATCAAGGATTGTGATGAAAAGATTCTGGAGGAGGCGCGAAAGAAGCGTCTCACGTTTGACCAGGCTATCGAAGAGAAGGTGTTTACCATCATCGGTAATGGCTCGATCGATTTCCCCGCGTTCTTTCGCACGCTCGAGCGGAACAATTACGCTGGCTGGATGGTGGTGGAGCAGGATGTGAAATTTGGCGCGACTCCAATTCCACCAGCGCAGAGCATCGCCGCCAGCTTGCGATACTTGCGCGGAGTCGTGCAGGTACTCGCGGTTGCGACGCCCAGGTGAGTCACACTGCTGAGACGGTAAATACGCAAACAGGAGCTTCACCAGCTACAACGTAGATGCTTGAGCGTTCGACTGGTTCGTACGCCGGCCGACAAGCTTTTCGGCATGAGCACTCCAGCGGCAGGGAGCGGCGGCAGAATGCTGATGCTGCGGTCTCAAGGATAAAACCCGCTTGACCATCACCCCTGCGACTCCCGCGACCCAGGCTGCTGCCGCGCCCAGTCGGCTGCCTCGAAGCCTGGGCCTGCTGAATGCGATTTCCATCAACATGTCAAATATGGTGGGCACAGGTCCGTTTATAACGGTGCCCGCAATCATTGCGACACTGGGGGGTCCACAATCGCTTCTAGCGTGGCTTGTAGGGGCATTGCTGGCCATTGCGGACGGTTTGGTGTTCGCGGAGTTGGGAGCGGCGATTCCCGCCTCGGGCGGTTCCTACATCTTTCTCCGCGAATGTTTCGGCCGCCAGCGTTGGGGCCACATGCTCGCCTGGATTTTCGTGTGGCAGTTTCTGTTCAGTGGCACACTCGAAATCGCCACCAGCAGCATCGGCATGGCGGAATATACCGGCTTTCTCTGGCCCGGATTGCTTTCCTATCGCTGGGGCATCAAGCTGCTGGCCGCGGGAATTACTGCCATCGCGATGGTCGCGCTGTATCGCAAAATTCAGGACATCGCCCGGCTTATGCTGGTTCTGTGGATCGGGATGCTGATCACAGCAGCTTGGGTGATTTTCACCGGGATGACTCACCTTGACCCCAAATTGCTTTTCGATTTTCCGCCGGGAGCATGGAATGTCGGGCTGCCGTTCATGCTCGGGCTGGGGAATGGAACCATGTTGGTAATGTTCAACTTCCTTGGCTATTACCAGGTTTGCTATCTGGGTGATGAGGTGAAGCAGCCGGCGAAGGTCATTCCCCGCGGAGTGATTTATTCGATCGTACTGGTGACGGCGATTGATTTTCTGATTTCGGTGAGCTTCACCGGCGTGGTTCCGTGGCGCGATATGGTGGTACCGGGCTCGCAGGCATACAACGCGATCGGCTCGGTGTTCATGCAGAAAGTGCATGGGCAGTGGGCTTCGGCGCTGATGACATTGATGGTCGAAGTGACTGCATTTGCGGCTACCTATGCGATGCTACTGGGGTACTCGCGTATTCCATATGCGGCCGCATTGGATGGTGCCTTCTTCCGATGGTTCGCAGAGCTCCACTCAACGCGTCGTTTTCCTCACCGCGCCTTGTTGCTGGTTGGTTTCCTGTGCATTGTGGCCTGCTTCTTTGATCTGGTGCAGATCATTACGGCATTGATGCTGGCGCGGATCCTTTCCATGTTCGTGGCGCAAATCATCGGGCTTCTGCTGTACCGCCGATTGCATCCGGAAGCTCCACGTCCTTTTCGTATGTGGCTTTTTCCCTTGCCAGCAGTGTTTGCGCTGGTTGGATGGATCGGTGTGTTTGTAACGCCTGGGCTACAGCCGGGCGGGTGGAAGTACATGGTGTATGCGTTCGGAACGATTCTCGCCGGCTTTGCTGCCTACCTGATCCTGGCATGGCATAAACGAGACTGGCCGTTCGCGCCATCACAACCGGAGGCACCTACAGGACCGGCACTGGAGCCGGGGAAAACTTTCTGAACGGCTGGTTCCGCTAGATTCACTTCGAGAGCTGCCCCCTCGCTAGGAAAGGCTTTTTTCCGAAATGTCTATCCCTGCGCACGTTTTTATCTTACGACAGTCGCCCGTCGAGGAAACAGCTCAACGATCCTTGAGGGCGCCTGAAGCACAGAGGCGACCTGAAATAACTCGCGACTCACGTCGGCGCGGTTACAAGTCTGCCCGTCGCCGGTGTTTTGACAGAATTGAGGTGCGCGACGTGTATGTCACAGTCCGCATTGTGGCGCGAAAGGGCGATCCTACCATCAAGGATGGTGCCTCCATTTCAGGGTCGCGCCGGACTCAGTCTGGACTTGGCTACGGAAGTAGTATTACTTGACGCGCCGTCATCAGCGGAGGCGTGCAGCGGTCTGCCGTTAGAACGGTGTTTCGGGCATTGAAGAATGTGTTCGAACCGATGTTGTTCGAGCCAGCTATCCCAACTTGGCAAATGGCGATTCACCGCCAGCCAGGAAGGACAGTTACGTCTGCGGTTCGACACGCTCAGCCCGCCCAGTCATTCATTGACCGGCCGATGCGGCATCTTTAAGATGAGGCGACCCGAAAGCCGGGCGTCTCTCGAATGATCGGCCAAACTGTCTCGCATTACCGCATTGTGGAGAAGGTCGGCGGCGGCGGGATGGGTGTGGTCTACAAGGCCGAGGATGTAACTCTGCGTCGGTTTGTCGCCTTGAAGTTTCTGCCCGACGACGTCGCCCAGGACTCCCAGGCATTGGCCCGCTTCCAGCGGGAGGCGCAGGCGGCTTCGGCCCTCAACCATCCCAATATCTGCACCATCTACGAAATCGGGCGGCAGGATGGGAAGCCCTTCATCGTGATGGAGTTTTTGGACGGGCTGACTCTCAAGCATCGGATCGCCGGAAAGCCCATGGAGACCGACGTTCTGCTCGGTTTGGCGATTGAGATTGCCGACGCTCTAGACGCTGCCCACAGCGAAGGAATCGTCCATCGCGACATCAAGCCGGCCAACATTTTCGTCACCAAGCGCGGGCACGCCAAGATTCTCGATTTCGGTTTGGCCAAGGTCACGGCCGTGACCAGTTCCTCGAGCCAGGTTGTAGCCACTTACACGCAGACAGGAACTCTCGATGGTCCGCATCTCACCAGCCCGGGAACGGCCCTGGGCACCGTCGCCTACATGTCTCCCGAACAGGTGCGTGGCAAGGATCTCGATTCGCGTACTGATCTGTTCTCGTTCGGAGTGTTGCTATACGAGATGGCGACAGGAGCCTTGCCGTTCCGGGGGGATACTTCAGGGATGATCTTTGAGGCCGTGCTGAACCGCGCTCCCATTCCTCCCGTACGCCTCAATCCGGACGTGCCGGCGGAATTGGAACGAATCATCAACCGCGCGTTGGAGAAGGATCGCGATCTGCGCTACCAGCATGCCTCGGACCTGCGGGCAGAACTGCAACGCCTCAAGCGCGATACGGATTCGAGCCGGCATATCTCCGCCGCCAGCGCCGAGGAAACATCTGCGCCGCAAGCGATCGTCCAGCCCGCTCCTGCTAGCAGCAGTTCGACCGTGGCGGCGGGACACCGCCCATGGTGGTATGGCCCGGCCGTTACGGCGGTGCTCATTCTCCTGGCTGCGGCTGGCGTAGGCTTGTACTCGTTGCTTCATCGCGCCACCCCAACCCCATTCCAGAACTTCGCGATCACCCAGGTCACCAATTCCAGCCGGGCAACCGTTACCGCGATATCTCCCGACGGGAAATACGTCCTGACCGTGATGGACGACAAAGGACTGAACAGCCTCTGGCTACGCAACGTAGCTACCGGAAGTGACACGCAGGTGTTGCCGCCTTCGGCGACCATTCCCAACGTCGCGTTCTCGCCGGACGGAAACTACATCTTTTTCCGAAAAGCCGAGAATGCCATCGCCAGTGATTTCAATCTTTATCGCGCCCCGGTGTTGGGGGGCACTCCAAAGGTCGTGGTCCACGACGTTGACAGCGCCTTTGCGTTCTCTCCCGATGGTCGCCGCATGGCGTACATTCGGGGCAACAATCCGGAGACAGGGAAGTATCGCCTGCTTGATGCGAACCTGGATGGCAGCGACGAAAAGGTATTGCACGTCGCGCCCATGGGTTCTCTCGCTCGCTGGGTGACCTGGTCCCCCGATGGCAGGCAAATCGCCTATCCTGAGATCCAGCCGGGTGACGCCCTGGGTGGAATCAATCTTTTCGACCGAGATTCGGGAAAAATCCGAATCCTTACGTTTGCTGACAAAGCGATTGGGGAAATGACGTGGTCGCCTGATGGGGACGGCCTGTTCGTCATCTACCATCAAAAAGGGCCCAACTACAATCGCCGCCAGATTGGTTACGTCGCGCTGGCTGACGGCCAGTTGCGCCCGATTTCCCGTGACACCAACAGCTACGCGACGTTGAGCCTTTCGGCAGACGGCAAGACGCTGGCCACCGTCCAGCAGAAAGTGGTTAGCAATTTTTATGTGTTGCCTGGCGACGGCAGCACTTCAGCGGACATCTCTCCGTCGGGCTCCGGCGGCGAACACGTCCAGTTTTTCAATTGGACCGCAGACGGGGGCCTGCTCACATCCGACCTGACCCAGCTCACTCGCTTAGACGCGAACGGGCAAAATGCGAGCCAGGTGGTCAGCGATCCGGCGGCGAACATCCTCAGCCTTTCTCCATGCGGTGCCCAATTTATCGTTTTTCCCTGGGCCTTTCATAACGGCAACTCTGTCGGCATCTGGCGTATCAATGCAGATGGCTCGAATCCCATAAAGCTGGCGGATGAGAGGTTTGACACATTTCCAGTCTGCTCGGCGAATTCAAAATGGGTGTATTACTGGCCCGGGGTGAAGCACCTTGCGCGTGTTCCCCTGGACGGCTCCGGCCAAGCAGAACCGATTCCCGGCAGTGCTGTCGAAAGTGCGTTTCTAGCGGGGCGAGGCATCGGCATTTCGCCCGATGGCAAGACCCTGGTGTATGTGGTGGCGATCGTGAATCCAACAGGCCCGACGAGCATTGATAAGATTGCCCTGCTCGACGCCGCGACACTTCGTTCGCCGCGCATGTTCGACGCTAATCCACGAATTTCTAAAGGCGTGGAATTCACGCCGGATGAAAAGTCCGTCGCCTACCCGGTCAAGGAGAATGGCGTAGATAACGTCTGGGTTCAACCCGTCGACGGCGGTCCCGGCCGACAGATCACCCACTTCAAGTCCGAGCAGATTCTGTCCTTCCACTGGTCGCCCGATGGCAAGAAGCTTGGCATCCTGCGCGGCCACACCGATTCCGACGTCGTCTTGCTGCAAGAATCCAAGCCCTAGATTGTCTTTTCACCCCAAAGCCGCGACGAAGATGGGGTTGCCTTCACGACTGTCTCCGGTTCGCCATCAGGATCGCTAGGCGGACGGCTACTTAGCTGATGCGAAAAAGCCGCACCGACCTGCGGACGCTCTGTCGGATTCAGGCTGCTGGAATATTCAGTCGCCGGCTCGTCCGCGACAGGGCGCACCACCTCGCCGCAGATCAGCCAGAGTCGGTGGAGCCTTGCATGTTCGCTCCCAATCTCAAGGCCGGGCCGGACTCAGTCTGGCGGGCTTGGCCACGGACGAAGTATTGGCTTGACGCGCCTGTGGTGCGCAAAAACTCTTTGCGTCGGATTCTAGCGAGACGTAACATTGTTACATTGCTTTCCCACAACGAACGGACCTTAAACTCTCCTCCGTGAGTGTTGATGATTCCAAACGCATTCAAGCCGGACAACATTTTGACGAAGGACAACTCGTATCGAGGTGCGGTGGCCGAATGGTCGTACAGAAGTGTTCCCCGGCAATTCTGGAGAACAATCCTGATCTCTAAGCAGTGGTTGCGGGCGGCATGCTTCAACCCTGCACAGTCCCGCGTAAAGTGACGGCTGAAATCCATAACTCGGGGAGGATGTTTTGTTGCGCGTCCGCGATATTTCTGTTTGCGTTCTAAGTGTATTTCTGATTTCCCTCGGTATTTCCAGGGCCCAGCAAGATAAACAAAAGCCTCAGAGCACCATGGGAGGAATTGCCTCGGGAGCAGTTGCGGCTCCTATTTATGACTCTCAGAATCGGCCCATCACGGCCGGCGGGTTTGTCGACAAGGGGCCGGTCATCTTCGAAGAGGCCGCGAAGCAGGCCGGCCTCGGTAGCTGGCGCCACAAAATGGGCGTGCCAGAGAAAAACTTCATTGTTGAGACCAATGGTTCGGGCGTCTGCCTGATCGACTTCGACAACGATGGCTGGCTCGATATCTATCTCGTGAACGGCGCGACATTCGATTCTCTGGATGGAAAGGAAGAGCCGCCACACGCCGCACTGTTCCACAACAATCATGACGGAACGTTCACCGAAGTAGCGCAAAAGGCCGGTGTAGCGAATGATCGCTGGGGATACGGCTGCTCGGTTGCGGATTATGACAACGACGGCTGGCCCGATCTCTTTGTCGGCAACTACGGCAAGAACCGGCTCTACCACAACAACCATGACGGCACCTTTACTGACGTGGCTGAAAAAGTCGGTGTGCAATTGGGCAATTGGTCTGCAGGTTCAGCGTGGGGCGACTATGACGGTGATGGGTTATTGGATCTGTATGTTGCGGGTTATGTTCACCTCGACCGCGAGAACCTGCCGATCGGCGGAAGCAAGGCGATGAACTATGCGTTCTGCCAGTATCGTGGGGTTTCAGTGAATTGCGGACCGCGCGGATTACCTGGCGAAGCAGACCATCTTTTCCATAACAATGGCGACGGCACCTTCACCGATGTCACGGTGAAGGCAGGCGTACAGGATAAACAACCCTACTACGGCTTCACAGCAATTTTTGTCTCACTCAATGCAAACGGCCGCCCCGACCTGGTTGTCGGGAATGACTCGCAACCCAATTACCTCTATATCAACAAAGGCGATGGGACGTTCGAAGACGACAGTTACTCGTCCGGGTTCGCGCTCAACGACGAGGGCCGCGAGATCGCCTCGATGGGCATTGCCGCGGGGGACTATGAAAACAACGGCCAGGTGGATTTTTTGGTTACCGACTTTGGTGACGACTACAAGGTGCTCTACCACAACGACGGCTTCAACAGCTTCTCTGACGTGAGCTACAAGGCAGGTGTCGCACGAACCACGATTCCATTCGTCGGTTGGGGGGACGGTTTTCTCGATTACGACAACGATGGCTGGCTTGATCTCTTCATGGTGAACGGCCATGTTTATCCGCAGGTAGACCAACACAAGTGGGGCACGTCGTTTGCTGAAAGACCGCTGCTCTTTCATAACATACCGAATCCAGAAGGGAAGGGTCGAAGATTCGAATACGTGCCTCCCGTTCAGGGAACCGGGCTGGCCACGGTCGTTCCGGCACGTGGAGCAGCATTTGGCGATCTGTTCAATGACGGCAAGATCGATGTTGTGATCAACCCGATTGACGGTCCTCCCGTGCTGCTTCGCAATGTGAACCCCGATCATCATCACTGGATCGAGGTTCAACTCGTCGGAGGACCCAAAAGCCCGCGCGACGCGACGTGCGCCACCGCGTTTTTGACCGCCAACGGAATGCGCCAACGTCAGGACGTGCTCGCGAGTGGAAGTTATATATCTTCGAACGACCGCCGTTTGCATTTCGGCCTCGGGGATGCGACGGATGCAGGAAGCCTGGAGATCCACTGGCCATCGGGCGAAAGGGAAACGATCAAGCTACCTGAAGTAGATCGCATCTATACCGTCACTGAAGGCAATGGCATCACTGGCGCCCTGTGCGGAGCAACGAAGTGTGAGAAAAACGCGCGAAAGGCCAAAGCTCATCGGTAGGGTCAGACGCCGAAACGCATTCTTATCCGACTCGTTTTCTAAATGAGCCGAACGAATCTTACCACTGCCTTCGCGGAGACGTTCAGAGCACTGCGGCTATGCACTCCGTCGCGTAATGCGCAATGACTGCGCCGCAGGTCGGCCGACTTGAGACCTCTTTGCTGCTGATTAGCCTGGTTCGTCATACACGCCGATCTCGGCAATGTGAGGCATCTGGCTGCTGCTTTCCAACAGCAACCGCACCCTCTGCGATGATACGCGAGGGATGCGATGAATTGTCGTAGGTGTCGGCTTTTCGCCGTTTGCCAGCGTAGTCCAGTTCACACCGTTCCAGCACTCAAAACGATAGCTCCGAATACGGCTTTCCAAATAGTCATCTCCTTTGCCAACAGGCTCCACGAGCGACACAACATTGAAGCTCTCCTGCTTTTGCAGATCCACCTCTAACCAGCCTGAGGTTTGCCCCTCCTCCAGGTACCAGCTCGAATGAAAGTCACCATCGTTCGCTTCATCCGGACCCACAGTATCGGGGTAAGAACTGGCATGAATTGGCTTGCCCCTCGCCAGATTTCGCGTCGTGATCACGATGTGCTTGCTAAGCTTTGCCATGGGGCCAGGATGCGTCCATGCTCTCCCAATCTCTTCCAAGCGGCTCACAAGATTCGACGCGAGCCGTCCTTCGCGGTTCGGTGGAGCATTGAGAATCAGGTTGCAGTGTCTGAGATTCAGTGGCCGAAGCCACTCGTCAACAACAGTCTTTACCGCCTTGAGAGGTCCATTCGCGTCTCGTTGCTTCCAGAACCATCCTTCGGTAAGGGTCGCACAGGAGAGGGCAGGCACGTCGCTACCTTCCGGGACCTTCTGCCCGGCATTCTGCTCAAAAGCCTTCACATCGGAATAGTAGAGTCCGCTCGGAGGATATTGACTGGCATTGAGATCGCAGATCAGGCAGTCGGGCTGGAGATTCTTAATGTGCTCATAGATCTCGTGGAACGGTACCTCTTCATACGTGATGCGACTCCACGGTGCATCCCAGCCATCTGTGATGAGGATATCAACTTCTCCATAGCGCGTGAACAACTCCGTCAATTGATCTTTGATGAGCTGAACCTTGACCGGTGTCACGTTGAAATGGCGGATGTCATCGCGCAGCGACAAGATCGAATAATAAAGCCCCACCCGCAGGCCAGCCTTGCGGAAGGAATTGACATAGGCGCGGACGATGTCGGTCGAGTGCAAGGTCTGCCTCACGTTTGCCGCTGCCGATTTTGTCGGCCAGATGCAGAACCCATCGTGATGTCGGGTCGTCAGGCACCCCCAAGTCATGTTCGCCGACTGCGCCGCCGCGGCCCATTGGTCCGTGTCGAGAGCGGTTGGACGAAAGAGATCAGCGGGCGATGTCGGATCGCCCCATTCGCGGTCCTGAAAAGTGGCCATATTGAAATGCACGAACATGCCGAAGCGCAGATCCACAAACCTCTGTTGCAGATCCAGGAGTGGCAGTCCGCGACGCCGAGTTGCGCGCTGCGTATCGTTCTGCTCCGTTGCGGCGCCGTGATTAGAGGCCAGCATCGCTGCGATTGCGGTTCGGGTGGCCAGTTGGAAGAACTCTCTCCGTGACGTCATTTTCGATGCGCGTACCTCCAGCAAGATGAGAGCAGCTTGGATTCGGAATTTAGCACAGTCGAGTCAGGCTTGATCTCGAGGGTCTAAGTTGCCGCAAGGGACTCCGGAAGAAACGTTTGGAAAGTCGAAATTTGACGCAGTCGGCAGTGAGGCGGGCCGAGTCTTGAGCGTGTTGACGCTGACCGCCAGCTCAATTTCACGAAGCACCTGCCCACATGAGTGGGCTTCCGGATGCAGTGCTTTTGGAAGAGTCAACACTCTACGTTTCTTTTCGCAGCTCCACTCCGGTATCGCCCGAGCGGATGATGTATCTCTGCACTCCACGGCGCACATGCCGCAATTCGCCCACGAAACCTCTCGGCCTGTCTGCATTCAGCAGTTCCGGTGCGTCGCCAAGTTTTGGCATATAACCGAAGAGCGTGCAGAGGACAGTTTCTGCAAAGGCTCCGCCGCCCGTACACTCGCGCATGCAGCCCTGACGCTGAGCAATGCGGACCGGTGCGTCGCGGTCTCGCCTCTTTACACCGTAGAACTCGCGCGCCTGCGCGTACACGCCTTCATAGACCGCGGCCTGGGTCCGCCGCAGAAAGGGAACCGCGATGTTCCAGTAACCCAAACGGCACAAAGCGTCAACCGTCACGGCTGGCCATGCGTCGTAGGCGCCCATCGGCCCGTGGTCGGGGCGGTCAGAGATCGTCGCTGCTAGGTCGAGCTGGGATTGCGCACGCATCCACTTTTCCATCAACAGTTCGCGTTGAACGAAGTCAACCATTTCACGGCGAACGTTGGGCGGCAGGTCTGCAGCCAGGAAACGACCGACAGCGGCGAAGTCGTAGCAGTGGCGCATCTCCACCCGTGTTCCATCGCGGTGCAGGCTTGCCCACACGCCCTTTCCTGGTTCGTAGAGCGTCATGACTGCCTTGAACATGACGTCTGCGTCGAGGCGTAGCTGTCGGGCTTCGGAGCCGTCGCCGTTATTCTCGAAAATCTCGGCAAGTTCCCGCATCATCCACACATTGGCGGAGTTGAACGAAGGAACTTTGTTGATGTAGGTAGGCACACATTCCAGCAGATTGAGTGCGCCACCATAATCAGCAAGCTGTTCTGTAGGATTCAACCGCAGTTTCTTCCAGTTTGTCGCTAGAACGTGCATGCGTTGCAGCACCGTTTGGTCGGCGATCTTCTCCCGGAGGAACTCCTTGTCCTGCGTGACAACGAGATACGACCAGGCCAGCCGGAAGATGGAGAGATCGTTTGCCGCATATCCGCGCAGATCCCATCCGGCGGGAACCTCAAGATGCTTCGGCGAAGGAGGTCGTTCAGCTTTGAAAACGATAACCGCGCTCTCGTGCGGGTCCTGCTCAAGGAACAACTTGATTTGCTCCTTCATCTGCTTGGGTTCGAGCAAGGCGAAAAGAGTAGAGAACAGCGAGGTGTCCCAGTAGAAGACCACTCCTTTGGGGCGTTCACCGCTGGTGATAAAGGTCCTGTTGCTCCACAGATTGGTGCGCAACAGCACAATTAACGTAAGCACGCTACGGTAGTAGATCTCACGGATCGCCGCATCGTTTGTAACCAGCAACGGAGCATTGCCTGAGAAGAAGTCGTTGTCCGGCGTGAAAGCGCTCTTCCACCTCTTGTCCCATTCGGCTTTGGTGCGGTCCCACTGTGTCTCGAACCACTCGCTTGTAAGGCCAGAGCGTCCGGGCTTGCCTGGTTCCACCACGTGCATCAGGAAACGAATTTCGCGGCTTTCACTCGGGGCGACGCTCACCTGCCACTCGGCAAACTGGCCGTCCGTCTTGTTCTGCGGAAGATCGAAGAAACGATAAACATAATCCATCTTCCATTTGTCCGACGTGGCGTGGATCTCTCCAGGGCCGATAAACTCCCGGTTCACCGGCCTCCAGCCCGAATCCACCGTCAGCGCTACGTGAAAAGATTTGGCGGTCACGCCATTATTAGTGAACTTCACTCGCCACATTACCACCGTGTCTTCTATAACCAGCCTGTTTGTGGTGACCACATCGAGATCGCCTACTTGTGCGCGGCGCACCGCCTGGAAGGCAAACCACCTGCAGTTCGTACTCTCGTAGGACCGGTCATCAATTGTCATGCCACAAAGCGGCAGGGAATAATAGATGGGCCAGCGCGGTCCGGAGTCGTCGCCATAGAGTTGTCCGCCAGGCAGGAAGTTCACCCCAACAAGATCTGGCGCGCAGGCGGCCATCTCGTGGAAGTTATGCAGCGAAGGCATCTGCGCAAGCAGGCCGCAATCCAGCCAGCCGGTTCCTAATTCGTCCAGCGTCGGTAGCCCTGAAGTCCCCGACGACGTTGCTGCGCTATCCGCAGCAAATCCAAAGGCCATGCCGGGAAATAGTTGCGCTGAGAGCGCCGCCATCCCGGTTTCGCAGAACATCCGCCTGCTTATGGTCTTACGCGCTACCGAAGGGGGTTTCGCTCCTGGCTTTACGCATCGTTTCACATATTCTCCATTCGTCCGTAGCTTCCGACGTGCTGCTGTAGCACGGGGCACCCTTCGGGAAACCCGCAGTCAGTGCCAACTGGACCTGAACTCGATTGCAGCCGACCCCTATGTGTTCAGGGTTTCAATGCGCAGCGTGATCAAATCCCAGGCAGGTACGTCCACTTGTGTATCGATTCTTTCAAGCGGTTGCTCCCGGAGGTTGCTGCGCCAAACCTTGATCGGTCTCCCATCCGCCCAGGTCAAGCCGGCCTTACGGTCTTCTCCCGACGCGCCGAAAAGCTGGACAATCCACGCGCTGCCGTCTTCGCTTCGCTTGCACTCCTGCACAAGCACATCTTCCTGATCTATCCGGAGCTTCAGCCCCATTCGGGATCGCTGCCCCTGAGCTGAAGCAACAAGGGGCTGTGACATGCCAATCGCAAAACGGCTGGCAGCCGCGGGGTCGTAACCGCCGTGTGGACGAAGCGCATACCGAAACTCGACGGGGCCATCCTGGTACGCGCGGTAATTCGTTCCCCAATGATTGTTCATGATCCAGGAATAGAACGTTTGTGTGGGCTCAATATGCTTTCGCCAGGTTTCAGGATGGGTTTGCGAGCCTAGCATGGTGGCTGAAAGAGAGCCGATTTCTACCAGAGGCGCATCGAGTGTCACCCAGGTGGCACCGTACTCTGCATTTGCAACATCGATCCACCGGCCCACAGGCAACGAGGTCTTGCAAGAACCCGGCAGTTGATCAATTTCGGGACGCACTACAGCAAGAGGAACGTCGATGTGAATCTGACCGTTCTCAATGGCAAACGGAAAGGTGAATTGCACGCTCTCTTTAGATTCATGCTGAGCAAAATCTCCGCCAGGCCCGCCTTGGCCTGGGTGCGGATTCAGGGGCGCACGTTTCTTATTTACGATATTGGATATTTCAATCCAATCTGCAGAGGCGTTCAATCGCACACGGCGAACCAGGTCTACGCAGCCCGGAGCGGAAGACTCGATGCGAATCGCGGCAACGAGGGGGCCGGGTTCCTCGATGGCGATGCGTACAGGCCCACTCGTACTCACCTTCGATGTGTCTTTGCCTTCAAGGAATAGGTATTGATTTATGGCCTCGTCCTGGCTGGTGTCCACAAGGTTGCGCGCACTCTTGTTGGACGTCAGCTCGACGATGTTGCCGCTTTTGCTGTCGACTTTCGCACGCACAACACCGTTATCCAAGACCGCGTCCAACACCGAGACGGGTTTTGCCGGAACATGCGGCGCTGCTGCTGAAAGATGAAAACTCGCAGTTCCAAGAGGGGGAACATTCTCTGCAAGAAAAGCCAATTCCCCCGTCGAAAGACGCTGAGATGGAACAGATGTGCCTCGTTCATTCTTCACATGGTCCTGGCCCAGAGACCTCTCCTTCGAGATCACAATCACTTCTGTCCTCGGCCAAGAACAAGTGTTATGCACATCTACGTTCGAACTATTCTTCTCGCTTGCATGGGCGTCGAGCACCTTGTCAAAAAGCTTCTTCGATTCGTTCTCGGCGTCAACTGCGAATTGACGTTTCACCTGCCATTGTTGTGCGACAAAAGGTTTCTCAGAATCCGAAACACTGTTCCACGCTCCCCATGTGTGTTCCGAATACAACAAGACATTTCTCCAGGCGACGTTGAAATCGGAGCTGTTGTATTCCTGCGGTGCGAGCATCGCAAAGAGTGTTGCCGCCTGGGCCAACCGCTCGGCTGCTCCGCGGTTCATTCGTGTCTCTAAGGCTGATGACCCGGCTCCATCCTCCCAGTAAGGAGTCAAATCGCCGTTGAACTGGGGTAGCTGGTGGCCATGCTGTTTCTCGAAAGCCACAAACGCCTCGCTGGTTGTGGAAATCGAGAAGCGCGGCCATTCGTATTCTTGATTCCACTTTTTCACGAACTCGCAAATCTCCGAATCAGGTTCCGCATTGTCGCCATGGCCGGACCACCGGATATAAGAAATCTGATACGGGAAACCGATCTCATCCAGTCTGGCTTGGTATTCGTTGACCAACCGTGTGTCCAGCTTCATGACATGCGACATTGCATAGCCAGTCCACGGAACCCAGACAAGCACCTTTTCGTTGCCCGAGGGAGAAATCCACCAAAATGGCTTATCTTGCCACTCAACCATAAAGTTTCCAATGCGGTCGAAGAAATTGGGGGCAGCCGAGAAGTAGCGGATGCCTGCCTGGGCCATCGCGGAAACCGTTCCCCAGGTATAGCCAGGAACATCGCTGATCATGGCAGAGTCAACGGGGATCCCACACTGACTGCCTAATTCGGTTCCGTAACGAAATAGTTGGAGAAGCTCTTCAGGGCGGCAAAGGCCAGTTAGCTCGTTCGCATACATGCCGTTTAGCCCGATCCAACCCTTCTTCACAGCGCTGATCAGTTCTTGGCGCTCTGGCTCGTTCTTGGTCCGCATGAACTGATCTGCTCCCCAGAGGACCTCAAGGTTCCAAACGAATCGCGCACCGGGTGGGTAATTGGCAGTGTTTCGCGCCAGTTCGATTCCCCGGAAGATATTTGCCATTTGTTTCTCTTCGACATTGCTCTGTAGATCCGTATATCCAAGGTCATGGTGGGAATGGGGCAGGATGAAGATCAGCAACTTGCGGACCGGCTCCACGCGAACTTCGGCTGAGTCCGACTTGCCGGCGATTTCATACTCGATAAGGATATGCTGAGCTGTTTCAACCGGGTCGACATAGATGTTGAACGTATGCGTGCCCGGAGACAGAACTAGGCTCTCGCGTTCCTGGCGATTGATGGTAACGACCAACGTTGCATCCGTTCCGGCATGCTCTATCGTCAATTGGATCGGTTGGACAAGCTTCCCACCTTTATTGGCCAACGCGCGAATTGGAATGGCAAAGCTCGACTTTTCCGTCAAGGTTTGATCCAGGCCTAGAGCTGACATCCGAGGATTCACCCAAGCAATGCCGACCGCAGCGGCAATTCCCTTTATGACTTTGCGTCTTTCCATACTCGGCAAGAAATTTCCTTTGTGGCCAGCGCGAACAAACCCGAGCGAGCGTCACGCAGGCCTAGTGATACTGCCCCGCGAAATCCCCTTCACTACGTTCGGCCGAAGGGCGTGTCGGGCGAAAATCCTACGGGGATGGTGCTCGAATGTCAATATAGCACTCGCATATAACGACCATAAGTGATGGTTTAGCGCATTGATAGCGTTCATAACGAGCAGGATTAACTTCTGCTCAGGCATGAGCGAGCGGCGGCAGTTCCATGCGCCCTGAAAGGACTGATCTCTCTGGAATTACTGCGGTGGCGTCAACTCAGATCCTTTGCGCATTGGGGGCGGCGTTTGCCGGGTCAGATTCGCGTACTTTTCTGCCAACTCCTTTTCACCCAGCCGCCGATAGATCTGTTCTAGAAGAGTGTAGACCTGGAGATCAAGAATGCCACCGGTCTGTTCAGGAAGGCTGGCAGCGCGCTCCGCATCCGACCGTGCCCGTGCAAAGTTCCCCATGCGTAAGTTTAGCTTGGCTCTGTCGTACCAAGTATCTCGATCATCGGGCACCAGTTCCACGGCTCGGTCCAGATGCAGCTTACTCTCCGCAAGCTGATTTCGCTTGGCAAGAAATCGACCGTAGTTGTAATCGAGAAAGGCGTCGAATTGTTGCCCTTCATGATTCACCTCGAGACCGCGCCTGTATGCTGCATCGGCGCGATCTACTTCCCCAAGCGGTTCCAAGTTGAGCGCCAAATAGTCCCATGCAGAGGCGTAGCCGGGATCGAGGTCAACTACCTTTTGGAAACGCTTTACCGCTTCGCCGGGACGCTTCGTGCGATCGTAAAGTGCTCCAAGTTGAAACTGCGATTCAGCGTTGTCGGGATCGAGTTCGCAGGACTTGATCAGCAGTTCCTCACCTTGCGCTGGTTGACGCTTCATTATCAGGATCTGTCCTCGCACGGCAAGCGCCGCGGGATTATTCACGTCTTGCGAAAGTGCCGCATCGGAGAGTTCGTCGGCTCGTTGATATTGACCCTGATCGATCAGAAAGCGTGCAAAGTAAGCCAAGCCTGCAGGATCGTTGGGCACCTTCTCAAGATATCGCGAGAACAAGTCACTCGCCTCCGCGGCGCCCTGCGAAGCTTTGATTCTTCCCTCGGCAAGCAGGATTGAAGAACAGTCGGGATGCTCCGCCTTGAGCAGCTTGAGCCGATCCTCGGCAGCCGGGAATTCGTTGCGATTCAGGTTTGTCGAGAGAGACTTAAGTTGAATCTCTGCTCCGGCGCAAGCGTCGGCATTCGAGTCGGTCGAGACCTCAAGGGTGGCTGCTATGCATCGGACGGCGATTCCCAAGCAAAGAACGGACCAATACAAAGCCCTCACAATGCGCCTTCCGTCACCCTGAGAATCTGGTCGGCTCTCACATTGTGCAGAGTCTGAACTGTTCCGCTCGGCCAGCGAAGTGTGATTTCCTTTACCAATTTGTCACGGCCGAGCCCAAAATGAACGCGCTTGTCCGAAGAGCTCGCATAGCTCCCAGCCGTCGTCACCTGGTTGAATTGCACTAAGCCGGACTGAGAGGTGAGCTTGATCTGTGTTCCGATGCCGTCGCGGTTGCTCTTTGTACCGATAGTCTGAATCAGGAGCCAATGGTTGCCGTTCGCCGTCATGTTATAGAGCAACTCCGCGTGCCCTGCAATTACGGAGACAACGATGTCGACCTTGCCGTCATTATTCAAGTCCCCAAACGCTGCTCCACGATGTGCTGCGCGCAGACTGAGGCCAGGGCCTGCGTGTGCACTTACGTCTTGAAAGGTGTTGTCTTTCATGTTCTCGAAGATGGCATTGGTCTGCAGGTAATGCTGCTGAGGATCAATATCGGCATTTTCACTGACATGGGAATTGGCGCTGAAGAGGTCTTTGTAGCCGTCATTGTTAAGGTCGACGATTCCAGCTCCCCAGCCGCTCATCTTGTATGTCGAGAAACCAATATTGGCGGGATAAGTTTCCATGCTGAAGAGATCGTTTCCCTCGTTTCGATACAAAGGGAAGGTTTCGCCACCCAACGCTGTAATAAATATTCCGGGCCTTCCATCGTTTCGATAGTCTCGAAAATCGACACCCATGCTTGAAACAGGAATACCATCTTCCGTATAGGCCACGCCGGCTTCTACACCGACCTCATCGAACCCTTTACCCCGGCGATTCTTGAACAGAAAGTTTCTTTGGTTGTCGTTGGCTACGAAAATGTCCATCCATCCGTCTGCGTCGTAGTCAGCCACGGCGACGCCCATTCCCTTCCCAATTTGATCGGCGATGCCAGTAGACTTGGAAACATCGGTGAATGTTCCGTCGCCGTTGTTGTGATACAGAATGTTCGGCTCACCGGGGTAGAGAGATGGAGGGCATGATAGGCGTTTCCCCGGCAAACCACAGACCTTTGACGTCTCCGGTGACCAGTCAAGATAGTTCGTCACGAATAGATCGAGACGACCATCATTGTCGTAATCAATCCACGCTGCCGAGACGGAGAGTAGTTTCTTGCCTACGGAGTTAACACCGGGTACGCCGGCCCTTTCGGTGACATCGGTAAAGGTTCCGTCGTGATTGTTGCGGTACAAAATATTATGATTAATTCCAGTGACGTAAAGATCTGTCCAACCATCATTATCAAAATCCGCTGCAGCAACGCCGATGCTGTAGCCTGTCCCGCTCAAGCCCGCTTTCTCGGTAACATCGGTGAATGTTCCGTCATGATTGTTGTGATACAAGCGGTTGTTAAAGCCAGGAACCTCTTTCGACAGAGAAGGTATCCGCGCGCCATTTGTGAAGAAGATGTCGAGAAAGCCGTCGTTGTCGTAATCCAGCAATGCGACTCCGCCAGGAATGCTGTCGATGATCGGCTTGTCAACGGTGGTTCCGTTGTTCAAAACAAAATCTACACCGGATTGCGGCTGGCGATTTTCGAAGCTGATTCCAGCGGCGTTCTGGGTCGGAGGTTGCGTGCGCATCTCCCGCGCTACTAAGGCGATAAGCAACCCTGCAGTTAAGGACACTAGGCGGTGATGCGAGGTGGGATCGTTCATTCTGACGCGATGTTGGTTCAAGTCGATGTCATCTTTAACCCACGCGTTGAACCTTCAATCTACGAGCGCCTAAACATGAAGATCTCTTGATCAAACAGGGTGCATGCACATTCAAGGGTCATGCTCATTCGCGCGTGATAGTAGTCGCGCACCATGCGATTCGTCAATCATCTATAATGATTACATATCATAATAACGATCGCGCATTATGATATTGTAAATGCTACGATGATGCCCGAGATCTGCACAGTTCCCGACCTAGCGATCAGGGCCGCAATCATCGGAAAACGAATTTCGGGGAGATGAGTTCGATGAAGTGTTTCGATCATACGTCAAGATCGTACGATCACACTGAGATTTAGTAAACGAGAGGCCGAAGAATCGGCTTGTTGCGCTCAACTATATGGCTCCCAAGACCGATAATCTCGTCGCACGTCAGGAACACATTCTTCGTCGCCTGCAGGAGACGGGCGGTGTCGAAGTCGATGAACTTTGCAACACACTCGGCGCATCGATAGCAACCATCCGGCGAGATCTCGAGGACCTTGAAAGCCGGTCGCTTTTGAGGCGAACGCGAGGCGGAGCTGTCCCGATCGGGCCATTATTCTACGAACCGTTTCGACATGATAGTTCTTTCCAGGACAAAGTAAACAGCTTCGCTGAAGAAAAACGTCGGATTGCGGTTGCAGCAGCTGCTCTCGTCAGCACGGGACAGACTGTTGCCTTAACTGGAGGTACCACGACGACCGAAGTCGTGCGGTGCCTGAGAGTTCTTACTGGCATCTCGATCATTACAAATACAGTGAACGTGGCAATGGAGTTGAGCAACAGGAAAGATATCGAGGTGATCGTGACGGGAGGGCACCTCCGTGGAAGTTGGTTCACTCTCATAGGCCCGCTAGCAAATGCCGCAGCCGAGGCGCTCTTCTCCGACATCATGTTCATCGGTGTCGACGGCATCGATGCAAAACAAGGCCTCACTTGCACGAATCCCTCTGAAGCCGAAGTCCTGCGCAAACTTGTGCAACACGCCAAAATGAAGGTTGTGGTCGCTGATCACAGCAAACTCGGTTTTGTCAGCAAGTATCTCCTCTGCCCAACAAAAGGCATAGACAGATTGATTACCGATAGTGGGGCATCCGCTTCAGCGATTGCGCCGTTCGGAAAACTCGGCATGGAGATCACCTTGGTCTAGGTTCAATCCACAGATTTGATCGAGGACGTCTCCCGCGGAGGCGACGACGAGAATCAAATCGGGCGTAGAACGCGCAATCAAGGTTTTGCGCGGCGATGTTGAGAGGACGCTGCGGCTGTTGGGCCCCGGCTCGGTGCAGGAATTGAATACATCGTTTAATGAATGTCCGTGTGAATGGCAAAAGGTGGCGGATGCATGGAGTGAACAAGAGTCGAGTTCTCGTCGAGCATTTTTCAAGCCAGCTCATGCAGTCTTTTGGGTGCGGCAGCGATGCGCGCACTGGGACAAACCTCAAACCAGTACCAGCCAGGCCAGCCTCCACCAAGAACGCGGCCTGCGTTTGGAGTGATGGGAGCGATTCAAGATCGCTATGTCGCACGTCGCTGGGAAGCGCCTAGCCTCCGCCTGAGATAGCCCGTTAGACCACGCTTGAGTCAACTCCAACATTCTCAATTCCTTACGTGTAAACTTTGCCGTCAACATACCCCGCTAGACGGTGTTCTCCTGAGCACCTGAACTCTCATTCGCCCAAAAATTTAGCTTTCGATCACTATTTGTGATTGACAACAGCTATTTCGATCGCATATGCTGCCCCGCGGCCAAGAAATGTATCGGGGCCTCGCATCACCCCGCAACGCGACGGGTGCGGCACCTAATTACGCAAGCCCGGATCAAAAGGACTTTTCGGAGGACAAAACTATGTCCAAAGCTTCTCGCAGCGCCAAGGTGCGTTTTATGAAGTCTTCAGTTGAGTCGTGGAAGACCTGCAAAGTATTTGCCTTATGGCAAGCGTGCCTTCTGGGTGGCATCCTATTACTATCCGGCACCGGGTTTGCACAGCTATCGACGGCCTCGCTGAGCGGAGCTGTCCGAGATTCCAGCGGCGCGGTGGTTCCCAACGTCAAAGTCGTGCTGAAAAATGTGGCTACTGCTGTGGAGCACACAACCACAACCAATGATGCGGGGGCTTATCTCTTCCTCGATATCACCCCGGGTAGATATGTGGTTTCCGCATCGGCTCCAAGCTTCGCCGAGCAGCGGGTTCCTGAGTTCAGACTTGCGGTCGGACAGGCCGCGACGATTGATTTTGCTCTGAGGGTTGGTTCACAAACCACCGAAGTGACGGTGCAGGGCGTCACACCGCAACTGGAGACGTCAAGTGCAAATCTGGGCACCGTTGTCGAAACGAAACAGGTGAACGATCTCCCGCTCAACGGCCGAGACTTTACCCATCTTCTTACCTTAACCCCGGGTGTATCTCCGGTAAATAATGGACAGGGCGGTCCCTCAGGAGGCCAATATGCAACGCCAGAGCCAATTAATCAGGCATCCGTGATTCCATCCGTCAATGGGCAGGGTAACCGAAGCAATTACTTCTTCACGGATGGTCTGAGTAATTTTGGTGCCTTTCACAGTGTATATGCGGTTCCACCCATCATCGATGAAATTCAGGAATTCAAAGTCGTGTCTCACACAGACAGCGCGGAATACGGGTCGGTAACCGGTGGAGTCGTCAATGCAGTCACAAAGTCCGGCACAAACCAACTTCACGGCTCAGTGTTCGAGTATGCCCGCAGTGGAATCTTCGATGCTCAGCAACCTTTCACTCAGTCCCGTCCGGATTTTACGCAAAACGAATTCGGCGGAGTCGTCGGGGGGCCGGTTGTGATCCCGAAACTATACGACGGCAAGAATAAGACATTCTTCTTTGGGGCGTACCAGGGATTCCGTTATTCACTAACCCAGGCTAAACAAATAAAAGTGCCCACTGCCGCGGAGCTTGCCGGGGATGAGAGTTCCTGGCCGACACAGATATACAACCCGTTCTCTACTCGACCGGATCCAGCCAACCCTGGCCGGTTCATTCGTGACCCATACCCGGGGAATCAGATTACTCCAGATCCCAACATGGTAGCCTGGGCGAAGTTCATCTACCCTGCCGCCGGGCCTGTACTTGATGCAAGCGGAGATAATGCGACTGACTCAACTCCCACCACTCAGCACATCAACCAATTCACTGCCCGGATTGACCAAAAGATTGGCCAGAATGACTCAGCATGGTTTCGCTACAGCTACGTCACCAGCGTAGTAAGTTCTTCCCTCGGCGTTCCCGGAATACCCAACGTGGTCACTGTTCCCAACAGGAACTATGGCGGCAGTTACGTACATGTCTTTAGTCCGAGTCTAGTTGTTCAAGTTGAATTTGGCCGAACTGAAGTGGGAGACAACGCGGCAGCTACCTTTACAAAGGGGTCGGCGGGCATCATCAGCCAGATTGGATTCTCGCCGGCATTTGTCGGCAATTTCAGGGCAGCACCGGGAAAGAGCTTTCTTCCTGGAACTGGTATCGTCGGCGGATATCCCAGCGTAGGCGAAGTCTACGCGCTGCACCCACAGGTTCCGACTGCCAACCAATACAGTGGTGTTTTGACGAAGACATTCGGAAACCATGTGATTCACATAGGCGGAGGGTTCATCAGCAATAAATTTTACAGTCCGATCACGACCGATAACCTCCAATTCGGCGCTCAGGCGACCGCGAACACAGATCCCAACGACAAGGTCAATATCGGCGACCCGCTTGCCTCCTTCCTCCTCAACGTTCCCGTGGGAGCAGACCGGCGCAACGTCGTTACCGAAACGCGTCCTGGCGGTGTAATGAGCGCATTTGTACAGGATTCTTGGAGGGCTACACCTAGGTTGACGATCAATGCGGGACTTCGCTACGACGTCACGTTCTATCCACCCATGGGTACCGACAAGCAAATTGGTATAAATGGTGGGCCGGAGACAGGTGACGTTGATTTCAACAACGGCACCTATATCATCCAGAAGCTTCCTCCGCTCTGCAGTGCGCGCGGCTTTGCGCCTTGCATTCCCGGAACCGGTGCGCTTCCGGCGCACGTCGTCGTGTCTCCGAACGGCAAGATACTTCATACCGACTGGGCGAATGTCGGTCCCCACCTCGGTTTTGCCTATAAGGCGAAGGATAGCTTGGTTGTTCGTGGAGGTTTCGGCATCGTCTATGACAATTGGGCGGGTGTATTGCAAACAGCGCAAAACATAAGCGGACTATGGCCGGACATTGGTCAGCAGGAAGCCGCCGGCTTGAACGCGCCGACATCGAACTCACCAACGCCGACGGTTACAGCTCAGAATCCATTCGCAATCGCCGCCAAAAATAACTTCTTTCCCGCTCCTACGCCTTTCGGCCAGGTTGGCTTTGAATACGATCCGAATCTGAAGGTTCCCTATGCGGAGCAATGGAACTTTGGCGTGCAGAAACTTATCAACTCGTCAAGCACGCTGACGGTAAATTATGTTGGCTCGAGCATGCACCGGCTTGATGTTGGCGGCATTTACGGTGGTGCGACTACACCAGGACTTGGCGACCCCCAGGCTCGCGCTTTGTATCCCTACATTGCGCCGACGTTTTACGACCGCGCCGTGGGCAGTGGTAATTACAACGGGTTGCAGGCCTCGCTGGATAAGAGGTACACCAACGGCCTGTCGTACGGAGTGTCCTACACCTTCTCAAAAGCCATTAATGTCGGAGGCGACGGATATTACGGTGTCGAAGGAGGCGTTCCGCAGGATGCTTATAACCCGGCTCGCTACGATCGATCTGTCTCAGGACTTGACTTAACCCACATTCTATCTGTGAACACGCTTTACGAAATTCCTGTTGGGAGGGGAAAGCGATTTTCCACTGGACACGGTGTGCTTGATTACATCGTGGGGGGCTGGCAGATCAACAATCTGTTCCAAGCCCATTCGGGCATTGCTTTTACTCCCCTCATGAGTAGCGATCAGGCAAATACCGGGCAAGCAGGGTGGACTGGTTATGAACATTTGAATAAAGTGGGGAATCCCGGGCTTTCGAAGAGGACGGCAGCGGAGTGGTTCAATACCGCCGCGTATGCCGCGCCAACGTTCGGCACTTTCGGCGACGCAGGACGCAATTCCCTCCGGGGCCCGTCCTATTGGAACTGGGATACGTCGCTCTTTCGCCTGTTCCCGATTGGGGAAGGGCGCCAGTTCGAGTTTCGAGCCGAGGCGTTTAATGTGCTCAACAACGTGAACCTGGGTCAGCCCAACAATGACATCAATAGCGGGCCAGCCTTCGGTACGATCAACAGCACCGCAAATGCGGCACGACAACTTCAGCTTGCAGTGAAGTTTATCTTCTAAGACTGTCAGGTGCAGAGCAAAACTTGATTGCATGTAGAACGGCCGCTTCGGCGGCCGTTCTACACAAAGGCGACGCTCGGATCGGCGGTGTCCAGTGTTCTGCGGACTGGCTTCGTATGCATGTCGGTACAAACTAGGCCACAGTGGAGTAAGGGCTTGCCACAGCGGATATTGCTTCAATGATGTTGGCCATGAAACACTGGAGGGAAGTTCCAGGTTGGAGAGGTTCTAACCCAAAGGGCGTGTGTTTCGTGTGGGGGGTACTACGGCGGGCAAATGCAATTCTCAAGCCGAGTAACCGGTAACAACGGTTGGCAAGGTGAGGGGGCTCCATCGTTCTTCAAGCAACACAGCGAGCAGGCGAGAGCAATCACCCTCGTGTTTTTGTATTGGTTAGTTGCGTGCTGCACTCTTAACTTGAGCTCGATCTTTGCGACCGCCCCACAGGGGGCCCCGCATTCGAGCGAACTCCTCGATCAAGGCCGAAAGCTGCTTGAGGCAGGAAAGCTCGCCGAAGCGGAATTGGTCCTGGATCGCGCCGAGAAACTCGCTCCATCTGATTCGGTGATCCTGAATCTGGATGCCAAGGTTAAAGGCCGGCTGGGCGAGTATGCCAGTGCTGTCGGTCTTCTCGAGCGCGTGATTCGGTTGATCCCGCAGTCCGCCGAGGCGCACGTCGATCTTGCAATCGCTCTCGCTGATTCTGGCGACCTTAACAGTGCCCTGGCGGAAACGGCAACCGCAATTTCTATTGATCCCGCTCTGGCGATCGCGCACTTGAATCGGGCGCGCATTCTCAGTGACATGAATCGGGATGGGGAGGCTCGCGTCGAATACGCTCTTGCGGCCCGGCTCGCTCCGGGCAATCCAGACTGTTATTTCTACTGGTCGTTTGGCGAGCGGGCGCAGGGAAACTTCACTAAAGAAACCGAATTGCTGCGGAAAGTTGTGAAGCTACAGCCTCGCAACGTCAAGGCTCATATCAAGCTCGCCGACAGTCTGCTGGATCAGAATCGGACCGCCGAAGCTGTAGCCGAGCTTCGAATCGCCCTCGCAATCGATCCCGATTCAGCGCAAGCCATCTATAAGCTTTCGCGCGCTCTTCGCACCACGGATCCCGAAGAATCAAAGAGGCTGCGGGCCCAGTTCGACCGGCTCAAGGCGCAGAATTCTGTCCTCGATCAGGCCAAGGCGCTCGCTAACGAGGCTTTCCACGCATTTACGATGCAGGACTGGCGCGAGGCAATCCGCCTTTTTAGTGAAGCGGTTGAAACCTGCGGAGATTGTGAGATAGAGAGCACGCTGCACCGTAATCTAGGCCTGACTCTCTGCCGGGAAGGTCAGATCGAACGGGGCGCCGAGGAACTACGCAAAGCGCTCGCGCTTAACCCCGAAGATCGGGACGCCGCGAAGGCCTTGGAAATGATTCGCGCGCGCTGAACAAGACCGAGCGACCGAGGACAGCTGCGGCCGGATACGCCGCAAGTATCTCGTAGCACAAAGTAGTTAGTGTAGTGTGTCTTGCTAAGTGTCGTTATGAAGGGAAACGCAGCCACATTTAACTCTTTCAACGATACAGGTCGTTCAGCCCCGATTTCGAGGGATCGAAGAAGGGTTTTAGGCGGAATCGCGGCATCCTGTGCGGGACTTGCGGGCACCGTGATCGGATCCTCCAACCCGCTGCCTCCGTTCCCTGCTGCCACTCATGCAGCGCTGCGTGAGCGGCAAGCGCCCTGCGGGCGAAGCAAGGTTGTGACCTCGGACGAAGCGACGGTGGTCGAGATCAGTGCCGGGAAGGTCCGGGGATTCAAGCGAAATGGAGTCTATATCTTCAAGGGTGTTCCCTACGGTGCATCGACTTCAGGTGCAAACCGCTTCATGCCGCCAATGAAACCCGAGCCTTGGAGCGGAATTCGTAACGCACTGCAGTACGGTCGGGTGTGTCCAAGCCAGGATTCCGCTCACTTCAACACCGATGGAAAGAATCTTGCGAATACAGATGAAGATGCCTTCGTACTCCATCGAGGCGCTGCTTCCACAATACCCGGTGAGGACTGCCTGCGCCTTAATCTTTGGACACCTGAGATCCATGACTCCCATAAACGCCCAGTGATGGTTTACATGCACGGGGGCGGGTTTTCCGGTGGAAGCGGCCACGATCTCCTTTCCTACGACGGCGAAAACCTCGCGCGAAATCACAACGTTGTTGTAGTAACTCATAATCACCGGCTCAATGTGTATGGCTATCTGAACCTTCAACAGCTGGGTGGCGGAGAATTTGTCAGCTCTGCCAATGTAGGCCTGCTCGACAACGTAGCTGTTCTAGCGTGGGTTCGCGAGAACATTGCGACGTTCGGGGGCGACCCAGGTTGCGTAACCATCTTCGGCCAATCTGGTGGCGGCGGGAAAGTACTTGCCCTCATGGCGATGCCGGCAGCCAAAGGCCTATTTCATCGCGCGATTGTTCAGAGTGGACCCTTTCTAAAGTGCCTGTCGCCGGATTACTCGGGTCGATTGGCTGAGCTGGTGCTAGCAGAATTGGGTCTGTCCAAGTCAAGGGTGAGAGAACTGCAAGCAATTCCAGTTGATCGCCTCTCAGGAGCTGCCGTAGAAGCGATGAAGAAAATGCCTTCGCAGCGGTCCTCGATTCGCCAAGTGTACGGTGAGGACAACTGGGGCCCCACAATGGATGGCGGCGTATTACCTCGTCATCCATTTGATCCAGGTGCGCCCGAAATATCGGCGGATGTTCCCCTGCTCACTGGATCAAATCTTCACGAATTCGTGAATGGGTTGGATCGACCCGAGGCGCAAGCAATGCAGATGGACGAGCTTCACCGACTCGTGAGTCAAGAATTTGGCGAGCGCAGCAACGAAATCATCGATGCTTACAGGCGTGATTATCCTCGAGCAACTCCATTTGATTTATATGCCACCATCGCAGCATCGTCTTTTCGCCGTCCTGCGTGGGAGCAGGCAAGCAGAAAGGCTGCTTTGGGCAGGGCACCAGCCTACTCCTATATATATGCTTGGCGCACTCCGGTTCTGGACGGACGTCCCGGCCCATTTCACGGCGCTGAAATTGCCTTTACTTTCGACAATGCTCAACTCTGTGATCACTATAGCGGAGGCAGCGCTGAGGCAATCGTCTTTTCAAGACAAGTCAGTACTGCTTGGGTGAGTTTTGCCCGGACCGGCAATCCTAATCACGCTGACTTGACACACTGGCCGAAATATACATCGGAACACCCAGCAACGATGCAGTTCGACAGACAGTGCGAAGTCCGCAACGGTCCAGAGAGCCGAGGACTAAGGCTGATCGCGGAATCGCCGTAACAGTGGCAGTAAGCAAAGCGAACGTTTACCGGCTCACCATAAGGAGTGAATTTGCCGGAGGCAGAGTGCGGGAATTTGTTGCAGGCATCCCGTCAAGGTGGGAAGTCGCGCCACAGGGAATAAATCTCTCGGGATCGCTGACCCACTGGACGGACGGCCGGGTGGAGACGAAACGATTCGTTTGCGGCTTCAACGTCACGATCTACGATGACAGGAATTGCGGCTTCGGCGGCAAGAGCGCGCGAGATGGCTGCGCCGACTCCTTTGGCGTCTCCGGTGACGAGAACGACTTTGTCTTTGAGTTCGGAGGTCCATAATAGCCGCCGTACGTAAGAAGAAATCGCGCTGGTCAATGCAATTTCATCAGTCTTTGTGGTGTACGTGCCATGCGAGCCCCACGATTAGACCGAAGAAAGCACCCCGGAAGGAACTCTCGCTGATGTTCCCCATTTGAAGTTTGGCTCCGACCCCATAACGAACTCCAACATTCCGCCAGACGTGATCTCCGCATGGGTAATCCACGCCCGCTGCAGCTGTTTTCCGTTCAACTGTGCCGATTGGATATAGCAGTTCGCGGAAGAGTTTCCGTGCGCGACGATCACGAAGGTTGTGCCTTTGTGCCATCTGGAGTCCAGGCGAATGACTGCCTTGCCGAAAAGTGGGCTTCCCAAAACATAGACGTTGTCTCCGGGGCAGACGGGGTAAAACCCAAGAGCGCTGATAACGTACCAGGCTGACATCTGGCCCACGTCGTCGTTACCGCAAATCCCATTGACTTCTGCATGATAGGCCTGCTCAAGAATACGACGAACCCATTTTTGCGTAAGCCACGGCTGGCCGGCATACACAAACAGATAAGGAACATGATGCACGGGTTCGTTGGAATGGTTATAGTATGGATTCCATCCGAAAGTGTTGGGCGTTTTTTCGAACATGTCTTCCAGTGTGGCGACGAACCGACCTTTTCCCATCAAGTCGATTAGGCCATAAATGTCATGCGGCACAAACCAAGTTTGCTGCAGGGGATTGCTCTCCGTGCATCCCTGGCCGAATGCAGTTTCGCCCAGCCATTCTAACCTCCGACCGCTGCGGTCTTTGGCCCGCATGAATCCGACCTCACGGTCGTAGATGTTTCGGTAATTGCGGGCCCGCGCGCCGAATAGCTTCGCATCGTCATTGATCCCGAGATACTCGGCGAGGCGGCCTACGCACCAATCGTAGTAACTATTGTCGAGCGTCCAGGAAACTTGATCTGGCACGTAGCCATTTTCCAGATAGAAATCGTTATCCGGCCGATTTGTTGTAGCCCCGGTACCCGCCGCAGTCTGCCTGCACACGGCATAGGCTTTATGAATGTCGAACTTTCGGACCCCTTTTGCATACGCATCGAGAATAACGGAGATTCCTGGATCGCCGTCCATGCAGCCGCTATAGGCGTTCATGATCTCCCAGCGTTCCAAATAACGTCGGCCGCTGCGTTCGGAAAGATCGACCAGAGTGTTGATCTCATCATTGATCACCCCGGGGCGCAGGATGGTCATCAGCGGAAATTCAGCGCGGTACACATCCCAACCGCTGAAAATCGTGCGGTAGGTGAACTCAGTCGAGGAATGGGTCTTCTTATCTGCCCCCACGTATTTCTCGTCCACATCACGGACGTCGCGAGGATCGATCATCGTGTGGTAAAGAGCAGTGTTGAAAATTGTACGCTGAGTCTCTGTGGCGCCTTCAATGGTGATGCAGGAAAGTGCGTTATTCCATAAGGACCAAGCGCTCCTGCGCACCCCCTCGAAGTTCCAATCAGGTATGTCCTGGTTTAGGTTGCCACGTGCGCCTTCCATGCTCACATAGGAAATCCCGGTCTTTGTTAGCACCTGCTGGTTTTCGCGGGTGGGAAACTGAGTAAAGAAAACGAGATGCCTTCCCTCTTGCTCGGTGAAGTTGCGCCTCACGCGGCCATTCTTGACTCGGTCGTAGTAGTCGTCAGTCGAGAAATAATCGCCGACTAGTCCGCTGGGTCCTTGGAGGCGGACATCAGGCAAATCAATGCTAGCAACACCGAACTCTTCCAGCGGCGTGGAGAATTCCATGCGAAAGTAGAGCGTGTACTCGACTTGACCATCTCCGTTACCCCAGCCACCATCCCTAGGCGTGCAGTGCACCCATCCCTCTATAGCATCGTTACCGACGACTCTGACATATTGACGCGTGGAGGTTCCTCCAATACGACGCGACAGGTCCACCAGAATATGGGACTCCGTCGATTGCGGAAACGTAAAACGCAGTATTCCGGCATGCGGCGTTGCGCTCAGTTCCGCGCGTATCTTATAACGCGCTAGCGTAACGGCGTAGTAACCTGCTTGCGCTACTTCGGTGGAGTGACTGAACTGCGAACGCCAACCTTCATCTGGATATAAGGGACGGCCAGCGGCGAATCGCAGAGAGCCCGTCGTGGCCATAGTCAGCAGATTCCCGAAGTCGCCATACCATCCCACTCCGCTCATATGGGTGAAGCTGAAGCCCTCGATGGTCGTGTGCTCATAGGAGTAACCCGGAGCGTTGTCGCCGCCGGTGATGGTGTCGGGACTCAGCTGCACCAAGCCGAAAGGAGTAGTAGGCCCGGGAAAGGTCTTGCCCTCTCCGAGTTTCTGACTGGTGCTCGCACCGATCAACGGATTGACCCATTCGGCAGCTTCGTGAGTCTCCCCAAACACGGGACGCACCCAAACCGATGCTCCGGCAGCGGCAGATAATCGGGCGAATCTTCGTCGGGTCATTTTCAGGGGCATGAAGAGTTCACCTTCTTTTGGACAGGGTCGAGAACCATTGAATTGATCGGATTGACCATTTCCCAAGTATTCGTATTCCTGCCGCCCACCTGATTTTGTCCGAACCAGGATCTGGTTGTTGCAGATAATCCTGCCATTTTGTTCCGAATTGTTCATTGCAAGCGCTATTTCACTCATATATAATGAGCGTTATTGATTTTTCAATCATTATATGCGATTCTAGCGTGCATGAGCGGGAGTGCCTGTAGAGCGAATCAATGACAATTCTCATACGACGCAGTGCAATACACAAACTTGGCGACTTGCGCGGCAATTCGCAGGGCCCACCAATTGCAGTCCAAGGCGGCTCATTCGAGTTCGCACTCAGCTGCTTTGCCCCCGCTTCATTCGAATTGGAATAGATTCGCATGTGGCTGTCGTTGTCTCCCTGTGCACTGACGGAAATGGAAGACTTGACGAATGTCGCCTAGATCAAACTACGACAAATACCCCTGTACTCCCGCGAGTACCAGCGCGGCCTATTGCTGGGTGGGGTGGCGGAACATCATTGATCGATTGAAGTCTTCTTCGGCAGAGAGCCGATGCACTCTCGTTGTTGAATGCTACCCCGGTACTTTTGAACGATCGATCAAAGACGCGCTCGTCGAGGGTTTGCGTCCTGATGAAGTTGTTTATACCCGGGACTTGCTGAAGGCGCCGAATTGTGTGGACAAGATGTTGGCCCCGGTTCTGGGCGATGACCCAGTCTTCGGACACATGAACGACATCGGTCTCGAAGCATTTTTCGAGGAGGCAAAGCTCGGTAAGGCACGGCAGAAAGTCGCAAGCTGGCAGCAAGGAGTACTGCTCGTGGTCGGTGTCGGCGCGTCGATCGTTTCGCTACGGCCGGACGTCCTTATTTACGCCGACTTGGCACGGTGGGAGATACAAGGCCGGCAGCGCCGAAATGAGATCTCAAATTTGGGCACAGACAATATCGAGGAAAGTCCGGGTCTGAAATATAAAAGAGCCTTCTTTGTTGACTGGCGCGCCGCCGATCGCCTCAAAAGGGAACTCCTGCCGAAAGCGCACTTCTTCTTAGACGCAAACAGTTCCACGCCAAAGCTCGTGGCTGGCGATTGCGTGCGAGCGGGCATCAAGACAGTGGCGAGCCGGCCCTTCCGCGTGGTGCCTTACTTCGACCCCGGCCCGTGGGGCGGACATTGGATGGAAGAGGTATGCAACCTGCCGAAGGACGCACCGAATCATGCTTGGTGTTTCGATTGCGTTCCCGAAGAAAACAGCTTGCTTCTTGGGTTTGGCGATCTGCAAATTGAGTTCCCTGCGATTGACCTGATCTTTCTTCATCCCCGTGAATTACTCGGAGAGCATATTTACAGCCGATTTGGCGCGGAATTTCCGATCCGTTTTGATTTCCTCGACACGATGGGCGGCGGAAACCTTTCCCTGCAGGTCCATCCGCGTACAGAATACATTCGCAAGCAGTTCGGAATGGATTACACGCAAGATGAAAGTTACTACTTGTTGGACGCTGGCGAGGATGGCTCCGTTTATCTCGGCCTGAAGAAGGGAATCGATCGAGAGGCAATGGCCGGGGAACTGCGGCTCGCACACGACAGTGGGCCGCCGTTTTGTGCAGAAACTTACGTGAACAAGTTTCCTGCCAAGAAGCACGATCACTTCTTGATTCCAGCTGGAACGATTCACTGTTCGGGAAGAAACAGTATGGTGCTCGAAATCAGCGCGACTCCGTATATCTTCACGTTCAAGCTTTGGGATTGGGGGCGGCTCGGCCTCAATGGCGTGCCGCGGCCGATTCATCTTAATCATGGAATCGCAAACATCGACTGGGACCGGCAAACGGACTGGGTGCAGCGGAACCTGATCAACCGAGTCGAGTTTTTGGGTAAAGGCGCAGGTTGGACCGAGGAGCGAACGGGGCTGCACGAGCTGGAATTTATTGAGACACGCCGGAATTGGTTTACAGGTAAGACGCCGCTCGATACACAAGGCACGGTAAATGTCCTGAATCTTGTGGAGGGCAGGGAAGCAATCGTAGAAAGTCCGAAGGGCGCATTTGATCCATTTGTAGTTCACTACGCAGAAACCTTCATCGTGCCTGCGGCGGTGGGCGCGTACACGATTCGTCCCGGCAGAGAATCCGAGGGATCTAAGTGCGGAACAATCAAAGCCTTCGTACGATCGGGACAGATGTGATCTCTTACGTGCGACTCCACAATCGTCGGAACAGAGTTCAGCGCGATGTCAAGTACAAGGTTTGTAGGAGGAAGTATGCGCGTACCGGCCGCAACTGAGAACGCTGATGTTGGGCAAGCAAAGGCGCAGTCGCTCGGCTACGTCGTACTCCTGGCTGGGACCACTGCCATTTCGGGGTTTCTCTTTGGCTTCGACACTGCCGTTATCAACGGAGTCCTGCTTCTCCTCCGCCTCCAATTTGCGCTCTCGAACCTGCAAACTGAAATCGCGGCAAGTTCGCTCCTGCTGGGTTGTCTGCTCGGCGCTGCCGGCGCAAGTATGATCGGCGACCGCTACGGGCGTCGCAAATCGCTGATTGCTTCGGCTCTGTTATTTGCGCTTTCTTCGGTCGGTGCGGCGCTAGCGACCACAGTCACGCTCTTTTCTGTGGCTCGCCTGTTGGGAGGTCTCGCGATCGGTCTAGCCTCCGTGCTCACGCCTGTCTATATTGCGGAGATTTCGCCTTCAAGAAATCGAGGAACGCTCGTCTCGCTGAATCAATTGGCGATAGTCGTTGGCATCCTTTCAGCGTATCTGGTCAATTGGCAGATCGCTCGCCTCGGAGCGAGCAGCTGGCGGTGGATGTTGGCTGTCGCAGCGATTCCATCACTCGCGTTTCTGTTTGGACTGCTTCTGATTCCTGAGAGTCCACGCTGGCTAGTCACCAGAGGCCGCTACGATGAAGGTGAACGCGTTCTGTCCCGAATCTTCGGCGAGCAGACTGCAAAGGAACAGGTCGAGGCTATCGCACAAGCGGCGGCCGGCGAGGAGGGGTCATGGCATGAGGTGTTTTCGCCGAACATGCGCAAGCGTCTTGAAGTGGGAATGTTGCTCGCTCTTTTCTCGCAGATTACCGGAATCAACACCGTGCTCTACTACGGCTCAATCATCGTTAGCGAGCACTTTCCCGGACAGTCGACGAGCATGGCACTGATCGCAAACGTGATTATCGGAACGGTCAATTTCTTGCTGACCATTGTCGCCATGGTCTTTCTCGACCGCTGGGGCAGGCGGGCGATTCTGATGATCGCGAGCGGCGGGATGGGAGTCGCGCTCACATTTCTCGTGATCGGCTTGAATGTTCCCGGAGTCTCGCCGTTACTGATGCTGGCCGGCATTCTGCTCTACGTCGCTTTTTTTGCCCTCGGCATGGGCCCCGGCCCGTGGCTGATCATATCCGAGATCTTCCCCACAAAAGTACGAGGTCGTGCCGCCTCGATCGCGACCTCAACTCTCTGGTCGGGCACACTTCTGGTCACGCTAACATTTCTCAGCTTGGTGAAGGTTCTCAACCTCTGGGGAACATTTGCGATCTACGGCGCGCTTTCCTTTGTTTGTCTTATCTTCGTTTGGAAGATGGTTCCTGAAACGAAAGGTCGCACGCTCGAGCAGATTCAACAGGCGTGGAGCAAGTAGAACTGGGTTCTTTTCAAACTGGGAATGCTTCGAGGAGTCATCTTCAGGTGAAAGCCTTAGCCATTGATTTTGGGGGAACACACGCAACGTGCGGTTTGGTCGAAGACCGTGTCCTTCTTGCGCATGAGACGATTGATACAGATTGTGCGAAGAGCCTTCACGCAGTGCTGCCGCGGATTCGTGATGCGTGCCGCGGACTCATGCAAGGGAGAGGACTTTCACCCGGTGACATTGCGGGCATAGCAATCGGATTTGCCGCACTTGTTGATTCCCGCGTGAACCGAGTCCTCTCAACCGACGGCAAGTATGAGGACGTCAAAGACATCGATCTTGCGAAATGGATCCACGAAAATGTTGGCTTGCCAGCACGAATCGAGAACGATGCGCGTATGGCCCTGTTGGGAGAATCCTACGCTGGCGCGGCGCGTGGCTTTACTGATGTCGTAATGATGACGTTAGGCACAGGCATTGGCGGCGTGGCAATGATCGAGGGGAAGTTGCTTCACGGCAAGCATGCGCAAGCAGGTTGTTTGGGCGGGCACATTCCGGCAGTATTCAATGGACGGCCATGCGCTTGTGGGGCGGTCGGCTGCGCAGAAGCTGAAGCGAGTGGCTGGTCACTTCCCTTGATAGTAAGGGATTGGCCCGGAGCTACAGACAGCGTTTTGTCGAGATATTCGAACGTCGGGTTCAAAGAGCTTTTTGAAGAAGCTGCAAGTGGCGACAAGGTGGCCGTTGCGATTCGCGACCGCTGTTTGAACATCTGGGCGGCCACTGCCGTCGGGCTGGTTCATGCGTACGATCCGGAGATGATTGTGATCGGCGGCGGTGTAATGAAGAGCGCAGACGTTATCATTCCTTACCTCGAATCCTATGTGCACAGGTATGCGTGGACACCCTGGGGCAAGGTTCAAGTCTGCGCCGCCGAACTGGGGAACAATGCCGTGCTTATGGGAGCAGTTCCGCTTTTGTCACAAGACATCGCAGCCAATGATTTGCACACGTGGCCATCAGCCGCCTCGTAGACAGTTAGAGCTGCTGCCTTTTCAATTCGCTAAGCCGAGGAAAGCGTCCGGCTTGATACTCAGCAAACAGTCTGGCAGTGTCGTGCTTCAGTCTGCAGCAGCCGCCCGAGCCGCGTAAACAGGAACCCGTGCGACACTACGCGCAAGTGCGAAGTGCCGAGCAATACGCACGTGTGCTCCGCAAAAACCTTGTCCGCGTCACAAATGCACGATTGTCAGTGCAAAGTGTCGTTTTCTTATTCTCACGGTCAGAACAATCTGGTTAATCGCGACCGTGTTGTGGGATTCTGAGCTGCCATGTTCGTGCCCGACTTTGCTCGTTGGCCTGAGTTTCGCTCCCGCTTGGCTGCCTTCACGGAACTGCTTAGCGAGGAATCCGGTTCTTGAGGACGATCGCCCGTTCCCGGACGGCCTTAGGAGCCGAGGTTTTGTTCTTGCGCAAGCAACTGGCCTACTACCAGGAACGCGAGATACGGCCGCGGCACTTGACGGACGCGGCGCGGCTGTCCCTCGTGTTTTGGTCTCGGTTCTTCGATTGGAAAGAGTCGCTGGCCATTGTGACCACGGAGACGTTCATCCGTTGGCATCGCAAGGGCTTCCAGTTCTACTGGCGCTGGAAATCTCGTGGCGGTCGACCGGCGCTACCGAAGGAAATCCGCCAGCTCATCACTCGCATGGTGAAGGAAAACATCACCTGGGGAGAAGAGCGCATCGCCGATGAACTGTCCTTGAAGCTCGGTATCTATGTTTCGCCGCGAACGGTGCGGAAGTATTGGCCCAAGGACTCGGGGGATAGGGAACGAAGACGAACCTCGTCCCAACATTGGAGAACCTTCGTCAAGAATCACGCTGCGGGAATTGTGGCCTGTGACTTTCTGGTTGCGGTCACAGTTCGATTCCGGGTGCTCTTCGTCTTCGTGGCAACGGAGGTGGGCAGCCGCCGCATTCTTCACTACAACCTGACGGCTCATCCGACTGCGGATTGGACGTTGCAGCAGCTACGCGAAGCGATTCCTGGTGGCCATGGTTATCAGTTCCTGATCCACGATCGCGATTCGATTTTCTCCTCCGATCTGGACGAGGAGGTCCAGCGCTCGTTTGGGTTGAGAGTCTTACGGACGCCCGTGCGGGCGCCGCAGGCGAATGCGTACTGCGAACGACTGATCGGAACCTTGCGACGGGAGTGTCTGGACTTCATGATCCCGCTGAACGAGCGTCACCTGCGGACGACCTTGCGCTCCTGGGTGGCTCACTATAATAAAGGACGCCCGCACTCCAGCTTGGGGCCTGCAATTCCTGACATATCTGTCGCGAGACCTTTGTCATGTCCTCAACTACACCGGTACAGGGTGCCAACTGATTGTCAGATCCGAGCGCAGGACATTTTGTATGGACTTCATCACGAATATTCATGGGAAAATTGTGCCGCATGATGGCGGCCGAGGTTTTTGCGGAACTGTAAAACTTAACGGGCGATGGGCCGGCCCACCGCCCGCGTCCTGCGCTGCCGCACGCTTTGGTCCTGACCTTACTCGCCTTTCACTTCTAAGCAGAGGGTCGCAGGTTCGATTCCTGCCGCGCCTACCATTTAGCCCGCTATTCACAGTTTCTGTGCTACCGATGTGCTTCCCAAAGCGGCAACGTAATCTGTCCGCGAATCCGGAATTGCACAGGCTCACTCGAAGGCGGTAAAGTCTCCAGACCCCAAACGGGTGTCAAATAATTGTCAACTGCGGAATCAATTGCAAGCCGCCCAAGTGTCGACCTCGGCACACGGTTGTCCTTGCGAAATCACGACGCTTCCGTGATGGCGCTGCGCACAGTGTTAGCGATTTCAGTGATCGCTTCCACAAAGGCTTCCACTTTGTCGTCCAATGCTCGAAATCGAGGACCGAGAGTGTTTCGTTTTGGTCGGGTCAGAAACGTCCTCGGGCCGGTAAAACGCCGCCACGCTGTTGATTTTTTGCTTACATGCGGTAAATCTCTCGTCACCCAGCACACGAACTGCACGCATCGGTATGGGAAACCACATGTTGGTAGCCGAAACGCTCAGGAGCGGAATGAAATCGCCATCAACTTCTATGCCATAGTTGATACAGCAAGGAAAACCACGCCCCTTAAAACCAGCTGACCTGAGTTGCGAGCGCAAAGTCTCGGCCCAGTTGAGCAGATTCAGGCGGATTTTTCGCCCTAATCTCTGCCGTAAGAGTTTCCTCCGACATTGGTGCAGTTGACGTTGCAATCTTGCGCGTGGTCGGGATTTCACTTGGCACCGTAACGCTAGCAGTGACCTGTTCCTTGGTCGCACCTTGCACATTGATTGTGACCACATGCCGGGATGCTTCAGTGATTCTCAACAGCGACTTGGGAATGATAATCCGGGCCTGCACCGGGCAGGTCATAGAAGCGCAGCTCGACCAGTCCTAGTTTGAAAGGAGCCGTGCCCACAGTCTTGTTCATCCATGAAACCAGCCGTTCGGCACTTGGACAAACGCCGTCCCCCACAAATTTGTGAGTGGCGGAAATTGATTGCAATGGGCTGGTGCCGGAGAAAAGGTGCGCGTTCCGCTGAGTGTAGTGCTTGATTTCAACAGTTGCATTGCACTTCACCATCATCTCGAAGGCGAGTCGATTAATGCTATGCTCGGCCCATGCCCATCCGAGTCGCCGTCATGTGCGAGAAATGCGAACGCATCTACCTGCTAGCACATCCTGACAGCGCGAAGCGTATTCAATTCACTCCTCGCTCCGAGCCTCGTCCCCCGTACCTCTTAAAATGTATGTGCAAGGTGGAACGATATTTCGACAGGGCGCACACCTTGGCCTACAGAGTGTCGGAGTATTCATGTAGTCGGGGGTACGCGGATCGTGATGAGTACGACGCCATTCCGAATCAAAGATTCCCAGTGACTCGTGGCAGGGAGAGGCGGGCGGATCAATGATGTAATGCCCTGTCCACAATAACCTGCTACCATTCGGCAAAATCGGATGACCCGAGAGGATTTCCCCCAGCTCCGACGTTCGGGCCAACGCTTTAAGGATCAACACAAGGAGGTCTGACCATGAAGCTCACCATGGAGATCGAACGCCGCTTCTACGCCAAGTTCCTAAAGGCTCTCCCGGCTGGAAGCAAGGCTGTCGAAACAGAGACCAATGCGAAGGCTGGAACGGTGATCCTGCAAGTGGAAACGGAGCTGATGAACTTCGCGTGGGAAACTGTCCCCGGAATCCTGTCCATAAAACCTGTGAACTGGGTCAAGTGACCGCCCCAAGATAGCCCGCCGGCAACTGACTGCAAAAAGCGACCCCCGACGATATCTTTAAGGCCTATTCCCGCTCTCTCACTCGATTTCTGACTTTTCCCCCCGATTCGATGTTGGATGCGATCATCCGACGTTGACGAAAGGTAGTTAACTCTTCGGCGGCCATTTCCTCTTTACTTATGGATGCTCCTTAATTTTTACCGAATCAGGTTCTTGACCTCGCATCAGGCCGCCCACACCTGAGCGTTCCCATCTTTTGAAAGCCTATGGCTCTTTCACGGCTACCCTTTTTTATGGCCACGGCCTGCATGTTCTAATTCTAGATCACGTCGAGTGCTGACTAGTTGACTTCACTGCGTCCAGTGCTGTGCTAGAAGCAGAAGGCAGTTTCGAACAATCTGGTCCGATGCAAGAACCCGACTCCTCACAATGGGTGATGTAGCGTTCCCTACAAACCAACGTAATGTTGCACTATCACCCAATGACGCTCATTCTTTGCGGAAGTGCGTCGTTTACCACCAATCCATGTGTTGCTGGCGGGACTCTACATTCTCACGTTGGCGGGAACAGCAATCTACCTTCTTCTGCAGTCCACAAAGTGAGATAAACAGATAAACGCTGTTTTTGGATCAGATAGG
>Ga0210401_10000299_pt1 | contig 61774 bp, 62 predicted proteins | sample IncBWH32MmetaG_FD_150866 | JGI IMG/M metagenome (GOLD analysis project Ga0210401, IMG submission 150866) | Forest soil microbial communities from Barre Woods Harvard Forest LTER site, Petersham, Massachusetts, United States - Inc-BW-H-32-M | ecosystem: Environmental > Terrestrial > Soil >...
CGATGTCGCGGTGGTCGAATCGGACGGGCGGCGCCAGAACTTGAGGGTCGGGGATGTGCCGGTCAACTTGACCGCAGGGTCGGGAAGCGGCAACGGCACGCACGTGGTGCTGCCGGCGGGACCGGGCGGACACTTCATCAGCTCGGGCCGGATCAATGGCACCAGCGTTCGCTTTCTGGTCGACACCGGCGCCACCGTCGTTTCGATGAGCGCGCAGGAGGCCGATCGGATCGGGCTGCAGTACCGCACGGGCACGCCCTTGCAGCTGAACACCGCCAACGGGGCCGTGCAGGGATTCCAGATCTCCCTGACCTCGGTCGGCCTGGGTGGCGTGGAGGTCTACAACGTGCCGGCCATCGTGACGGCCAACCCGATGCCGTTCGTCCTGCTCGGCAACAGTTTTCTCACACACTTCCAGCTCAAGCGCGAGAACGACTCGCTCACTCTGGACAAGCGATTCTGAGTCCGCTGCGGCCCGGGCGCTTTCCATACCGCTTCCCGGTCGCCGTATACCGCTTAAAGCGCGATTTGCCGCCCGCGCGCGCCGTAAAGCGCGCCTTTACCCGGCCCCGATAACGGTCAGCATGGGCAATCCGGCGCATACTGCGCTGCCATTTCGTTCGCCCATTGCCGAGGTTTCGGATTTTCCAACCGGGTTTGCGGGGCACCGCACACCACCACGTCCGCGCCGGCCTGCTGTGCGCGTTGTCCGTGCTCGCGGTCGTGCCGGCGTTCGGCGCTGCCGGCGACATCGATGCGAAGCTGTCGCGCCTGGAGGCGTTGGCACGCCACCAGCCGGCCCAGGCCGAGTCCGAGCTGCAGCAGTTCTCGCTGGAGGCGCCGCTCGATGCCCACACGCGGCTGCGGATCGAGCTGATCCGGCTGCTGATCGCCGATTCGCAGTACCGCCCCGACGATGTGCTGGCGCTGTCGGACCGGATCGAAAAGGCGGTCGTCGATGACGGCGATGCCAGCGCGCGGGCGTTGATCGCCCATGCGCGCGCCGGCGCCTACTACCAGCTCGGGCGCAGCGATGAAGCGTTCCGGGCCGTGGACCAGGAGATCGTGCAGGCGCGCAGCAGCCGGCAGGACGATCCGATGGCCCAGGCGCTGCTCGATCGGGCCCGCTTCCTGATGAAGCGCGGCGACTTCGAGCAGGCCTGCGCCTCGATTGCCGATGCCGGGCGCCACGTACGCAGCGATCAGACCGCCGCCGAGGTGGCGTTTTCCAATGCGTTGCTGGCCAAGGCGATCGGCGACGCAGCGCTGGCGCTGCGCTCGTATCAGAACGCGTACGACAAGTTCCACGCGGTCGGCGACCGCACCGGGGAAGCCGACTCGCAGGCCGGCGCCGGCGCTGCGCTGCGCAACCTGGGGCGTTCCGCCGAGGCGGTGGCGCCGCTGCAACAGGCGATCACCGCCTATATCGAGGTGGGCGACCGCGAAGGCGAGGCGATCGCGCGCAACGAACTGGCGCTGTCGCAGGCCGATACAGGCCATCCCGAATCGGCGCTGGCCGCCAACGCCGAGGCCATCCGGGGGTTGGCGCAGGTCCACTCGCCGCTGAAGTTCGCGCAGGCGCAGGTCGACCGCGCGCAGCTGCTGCTGCAGATCAAGCGCGCCGGCGAGGCCTTGCCGTTGATCGACCACACGCGTCCGGTGGCACTGCCGTCTGACGATCTGCAATTGCAGGTGCGGTTCCATTCGGTTGCGGCGCAGGTGCTGGCCGCGCTGGGTCGCTACCGGGAAGCCTTCGACGAAGGCGTGCTCGAGCAGCGGGCGCAGCAGATGCGCACCGATCAGCTGGTGGCGCGGCAGCTGGCGGCGCAACGCGGGCGGCTGGAAAGCGAGGTGCTCACGCGCGAGAACTCGCTGCTGCGCAGCGAGACCGAGGCGAGCCAGCGCGCGCTGGAGCAGGCGCGCCGCGCGACGCGCCTGGAGGGAACCGCGATCGGGCTGGGCGCGTTGCTGCTTCTGCTCGGCGGCTACGCGTTCTGGCGCCAGCGCGTGCTGCTCGGGCGCATCGCCCGCATGGCCGAGACCGACCCGCTCACCGGGGTGTCCAACCGCCGGCAGGTGTTCGAGCTGGGGCAGCGCCTGATGACGCGCTGCCGCCAGGATGGCCGGCCCTATGCGATGCTGCTGCTGGACCTGGATGGCTTCAAGCAGATCAACGATCAGTTCGGCCACGCGGCCGGAGATGCCGCCTTGCGCACCGTGACGCAGGAGCTGCGGCGCCACCTTCGGCCCGGCGACCAGCTGGGCCGCTACGGCGGCGAGGAGTTTGCGGTGATCCTGCCGGGGGCCGATGCGACCGAAGCCAAGGTGGTGGCCGAACGGCTGCGCGCCGCGGTGGCCGCGGCCCACCCGGACTGGGCGCCCAATGCGGCCCCGCTGACCTTGAGCGGTGGCATCGCGTTCGCCACCTCGGAGCGCTCGGACTTTTCCCAGTTGCTGGTGCGAGCCGACCAGGCCCTTTACCGGGCCAAGAACGCCGGCCGCAACCGCATCGAGGTCGCCCCGGCCTGAGCCGGCGCCGACCTGCGCGCGTCCGGGTGCGTCGCGGACCCGGACGCCCGCGGCACTATTTCTGGTTGGTGCCGAACACCTTTTCGTAGATGAACTCGTTCGCCTCGAGCATGCCGTTGTGGTCCTTGTCCAGCATGTCGAAGATCTTGTTCATGTGGGTCATGAAATCGGCCTTGCTGACCATGCCTTTGCCGCTCTTGTCGATCATGTGCATCATGGCCTCGGTCCGGAAGGTCTTCTGGAAGTCGGTCGTGTAGATGTTGGTCGAGGCCGGGCTCGTATCCATCGCCATGAACTCATCCTTGTCGACCATGCCGTTGTGTTTCTTGTCCATCATGTCGAACACTTTGCTCATGTACTTGTTGTAGTCGTCCCGGGTGACCATCCCTTTGCCGCTCATGTCCATCATGTGCATCATCTTCTCGGTCATGAACGCCTTCTGGAAGTTGGTCGTCCAGATATCGGTGCTCTGGGCATAGGCACCGGTGGCCGCCAGCAGCGCGAATCCCAACGTCAGCGCGGCCTTGGAAAGGCTCTTGATGGTCTTCATCGATCGCTCCCTGAATGGTGTTGAACGTCCGAAACGGCGGAACTGAACGGCGATCCTCCGAGGTCTTCCTGCCAGCCCCGGCGCGATGTTATCACTCACGAACTTGACGGGTCCCGCGGGTCCCGCTCACCTCGATCGCCCGCCCGCATTGGTCGCAGCACCGGTGCGCCTCTTACACGGCGCGCTTCAGCCGTCCTGGCGCGAGCGCGCATGGCAGGGCAGCCCGTCGGCCGGCCGGTCCCAGGCGGCGGCATCCTGCATCCAGATGTGGGCGGCTGGGGCGAGGCGGTCGGGTTCGTCCAGGCTGCCGACCGTGACGTCGACTTCGCCGGGCCAGCTCTGGTGCCGGTAGGTGAGCTGTGTGCCGCAGCGCGCGCAGAACGCACGCTTAACGGGCGGCGAGGACCGGAAGGTGGCGGGCTGGCCCCGGGTGAACGCGAACGAGGCATCGGGCACCGTGAACCAGGCCACCGCGTGCGCGCCCGCGGCGCGGCGGCACGAGGTGCAGTGGCAAAAGGTCGCCGGCCGGCCCGGCTCGCCGCACCGGTAGCGCACCGCGCCGCACAAGCAGGCGCCGGTCAACTGTGACTCGATCGCCATCGACCGCTCCGAAGGGGCCGCGATGCGCGCATGTTAGGCCGGCGGCGGCTCAATGCAGCAGCCCGAAGACGGCCACCGAGTTGGTCGTTCCGACGTACACCCTGCCGCCCGCAATGGTGGGCGTGATGAACTTGTTGCCCGGCCCCAGGTTGTCGCGGGCGGCGTTCTGGGCGCTGTTGTACAGCTCGCGGGTCAGGTCGGTCGCGTCGTAGGCGTGTAGCACCGACGGGGATCCGTTTTCGACGGCCCATATGATGGCACCAGTGGCGCCGTTGGCCGACACGCTGGGAGTGGTGCCGGGGAAGCCGAACAAGGTGCTGCTCTGGCTGGACGCGGCCCCCGCCAGTTGCGCCGAGCTCAGCGCGAAGCGCCGCAGCGGCGCGCCGACCGCCCCGTAATAGACGGCGCCGTTGTAGTAGGCCGGCGATGAGAACACGCTGCCGCCGAGCGCGCCGCCGATCGTCTGCCAGGCATGGTTGGCCGCAGCGTCGAACTTGCCCATCGAGTCGCGGTCGACCACGTAGATATGGGCGTCCTTGCCGGCGCCCACCGCCAGGTGGCGCACCGCGCCGCCCGCATCGGTCTGGTCCGGCAGCACCATCGCTCCGCCGGAGCCCAGGTCGGAATCGCCGTTCGATTGCGCAACCGTGTCGAGCGTGGCGAAATAGTCGGCGACCGTGAGCGAACCGGCGGTCGCGATCCGCAAAAACCCGTTGCCGAAATCGCCGCTCGAAGGCAAGCCCGACGCGGTCAGCGTCGTGTCGAACGTGCCGTTGCCCGCCAGCAGGTACAGCGACCCGCCTGCATCGGCGGCGGGGCCCGAGCCGGAGGACCAGAAGGCGCCCCCCTCGCCGTTGGGCGTCACGTTCAGGACCGACCGCACCGCCAGCGTCGCCTCGTCGAACGACATGATCCAGCCGGTGTAGGGACGGAAGTCGCAGTGCGAGCCCCACGCGGTGACCAGCACGCCGCCCAGAACCAGCAACGCGGCCCGCTCGTTGTAGTAGGCCGGGTCGAACGTCACCACGCCGCCCGCGCTGTTGTCGCCGTGGCCAGGATAGGTCGCCTGCACGACGATGGGCGATCCGCTCCGCTCGGCGCCGCTGGGCAGATCGAGCGCGTGCAGCCGCTGAATGTACTGGCCCGATCCGCTCTTGGACGAGGCCGCGACGAACACCGTGCCGCTCGGGCCGAGCGTCCGATCGATGGTCGGCGTCGCGGTGATGCCGACCTCCGGTGTCACCTGGGGGCAACCGCGGTCATCGCTGGTCGTTTCCCCGGCACCGAGCATCGACTTCTGCCACAGAAGGGTTCCGCTTTGCGCGTCGAACGCGTACACGGTGTCGTGCTCGGTGGCGGCGATCACGAGGTCGTGCACGCTGCCGCCGGGCAGCGCGACCGCGCCCGCCACCAGCGGCTGCGCGTTGACGAGGCCGTCCACCGCCCACATCGCCTTCAAACCGAAATTGGCCGTATTGACGGTGGCGGGAGTCAGGATCGTTTCGGCCAGGTCCTGTCCGGTGCGGGCTGCATCGTTGTGCCAGGTCAGCACGTCGATGGCGCTGGCGCCGCCCGAAGCTGGCGGCCCGCCCGGAGCGGATCCGGAAGCATCGCTGGCGGGTCCCGATGACCCGTTGCCGCTGCAGGCGGCCAGGCCACAGGCGACGGCCGTGTACAGCGCTCGCCCGAATGCCGATCGCCGGCGGGACCTGGTGCGCACGTTGGCGTCCGTACAGTGCGGTGGTCAGCAGCTTCGCACACGGCGCGGGCCGGGTCATACTTCGAATTGGCTCGACCGATCGGCGGAGGGGCGGATGGCGGTCTTGATCGTCGGATTGATCCTGTTCCTGGGACTGCATTCGGTGCGCGTGGTGGCCGAGCCGTGGCGCGCCCGGCAGTGCGCTGCGCTGGGCGAGGCGCGCTGGAAGAGCCTGTACTCGGTCGTCTCGATCGGCGCACTGGCATTGTTGATCTGGGGCTTTTCGCTGGCGCGCGCAAACGCGCCGGTACTGTGGGTCCCGCCGGACTGGCTGCACTACGTGACCGCGCTGCTGGTGCTGGTTGCGTTCGTGCTGCTGGCGGCCGCCTACGTTCCGGGAACGCACCTCAAGGCGGCCACCGGTCACCCGCTGACGCTGGGCACCAAGACCTGGGCTTTCGGCCACCTGCTGTCGGCCGCCACCCTGGTCGATGTGCTGCTGTTCGGATCGTTCGTGGTCTGGGCCGTGGCGGTCTATGCGGCCGCGCGCCGCCGCGATCGCGCCTCCGCCCAGCCGCAGCCGCAGGGCAGCCTGGCGCGCGATGCCGTGGCGGTCGCGATCGGCGCGGTCGCCTGGATCGTGTTCGCCGCCCGCCTGCACGAGTGGCTGATCGGCACACGCCCTTTTGATTGAGACCGTTGGGCGCGTGCGCCGCTACGCGATGGTCCGGACGATTCCGCCTTCCACGCGCAGCGCGGCGCCGTTGGTGGCCGATGCCTGCGGCGAGCAGGCGTACACGACCATGTTCGCGACCTCCTCGACGGTCGCAAAGCGCTGCAGCAGCGAGGTGGGGCGCTGTTCCTTGATGAATTGGGCGGCGAGCACCTCGGGCGAGACTCCCGCCTGCTTGGCCATCGCCTGAAGGAATTGCTCCACCCCATCGGATCGGGTCGGCCCCGGCAGCACGCTGTTGACGGTGACCGCGGTGCCGGCCGTCAGTTCGGCCAGCCCGCGCGACACCGCGAGCTGCGCGGTCTTGGTGAACCCATAATGGATCATCTCCTTCGGAGTGTGCAGCGCAGATTCGGAAGAGATGAAAACGATCCGGCCCCAGTTGCGTTTCAGCATGCCCGGCATGTACGCGCGCGACAGCCTGACCCCGGACATCACGTTGGTTTCGAAAAAGCGCGTCCAGTCCTGATCCGGAATCTCGAAGAAGTCCTTCGGCTCGAAAATGCCGGCGTTGTTCACCAGGATGTCGACGTCGGCCGCGGCGCGGACCAGCGCTGCGCAGCCCTGCGCAGTGGCCACGTCCGCCGCCACCGCCTGAAAGCTCGCCCCAGGAAGCTGCGCGCGCAGCGCCTGCAGCGCGGCCTGCGTCGTCGCTTCGCGCCGCCCGTTGATGACCACGCGGGCCCCGGCGGCCGCCAGTTCCCGCGCGATGGCTCGTCCGATTCCGGCGCTGGAGCCGGTGACCAGCGCGGTCTTTCCCGTCAGTTCGATTTTCACAGGGTCGCTCTCCCAATGGCGTCGAATTTGCACAGGCGCAGCGATCGACAGTGCACATCTTAGCCGCGTCGCTGCGGACCACACCCCGATAGAATGTTCCGCATGACGCAACGCTTCGTCCACCTGCGCCTGCACTCCGAGTTCTCGGTGGTCGATGGCGTTGCGCGCATCGACGAGGCGGTGCAGACGGCCGCGGCCGACCGGCAGGGCGCGCTGGCGCTGACCGATCTGGGGAACCTGTTCGGCGCCGTGCGCTTCTACGCGGCGGCGCGCCACCGCGGCGTCAAGCCGGTCATCGGTTGCGACGTGTGGGTGACGCACGAGGCCGACCGCGACAACCCGTTCCGCTTGCTGCTGCTGGTGCAGGACCGCGACGGCTACCGCAACCTGTGCGAGCTGCTGTCGCGCGCCTGGCTGCAGAACCGGCACCGCGACCGGGGCGAAGTGCGCCTCGAATGGCTGCGCGAGGCCGGCTCCGCGGGGCTGATCGCGCTTTCGGGCGCGGCGCAGGGCGAAGTCGGTGCCCTGCTGTGCACCGGGCAGACGCCGGCGGCGCGCGCCGCCGCGGTGCGGCTGGCGGCTCTTTTCCCCGGGCGCTTCTATCTGGAACTGCAGCGCGCCGGTCGCGATGGCGACGAGGGGTACTGCCGGGCGGCGCTGTCGCTCGCGGGCGAGCTCGCGCTTCCGGTGGTGGCGACCCACCCGGTGCAGTTCATCGCCGCGACGGACTTTCGCGCGCACGAAGCCCGGGTCTGCATCGCCGAAGGCTACACGCTGGCCGATCCGCGCCGCCCGCGGCGCTTCTCGCCGCAGCAGTACTTCAAGTCGCAGGCCGAGATGGCCGAATTGTTCGCGGACGTGCCCTCGGCGCTGGCCAATTCGATCGAAATCGCCAAGCGCTGCAACCTGGCGCTGGAGCTGGGACGGGCGCGGCTGCCGGAGTTTCCGACCCCGGCCGGCGTTTCGCTGGACCGCTACTGCCGCGAGTTGTCGCTGCAGGGGCTCGAACGCCGGCTGGTTCGGCTGTTCGCCGACGATGCCGAGCGCGAGCGGCGGCGGCCCACGTACCTGGCCCGATTGGAACAGGAGCTGGCGACCATCGCGGGGATGGGCTTTTCGGGTTACTTCCTGATCGTGGCCGACTTCATCAACTGGGCCAAGGACAACGGCATTCCGGTGGGCCCCGGGCGCGGCTCCGGTGCGGGGTCGCTGGTGGCCTACGCGCTGAGCATCACCGACCTGGATCCGTTGCGCTACGACCTGCTGTTCGAGCGCTTCCTGAATCCGGAGCGCGTGTCGATGCCGGACTTCGACATCGACTTCTGCCAGGACGGGCGCGACCGCGTCATCGACTACGTGAAGAACAAATACGGCGCCCAGGCGGTGGCGCAGATCGCCACCTTCGGAACGCTGGGCGCCAAGGCGGTGGTGCGCGACGTCGGCCGCGTGCTGGACCTGCCGTACTCCAAGTGCGACCACCTGTCCAAGCTGATCCCGCACAATCCGACCGACCCGTGGACTCTGGACCGCGCGTTGCGCGACGAGCCGGCCTTTGCCGAAGCGGTGGCGGCCGACGAGGAGGCGGGCGAGATCGTCGAGCTGGCGCGCCAGCTCGAAGGCCTGATCCGCAACGTCGGCATGCACGCCGGCGGCGTGCTGATCGCGCCCGGGCGCCTGACCGATTACTGTCCGCTGTACTGCGCGCAGGGCACCGAGTCCGCGGTCAGCCAGTTCGACAAGGACGACGTCGAGGCGATCGGACTGGTCAAGTTCGACTTTCTGGGACTGACGACGCTGACCATCCTGGATCTGGCGCTGCGCTACGTGCGGGCGCTGCAGCCGGACTGCACGCTGTTGCTGGATTCGATCCCGCTGGACGATGCGGCCACCTTCGAAATATTCCGGCGCGCCAACACGACCGCCGTGTTCCAGTTCGAATCGCGCGGGATGCGCGACCTGCTCAAGCGCGCCCGCCCGGACCGGTTCGACGATCTGGTCGCGCTGGTCGCGCTGTACCGCCCCGGCCCGATGGAGCTGATCCCGGAGTTCTGCGAGCGCAAGCACGGCAAGCGGCCGCAGTACCTGGATCCGAGAATGGAGCCGATCCTGAATCCGACCTACGGAATCATGGTCTATCAGGAACAGGTGATGAAGATCGCGCAGGTGATCGGCGGCTACTCGCTGGGATCGGCCGATCTGCTGCGGCGCGCGATGGGCAAGAAAAAGCCGGAGGAGATGGCCAAGCAGCGCTCCATTTTCATCGACGGCGCGCGCGCCAACCAGGTCCGCGACAACGTGGCCGCGGAAATGTTCGACCTGATGGAGAAGTTCGCGGGCTACGGATTCAACAAGTCGCACGCGGCCGCCTACGCGCTGGTGGCGTACCAGACCGCCTACTTCAAGGCGCACCATCCAGCCGCCTTTGCGGCGGCCAACCTGTCGGCCGTGCTGGACGACACCGACAAGGTGCAGGACCTGATCCTGGACGCGCGCGCCAACGGGTTGAGGGTGCTGGCGCCCGACATCGCCTCGGGGGTGTGGCGCTTCGAGCCGGTCGATGGGGGCACGGTCCGCTATGGACTGGGGGCGATCAAGGGCACCGGCGCGGCGGCCGTCGAGCACCTCGTTTCGGTGCGGCAATCGGGCGGTCCGTTCAAGGGCCTGCTCGACCTGTGCCTGCGGGTGGACCGTCGCATCGTCAACCGGCGCGTGCTGGAGTCGCTGGTGCGGGCGGGCTGCTTCGATGCGCTCGAGGCGAACCGCGCGGCGCTGCTGGCTTCGGTGGGGCGCGCGATCGAGATCGCCGAGCGCGCCGCCGCCAGCGCCGGGCAGGCGAGCCTGTTCGGCTCCGAGCGGGCCGGCGCGGTCGAGCTGGAAATGGTGCCGGCGCAGCCGTGGACCGAGCGCGAGCGCCTGGCCCAGGAGAAGCTGGCGCTGGGCTTCTACTTCAGCGGGCACCTGTTCACCGAGTTCGAGCAGGAGGCGCGCCGGATTGCGCCGACTCGCCTCGCGGACCTGAAGCAGTCGCGCGACAGCCTGCGCGTGTGCGGCATCGTGGTGTCGGTGCGCCAGCAGAACACCCGGCGCGGGCGCATGTGCGCCGTGATGATCGACGACGGCAGTGCGCAGCTGGAAGTGGCTGTTTTCTCGGAGCTGTACGAGCGGCGGCGCGCGCTGCTGAAAGAGGATGCGCTGCTGTTCGTGACCGGGCGGGCGCGCTTTGACGAGTTCTCGCAGCGGCTGGCCGTGACCGCCGACGAACTGATGGACCTGGCACAGGCGCGCTGCGGTGCGCGCGCCGCGCTTCGCATCGAGATCCGCGGCGGGCACGATGCGGCGGGGCTGAAGGATGTGCTGGCGGCGTATCGGGCCGAGCGCACGGCCGACGGCAGCCCTGGCAACGGTGCCAATGGCGGCGGCGCCGGTGCGGCCGACCGCGCGGCCGAGGCGAGATCCGAGGCGCTGCCGGCCGGCTGCCGCGTGGTGGTGGCGTACTCCAACGGCGCGGCCCGCGTCGAGATTCCTCTGCCCGACAGCTGGCGCGTGCGCGGCGAGGACCGGCTGATCGATGACCTGCGGGCGCAGTCCACCGTGCGCTCGGCCGAATTCGCCTACGCTTGAGGCCGGTCGGATTCGCGTGCCCCACTCTTCGCATCCGGTTGCAAGACGACGGGCCTTACGGACGATCGCGGCCTTCGAGGCCGTCAAGGGAGCCACCGCGCTGGCTGCCAGCCTGGGGCTGCTCAGCCTGGTGCATCACGACAACCTGCATCAGATCCTGACTGCCCTGATCGAGCGCTTCGGCTTGAATCCCGGCGAACGCTATCCGGCAGCGGTCCTGCGCTACGCCGATGTGCTCGCCAACACCAACCTGCGCTCGCTGGTGCTGCTGGCGACCGGCTACGTGCTGCTGCGCTTCTGCGAGGCCTACGGGTTGTGGTACCAGCGCACCTGGGGTCAATGGCTGGGGGCGGTGTCGGGGGCCCTGTACGTCCCATTCGAGGTCGGGCATCTGATCGAGAAGCCGACGGTCGCTGCCGTCGTGGTGCTGGTCAGCAACCTGCTGGTGGTCGGATACCTGGCGTTCCTGGTGTGGCGCGACCGGCATCTGCGTCGATAGCCAGCCGCAGTTGCTCGATGAGCGGGCGCCAGGCCGACTCGGGCGCGTGCGCGGCGCCCTCCCGTCGGGCCTGCTGCGAGAACTCGCCGTACCGCCGCAGCACCGCCTGGCACGCCGCCAGCAGGGCCTGCGGGCTAGGCTCGTCCACCACCAGGCCGGCGCCGCTGGCCTCGACCGTGGCGGCCATCGTGGTGCCGGCGACGGTCACGATGGGCGCGCCGTGGCGCAGCGCGTCGAACGTGACCGCGCTCATCTTGTCGGCGTAGTCCGCCCGCTCGTAGGGCTGCAGGCAGATCGCGCCAGTGAACAGATCCTGGTACTGCCGCGCGTCCATCGTGTCGGCCAGCACGGTCAGGTGAGGGTAGCGGCAGCGCCGCAGCCGCTGCAGGTCGGCCTGGGTGCGCTCGTCGAAGCGGCCGTAGTGATCGCCCGAGGCCTGCACCACGATCGGCAGGTTCGACCCGGAGGCGGCCAGGTGCTCGACCAGGTCCACCACGTGCGTGAATCCCTTGTCGGCCCGGGCCGCGCCGGCTGACAGCAGCGCGCGGAACGCCGCCGCCGGCGGCGCCGGGTCCGTGCTCAGCACCGGCACGATCTGCTCGACGTGCGCGAAGCCCGCTGCGCGCAGCGCCTGCACGATCGCCGGCGACGTGCCGAACAGCGCGAGATCAGGCTGGCGCCGGGCCAGGCGCGCGAGCGCCTGCGCGCGCCGCGCCGAGGCGCGCCATTTGTGAAAGTACAGAAACGCGCGCCGCGGAGCGATGCGGCCCCGCCCCGCCAGGTCCAGCGCGCGCAGATCGAACCAGGTCGCGGTCGGCACCAGGATCGGCGCGCCGCTGCGCCGCAGCTGCCGGTAAAGCCACAGCGCCTGCAGCTTGCGCCAGCGCCGGGCGAAGAACCGCCGCAGCGGCACGCCCTGCTGCTCGATCGCGGGCAGCCGCGCGCGCCGGTCGATCCAGAGCCGGTACGGCAGCGTGGGCCCGGCCGCGCGCAGGCTCACGAACAGCGCGGCACAGTGGCCCGCCTCGCTCGCCATGGTCGGCTCGATGACTTCGATGCTGGTCGGCGGCAAGGCGCTCGGGACCTTCGGATAAAATCGTCAGATGAGCAGTGAAACAGCCCGGCCTCGTCCGACCGGCGGTCGCGTCAACGATCTGGTCGACGCCGTTCTGGTGGTGTCGGTGCGTACGTTCACTGACCGGATCGAGCACATGCGCGCGGAGCTGGCCCGCTTCGGCATCGACTTCGAGTGGGTGTTCGATTTCGACCCGCCACAGATAACCCCCGAACTGATCGAGCGAACCTTCGCACCGAGCGATCTGCGGCTGCCGCACCAGTCGGCGGTGCTCAAGCATATCGCGACCTGGCGCATCTGCGTTGAACGCGGCTATCGGCGCGTGCTGGTGTTCGAGGACGACGTCGTGCTGGCACGCCGCTTCAACGAGGTGCTGGCCCAGGCCATCGACGAGCTCGACCGCGCCGGCACGCCGTGCCTGCTGTATCTGGGGTGCGGGCACAACCGCTACGCCGAAGGCGCCGAGCACTCCCCGACGATGCTGGTGGCGGGCGGGCCGCTGCCGGCGGCCGAAGCGCTGGTGCTGGATCGCGAATCGTGCCTGCGCCGGCTGCAATGGCTGCAACGCAACCGGGTCACGCGCCCGCCCGACTGGCTGCTGCGCGAAATAGACGCCGAGCTGGGCATTCCACATTTCTGGCTGCGCGAGCCCGTCGTCGAACAGGGCAGCATGAACGGCCGCTTCCACAGCCTGCTGGACGAGAAGCGCCGTGGCCGCGGGCGGATCTATGCCTGGATCCGCTTCCGTTGGGATCGTCTGTGCCACCGCCTGTTCGGCGGCCGCACGATCCCGATCGATGGCAAGTAGCGGCGGGCGCGGCGGCACACCCTTGGCTTCGACCGTGACCCGCATGGTTGGCCGGCGCGAGGCTGAGCTTGCTCGCAGCTGAAGCGCAGCCGCAGTCCGAGTCCGGCCGACGCTGGGACGCGGCCGTGCGAATTGCGCTGATCGTGGCGGCGATCGGCTCGTTCTCATCGCCGCCGGTGGCCAACATCGCGCTGGGACTGGCGCTGGTGCTGGCGCTGGCATCGAGTTCGATGCGGGCCCGCCTGGCCGTGGCGGCGAGCCAGCCGCTGGGGCGTGCGGCGTTGATCTTCTTCGCGGTGATGACGCTGGCCATGTGCTGGGCCCACGCGCCGTGGCACGCGCGACTGGACGCCTGGTGGAACTGGCGCACGATGCTGTGGATCGTGCTGACGGCGGCGGCATTCGGCGATCGGCGCTGGAAGGAGCGCTTCTGCCTGTCGCTGATCGCGGCGGCGGCCATTGGAGCGATCGTGTCGTTCGGGATGTGGAGCGCGCGGGTGTCGATCGACCCGGGCTACCCGGGCACCCTGTTCGGCAATCACGTGGTGCAGTCGATGACGATGGCGGTGGCCGTGCTGATGGCGGTCGTGCTGGCCGCGCAGCGCGATCGGTCGGTGCGGTTGCGCGGGCTGCTGGTGGCGGCTGCACTGATCTGTCTGGCCAACCTGGTGCTGGTTGCGGCCGGACGCAGCGGCCAGGTGGCCTTTGTGGTCGCCGCCGTCAGCGGCGCGGTGCTGATGCTGACCGGCCGGCGGCGCTGGCAGGTCGTTGCCGCGCTGCTGGTCCTGGTGGGTGTTCTGGCGGCGGTTTCGCCGATGGTGCAGCATCGCTTTGCGCTGGTGGCCGAGGAGGGCCGCTCGTCGCTGGACTGTTCCTCACCGATGGAAAACTCCACCGGTCTGAGGCTGCTGTTGTGGCGCACCACCGCCGCGCTGATACGCGTGCGGCCCTGGTTCGGCTACGGCGTGGGCGGCTTCATGTCCGCCTACGACGGGGAGGTGCGCAACCAGATCGGGACCCAGCCGCTCCAGAACTGGTGCGCCCACCCCGTCCATGATCCGCACAACCAGTACCTGCGCGTGACGGTCGAGGCCGGCGTACTCGGATTGGCCGCCTTCCTGGGATTGCTGGCCGGCGCCGTGCTGCAGCCGGCGGCGCAGCCTTATCGCGGCTGCGCACTGGCGCTGCTGGCGGCGTGGAGCGTCACGAGTCTTTTCAACTCGCACTTCCAGACCTTCGGCGAAGGCCACTTCATCGCGCTGTTGCTGGGGGCGCTGCTGGCGCCCGACGGAACTCAGCCGGTCAGCGCCTCCACCACCGCGGCGCGCACCTCCTCGTAGTCGGGCCATCCGCGGCTGCCGCCGATCACCTGCGCGTTCGGACCGAGCGGGCGCGTCCTGTCGATCTGCGTCACCCCGAACACGCTGATCAGGCGGGCCCCGACCGCGGCGGCGAGGTGGCCGGCGCCGCTGTCGTTGGCGACCACCAGGCGCGCCTGGGCCAGCAGCGCGGCAAACCCCGCCACGTCGGTCTCGTGCAGCAGCAGCGCGCGCGGCACGCTGGAGGCGACCGCGTCGTGTTCTCCCGGACCGGGACAGGCCACCACCGTGTGTCCGCGCTGAACCAGTTCCTCGCACAGGCGCGCAAACCCATCCCAGGCCTTGACCTGTCCGTGGTGCAGGCCGGTGGCGACCGGACACAGCATCACGTAGGGCGGTCTGACCGCGGCCGACTCCAGCACCCAGCGCGCATGCACGTAGGCGGCCGGCGCCAGCCGCAGCTCGATCCGGGTCGGCGCGGGCACCGGCCGGTCGATCACGCAGCGGGCCAGCCAGTGGTAGTACTCGACCGTGTGCATGTCGCTGGCCCAGCGCTCGGGCACCGGGTAGGCCTGCGCCAGCAGCCAGCCGCGCCGGTCCGTGTCGTAACCGATCGGACGCAGCCTGGCCAGCCGCATCTGCAGCGCCGAGGAAAACGAGTTGGTCAGCAGCACCGCGGGGGTGGCGCGCGGCAGCGAGCGCGCCAGCTGGTGCAGCACGCGGATGCGCGCGAGCCGGCCGGGCGGCAAGGTCAGCATCGGCCACGGGTAGCCGGCGAACAGGTCGCGCGCCCACGCCTGTCCGACCAGCGTGAGCGCATGGCCGCGCGAGGCCAGCAGGTCCAGCGCGGGGCTGGCCATGCAGGCATCGCCCAGGTGATTGGGCAGGCGCACGACGGTGGAGAGCATTGCGTGGGCAGGGTGCCGGCGTCGATCGCATACACTACGCGAGCCCTGCAGCACGGATCCCGGGGCCGGGATTGTATCGGGGGTGAGGGTGGTGGAACTCCTGTGACAACGGACAAAGCCAGGCAATCGATCTTCACCGACCCGAACCTGCGCCGGATCATCCGGATGGTGCGGGCTCATCCGCGCCCGCTGGCCCTTGCGCTGGCGGCGATGGTGATCGCGGCGCTGACCGATCCGGCGATCGCCGCGCTCACGAGGGTCCTGCTGGACCGGGGCTTTTACGACCGCCAGCCCGGGGCGGGCCTGTGGGTGCCGCTCGCCTTCGTGGGCGTGTTCCTGGTGCGCGGGCTGGCCAGCTACGTGAGCAGCTACAAGATCTGCGGGGTCTCGCAGTCGGTGCTGGTCGAGCTGCGGCGCGCGATGTTCGAACGGCTGCTGCACTGGCCGCAGACCACGCTCGAGAACACGCCCTCGGGGATGGTGATCTCGAAGTTCATCAACGAAGCGAGCAATGCGCTGGGCCTGGCCGCCGAGGTGATGACCACCGCGGTGCGCGACTCGCTCTCGGTGCTGGCGCTGCTGGGCGTGCTGCTGTATTACAACTGGCCGCTGACGCTGCTGACCCTGGCGTTCGCGCCGCTGGTGGGCGGGATCCTGCGCGTGTTCAGCGCGCAGCTGCGCAAGCTCAACGTCGAGAACCAGGCGATGCTGGGCGAGCTCACGCGCGCGGTGCAGGAGGCGCATGAGGGCAGCCGCGTGATCAAGGTGTACGACGGGGTCGGCTACGAAAGCGAGCGCTTCGAGTCGATCAACCATCGGTTGCGCCGCTTCGCGATGAAAATGCAGGTCGCCTGGTCGGCCGCAACACCGGCCACGCAGCTGATCGCCGCCATCGGCCTGTCGGTCGTGATCGGCCTGGCCATGTGGCAGGCCCGCTCCGGCGGCCTTTCCGCCGGCGAATTCATCATGTTCCTGACCTCGGCGCTGCTGCTGCTGCAGCCGCTGCGCCACCTGGCTTCGCTGAACGGACCGGTGGCGCGCATGTCGGCCGCCGCCGAGAGCGTGTTCGAGATGATCGATTCGCCCCAGGAGGCCGACGACGGAACCGGCGAGATCGAGCGGGCCCGGGGAGCGATCGAATTCCGGCGCGTCGGCTTCCAGTATGCGGGCACCTCGTCGGCTGCGCTGGCGGAGATCGACCTGACCGTCGAACCGGGCGAGACGATCGCGCTGGTGGGACCGTCGGGCGCCGGCAAGACGACGCTGATCAACCTGATCCCGCGCTTCATCCGGCCCACCAGCGGGCACATCCTGATCGACGGCGTCGAGATCGGGCAGCTGCGGCTGGAGAGCCTGCGGCGCCAGATCGCGCTGGTGTCGCAGGACGTGGTGCTGTTCGATGACACGATCGCTGCCAACATCGCGTACGGCGCCTGCCGCGGCGCCACGATGTCGCAGGTGCGCACGGCGGCCGAGGCGGCGTTCCTGCTGCCGCTGATCGAATCGCTGCCCAACGGCTTCGAGACCCGGATCGGCGAGAACGCGGTCAAGATGTCGGGCGGTCAGCGCCAGCGGCTGTCGATCGCGCGCGCGCTGCTGAAGGACGCGCCGGTGCTGCTGCTGGACGAGGCGACCTCGGCGCTGGATTCGGAGTCGGAGCGCTTCATCCAGATATCGCTGGAACGGCTGATGCGCGGCCGCACCACCTTCGTGGTGGCGCACCGGCTGTCGACCATCGAGCACGCCGACCGCATCGTGGTGCTCGAAAGCGGCCGCATCGCCCAGATCGGCCGCCACGCGGAGCTGCTGGCGAGCGGCGGTCTTTACGCCAGCCTGTACCGGATCCAGTTCGCCAAGTCGGACCACGCGGTCGCCGCCTGAGCCGGGCTCGATCGGAGCCGGATGAACCGACGACGCGCGCTGCTGTGCCTGGGACTGGCCGTTTCATGGCCGGCCTGGACCCGCACCCCGGGCGAGGTGCCGATCGGAGGGGTGCTGCCGGAGGCGACGCTGCAGGGTCTGAACGGCCCGCCGCGGCGCCTGTCCGAATACCGCGGGCGGCCGCTGCTGATCAACGTCTGGGCCAGCTGGTGCGGCCCGTGCGTTGAGGAGATGGCTTCGCTCGAACGGCTTGCCTGGACCGAAGAGCGCATCGCGTTCTCGGTGATCGGCATCTCGACCGATGACTACCCCGAACAGGCCCTGGCCTTTCTGAACCGGTCCAACGCGACCATCCGGCACTTCATCGACCACGGCCAGCAGCTGGAGAACATGCTGGGAGCGGCCAGGATTCCCCTGACGGTGCTGGTCGACGCCGATGGGCGCGTGCTCGACAAGATCTACGGAGCGAGGGAGTGGGACTCGCCCGCGTCGCTGCAGCTGATCTCGAGGACCTTCGGTGCCCGCAAAGCGGCAGCGGCCCGCGCATTGATCCGCGCGGTTCCCTGCTGAGGCGGGCGCCTTACTCCCGGTTCATTCCGGGTTGCGCATCGTGGCAATCGCAAGTGACTGCTGTAACCGAGACCGTCGGGTGTCGACCGAACTCGCGTTCCCAAAACCTGCCCAAAGACCGGTATTGGTTTAATCGTTTGACACTAACGGGAGATCGATATGGCTACATACAGGCAACTGACCGGTTTGGTCGTACTCGCCGCCTTTGTATCGGCAGGTGCTTACGCACAATCTGCGGATGAGAGCGCCGATGACGCGCAAATCCGCGGCGAAGTGCAAAAGCAGATCGACGCGGTGCCATCGCTGAGGTTCGACAACATCTCGGTGCAGACCGCCGATCATGTGGTGTACCTGGGAGGTCTGGTCGACACGCGGGTCGACGTCGACGAGGCTGCAAGGGTCGCTGCTTCGGTGCCGGGCGTCACCAAGGTCTACAACGACCTCGCGGTGATGGGCGGGTAACACGGCTTGCCGCGTCGGAGTGCGCGCCCTCACCCCCTCCCGTCTCCCGCTGCGCGGGCGAGGGGAGGGGGGTGAGGGCGCGCACTCCGGCATCGCGATGTCGTACTCTTCCGGCCGGCAGCCGGGGGAAAGTCCCACTTGGTCGCGCGAGGGCTCGGGCGCATAGTGCGATCGAGAGTTTCGATTCCTGGCGTGATGGACCGATGGACACCACTCTGCAGCAACGCCCGAATCAGCCACGCAAGATCCGCCTCGACTGCGACCGCTATCGCCAGCATTCGGTGCGTGCCAGCGCCGGCGACGCCGATTGCGATCACGACTTCGATGCGGCACCCACGATGACCGAGGCCGACTTCGCCGTCTGGCATTGCACCCGCTGCGGGCGCGCATTCAAGTACGAAACCTGGAGGGCCGGCCTTTCGGCGCCAACCGACCCATCGACGCGGCCGCTTTGAGTCGGCCAGGTCGGCAGCTCACATCAGCACGATGTCGTACTGCTCCTGGTGGTAGGCATTTTCGACCTGCATCGATATCGGCTTGCCGATGAAGTCCGACAGCATCGCCAGCGACTGGGATTCCTCTTCCAGGAACAGGTCGATCACCGGTTGCGCGCCCAGGATGCGGAATTCGCGCGCATCGCCGAACTGGCGCGCTTCGCGCAGGATTTCGCGCAGGATCTCGTAGCACACGGTGCGCGCCGTCTTGAGCACGCCCCGGCCGCTGCACACCGGGCAGGGCTCGCACAGCACGTGGGCGAGTGACTCGCGCGTGCGCTTGCGCGTCATCTCGACCAGGCCCAGCTGGGTGAACTGGCTCACCGTGATCCGGGTGCGGTCGTGCGCCAGGGCTTTTTTCAACTCGGCCAGCACCACCTCCCGGTGGGTCGCATTGGCCATGTCGATGAAGTCCAGCACGATGATTCCGCCCAGGTTGCGCAGACGCAGCTGGCGCGCGATCGTCTGCGCCGCCTCCAGGTTGGTCTTGAAGATGGTGTCGTCGAAGTTGCGCGTTCCGACGAAGCCGCCGGTGTTGACGTCGATGGTCGTCATCGCCTCGGTCTGGTCGATGATCAGGTAGCCGCCGCTTTTCAGGTCGACGCGGCGCGCCAGGGCTTTCTCGATTTCCTCGTCGATCTGGTTCAGCTCGAACAGGGGCCGCTCGCCGTCGTAGTGCAGCAGCCGGGTCAGCACGTTGGGCACGTACTGCGCCGCGAAAGCCTGCAGCGCCACGAAGTTCTCGCGCGAATCGATCTGCACGGTGGCGGTGTCCTCGTTGACCACGTCGCGCAGCACGCGCTGCCCCAGCGACAGCTCCTGGTACAGCTGGGTCTCCGGCGGAACCTTGCCGGCTGCATCCTCGATCTGCATCCAGCGCTTGCGCAGGTATTCGAGGTCGGCCCGCAGGTCTTCCTCCTTCGCGTCCTCGGCGCTGGTGCGGATGATGTAGCCGCCGCGCTCGTCCGGCATCCGCATGCGCGTGAGCATCTCGCGCAGGTGAGTGCGCTCGGCCTCGTCCTCGATGCGTTGCGAAACGCCGATGTGCGGATCCTGGGGCAGGTACACCAGCATCCGTCCGGCCAGGCTGATCTGGGTCGACAGGCGCGCGCCCTTGCTGCCGATCGGGTCCTTGATCACCTGCACCAGCGCCACATCGCCCTGCCGCAGCAGGCGCTCGATCGGCGGCGGCCGCTCCGACGGCATCTGGCGCGCCTCCCAGATGTCGGCCACGTGAAGAAAGCCGGCCCGCTCCAGACCGATGTCGATGAAGGCCGACTGCATCCCGGGCAGCACGCGCGCGACCCGGCCCAGGTAGATGTTGCCGACCAGCCCGCGGGTGGCGGCGCGCTCGACCTGCAGTTCCTGCACGACGCCGGCCAGCAGGACCGCAACCCGGGTCTCCTGCGGCGTGATGTTGATCAGGATGTCTTCGGTCGGCACCGGGCGGCGGCTACAGAATGCGAATGCCAGCCCGCATCAGGAGCAGGGCGGTCTCGGCCAGCGGCAGGCCGACCACCCCCGAAAAGCTGCCTTCGAGTTTTGCCACGAAAATCGCCGCGCGCCCCTGGATCGCGTAGCCGCCAGCCTTGTCCAGCGGTTCGTTGCTGGCGCAGTAGCGTTCGATCTCCTCGTCGCTGATCGTGCGCAGCGTGACGCGCGACACGGACGTCGCCAGCATCGGGGTCACGTTCGGGCCGGGCGCGGCGGCCAGGGCAACGGCGGTGCGGACCTCGTGGCCGCGGCCCGACAACTGCCGCAGGAAGTGCGCGGCCTGGGTGGCGTTGTCCGGCTTTCCGAGGATCCTGCCGTCCAGCACGACCACGGTATCGGCCGCCAGTATCGGGCGAAAGACCTGCGAGCGCGCCAGCAGCACGCGCTGGCCGCACATCGCCTTTTCCAGCGCGACGCGCTCCACGTAGACCTCGGGGGCCTCCGAAGGACGCTGGCTCTCGTCCACGTCGGCCGGCCGGCGCGGCTCCGCGCGCAACAGCAGCGTCTCGAAACGCACACCGATCTGATTCAACAGCTCTCGGCGGCGCGGGCTGCGCGATGCGAGGTAGATGTCAGCCATGCGGGTGCTGCGTCGGCGGGATTTGTCCTGGACGATCGACTGCGCTTGCTCAAGCTCTATGGTACGGGTGATTGGCGAGAACCGACCAGGCTCGGTACAGCTGCTCGACCAGCACCACCCGGGCCAGGGCGTGCGGCAGCGTCAGGCTGGACAGCCGCAACCGCAGTTGCGCGCGCGATTTGAGCGGCTCGGACAACCCATCCGCGCCGCCGATCAGGAACGACACGTGCTGCGATGCCTCGCGCCAGCGGCCGATCTGCTGCGCCAGCTGCAGCGTCGTCCAGTCGGCGCCCCGCTCGTCCAGCGCGATCATGCGGTCGCAACCGGCCACCGCCGCCGCCAGGCGCGCCTCTTCGTCGCGCAGGCTGTGCGCCAGCGGCTGCTGGCGGCGCGGCGGCGGCCGCACCTGCTTGACCAGCACCTCGAAGTCACGCGGAAACCGGGCCAGGTACTCCTGCACCGCCTGCTCGGCCCAGGCCGGCATCCGGGTGCCGACCGCGGCGATCGTGATCCTCATCGGCCGCCCGAGGCCCGATGCCCCCCGCGGCTGTCGGCGCCCAGCCGTACCCGCACCGGCTTGCCGCCCCAGAGTTCCTCCAGCGCGTAGTAGGCGCGGATCGCGGGTTGCATGATGTGCACGACCACGTCGCCGAGGTCGACCAGCACCCATTCGCCCGCCTCCTCGCCCTCGACGCTGAGCACGGTGGCGCCGGCCCGCTTGGCCTTCTCGGCCACGTGCGAGGCGAGCGAACGTGTCTGGCGGTTCGACGTGGCCGTGACGAGGACCACCCGGTCGAACAGATCCGACAGGTGGGTCGTGTTGTAGACACGGATGTCCTGCCCCTTGATGTCCTCGAGCGCGTCGATCACCAGGCGCTGCAGGCGGCTCAATTGCATGGGGTCAGCAATACAGGCGATGTTGGCCGATGTACCGGAGCACGTCCGGCGCCAGCAGTGCGGCGGCCGTGGCGCCGTCGCGCGAGGCGGGATCGCCCAGCAGGGCGCGGATTTGCGTGGAGGAGCAGTCGACCGGCTGCATCGCGATCGGCACCAGCACGCCGGCCGGCTGGCGCGCCACCTCCAGCGCGCTGCCCAGGTGGCGCGCGCGCAGCGCCGCCAGCGCCGGCTTCAGCGAGGCGCCGTATCCGTCCCGAACGGCCACGCCCAGGTGCGCCAGCTCGATCAACTGCTCCCAGCGATGCCAGGTATCGAGCCGTTCGAACTGGTCGGCGCCGATCAGCAGTACCAGCGGGCGCAGCTCGCCCAACTCGTTGCGCAGCTGCCGCAGCGTGTCCACCGTGAAGCTGGGTCCGGGCCGCACGAGTTCGCGGCGGTCCAGCGCGAAGCGCGGCTCCGGGCCGATCGCGCGCCCGACCATCCGGGCCCGGTGCGTGGCGTCGGCGGCGCCGCCCTTCTGCCACGCCTGCCCGGCCGGAATGAACAGCACGCGCGTCAGGTCCAGCTGGGCGAGTGCGTCGCCGGCCAGCTGCACGTGCCCGATGTGGATCGGGTCGAAGCTGCCGCCCAGCAGGCCGATCGGTCCGCGAGAATCCGGACTCATGGAGCCGGCGGGGGCGCCGGGGCCAGCCAGTCGCGCGCCTGCAGGAACTGCGTGAGCCTGGCTTCGTCCGATCCGGGTTGCGGCCGCCAGTCGTAGCGCCAGCTCACGCGTGGCGGCAGCGACATCAGGATCGATTCGACGCGCCCCCCCGACTGCAGGCCGAACAGGGTGCCGCGGTCGTAGACGAGGTTGAACTCGACGTAGCGGCCGCGCCGCCAGGCCTGGAATTCGCGCTCGCGCTCGCCATAGGCCAGGTCGCGGCGCCGCTGCACGATCGGTGTGTAGGCGGCCAGCAGGGCCTCACCCACGGACCGCATCATCGCGAAGCTGCGCTCGAAGCCGAGCTCGGAGAAGTCGTCGAAGAACATCCCGCCGATGCCGCGCGGCTCGTTGCGGTGCCTCAGGAAAAAATACTCGTCGCACCAGCGCTTGAAACGCCCGTGCAGGTCGGCGCCAAACGGGGCCAGCGCGTCGCGGCAGCAGCCGTGGAAGTGGCGTGCGTCGTCTTCGAAGCCGTAGTAGGGCGTCAGGTCCATGCCGCCGCCGAACCACCAGACGTCGGCCGCGTGGGTCGCGCGCGCAACGAAGAACCGCACGTTCATGTGCACCGTCGGCACGTACGGGTTGCGCGGATGCAGCACCAGCGACACGCCCATCACGTCGAACCCGCGCCCCGCCAGCTGCGGGCGGCTGGCGCTGGCCGAAGCGGGCAGCTTGGTGCCGGCCACGTGCGAGAAGCCCACCCCGGCCCGCTCGAACAGGCCGCCTTGCTCCAGGATGCGGGTGATGCCCGAGCCGGCCAGCGCGGAATCGGCCGGCTTGTCCCAGCGGTCCTCCCCGAACGGCTTGCCGTCGAGGCGCTCGAGCTCGGCCACGATGCGCTGCTGCAGCCCCAGCAGATACTCGCGCACGCGCGCCGGATCGATCGAGGCGCTGCTCATCGAGAGACCGGATCGGAGCGGGGACCGGGTCCGAGGTGGCGGCCCGTGAATTCCAGAATGGACTGGTACCAGGCCACGATATTGCGCGGCCTCAGGATCCAGTGGTTCTCGTCCGGAAACACCAGCAGCTCGCTGGCGATGCCGTGGTACTGCAGCGCCTCGAACAGCCACAGAGCCTCCCCGATCGGGCAGCGGTAGTCGCGCTCGCCGTGCGTGATCAGGGTCGGAGTGCGCCACTGGCGTATGTAGCGTATCGGCGCGTACCGGTCGAACTGCTCCGGATCGCGGTACGGGTCCTCGCCGCCCATTTCCAGATACCACTCCGGCGGATGGTCGGTCACGCCGGTGAACGCCGCCATGTTCACGACGCCTGCATGAGACACCAGGCAGGCGAAGCGGTCCGTCTGTGTGCCGATCCAATTCACCATGTATCCGCCGAACGAGCCGCCCATCGCAGCGATGCGCTGCGAATCGATGTCCGGCCGTGCAGACAGGGCGTCGGTGACCGCCATCAGGTCCCGGTAGCATTGGTCGCCCCAGACATTACCCCAGATCGCCTGCACGAACTGCTGCCCGTAGCCGCTGGAGCCGCGCGGATTCGGCAGCGCGACGGCATAACCCCGCTCCACCAGCAGCAGGGGATTCCACCGCCAGTGCCAGCCGTCGCCGCTCATCCCGATCGGCCCGCCGTGGATGAACAGCACCAGCGGCAGCGGGGCGGTCGATCCGGCCGGCTTGACCAGCAGGCAATCGATCGTCGTGCCGTCGCTGCTGACGGCCTGGACCTGCTCGCGGCTCGCCTTCGGCGCGCCATCCCAGCCGGACAGCGCCGACAGCGGGTGCGGTTCGGATGCCGACTGGGCATCCAGCAGCACCACCTCGGGCGGCTGCAGCGTGGTCGAGCGCAGCGCTGCCACGCGCCCGTTCGGCAGCGCGGCGGGCTGGGCGAAGACACCGGAGCGGGCCGGAACACAACGCCGCACGGTCCCGCTGCGCGCGTCGATCGCGAACAGCGGCGTGTGCCCCATGTCGTCGGCGCAGGTGAGCAGTTCTTTGCCGTCGAGTGACCATTCCGGCTGGATCGGCCAGCGGTCCCAGTCGGCCGCGCAGGGGGCGCGCGCGCCGGTGGCCACGTCGATCAACTCCAGCACGGGGCGGGGAGCCTGGCGGGGCGAGCGCAGGCTGCGCACGACCGACAGCGTGCCCGCATCCGGCGCAAAGCGCGGCCACTGGCAATTGGCGCCCTGGCCCGAGCCGACCTCCCGGGCCGCTCCCGTATCGGCGTCGATCAGCAGCACATCGGTGTCTTCGCAGCGATCGTCGCCGGGTCGGGCGCGCGTGATCGCGATGAGCCGTCCGTCGACCGTGACGTCGAAGTCGGGCTCGATGGCGAACTCGCGCCGCGCCAGCGGCGTCAGATCGGCGCGCCCCTGCAGCGCTGCGGCGGGCGGTGCGTGGTACGCGATCACGTGCGTGGCTTCGCTGTGCGGGGCGTCGTCGAGCCAGTGGTCCCAGTGGCGCGCCGGCTGGCGCAACAGGCGGCGCCCGCTGGGGCCGTGCTTGCGCTGGTCGGCAGCGGCCTGGCGCTGCTGATCCGGCGGCACGTCCGGCAGCACCGGGGCCAGCACGACCAGGCGGTCGGCCGCGCGCGCAAAGCGAAACGCGTCCACGCCGAGGGGCTCGTCGGTCAGCTGCTGTGGCTCGCCGCCCTGCGCGGGCAGCCGCCACACCTGCATGCGCTTTTCGGCTTCGTCGTCGGGCTTGGCTTCGTTGGGCTGCCGGTTCGACAGGAACGCGAGCGAGCCGTCGCGCATGAAGCACGGCGCCCCATCGCGGCTGTCGCCGCGCGTCAGCTGCACCGCGGCCGAGCCGTCGAGCGGGACTTTCCACAGATCCGAGACATAGCGGGATCGCTCGCGGTCGAGCCGCTGCACCGTCACCGCGACCCAGCTGCCGTCGGGGGCGCACGCGATCTCGGACAGCCGGCGCAGCTCGATATGCTGCTCGACCGAGTAGGCCATCTCAGACCGGCTCGCGCCGCAGTGCGCGGTGCCCGATGTCGGTGCGGAACTGCTGGCCCGCAAAGCGCACCTCGGACACCGCCTCATAGGCGCGGCGGCGCGCCGCGCGCACGTCGTCACCGAGCGCGGTCACGCACAGCACGCGTCCGCCGTCGGTGACCAGCCGATCCTGCTGCAGCCGCGTTCCGGCATGAAACACGATGCAATCCGGCGCATCGGCGGGCAACGATTCGATCGGATCGCCGCGCCGCGGCGCCTCCGGGTAGCCCTGCGTGGCCACCACCACCCCCAGCGCCACGCGCGGGTCCCAGCTCGCTTCGATCCGGTCCAGCCGGCCGTCGACCGCGTGCTGCAGCAGTTCGACCAGGTCGGTGCGCAGCCGCATCAGGATCGGCTGCGCCTCCGGATCGCCCAGTCGGCAGTTGAACTCCAGCGTGCGCGGTTCGCCATGGCGGTCGATCATCAGTCCAGCATACAGAAAGCCCGTGTACCGGGTGCCGTCGGCGGCCATGCCGGCGATCGCCGGCAGCATGATCTGGCGCATCACGCGCGCGTGCAACTCGGGCGTTACGACCGGCGCCGGCGAGTAGGCCCCCATGCCGCCGGTGTTGGGTCCTTCGTCCGCATCGAGCAGGCGCTTGTGGTCCTGCGAGGTCGCCAGCGCCAGCGCGTGCTGGCCGTCCGACATCACGATGAAGCTGGCTTCTTCGCCCTCGAGGAAGTCCTCGACCACGACCCGCGCGCCGGCCGCCCCCAGCGCGCCGCCGACCAGCATCCGGTCAACCGCGTCAAGCGCCTGCTGCACCGTGCCGGCAACCACCACGCCCTTGCCCGCCGCCAGGCCGTCGGCCTTGATCACGATCGGCGCGCCGCGCGAGCGGATGTATTGGCGTGCCGCCGCCGGGTCCGAGAACGTGCGCGACGGCGCCGTCGGAATCGAGTGCCGCTGCATGAAGGCCTTGGCAAAGTCCTTGGACGCTTCCAGCTGCGCTGCGGCGCGGGTGGGCCCGAAAATGGGCAGGCCGCGCAGCCGGAAGGCATCCACGATGCCGGCCGAAAGCGGCGCTTCCGGGCCCACCACGGTCAGGTCGACCGCCTCCGAGGCGGCGAACTCGGCCATCGCGTCGGGCTCGAGCGCGGCCACGTTGTGAACGCCGGGGCTGCGCGCGCTGCCGCCGTTGCCGGGCGCCATGTACACGCGCTGCACGCGCGGCGAGCGCGCGATCTTCCAGGCCAGCGCGTGTTCGCGTCCACCGCCGCCGATGACCAGGACCTTCATTCGTCGATGGCGGCCGAGGTATACACATGCTGCACGTCGTCCAGGTCCTCCAGCGCGTCAAGCAGCCGCTTCATCTTTTGCGCGTCGTCTCCCTGCAGCGCAATTTCGTTCAGGGCCTTCATCGTGATGTCGGCCACTTCGGGGCGCAGGCCCGCCTTCTGGAAGCCCTGCCGGATCGCCTCGAAATCGCCCGGCGCGCAGATCACCTCGATCGATCCGTCCTCGGCGCGCTGCACGTCCTCGGCCCCCGCCTCCAGGGCCACTTCGAACACCTGGTCCTCGGGCGTGCCGGGAGCGAACACGAACTGCCCGCAATGGCGGAACTGGTAGGCCACCGAGCCGTCGGTTCCCAGGTTGCCTCCGAACTTGCTCAGCGCGTGCCGGACCTCGGCGACGGTGCGGGTGCGGTTGTCGGTCATGCAGTCCACGATCAGCGCGGCGCCGGCCAAGCCGTAGCCCTCGTAGCGGATCTCTTCGTAGTTCGCCCCTTCCAGCCGCCCGCTGCCGCGCTGGATGGCCTTGTTGACCGTGTCCTTGGGAACGTTGCCGGCCGAGGCCTTCTCCAGCGCCAGCCTCAGGCGCGGGTTCATGTCCGGATCGCCGCCGCCATCGCGCGCCGCCACCGTGATCTCACGGATCACCTTGGTCCACAACTGGCCGCGCTTGGCGTCCTGCCGGTTTTTCCGGTGCTGGATGTTGGCCCACTTGGAATGGCCGGCCATGGCGGTAAATGGTGCGGGGATACGGGGTTGCCGCAGTGCGGGGGGCGGGGAGTCTAGCATCGGCCCGCGGCACGCCGCCCGCGGCACCTCGAATCCCGCCAATGGCAAGCAAAAGTCGGGCAATTCGAGATCTGCCACGGCCCCGGACCGACGTTGCACCGCGCCAAACGGACGACTCCCGCTGTACGGCCGCTTTCTGGTACTTTTTGCAACATGCTGGCAAGCGATTTGCTTTGTAATGGGTAAAGGCCGCGCGCCAGGCCCGTATTGGTGCGACAGGCCCGGATACGAGGACTGACCGATGAATGAAGTCGCTTCGCTTCCTGCCCCGGTAAAAAGCACGATCTCGATCGCGGGATTCAAGGACATCTACCACGTTCCGCGGGTCGAACAGGCGCTGAACGAGCTGCAGGACCTGGGCAGCAACGCCAACGAGGCGCTGCGCGCGACGTACGTGAAGATGATCCGGTTCGGCGGCCAGCGATTCGCGATCAAGCCGTCGGCGCTGCCCGACATCGACGGACTGATCGACGAGATGCCCAACTTCGAGGCCCCGCTGCAGGATATCCGGCGCCAGCTCGCGCTGTGCCTGTCCAGCGACGATGTGCTGGACCTGGAGCCGATGCTGCTGCTGGGCGATCCGGGCATCGGCAAGACGCATTTCGCGCGCCGCCTGGCCCGCCTGCTCGGCACCGGCTGCTGGTTCGTCGGCATGAGCTCGCTGACGGCCGGCTGGATCCTGTCCGGCGCATCGGCTCAGTGGAAAAACTCCAAACCGGGCAAGGTGTTCGAGGCGCTGGTCAACGGCGACTACGCCAATCCGCTGATCGTGGTCGACGAGATCGACAAGGCGAGCGGCGATCACCAGTTCGATCCCCTCGGAAGCCTGTACACGCTGCTCGAGTCGGAAACCGCACGCGAATTCATCGACGAGTTCGCCGAGGTGCCGATCGACGCCTCCGAGATCGTCTGGGTCGCCACCGCCAACCAGGCCAGCGCGATCCCGGAGCCGATCCTGAACCGGATGAACGTGTACGAGATCGATCCGCCGGACGAGGACGGTGCGCGCCGGATCGCGCAGACGGTCTACCGCGAGTTGCGCGCGGAGCACAGCTGGGGGCGGCTGTTTCCCGAGGAGCTGCAGGCCGACGCGCTCGAGCTGCTGGCACGGCTGAAGCCGCGCGAGATGCGGCGGGTCATGCTGGCCGCCTTCGGCCGGGCCAAGCTCGACGGCCGCGACGAAGTGCTCGCCGCCGACATCAACGACGACCGGCTCGCGCGCCGGTCACGCATCGGGTTCGCGTAGTCGCGCCTCAGCGCTTCGCCAGCAGGTCGCGGATCTCCTGCAGCAGGACCTCCTGGCGCGGTGGCGCCGGGGGCGCCGCCGCCACCGTGGGTTTTTTCAGCCGGTTGATCGCGCGGATCGCCACGAACAGCACGAAGGCGATGATCACGAAATCGGCGATCGACTGGATGAACACGCCGTACTTCAGCATCAAGGGCTCGCCCTTGCCGTTCTGTCCGATCTGCACGGCGAGCTTGCTGAAGTCGTTGCCGGCGGTCAGGATCCCGATCACCGGCATGATCACCGCCTCGACCAGCGCTGAGACGATCTTGCCGAACGCCGCCCCGATCACGACCCCGACCGCCAGGTCGATCACGTTGCCCCGCATTGCAAATTCCTTGAATTCGGTCGCGATGCTCATGCGATTCCTCCCCGAGTCAGGTTCTCCCGGTTGAATCGTAACCCTGGGCCGCAGGGCCCGGTCGCGGGGCTGGGCGACCTCAGCGGCCGCCGCTGGCTTCGCTGGGCGTGGTGCCGGCGCGGTTGTCGGGATGTCCGAGCGCCGACGCAACGCGGCGATAGACTGGTCCCCAGAGCGGATGGCCGATTTCGGCGTCGTTGAGCCTGAACTTCGGATCGGCTTTGAATGCGCTGGTGAAATCGAGCGCGCATTCGGTGCCGCGGTTGAACGCGCAGGCGATGAAGGCGAGGTATTTGTACGCGATCGCCTCGTCGCGAGGGTCGGCCAGGTTGCCGGCGACCGCGGCCCGCAACGTCGCTTCGGAGCGCTCGAACTCGCCGCCGTCGTACAGGCGGATGCCGTCGACCAGCGCCCGCTCGGCCGGCCGCTGGTACAGCTCGGCAATGCTGGCGGTGGACGGCGTCTGCTGGCATGCCGGCACGATCGCCGCGGCCGCTAGCAACAGCACAACGCGCAGCGAGGATGCCGCGCTCATTCGAAACGGTGCTCGACGGTGACGGGAACCGCCGCTTCGACGTTGACCTGCACGATCCACGGCGCGTTACTGCCGTGCCGCACCTCGATCTGGTGCGGACCGGAGGCGAGTGACATCTGGATCAACGGGGGCGACACGCCGGTGAGCTTGTTGTCGATCAGAATTTCACCCCAGGGTTCGATCCGGAAGACGACGGTACCCGAAGCGGGCCCTGCCGTCGACGGGGCCGCCGCTGCGGCCGCTTGCGCGGACGGCCCGGCCGCGCTGTGCGCGGCGGGGGCCGGCGGATCGGGCAACGGCGCCCCGCGCAGCTGACCGAGCAGGTTGCCCAGCGTCAGTCCGACGAGCACCAGGGCGACCGCGAGCGACAGCGCGAGCCGGTGTTCGCGCGCCCACGGCCCCACCCGCGTCAACCGGGCGCGCGCCGACTGCAGCGATTCGGCCAGACGTTCCAGTGCGAGCGCCACCAGGTCCGGCCGTTCGCCGCCCACGCCGCGCGGCGCGGCGGGCGCCCCCGGCTCGCGCGGCGGGGCCTGCGGAATCGAAGCCGACAGCGACACGCCCAGCGTCACGGTGGCCGGCCGACTGGACTTTTCCGCCAGCACGAACTGGACCAGCGCGTCGCGCAGCTCGCCGGACGTGTGCGGCGCGGTGGGCGACTTCGGGTCGAGTGCATCGGACAGCAGCGCGGAAAATGCCGCAGTCGCGTTCGACGGTGGCGCAGCGCCGCCCGCCGCGGCCGGACCGTTGGACATCGTCACCGCATGCGGGCGCGCCTGGATCATCGAGCACAGCAGCCTGGCAACCGAGCGCAGGTCACGGCGGCGCGTCTCGTCGGTGACCTCGCTCTGGAAATACGGCAGGAACTGCTCGGTCCGCGTCAGGGCGTCATCGCCCTCGGTGCCGGCGTCGATCCAGCCGCCGAATCCGCTCACCTTGGGTGAGCCGTCGGCCTGAATCAGGACATGCTGCGGCCCCAGCTGGCCATGGGCCACACCTTGACCGTGGGCGTACTCCAGCGCGTCGGCCACGCGCGCGCCGATGCCAGCGCACTGCAGGTCCGTGAATTTGACGCCCGAGGCGAGCAGATCCTGCAGCGAACGGGCCGCCACCCGCTCGATCACGAGGTAACCGAATTCATGGCCAAGGCCGGCATCGAACACGGTCAGGATGTTCGGGTGGTGCAGCCGCCCGGCGGCCTGGGCCTGGCGCACGAAAGCCTGCTCGATGTGGCGCCGCGCTTCGGCGCGCATCGGCGGTCCGGCCGGCACGATCAGCACCGCCTTGACGACCAGTTCACGATTCATCACCGGGTCGACGGCTGCGTACGAGACGCTGTGGCGGTCCCGCCGCAACTCGCGCAGGATCGTATAGCGGCCGATGACCTTCTGGTTTAGGGGCAGTGCCTGGGACATCGCGACGGTCGAGTGCCCCCGACCATTCGGGGCCAGCGTACTGTACCCCGCCGCGGCCTGCCTCGACAGGGCTGCGGTCCCTCGAAAAGCGTTGCGAGCAGCCGCTAGAACCGGTGCTGGACCTCGACCGCCTGGCCCGGTTGCAGCTCGATCCGCGACACGAACGGCGGCGCAGCGCCGTTGCGGACCTCGATCGTATGGACCCCGGGGGCCAGCGCCAGATGGGTCAGGGGCGGTGAAACCCCATGGGAGCTGCCGTCGACGATGATTTCGCCCCAGGGCGCGATGCCCAGCGTGACCGTGCCGTCAACCGGTGCGGCGGGCGGCGGCGCCAGCGCAACCGTCTCGACCGGTGCCGGGTTGGAGCGGGCCGCCTTCGGCTTGGGCTTGACGGGCCGCGGCAGCGGCAGCGCCGAAAACGGCCGCACGGGAACGTCCTTCACCATGGCCACCTGGACCGGGGGATCGGTGGGCGTCAGCGCGGGGGCCGCAGCCGGACCCGCGGCGGCCGTGTCCGGGAGGGCGGCATCCGGGGTGGCGGCCCGCACCTGCGGGCCGGCAGGCGTCAGGCGCGGCTGCTCCAGCGCCAGGATCACGATCGAGGCCGATACCGCCACCGCCGCGACCACGAGCCGGGCATTGCGCCGGTTCAGCGGCGGCACCACGGTTTCGGGAGGCAGCGTGGCGCGCCGGCCGCCATCTTCGCGCGCGGCCACCTGGACCAGGTCGTTGCGCATCTCGGCGGCGCTCTGGTAGCGGTCCGAGGGGTCCTTCGCCATGGCCCGATGGACGATTTCGATCAGCTCGATCGGCACGTCCGGATTGAGCTGATAGATCGGCGTGGGCGGCTGCGAGGAGACCTTGGTGAGCGTTTCCTCCACGTGTTTGCCGTCGAAGGCGCGCTGTCCCGTCAGCAGCTCGTACAGGATCGAGCCCATCGAGAACACGTCGCTGCGCGCATCGAGCGAGCGGCCCACCGCCTGCTCGGGCGACATGTAGTTGGGCGTTCCGATCAGCTGGCGCCGCATCGTCAGCGGCGCGTCGCTGTATTGGGCCAGCGCGACGCCGAAGTCCAGCACCTTGGGCTTCATGTCGCGCGTCAGGAATATGTTGCTCGGCTTCAGATCCCGGTGGACCAGCCCGCGCCGGTGCGCGTAGTGCACCGCGTCGGCTACGCGCGCCATCATCGACGCGATCGCTTTCGGAGCGAGCCGGTTGCGCGAGGCCAGCCAGTCGTGCAGGTCGCTGCCGTACAGGCGCTCCATCGCGATGTAGGCGACCGCATCGGTCTTGCCCGCATCGAACACCGTCACGATGCCGGGATGATTCAGGCTGGCCGCGCTCTTGGCTTCCTGCAGGAAACTCGCCTCGGCGCGGCGCCGGATCTGGTTATCGCCGGCCAGCGGGATCGCCTTGATCGCCAGTTCGCGCCCGAGCACCGGGTCGTACGCCGCGTACACGACGCCATTGGAGCCGCGCCCGATCTCCGAGCGGACCTCGAAACGCCCTATCTGCTTCGGGGCGGGCGGCATCGCCGCCGAAGGCTCGTAGGACTGCGTGGCGAGCGCGTGCGACACCATTTCACGCTGCATTATTTCATCGCGGATGTAACAAGGTAGCTCAAAAATGGTACTTGTACATCGTCCAAATCGATATCACGTGCGCCCCTCATCCCCTTAAGACAGGAAGGCCACTGGCCATCCACGGATATCCGGGAGCGGGCCCGAGAAGACCGCTCGCGCGGCCCAACGTCACTCACACCGTGTCGGCTTTAGTCCCGGAAGCTGCGCGGAAGTTGCGGCTCGCGAACCAGCTGACGCTGACGCTCCACGTATTTGGCGTACCGGTAAAACGTACCCTCGAAATTAGCGAACGCGATCACGAACCCGGCCCAGCCATCGAGTACGCCGAGCTTGAGCACATAGTGCCGCAGGAAGGACGCGCAACCGTGCAGCAGCGCGCGCCACATCGAAGGCTTCACGCCGCGCTGGCCCAGCCGCTGCACGCCGAGCGTCGAATAGCGCTGCATCTTGTGCAGCATCTGGCCGAGGTCGCGGAACGGCACCTGGGCGATCGGCTCGCGCAGCACGCCCAGCGAGCCGCTCAGCACGTAGGTCTCATGGACAGCGTCTTGGGTGTAGCGCAGGCAGCCGCGCCGGAACAGCTGCGGTTGGCGGAAATCGGGAAAGTAGCCCGAGTGGCGCACCCAGCGGCCGAACACGAAGTTTCGGCGCGGCATCAGGTAGGCATCGCGTGCGGCCGGATCGGCCACCACGCGCCGGATCTCGTCGGCGGCCGCCTCGGTGCAGCGCTCGTCGGAGTCCAGGCTGAAGATCCAGTCCCCGGTCAGTTGCGCCAGCACCGCATTGCGAAGCTGGCCGAAGCCCTCGAAAGGCACCTGGATGATCCGGTCCGTATAGCGGCGCGCGATTTCGACTGTTGCGTCGGTGCTGAAGGAATCGGCCACGACGATCTCGTCGGCCCACCGTACGCTGCGCAGCGCGGCCTCGATCTTGTCGGCCTCGTTGAAGGCGATGATGTAAACGGAGATGCGCGGCATCGGGTTCTTTGGGGGGTCGATTGAGTGCCGCAGTGCGGGCTGCGCGTATTATCCCGGACGATTTCAGGGGCGCGCGCGATCGGGCGCAAGCGGAGGAACAAACGGAATGAAGACGCAGGCGATTCGGGTTGAACGCCATGGCGAACCCGAGGTCATGCAGCTCGTCGAGTTCGACGTGCCGGACCCGGGACCGGAGCAGGTGCGGCTCAAGATGCATGCCGCCGGGCTCAATTTCATCGACACCTACTATCGCACCGGCCTGTACCAGGCGCCGCTTCCGCATGGAATCGGCTTGGAGGGGGCGGGCGAAGTCGAGTCGGTCGGCCCCGGCGTGAAGGACTTCAAGCGGGGCGATCGGGTCGCGCACGCGAGCGGGCCGCTGGGCTCTTACGCCGGACTGCACGTGCTCGGCGCCGACCGGGTGGTGAAGCTGCCCGCATCGATCGGGTTCGAACAGGCCGCCTCGATGATGCTCAAGGGCCTGACGGTGCAGTACCTGTTCCGCCAGACCTACCGGTTGCAGGGCAACGAGACGATCCTGTTTCACGCGGCCGCCGGCGGCGTGGGCCTGATCGCATGCCAGTGGGCGCGCGCGCTCGGGGTCAAGTTGATCGGAACGGTCAGTTCGCCGGAAAAGGCGCGCCTGGCGAAGGAGCACGGCGCCTGGGCCACGATCGACTACACCCGGGAAGACGTGGTCGCCCGCGTGCTGGAGCTCACCAAGGGCACCAAGGTGCCGGTCGTGTATGACGGGGTCGGCAAGGACACCTGGCTGAAGTCGCTCGATTGCCTGCAGCCGCGCGGGCTGATGGTGAGCTTCGGCAGCTCCTCGGGGCCGGTGACCGGGGTGGACCTGAAGGTGCTGGCGGACCGGGGCTCGCTGTTCGTTACGCGGCCCACGCTGGCCACGCACCTGGTGCCGCGCAGCCGCTACGAGGCCAGTGCCAAGGAGCTGTTCGACATGGTCACCAGCGGCAAGATCAAGATCGAGGTCACCTGCCGCTACCGCCTCGACGAGGCTGCCCGGGCGCACGAGGATCTGGCCGCGCGCCGCACCACCGGCTCCTGCGTGATCATTCCGTGACCCCGGCTGCGGCCGAGCCGTCCGCGATGCGGCGGCTGTTTGCGCGCGGCCCGGCGGCGCGCTGGCTGCTGGCGCTGCTGGCCGTGGTGCTGTCGGTGCGCCTGGCCACGCTGGGCGCGTATCCACTGATGGACACCAGCGAGGCGCGCTACGCCGAGATCGCCCGCGTGATGCGGCTGACCGGCAACTGGGTCACGCCCCAGGAAACGCCCGGCACGCCGTTCTGGGCCAAGCCGCCGCTGTACGCATGGATGAGCGCCGCGTCCACGTATGTATTCGGAATGGACGAGTTCGCGCTCAGGTTGCCGTCGCTGCTGTGCGGTTTCGCGGTGCTCGCGCTGTGCGGTGTCTGGGCGGCCGCGCTCGCGCGCAGACCCTCACCCCGAACCCCTCTCGCGCAAGCGGGAGAGGGAAGTTCAGAGGCACTCGATCGCCCCTCGCCCGCGCAGCGGGAGAGGGGAGGGGGTGAGGGCCTCGCCGCGTTGCTGTCCTGCCTGATCCTTTCCACCAGCGGCTTTTTCATCGGCTATGGCGCCGTGATGACCGACCCGGCGCTGGGCCTTTGCACGGCCTGGATGATGGTCGCGTTCCAGCGCGCCGTGGTCGACGGATCGGGTCGTGCGATCTGGCGCTACGGGTTTTTCATCGCCGCCGGCCTGGCGATGCTGGCCAAGGGGCCGGTCGCGTTCCTGTACGTGGCGCTGCCGATCGCGATCTGGGCTGCGTTGCGCCGGCGGTGGCACCTGATCGGGCAGGCGCTGCCGTGGGTCCGCGGCGGCCTGCTGGCCGCGGCGATCGGTTTGCCCTGGTACCTGTGGGCCGAGCAGCGCACGCCCGGGTTCCTGAATTACTTCCTGGTCGGCGAGCACGTGATGCGGTTTTTGCAGCCCGGCTGGAGCGGGGACCGTTATGGCAACGCGCACCAGGAGCCGATCGGAACGATCTGGGCCTACCTGGCCGGCGCTGCCGGACTGTGGTCCATCGCGGCGCTGGCGCTGGCGCCGCCGGTGCGCTCCTGGTTGGCCCGGGCGGGCGTCTGGTGGCGCGACGATGGGCGCCTGTTTGCACTGCTGGCGGCGCTGGCGCCGCTGGTCGTGTTCACGTTCGCGCGCAACCTGATCTGGACCTACGTGCTGCCGGCGTTGCCGCCGCTGGCCGTGCTGCTGGGGTTGCAGCTGGCGCAGCGGTCGGCGCAGCCAGGACCCTGGCGGCGCGGCGTGCTGCTGCTGGCGTTTGCGTCGGCCGCGGTGGTTTGCGTCGGAGCCATCGGGTGGGCGCCGCAGCGCGCCCATGGAAGCTCGTTCGCGGGGCCGGTGTCAGCGTGGCGCCAGCAGGCGGCGGCTCGACCCGGCGCGCTGCTGTACTGGGGCGCAAGGACGCCGGCCTCGTTGCGCTTTTATTCGCGCGGCGCGGCTGAACCGGTGCCCGACCTGGCCGCGCGCCTGGCGCAGCTCGAGCCCGGCTCGCGCGCCTACGTCGCGCTCGTTCCGGAACAGTTGCCGGCGTTGCGCGAGCTCGCCTCGGGCCAGCCGCACGCGCTCGACGTGGCCGTGGTGGCCCGGGTCCGGCACGCCGCCATCGTCGAAGTGGCGCGCCAACTTAACGCGCGTTGAGGCGCCTGGGCACGGCAGGCGCACGCAGCCGGTGCGCTTCCGGCAGGCCGGAGCCCAGCAGCGGCTGCAGGTAGGCGCGAAACGCATCGGTCACGTCGGTGCCCGAGGCGGCGATCAGGTCGTTTTCCATCACGCGCGTGCGGGCGGCGACCTGCTCGAGCGGCGCCAGTTCGTAATCGACCGCGTAGTGGCCCACGCGTTTGAGCGAGACGGAGCCGTCGCGCCCGCCCGACAGCGCGAAGCGCACCGCACGTTCACCGGCCTCGAAGGCCTCGCGCTGGTCGACGTCCGACACGCAGCCGGCAAACGAGCGCTGCAGGTAGCCGAAGGTCTCGCCGCGCACCCGCTTGATGCCGAGCCGGTCGCGGATCTGCGCGCACAGCAGGTCGGCCAGCGCGCCGGTCCCGGACAGCTGCACATTTCCGTGCGGATCGCGCTCGGCGCCGGGAGCCAGCTTCGAGATGATGGGCACGCCGGCCGCGTCGTGCACGCCTTCGGAGACCGCGATCACGCAGCGCCCCAGGCGGTCGTGGACCGCTTTCACGTCGGCCACGAACCGGTCCGGCTCGAACGTGCGCTCCGGCAGGTAGATCAGGTGCGGCCCGTCGTCGTCGAACTTGCGCGCCAGCGCCGAGGCGGCGGTCAGGAACCCGGCGTGGCGCCCCATCACCACGGCCACGTACACGCCGGTGAGCGAGGCATTGTCCTGGTTGGCCCCGATGAATGCCTGCACCACGAAGCGGGCCGCCGACGGAAAGCCCGGCGTATGGTCGTTGCCGACCAGGTCGTTGTCGATCGTCTTCGGGATGTGGATGCAACGCAGCGGATAGCCGGAGGCGCGCGCCTGCTCGCTGACGATGCGCACCGTGTCGGCCGAGTCGTTGCCGCCGATGTAGTAGAAATGCGCGATCTCGTGCGCCTTCAGAACCTTCAGGATCTGCTGGCAGTAGGGCAGGTCCGGCTTGTCGCGCGTGGATCCGAGCGCCGATCCGGGTGTGCGCGCGATCGCCTCCAGGCTGGCGGCCGACTCGTCCGACAGGTCGACCAGATCTTCGTTCAGGATGCCGCGCACGCCGTGCCGGGCGCCATACACGGTGTCGATTGCGCAGCCGTGATGGGCGGCGAAGACGACGCCGGCCAGCGACTGGTTGATCACCGCGGTCGGGCCCCCGCCCTGCGCGATCAGGACTCTCAGCGACGGCATCGGCCAGTTCCTCCTGCGGCGCGCCCCGGGTCGCACCGACCTGTCTTCGATCCGAGTTTACGCGCGCGTTGCCCCCTCAAGCCGCCAGCGCCCGCCCGATGACTTCGCGCACGTCACAGGACAACGACGGGCGCGCGGCCATTTCGTGCAGCGCCCGGCTCATCAGGCGCTGGCGGTCCGGCGTAAAGCGGCGCCAGCGGCCCAGCGCGCGGGCCACGCGCGCTGCAACGATCGGGTTGATCTGGTCCAGCCGCGCGACCTGCTCGAGCCAGAACGCGTAACCCGATCCGTCGGCCTCGTGAAACTCGGCTGCGTTGTCGGTGCAGAACGCCACCACCAGCGCCTCCACGGCCTGCGGATCGTGCTCGCAATAGGCGCTGTGGCGCAGCAGCGTGCGCACCCGCTCCAGCACGGGCGGCTCGCCGCTCTGGCGCACCGCGGTGGCCTGCACATTGAGCCACTTGTTCATCAGCAGCGGCTCGCCGTGCCATTCGCGCGCGAACTGCAGCAGCAACCCGGCCTTGTCCGGCGAGCGACTGTTCACCAGCGCGGCGAGCGCGGCGTAGCGGTCGGTCAGATTGTCCGAGCCCGACAACTGGCGGCGGGCCAGCTCGATCGCGGACGGATCCTCGCTCGCCACCAGGTACTCCAGGGCCAGGCTCCTCAGGGCGCGGCGGCCGCACTGGACCGGATGGGAGCGATACAGTCCTTCGCTGTGCATCGAGCGGTACGTCGCCTCCCAATCCGAGTGCAGTCTCTTGGCCAGCAGGCGCTGAAGGTGCAGCCGGGCGCGGCGAACCGCATCGGGCACGACGATCGCGCGCGTCTCCGCCACCAGAGCCTCGACGGGAAGCCGCAACGCGATTTCGCGGAAGGCCGGCGCCAGCGTGGCATCGAGCAAGGTCCGCCGCACCAGAAGGACCAGGGCCGAGTCCAGGTTGGCGTCGCCTCCGATTTCGAATTCGTCCACCGCAGCCGAAAGATGTCCGAGCAGCAGCCGCTGCAGCGCGTCCCATCGGTTGCACGGATCGGCGTCGTGCTGCGCGAGCATCGCAAGGTCGGCGTCCTGGTACGGGTACTCGACGATGACAGGTGCCGAAAAGTCGCGCAGCAGCGACGGAACGGCGCCGGGCGGCACGCCGAAGAATCGGAACGACTGCACCGGCTCGCTGAGCTCCAGCACGCAGGTGGCATCGCCGGGGGCATTCGGGTCGGTGCGGACCGCAAGTTGGGCGCCGTCGGGGCCGTGCAAACCGATGGCCAGCGGGATCAGGAACGGTTCCTTGTCGGGCTGCCCGGGCGTGGGCGGGCAGCTCTGGACGAAAGTCAGCTCCAGCGAGCCGGTGGCGTCGTCGTACAGCGGGCTGACTGCAACGCGTGGCGTACCGGCCTGCGCATACCAGAGCATGAATTGGCTCAGATCGCGCCCGGCCGCGGCGGCGATCGAACCGACGAAGTCCTCGCAGGTGACGGCGCTGCCGTCGCAGCGCGCGATGAACTGCTCGAAGCCGCGTCGAAACGTCGCCGGGCCGGTCAGGGTGGCCAGCATCCGCGCCAGCTCGGCGCCCTTGCGATAGACGGTGGCCGTGTAGAAGTTGTTGATCTCCAGGTACGAGTCGGGCCGTACCGGGTGCGCCATCGGCCCGGAGTCTTCGGCGAACTGGGCCGAGCGCAGCGCGCGGATGGCCTCGATCCGGGGCACGGTGCAGGCCGATCGCGCGCTGGCCGGATCCGAGAAGGCCTGCTGGAACATGTCGCGCATGAACTCCTGCTCGCGGTACACGGTCAGCCCCTCTTTCAGAGACAGCTGGAACCAGTCGCGGCAGGTCACCCGGTTGCCGGTCCAGTTGTGGAAGTATTCGTGGCCGATCGCGGCCTCGACTTCCGCATAATCGGTGTCCGTCGCGATGGCTGGGTCGGCCAGCAGGTAGCGCGTGCTGAAAAGATTCAGGCCCTTGTTCTCCATCGCGCCGAAGTTGAAGTCCCGCACCGCCACAACCATGTAGCGGTCCAGGTCCAGCTCGAGGCCGAAGCGCTGTTCGTCCCAGACGATCGCGCGCTCCAGGCAACGATGGGCGTGCTCCAGGCGGGGCAGGTCGGATTCGGCCGCCCACAGCTGCAGATGCACCGAGCGGCCCGAACGCGTCACATGACGGGATTCGCGGCACTGCAGGCGCCCGGCCACCAGCGCGAACAGGTAGCACGGTTTCGGATGCGGGTCGTCCCAGGTCGCAAAATGCCGGCCATCGGGCAACGCACCCTGCTCGACCAGGTTGCCATTGGACAGCAGCACCGGGAAGCGCTGCCGATCGGCGCGCAGGCAGACGGTGTAGCGTGACAGCACGTCCGGGCGATCCGGAAAGTACGTGATTCTGCGAAATCCCTGCGCCTCGCATTGGGTGAGCAGCGTGTCGGACGACGCATAAAGTCCCAGCAGCTCGGTGTTGGCGCCGGGCGCCATCCGGGTGCGCAGCGTGAGCAGGAAAGCGCCGGCGTCGCCCGTGTTCACCGACAGGCCCGCCTCGTCGACCTGATACTCGCTGTCGCGCAGCTCGCGCCCGTCCAGGCGGATCGACAGCAGCTGCAGCTGCTCGCCATGCAGCCGCAGCGAGGCACCGCTGCCGTGGTCGGCGCGCCGCACGTGCAGCTGCGCTTCCACTTCGGTCGAATCCACGGCCAGGTCGAAGCCCAGCGCAACGCGCTCGACGCGGAATTCGAGCGGCTGGTAGTCGGTCCGGCGCACCGGCTCTCGGGAGAGCGCCTTCATGCCGTCCGCAGCACAACCTGCAACTCGCATCCCGAAGCCGCGCCGCCCTCGATGCACAGGCGGCCGCCCATCCGCTCGACCAGCTTTTGTGCCAGCGCCAGCCCGATCTGGATGCCCTGGCCGGGCCGGTGCTGCGGCTCAGGCCGACCCAGCGGGACGAACGTGCGCCGCAGCTGTTCGATCGTCATCCTGTGACCGAGGTCGCCGATCCAGATCGTGACCCGATCGCCGGCGCGCCGCACGCCGATCTGAAGCACGCCGTCGGGCCGACCGCATCGGAGCGCGCTGGCCAGCAGATTGACCAGGGCCTGTTTGAGCCGGGCCGGCTCGGCCTGCGCGGTCGCCTCCAGACCGCCCTCGGGCCTCAGGCCGATCCTGCTCGTGGCGGCCTGGCTGCCCACCTGGGCCAGGCTGTCGCGTATCAGCGGCTCCAGTGCAACGGCCGTCAGCGCGATCTGCACCCGGCCGGTGTCGATCCGGGACAGCTCGTCCATGTCGTCGATCAGCCGCAGCATCTGCCAGCCCGCCGCCTGGATCAGGTCGACCCGCTCTTTCTGCGCCGGTGACAACGATTCGGACCGGTCCAGCGCGAGAATCTGCGCGAAGCCCAGAATCGAGTTCAGCGGCGTGCGAAGCGCGTGGCCGAAGTGTGACACCAGCTCCGCGTCGCAAGCCTGGCTCGCGTCGCCGTCCTCGGCGCCGGGATTGGATCGGCCGGCCGCGCCGCTGCTCATCGGGCCGACTCGAACAGCACGGTCAGCACCGCCTGGTTCTCGTGTTCGATATCTTCCAGCAGCTGCTCAGCCGCGTTCCACTGTTGCGACGGCATCAATTGCTCCAGTTGGGCGCACATGGCGGCAAGCCGGTTCACGCCCAGAAACTCGGCCGACGACTTCATGGCCCGCGCGCTGCGGGCCAGTTGCTCCGCATCGCGCTCGTTCAGCGCCATGCGCATCGCTTCCAGCAGCTGTTGCGAGCGCAGCGCGAACCGTTCCATCACGGTCGGGCCGAAGCTGCGATCCTGGGGCTTGGCGTCCGACAATCGCCGCACCGTCGCGCGCAGGCGGTCGGCATCGGACTGCGTATCGGCGGCCGATGGGTCCCGGGCGCTGGCGTAATGGCTGAGCGCGCGGCGCAACGCAGCCTCGAACGCGTCGGCGTGGATGGGCTTGCTCACGTGATCGGCGAACCCGGCCATCAGGCAGCGCAACCGGTCCGGTTCCGATGCATAGCCGGTCACCGCAACCACCGGAACCGGGGGACGCTTTTCGGCCAACTCGCGCTTTCTGAGTTGTTGCAAGGCCTCGAAGCCGTTCAAGCCCGGCATGCCCAGGTCGAGCAGAATCAGGTCGAACTGGCCTGCCAGCGCGCGTTCGATGGCCTGTCGGGCGTCGGTTTCGACGATGGCGCGGTGACCCAGCAGGGACACCAGGTGCGCCTGCATCGCGCTGGACAGCGGGTCGTCGTCGACCACCAGAACACGGGCGGGCGCCTGCTGCGGGCTCGGATTCGATTCCGATTCGCGATCCATCAAGACCCCAGGGCCGGCGCGCGCCGCGTCGCACTGTCCTTGATCGCGGCGGTCGCGGACAGCTTGGCGCAAATATATCCCAAGCCGTTGAAGACGGACGCAAAAATGACGCCGCCAACGACTCGGAAGTCGGCCGTTCGTACCTGGGGCCGGCCCCCTCTGCACCCGGCAGAGGGGTGTTATTCGGTCTTGTCGGTGTCGGCCGCAGGAGGCGGGGCCGGCGCGGGTGCCTCGGGCGCGTCGGTCGGCGCGTGCGAGGCGGCCTTGCGCAGCCGCTTGGCCTCCTGCTTCTTTCTCTTGGCCTGCTCGCGCTGGCGCTTTTCGAAGGCGTAATTAGTCTTTGCCAATTAACGACCCTCGTTTAGGCGCGATCGCGCGTCAGGCCGGTGCGGGCGCGCTTCAGATCACCCGGATCTGAGTAGCCTGCGGGCCCTTGGTGCCCGGCGCGACCACGAATTCGACCCGCTGGCCTTCCTGCAGGGTCTTGAAGCCGCTGCCCTGAATCTGGGAGAAATGCGCGAACAGGTCCTTGCCACCATCCTCGGGAGTGATAAATCCGAAACCCTTGGACTCGTTGAACCATTTGACAGTGCCTTGTGCCATCTGACGTCCTTGCTGCGTGAGCGTTATTGAGATTGAGAGGTGAAAGGAGTTCCGTCCGGGCACGTGCCAGGACGTGCGAGCGTCAAGTACGTTTACCAGTGGAAAAGAGGCGCGGACCGAGGAGGTTTTGGGCCGGCACAGCGATCAGAGGGTTGAACGAAACCTTAACGATTGCAGCGGGGAAGATACGCGAGAACCGGCGCCTTGTCCAACATCTCCGCAAGCACGACGGAAAGTCCGTTCGCGCACCGCGGTTGAACCCGGCCGGCCGGTTTCGCCCGGAACTCGTCAGTGTTCGACGCGTTCCTTTTCCTGCTCCTTGGCCTTCTCGTGTTCCTTTTCGACGGCCTTGCGCTTGTCGCCGCTCGGAGCCGGTGCCTCCGGCTTGCCTTTGCCCTGGGCGGCTGCGGCCTGTTGCGCATTGGCCGGCTTCTTCACCGGCGGCGCCGCCTTGGGTGCCGCGACCGACTTGGCCTGATCGCCCTGATTGACCGCCGGCTGTGCGCCCTGCGCCGCGCGAGTGTCCGCGCGCGGTTGCGCCCGACGCGCGTCCGCCGTTTCGCTCTGCGCCGGCGCTGCCTGGCGCGCAGCCGGTGCGGGCTGAACCACCGGCGCGGCCGGCGCCGGGGCTGCTTGACGGACCACATCCCGGTGTTCGAGCGGCTCGCGGGGCTCGGGCGTGCCCACGCTCTGCACCGGCGCCGCGCGCGGCGTCATCGGCGCCACAGTCGGCGTCGCCGCTGTCGGCACGGGCTGCATCGACCGGGCCTCTGCTCGAGGGCTGACATGCACGACCTGCGGTGGCGGCAAGGCAATGGGCGCGCGGCCGCGCGCGAAGGCCGGGATCGGCTGCTGCGTTGCGGGCGGTGGCGCGGCAACCCGCACCGCCGGTGTCAGCGCGGCGGCCAGGTGCGCCTGTGCCGGCACGGTCGCGTTGACGGGCTGTCCCGTTGCGGTAGCGCTGGCCGGGGCGACGATCGTCACGTGCGTGATGTTGGTCACGTTCGTCACGTTGGTGACGTTGTTGATGACGGTCGTGTTGTTGCTGTTCACGTTGTTGGTGATCCGCATGCCCACGTTCACCACCGGCGGCGCACTGGTGACCACGGCTGGAGCCGTGCCCAACGGCGCCGGCACGATGATGCCGGGCCGCGAACCGGGGGGCGCGGGAACGAACACGCCCTCGGGCCCGATCGGAGCCGGTCCGGCCACCGCGCCCACCAGCGGGCGCTCCACTTCGAAAGTGCGCTCGCGCGGTGGCGGCACGAATTCGACGCCGAGCGAGGCCCAGTGTCCGGTGATGAAGATCACGACGCGGTCGCGATGCTCGTAATACGGCGCAACCCAGTGGTAGCTGGGGCGGGGCGGCTCGGCCCAGCGGCCATAGTCCCACACCCACACGCCATGCCACACCCAGAAGCCGCCGATCCAGACGGCACCGTAGGACGGGGGCGGCGGGGGCTCTTCGACCAGCATCGGCGGAGGAGCCCATGGACAGGCGATCGGCGCGGGCTGTTCGATGGGCGGCTCGACGTACACGCTGACCACCGGCTGCGGCGGCGCCTCGTACGCGATCGGGGCCGACTCGACCGGCGGCGCCGGCGGCGGGTAAGCACCCGGCGGAGGCGGATAGGGGCTCGGCGCAGATGCAACCGGAGGCGGCGGGGGCGGGTACGTGGGCACCGGCTGATACACGACGCAACCGGCGGTCAACAGCGCCAACGTGATCGACAGTTTCTTCATGAACCCCTCTCAACAGCTCTGCACGTTCTTGTGGTGGCTTGGGTCCGACGGATCGGTGACCGGTATAGCGCGGGGCCCATCGGTTTGAACGCGCGAAAAGAGCGCTCGATGACGCGGGCGCGCGGCCGAGTGCTTCCCTTTGTAACAGCGGTCACCTGCGCTGGGTAAAAAAAAGCGCCGGGGATACCGGCGCTCGTCTGAACGGGTGAGGCCATCAGGCCATGACAGGACTCAACGGCCGCGGCGCGCGTTCTGCGCCATGGTAAAGCCCGGCGGAAGGTGCGATCGCACCAGCGGGTCGGCCTCGACGCCGCGCCCGCGCCCCGGGTTGGCTCGGCCGGCGGAAGCCGGCCGGCCCGGCGCTGCACCCGGACGTGCCGGGCGCTCGGACCACGGCTTGGAGGCCGGGCGTGCGGGCTTGGAGCCGTTCCTGTCCGCAGGCTTTTGACCCGCATGGGCCGGCGTGCGGGGCCGGTTCGGATGCGCGCGCGTTGGCGCAGCGCGCGGCCGCGATGGCGCAGCCGATCGCGCCGGGCGCGAGGCCTCGACATCGGCGGCCGGGTCGATCCGGCTGCGCGATCCGGCCTCGAAGCCGGCGACCACGGTGCGAGGAATCGATCGCTTGATCAGGCGCTCGATGTCGCGCAGGTAGCTCATCTCGTCCGCACTGACCAGCGAGATCGCCTCGCCAGTGGCGCCGGCGCGCCCGGTGCGCCCGATCCGGTGCACGTAGTCCTCCGGCACGTTGGGAATGTCGAAGTTCACCACGTGCGGCAGCAACTCGATGTCCAGGCCGCGCGCCGCGATGTCGGTGGCGACCAGCACCTGAAGCTTCGCGCTCTTGAACTCGGACAGGGCGCGGGTGCGGGCGCCCTGGCTCTTGTTGCCGTGGATCGCCAGCGCGGTGATCCCGCCCTTTTCCAGCTGCGCGGCCAGCCGGTTGGCGCCGTGCTTGGTCCGGGTGAACACCAGCACCTGGAACCACTGCTGCTCGTTGATCAGGTGAATGAGCAGCTCGGCCTTGCGCTTGGACTCGACCGGGTGCACGACCTGCTGGACCGACTCGACGGTCGAGTTGCGCGGCGTGGCCTGGATCTGGACCGGCGCATGCAGCAGGCCGCTGGCCAGATCCCGGATCTCGTCGGAGAACGTCGCCGAGAACAGCAGGTTCTGGCGCTTCTTCGGCAGTATCGCCAGGATGCGCTTGATGTCGGGGATGAAGCCCATGTCGAGCATTCGATCGGCTTCGTCCAGCACCAGCGTTTCGACGCCGGACAGATCGACCGTGCGGCTGCGGTGATGATCGAGCAGGCGGCCGGGCGTGGCCACCAGGATGTCGACTCCGCGACGCAGCGCGGTGACTTGCGGCTGGATGCCGACGCCGCCGAATACGGTGGTGGAGGTGAATTTCAGGTGCTTGCCGTAGGTGCGAACGCTTTCTTCGACCTGGGAGGCCAGCTCGCGCGTGGGCGTCATGATCAGCACGCGGATCGCTGCACGGCCGGGTGCGCGCGGGGTGGTTAAGAGGCGCTGCAGGATCGGCAGCACGAAGCCGGCCGTCTTGCCGGTGCCGGTCTGCGCGCCCGCGAGCAGGTCGCCGCCGGCGAGCACCGCGGGAATGGCTTGGAGTTGAATGGGCGTCGGCTGTGTGTAGCCGGCGTCGGCGACCGCGCGCAACAGCGCATCGGACAAGCCGAGGCTTGCAAAAGACATTTTGAAAACTTTCCAAGGTTGGCCTGCCGGCGCTTCCCGATTGGAAGCGCGGCGTTCATCGACCAGCAGATTGCAGACGAACGATGTGGGTAAAGCGAGTCAGGATTGACCGCGGCAGGGCCTGCTATCGGTAAAACAACAGGCGCTGGTCCATTGCCGCTGAAAGTCATTGTACCAGAAGGCCGGCGGGTGATCGAATGAAATGGGAGCGGTTCTGCACGGTCCGGCTCGCCGGCGCATGGCGCGGCCTAGGCGGCTTTGCTCATCGGCAGGAATTCGATCGTCAGACCGGGTTCGAGTTCGTATCGAACGGCGGCGCCTGCGGCGTACCCGTGCGCCCGGTAAAAATCGACGCCCGACAGCATCGCCATCAATTCAAAGCGCGAGAAGCCGCAGGCACGGGCTTCGGCTTCGCAGCGCTCGAGCAGCGCGCGACCGATTCCCTTGCGTGCATGGGCCGGGTCGATGAAGAAGGCCCGCATCTTGGCCGCATCCCGCTTCGGATCCAGCTCGGCCGCGTCGCGATGCGCGTGGGCATCGCCGCCGAACAGCGTGCGGCGCCGGCTCCACCCGCCGCAACCGACGATGGCGCCGTTTGCCTCGGCGACCAGGAAGGTGCCGTCCCGGATCAGCTGCGTGTCGACACCGAACGCCGCCCGCAAAGCCGTTTCGATCTGCCGCGGCGTGTAGGCACCAAGGGTCAATGCCCGCGCCGAATGGGCGATCAGGCTTTCGAGGGCGCCGCGGTCATCGAGCGTGGCCTTGCGTATCGAAAGGCCCGTGACCGCATCGGCCGCGGCTTGTACTTCGAGCTGGCGGGCGGTCGCAACGAGGAGCCGCTTCAGTTTCGCAATCGCCTCTTCGGACAAGGCCCGCGACTTGCGCGTTGCCTCGTCGACCTGCACCAGCACGGTATCGGCCCACGCGACCAGCTTATCGTTCTGGAACAGCGCCTGCTCGAGCACGAGCGAGCTGCGCCCGATCGATTTGACGCGGGTGCCGATGTCGATACGGCCGGGCCAGAACATCTCGCCGATGAAGTCGAGCTCCAGGCGGGCGATCACGAAAGCGCAACCAGGGTCCGTCAGGAGGCGGGCGTCGTCGTAGGCCATCTCGACGCGTCCGGTTTCCAGCAGCGTCGCGAACACGGCATTGTTCACATGCCCCTGCCGGTCGGTGTCGCCGTAGCGCAGCTTGTCAAATGAGCGCAGCGGAAAGTCTTCCAGACGGGCTTGCCGAGTCATGGATCGTCCCTTGGCAGAGGTGCCCCGGAATTGTGGCAGACCGAGGCGAACGGCCGCCGGCACCTCGATCAGAGGGAAGGAACCGAGCAGGCTCCTGGAGGATCCCTAGTGGATTTGGGGGAATGCTGCCCTGTGGGAAGTCCGGCGGGCGGCGTAGCGTGGCTGCGAGCGCATCGTGGTCGGGGCACCCCGGTCGGTTGGGGGGCGCGCCGGAAGATCGCGATGACCGCCGGAAACCTGGAAGAAATGCGGGCCGCGTACCGTGAACTGCAAGCTGCCCGCCAGGAGTGGGCGCGAGCTTTTGCCAACGCACGCTCGACCTTGCGGTACGAAGATTTGCTTCCGGTGGCTCAACGGCTGGATGCGGCGTTCGAGCGCTTCATGAAAGCGTCCGAGGCTCTCATCAACTGGAAATAGAGGCGCCGGCGATCATCTCAAAGGGTGGTCGGCAGCGCTGCCAAGGGCGAATCCCGGTCCAACGGACTGTTTCGCCATCAGGCCCGGATCCGAGCGGGTGGTGTGATAGATGCTGGAGACGTCGACCCACCCCACGATTCCGAACAGGACGGATGTCGCGAAGGTCAACCCCAGCCGCTGACGCAAGCTGATGTTTGCGCGCAAGAAGAACACGCCCAATGCGCCGACAACGGACCAGATACATGCAACTAACAGCACATAGACCACTTTTTATGACTCCCCTGCCACGTCCAAACTCCGAGATCATCCGGACGGACTAGCAAACGCAGGGGGTTACTTTGCCTTAGATCGGGGATTTTCGAAAGTGCTGAAAGTCACCCTAAGCGCAGGGGGGCTGGTCCCCTGCCAGGGCTCCTGGCGCGTCACAGGTTGTGCGGAACCAGTAAATCGACCTCGTGTCGCACATTTTCGTGAATCCAGGGCGTGTCGTCATGCGAGGCGAGAAATTCCGACACCGCGATGAAATGCACCACGTCGCAAAACGTCAACGCGCGGGGGGTCGGCCACAGGGCATAGCTTTCCTCGGCCTGGTCGAGCAGGGTCTCGGCCGTGCCGGCGTCGGCGCCCTTGCGCGCGATGACGATCTCCCGGTAAAGATCGCGTCCCTGCAGGCGCGCATTCCTGGCCGATACGGTCCGGTACAGGTCCAGAAGCTCGCGGCTGACGCGCCTGACGAAGCGCTGTTCGCGCCCGGGAAGAATGGACTCGAGGCGTTCGCGCCAGCCGGTTGCAGTCGGCCGTGCCCTGGCCGGGGCCGCGTTGCCCCTGTGAGTTGGACCCACCGGAAACTTCAAGGATTGCGGGATCGGTAGCGTCTCCGGGGTCGGTTCCCAGTCATCGAGGATCGCAGGATGCAGCACCGACGGCGCGCTTGCCGGGCGAGTCGGCTCCGGGTGAGTGGCCTGCGGTTCAGCTGCGGGAAGCGATGGTTCGCGGTCAGGCCGCGCCTCGGCGGAGACCCGCGCCGCTTCCCTCGCCACGGTGGTGGAGGCGAAGCGTTTGGGGTCAGCGCTGAACAGGTCCAGACAGCGGGCGCTGCAGAAGCAGAGCATCGATCCGCCATGAACGTGGCGATACGGTGAAGCCAAGGTGACCGACATCCCACAAACCGGGTCGGTCAGCGTTTGCGATTCGTTCACGGCGCGCGCAGTGGTCCAGATTCGAGTTCGAGATGCCGCGCAAATCAGGTGTAAACGGCGTGTAGTGCCGCATCTTAACGCCGAATAAGTTCGTCGAACCTGGCGAGCGCCTGCAAACACCTCCCGGCCCAGGGGCATGACCTGCGGCCGGGAAAAGCTGAGTGCTCACTTCGACCCCGAAATGCGCCAATCCGCACCCAGCTCTGCCGTCCAGCGACGTGGTTTCCCGGCCCGGACCGATGGATCAATCGGCCATCAGTTTTCATCTCTCTGGCGGGCTCCCAGGAGATGGTCGACCGCGAAATCGGCGACTTCACGACCCAGACGATGACCCGTCGTCAGGTCAAACTGGAAGTGTTGTCCCGCAAAAATACGGCTCAGGGTTGCTTCTTCAGCCGCTGCCGAGAAGCTCGCGAAGGAACGCACCACGCCCGGCAGGACCTCGGAGGTCACGTCAAAGTCGAGGCGGTCCTTCCCGAAGAATGAATCCAGCACTTCTGCCGCCGCGGCACTGATAACGGCGTGCGCACCTGGATAGGATGGATCCGGAGCGGTCTTGCCGGCTTCAGGAAGCCAATTCGGGTCAGGCTGCGTCTCGGGATTGCCATCGGCGGCGGCGGCACGAATCGCGGTCACTGGCCGCCAGAAGTTGTACGTATATTTTGCGTCGTAGAAGGCAATGACGCTGTCCGCGACGCTCAGGTTCAGCAGTGCGAACAGCCGGGCGTTCTGCGCGGTGGACAAATTGTGAGCGAGCGAGGCGGTTTGCGTTATCTCGTTCCAATAGTTCTGGATGGCACCGTTCCAGAATCGTCCGGTCAGGGCTTCGTCGGCGGTCGCGGTTGTGCTGTTGGCGATCCCCAGTGACTTGATTTCGTTGAAGGCATCCGTGTACACGTCGCTGGTCAACTTCGGAGGAGGGCCCGGACGGAACTGGTTTGCGTCGTTCAGCGCAAAGGGCACCACATGGGACCAATGCGTGAACTGCGGCTGGGGAGGAAAGTTCGGAGGTGTCGATTGGTAATCGCCCGGGGCGGTCCCGAAAACGTACGGAATCGGCGAGGCATTGGAGTGATCATCGCTTCGCAGAGTCAGAATGCGATCCGCGACGGCCAACCCGGTCGCGATACCGTCGGTCTTGTCCGTTCCATCCGCAATTTGCGCCAGTGATTGCTGCAGTTCGGCGTCCAGAGGCGTCTTGAAGGCGGGGTACAGCCCGACCAGTACCTCGTGGGCCGCCGCATCGGCCGCGGCCTGCTGCGAAGCGCCTGGCGATACCCCCGCCAGCGTGACCAGGTAGGGCTTGTGCCTGCCGTCAATCGCGTTGACCGCGTCATAAATCGCGGCGTGCAGGATCGCAAAGCTGCGGGTGGGGTGAACCGTCGCCGGCTGCGCGCCAGGGGTGCGAACAATCACCAGCAGTGTTCTGTTCCACTGGATAACCGGGTCCAGCGCGCCCGTCGGGCTGTCTGCCACCTTCGCCTCATCGAGCGACGCCGCGTAGGCAACCGTCGCCTGGGCGCAAAAGCTGGCGCACAGGAGCAGCATGCGGATCAGGAATTTCTGCATCGTTTTGACCCCTTCGTTTGTGTTTGTCCAAGGTGGACCGAGCTCCTGCCGACATGGGTCGACACGAGCCGCGTTCCACCTCGCTAGACCGGCCGAGCGGGGAAAATATTCCGGCAGGAGCGGGCAGCTCACTCCAGGCACGCACGAACGCAGACGGCTGGGAGAGCAGCCTCGGCGCTTGCGTGGCCTCTTTCAATGCTCCCGACTCGGAAGAGACGTTACCCCTTCACCTTCAACGTGGCTTCGTTCGCCGCGATGAACGCCCGGATGGCATCGGACATATCGAGGAGCTTCAGCCACTGTTCCTTGTACAGGGTTATCGGGAAACGCCCCATTCCATAGACCGAGAGCCCGCCCTTCTCGCTGACTTTCATGGTGATGCCGGTAGCCGCGCCCTTTTTGAGCGCGGCGTTCTCGTTTCGCAGGCGCTCCAGTTCCTTCTTCACATCGTCGTCGGACATTGTGACCCCCTGAAAATCGTCACGGATCTCTGGCGCGATTCTCCACCAGGACCGTGCTCGTGAGTAAGCTGGCTCCGCGCATGGCATCGGACCCAGCGAGCGGCGGGCGTCCGGGCAAGCCCGAGTGGAACTGCTCAGAGCGACGACTATTTGTGCAAGCCGGCCAGCCAGGGCCGAACCTTGAAGACCAGCAGACCAGACTTTACGGCGGGATCCTCACTGGCGAACCGACCCAACTCCGCGTCTGTGACGCCCAATTCCGCAATCATGATCCCTCCGGACTCTTCGTCCAGGAACGGACCACCCATCAGCAACTTGCCCTCCTTCAGCAATTGTGCATAGTGGCCGACGTGCGATTGCAGTCCGTCTTGCTCAAAGGCCGGCACGCCTGGCTTCCATTTTGGGCCAGGCGAATGAACGACGACGAACCGCGCTTCCCTCATATCTTGGGCCTCCGAATAGAGAAAGGGCAGCTATCCCCTTTCCGACTCGCTCATCGCTCCCTCAGAGGCTTGTAGAACGCGAAGGAGTTCACGACCAGCCCGGCGCGAAAATAGAAACGATGCGCCTGTTGTCGCTGTGTCCCCGAGTCGAGGGCGAAGGTGTCACACCGCAGATCGCGCGCCTTCTGTTCCAGCCATGCGAGCAACTTTGCGCCCCAGCCTTGGCCGCGAGCGGATTCGTCGACCACGAGGTCGTCAACGTAGAATCGGCGCCCTGCGTACGTGGAAAGATAGACGCGCCACACGGCCAGCGCGCGCAGTTCCAGGTCGTCCAGAAGCAGTGCCATTTGCGCGCCTTCGGCCATCATCTCCCGAATGTGGCTGCCATACGGCTGGGGGATCGCCGGCCGTAGCTGCCGATGCAAGGATTCTGAGCGTTCTAACCAGTCCTGCAGGGAGGACGCCCCGGTTGCGGATCCAAGTTCAACGATGCGATACGAAGTCTCGGACACGATCTCTCCGCATGCTGAACCAGCGTCGAACTATAGCCCTCGACGGAGTCCCTCGAGGCGCAGCGTCGATGCCTTCCCAAATTGGCCCAGTCGATGACCGCTCGAGCCCTCCGAGCCGACGAGCAGCCGACGTATGAGGTGCACACGTCGACGAATGGGCGTAACCTGCGCCGCACGCTATCGCATTCCGTTCTCACCGGTACGGACGCTCTGCGGACGGCGCGCGCCTTTCTGAGAAAATCGAGTCAAGTAGAAAGCAAAAAGGAGTGTTCCCATGTCAAGCTACCAGCGCTTCGCCGCGCATGCGGCCTTTCTTTGCCTTTCGTTTACGAGTATCAGCGTTCTCGCACAAGATCATCCGTACACAGAAGGGCCGGTTGTCAACGTGGCTGGAATCCGCACTGCAAACGGGAAGTTCGACGAATACATGAAGTACGTCGCCACTACATGGAAGCAGACCATGGAGGAGGGAAAGAAGGCTGGTGACGTCATTAGCTACGAAGTGCTTGCGGTAGAGCCACGCGGCGAAAATGATCCGGATATCTACCTGGTGACCAGATACAAGAATTGGGCAGCCCTGGACGGGTGGATCGCAAAGGGGGACGCAATTTCCAAGAAGGTTGAAGGCTCCGTCGAGGCCGCCGACCGCTCATTTAGTGAACGGGACAAGATGCGGCGCACTGTCAGCTCCGCGACCATGCAGGTGCTAAATCTCAAATAGCACGGCGGGTCGTTGCGTGCCGAGCCGGGCTTCGCGCCCGGCTTTTTCTTGGCGCTTCTGCCATCCGACATCACATCGGAGGTGTCTGTCCGTTTAGTCCAACATTCACGCGCGCCGCGCTCAAGCTGCCGTCGGGCTGACGCTGCGAATTCACGAACACCGGTGCCCCGGGCTTTAGCACGGTCCGATCGACCGGACTGTATGACACGATAACCGCGCTTTCCGGAACCAAGACTTTTTTCTCGCCGCCCTTGTATTGGACGTCGAGGACGCGATCCTTGCCGATACTTGTGATGGTGGCCACGTTTGCATTTGTCATCTTGCTCGTCGGCCTCAGGTCCCAGTCGTAGTGTCCCTCGCCGGTACCGCGCATATTTTCCGGAAAGATGTGGACTTCCAAAGCAACCAGTGCTCCATTGCGCTCGCCGACGGTGGTCGTGCCAATGAACTTGCCGGTACTGATGTCGTCAATGCTTGCTCTATTAATTCCCATCACAACGAAATCGTCCTTCAGCTTCACCGTCTGGATCTGACCGTCGTTTCCTTTGATCGTAAGAACCTGGCCATCCAGCTTCTCGATCGTCCCGCGGATTCGCACGGGAGGGTTGGCCGGGGCCTGAGCCGTGGCCATGGTAGATACAAACGTAACCATTAACGCCGCGATGGTACGAATCATTGAGGCTCCTTCGTGGGAAAAGAGTGATCCTTGCTGACTGGCCTTTCGGTGGTGCACGGAACGCTAGCTGCAATCCGTCACCGCAGCAACCGGCCGCGAAAGACCGCTTTGTAGAAAGTTCCAGGATCGAATCGGGTGACCGGACGCGGCCGCGAGCAAGTGAAACGACGTGATGCCGACTCACAGGCTGTGACGGATTTCGCGCACGCCGCGGCCAAGTCTTCGGCGCAGCAGCACGCGCAGAGTCACGCCTTCGGCATAGCCGACCTCGGCGGCGATCTGGTCGACGCTGGCGTGGGTGGTCTTGAGCAGATGCACCGCGCGCTCTATCCGCAGGTCCTGGAAGTAGGCCAGCGGCGGTTTGCCCAGCACACTTTGCATGCGGCGCGCCAGGGTGCGCTTGCTGGTGGTCAGCGCCACCGCGGCCTGGTCGAGCGAAAAGCCTTCGGCCAGGCGTGCGCGCGCCCAGCGCTCGAACTGCCGCACCAGCGGATCGTCATGCGCAAGATGGTCGGGGATCGAGTAGACCGACTGCGAGGTGCGCGCATCCACCACCAGGTATTTCGCGGTTAGGTTGGCCAGCTCCGGGCTGGCACGCCGGATCAGGGCCAGCGCGAGGTCGAGATGGCTCAGCGCCGCGCCGGCGGTGATCACCGCGTTGGACTGCACGACGATGCGCGACTCGTCCAGCCGCACTCGCGGATAGCGCTGCCGGAACAGCGGCGCCAGCCACCAGGTGGTGGTGGCCTCCTCGCCGTCGAGCAGAGCCGCCTCCGCCAGCACGAAGGTACCGACGCAGGCGGCGGCAGCCAGCGCGCCGTGCGCCGACCACTTGCGCAGCACCGTGCCGGCTTCGCGCACCTCGCTGGAGGCCAGCGCCTGCACGAGCGGCTCCGGCTTCAACTGGCTGATGGCAGGCATCACCACCGCGTCCGGTGTCTGCGTGCGCGTCGCCGCGGTCACCGGCACGCTCAGACCCTGCGCGGTGGTGACGGTCTTGCGCAGGGCCACCACCTTCATCCGGAAGCGCAGCGAGGAAACGCCGGTCATCTCCGCCAGTGCGTTGGCCATGCCGAAGGCGTCGAGCACCGCGGCCAAGCCGGTGTCGAACACGCCGTTGAGAGCAAGGACGTGGACGCGCATGGCAACTATGATATCAAAGTTGGCAATCTTGCCAATACAACAAACGCCGCAGCAGGCCTACTTTGCGCATCTGGATCCACCCCAACCGGAAGCAACCATGATCAAGCACGCGCTACGCGCAGTGAAACACCTTCACAGGAGGATTTCGACATGACCCCCTTGGTAACCGCGAAGTACATTGCAATGGGCCTGTCACTTCTGCTGGTTTCCGCAGCGGCCACCGCAGACGACCCACCGGTGACGACGCAGATCGTCGATTTGGCGAACAAGCTGAACGGCGTGCATCCGGGCTACCGCGCCTTCCACGCGAAAGGCGTTGTGGTGGAGGGCAAGTTCAAGGCCTCGCCCGATGTTGCCCGGCTCAGCCGCGCAAAGCTATTCGACGGTAGCACCATTCCGGTTACGGTGCGTTTCTCGGACGGCAATGGGATGCCGAACGTCCCGGACGGCTCGCCGGCTGCGAACCCCCATGGCATGGCCATCAAATACCATCTGCTCGGCGGAACGGACACCGACATGGTGACCAACTCGTTGAAGTTCTTCCCGGCGGGGACCGGGGAGGACTTTCGCGATCTGCTGGCAGCCATCGTCGCGAGCCCGCCCGATGCCCCAAAGCCGACCAAACTGGAACAGTTCTTCGCCAGCCATCCGAATGCGCCGAAGGCGTTCGGTACGGCCGCGACCCCGGACAGCTATGCGGACGAGGAGTATCACGGCATTAATGCTTTCATCTTCGTCAGCAAGAACGGCCAAAGGCAGGCGGTGCGCTACCTGCTGGTGCCCGAGAAGCTGGTGCACCTTACGCCGGAAGAGGCTGCCAAGCAGTCACCCGACTTTCTGTCCGACGAACTGACCCAGCGGATCGCGCGAAAGCCGGTGGTCTTTCACTTGAAGGCGCAATTGGCTGAGCCCGGCGATCAGACCAGGGATGGGAGCCAACCTTGGCCTGATGACCGCAAAGTCGTCGAGCTCGGCGTGCTGACGCTGAACAAGGTGGTGCCCAACAGCTTGGAGGCGGAGAAGAAGCTGCTGTTCATGCCCACGAGCCTCACCGACGGCATCGAGCTCTCCGACGATCCGCTGCCGAGCGTGCGCGCTGCCGCATATGGCGTCTCGTTCGCCAGGCGCAGCCAGCCGGGTTTGGGAAGTTCGGGCCCGGGCAACGTGAATGGCCGCACGAGCAACGCTCCGACGCAGGCGCGCACAGTTTCACCCTAGGCAGAGGCGCTCCCAGCCTACTGCGCGCATCCCGATTCACCTCAACTTGGAGTCAACATGATCAAGCATGCATTGTTTGTCCGCCTCGAAGCCAAACCCGGCAAGGAGAAGGAAGTCGCCCAGTTCCTGCAGGCCGGCCTCGGCCTGGCGCAGCAGGAAGCCACCACCCCGGTGTGGTTCGCCCTGCAGCTCGGCCCGTCCACCTTCGGCGTTTTCGATGCCTTCGCCGACGAAGCCGGCCGCCAGGCCCACCTCAACGGGCCGATCGCGCAGGCGCTGGGGGCGAACGCGTCCAAGCTGCTGGCGCAGGCGCCGTCGATCGAACGCATCGATGTGCTCGGCACCAAGCTGCCCCACTGAAGCGCGCACGAAAGCGGTGATGAAGCAGGCGGTGAATCATACGGACTGGTGTCGCCGCAGCAGGCGGCCGGCCTGAACGGCCGGTCGCCTATCTCCGTCACGGCGCTTGGTCCAGGTGAAACTGGAAGGGCTGCCCGTTGTCATCGGGCAATACCTTCGTACAATGGATGCGGTTCAACACCCACGGCCTAATCGTGTGGGTGTGTTCATTAACCGGATAAGGAGCCGCGGCGATGAAGGGCAAAAGCATGCCGGTCAGTGTGGGGGTGGCGCTCGCCGTCCTGGCTAGCGGAGCTGCGATTTCCGCCCAGGACAAGTACACGCTCAAAGTGCCGAACGGGCTCGCGTTCTCCGAGTTCAGGGGATACGAAGGCTGGCAGAGCATTTCTATCAGTTATAACGGGGGGCTGCTTGCGGTGATCCTCGGGAACCCCGCGATGATCGACGCGTACAAGGCCGGTGCTCCCGGTAACGGCCAGCCTTTCCCCGACGGTGCCAAAATGGCGAAGATCCATTGGAACCCGAAAAAGAACGAGACGGCCCCCGGTCAGCCGCTGGTGCCCAGTACCCTCCATGACATTGATTTCATGGTGAAGGATGGCAAGAGGTTCGCGGACAGCGGCGGATGGGGATATGCCGAGTTTGAGTATGAGGCTGCGTCCGATACGTTCAGGCCGGGCACACTGAGGGATCAGCCGCCGCAGGGGAACGACGCCAAGTGCGGGTTCGCGTGCCACACGATAGTGAAGAAGCAGGACTACGTTTTCACGGAGTACCCCAAGAGGTGACGTAGTGTCCTTGGCGCAGCCCCCCAGATCCGCGGCTCCCGGAGGCTCTGCAGAGGGAAAAGAAAGACCGCTCGCGCGGTCTTTCGGTCGGGTAGTGGTGGAGGCGGCGTCGTCAACAAGCCGCGCCAGCGCTTCGCGACGTGCGGCAGAGGGGATCGCGACCATTCCGCAATTTGTCGAACCCGGCCAGGAGGAGACGTCAGGGATTTCAGATTGGCAGCCTTAAAGCGGTCATCCAATCGGGCCATTCCTACACGCGTTAACGACCGCCTCGATGGCTTTTTGGTTTGTCACCATTTCCGAGTGACCTAACCCGGGAAGCACTTCTACGAGTACCTCCGGGCGCTGCGTATGAAAGATTCTTTGCATCTGGTCCGGAAGAAACAGTTCGTCCGACGATCCAACAAAAACCTGCATCGACTTTGAGACAGCGTGAATGTCCGCAATGTAGTCGTAGTGCGGTCCGAAGTTTTGTTGCAGTCGCCAAGAGTACGTAGCTGTAACCGATGGTTCGCTGGGTGGTACCGCGAAGGCCACGACCGGTAGCCCATCGAAGGTGTGCAGGCCGAATCGACCAAGAATCGTAAGGCCGATGATCCGCCCGACATTGGCACTTACCCACCTGCTTTGGTAGGCCGTCGGGTTGTAACTGCCGCGTTCCCTTGTCCCTTCCGGAGCATTTGAGCGCAATGTCGGAGAGTCGTAACGCAGGTACGGCGCAAGCAGGACGTACTTGTCGAATTGTTTCCCCAACGGGAGATCTGCGGCTATCCGCAGCGCAAATCCTCCGCCCGACGAGAATCCAACAATCGACCGCGCAGCATCGGGATACCTATTCCGCAGAACTTCCACAAGGTCGGCGATGTCATCGTCGAGCTGTCCTACGTAGGCGATGTCACCGTGGGGGAAATTTGCGCCATGTCCGCGGAGATCTGGTACGACAACAGACACATTAGCGTGTTGCAGCGCGAGCGCGACAGCATGCATATCCGAGCTGCTGCCAGCGGACCCATGAATCAACACGGTTACCTGACGATCACCTGCAGGGTACGTTCTATATGAGAGGTTCGCACCGTCGCGCGCGCGATATCGCTCGATCGGTGGCAAGTTACTGAAATCCATCGTCACAAACGTCGATGTGATGGACTTCATCGGCGGGGGCGGTTCGGCCGTCCCAAAGACGAGAAGCCCGGCCATTGCCAGTAGTGCAATGCCAATGAGAGCAAAAAATCCGCCAGCGAACAGTTTCATCTCGACGGCCTTTGGTAAGCGATCCGGGAAGCGGACATCCGCATTTGATGTCAGTCAGCGCCTATCGATCTCCGGCTCCAAAGCCGTCAATAATTGCACGCAAATATTCGACGTGTTGCACAAATGCCCTTCGACCCGCTCGGGTGATCGCCACGCGAGTGCGCGGCTTTCTTCCCTCGAAATCCTTTTCGATCGAGATGTAGCCTGCATGCTCGAGAGTCGACAAATGAGCGCCCAGGTTGCCGTCGGTCGCCTCGACGGTCGCCTTTAGCCGTGGAAATTCGATCGCGTCGCGCGAGGGTAGTGAATTGAGCGTCGCCATGATCTTCAGGCGCAGTTGCTGATGAATGATCTCGTCTGGGTCGGCCGTCATGTCAGACCCGCCGGAACCAAAGCCCGGTGGAGACCAATGCGCCACCACCGACCAGGGCCATCCAGAGATTGAAGTGCTCCGGCAAGAGTTCGTAGCCCGCCATGGTCAATCCTGCAACGACAATGCCAACTACGATCCACCTCGTTCCCTTCCAGATTCCAGCGAGCACATACAGGAACGAAACGAGGAGGGCAGGAAATGCTCCCAACTGCGCGCTGTCTCTTGGCTGCATGATCGCGTAGGTGAGCAACATGAACGCGACAGTGGACCCGACGGCGGCAAGGTAGCGCCAACCATCTCTTGAAACGAGACCCCTTGCCGCTGCTGCCTTGCCGAGTAGGTAGCCGCCAAGAGTTCCCCCAAGAGAGAGGACAATCCAGTACAGACCGGCCCGCGCAGGGAAGGCTTCGGTCAGCCCGTACCCGACGAACCAGATCGCGCCCCAAAGAAGGAAGTGGGGGGCGCCAACCTCGTAGCCTCGCAAGACAAAAGCGCGTCGCTGGGCGCGCTCGATGTCAAGTAAAGCTTCGGTAGCTTGCTGCGGAGAGATCGACATGGCCGGTCCTCGGAGAGAGTGGGGTAATATCAAATGAATGCAGAGTACTCTGTACCACAGAGTATGTCAAAAACCGAATTCTTGCTGCGAAGCCCAGAAGACTCCACTGCGGCTAGGTCGACCTGCTGCTAGCGCGAGCGGGCGCTACGCGCCAGCGCCACGAACAGCACCAGGCCCATGGCGTTGAAGTCCCTGGCGGTTGCGAGGACCGGGTCGGCGTTGTCCAAACACGTCACCTTGACGGTCGTCACATTGCTTGCCGGCATCAGTCCCGAGCCGTTGGTCACCAAGCAGGTCAGCCCCGCGGGCTGGCTGACTACTATCACCGCGTAGCGTTTGGCATAGGCCACCGGCGTTGGCAACATGAAGGTGGTCGTATTGGCGGCCACGGTCACGATATTGGCGCCGTTGGCCAGCACCAGCCTCGACTGGGTTAAACCGCTAATGGTGCCGCCCAGCGTATGGAACTTCTCCGAGCAGGCCGCGACGACATAGTTCACGTTGGCAATACCCGCGGTTCCCACGCCGCTGGCAGCGTCGCATGTCAAGCCGTCGGCCGCGTCTTGCACAGCGTAGGCCGTGACCGGTCTTCCACCCTGCACAGTTAGAGGGCCCGACGATTCGCCACCGCAGCCGCTTATGAGCAAAGCCGCCGACAGTGCCCAGATCACCCCAACTCCTCGCAGGTCCCCTTGTTCACATCGAGCGGTCGACACGTCCGGCTCCGGTTCAGGAGAATGCTGGTTCCGGAAAATCCAATTCCGATGCAATGGTCCACACCCCATTCCACCGGGAACGCAGCGAATCGTCGGCAAGCGTGATTCTTTCCCCGAACTCATCGAGCCGGTCGACGCTGTCTTTCCCTCGAGGTACCTCGACGCCTAACTCAACCTCGGCGCGTGCGCCACCTGATCGCTTGGCGCCTGTTTCAAATTGCTAGTTCCAAACATCAAACCTGACGGCGCGTCCGCACATCGTGCAATTCCAGATGGCGAAGGTCGTTTGCCGCACGTTTGGTAGGTCCTCGAAATCGTGGTCACACTCGGGATCGCCGTCGTTTTGCCGCATCGAATGCGAACAATAGACGTCGCAATCGAGCAGAATCTTGCGCGGTCGGTGCTGTCTGTGCTCTGGAAGTTTCTGTCTCTGCATGTTGCCCATCTTCGCGCCCTCCTTGCCTGACGAGTGTGCTAACTCACACATCTTTGGCGAATCCAATGCACCGATCCACTGTGTCCACTCTCGGTGTGGTGAGTCCATCGCAACGGGTGCGGGCGTTGAAATATTCACCACGATGAATATGCACTCGGAAATAGTTCGAGTGAATAGTCTTTGCAGTCGATGTGAGCGGTAGTTGTTTCCTGTGGCGCATGCGCGCGCGCAGGAATAGGCAGCTTATGTCACCCGTGCGATCGCGGGTTTATGCATGCGTGCTGTCGCGCGTTGCTCGTCTCGAAGACACGAGCGCTCTCCGATGTTGTCCCTCGTGCCTTTTGCCGCAATAAGGCCTGAGATCGAAAGGGCGCAACCGACGGTGGGAATCTCACGTAGTCCCGACGGCCGAGCGTCGCGGTAGTCGTTCTTCAAGGAGCACCGGTTGAGTGCGGATGTCAGGTGTGCAATCGCGGTCTTTGGCGTCTCATCGGTTTACCAAGTTCGAGGGCCAAAAGACGTTGTGATCGGTTCGCGACGGGTTCATAGTGGAAGCGTCGTGAGAGCAGTGCCGGTCCGAATATTTCTTTCAGTGCCGCTTGAGAGTTTTCGGGACCGCGCGCATCGGCTTGACGATCGCCCCCGCATTGCTCCCAGACTCTTTTCGTGGAATTCGCGGTAGCTCGCCTTCGAGTCGAACCGTAAAGAGGAGCTCTTGCCATGAGAACCGCAATTCGGCCGACGCAGCTTCACTTTCGAAGACTGGCCAGTCACTTCCTGAGCCTGACCTCCGGCGACCGCCTGCTGCGCTTCGGCTCGGTCCTGACCGACATCGACATCGTCGCCTACGTGGAGCGTCTGTTCGTATCGGCCGCAAACGTCTTGGTCGTGGTCGAGCCGGATCAGGACATCTCGGGTGTGCTCGCCCTCGAATTCACAGGCAGCGATGCAAGACTGGGGCTCAGCGTGTCGTCCTGGGCTCGCAATCTTGGCGTCGGCAAGGCGCTTCTGCAGCGTGCCAGCCTGCTCGCGTGCGGGCGCGGCTTTAAGACGCTCTTCGTGCCGAACCTGAGGTTCAATACCGCGCTGCAGCAACTCGCTCTGAGCCTGGGCATGAACGTGGCCTGCGCTTCCGGAGCGCTGGCCGCGATTCAACCGCACCCGACCAACGACCACGAGATGCAGGACCGCGGCTTCGCCGGGCACATCACCTTGGCCGACGATTCGCTGCGTTCCCGAGCGGAGTCCGAGCCCCTCGACGCCCGAGCGGTCGAGCCCGAATCGACTTTCTCCTGAAACGGAGCCAACCATGTGCGTTGTCCGCTGCCGACACATAACACCGGATTGGAGCCCATTGCGATCGACAGAGCCAGAGCCGGCGCCGCGCGTCCGGCTCTGGCGACAGGCCTGGCGGCGTGAGGCCATCGCCGATTCGCTGCGGCTGCTGGCGATCGTCCATCTGAAGTATTACCTCGAATTCAATCGCGCCTGGCTGCGCTCCCGGTAAACACCGCCGGCAGAAACGCCATTGGCTGAATTCTTCAACCTGGGGAGAGCTGCATGTCACGCAAGCGAAAAAGCCCGTTTCGCGGTCCGATGTTGACCTTCGCGCTGATGCTCGGGTCTGCGGCTGTGGTGGTTACGGTCGGGGAACACCTCGACACGCTTCAGAAGGCCCCTGAACCGACCGTGGCAGCGCCGCCTGCCGGCGCTTCGGTTGGAGAGAACCCCGCTCCGCAGACTACCGGTGCAATGGTTGGCGGATAAGCCGCCGCAAGCGGTCCAGCCTCCATCGGACATAGCCTACTGGTTGGTTGAATTAGGAGCATGGCCGCCGCCGGGAAGTCGCCGTACACGGCTCGGCACTTGCCGGGCTTCAACCATGCGCCAGGCTGCCCGCGCCACGCTGGACCAGCTTGCCGCCGGACAGCGTGCGCAGGCCGACGTAGAACACCGGCGTCAGGAGCAGGCCGAACAGGGTCACGCCGATCATCCCGGCGAACACGGTGATGCCGGTGGCCGAGCGCACCTCGGCGCCGGCGCCGTGCGAGAGCGCCAGCGGAACGGTGCCGGCGATGAAGGCCACCGAAGTCA
>Ga0210401_10000300_pt1 | contig 61682 bp, 66 predicted proteins | sample IncBWH32MmetaG_FD_150866 | JGI IMG/M metagenome (GOLD analysis project Ga0210401, IMG submission 150866) | Forest soil microbial communities from Barre Woods Harvard Forest LTER site, Petersham, Massachusetts, United States - Inc-BW-H-32-M | ecosystem: Environmental > Terrestrial > Soil >...
ACCGCGAACCGGCACTATGCGCACGTCGACTGCCCCGGCCACGCCGACTACATCAAGAACATGATCACGGGCGCGGCGCAGATGGATGGCGCGATCCTGGTGGTGGCGGCGACCGACGGTCCGATGCCGCAGACGCGTGAGCACGTGCTGTTGGCTCGCCAGGTGGGTGTGCCCTACATCGTGGTGGCGCTGAACAAGTGCGATGCGGTGGACGATCCCGAACTGCTCGATCTGGTCGAGCTCGAAGTGCGCGAGCTGCTGAAGTCGTATCAGTTCCCCGGAGATGACGTGCCGGTGATCCGGTTGTCGGCGCTGGGTGCGTTGAACGGCGAAGCGAAGTGGGAGAAGCAGATTGACGCGTTGATGGAGGCGGTGGACAAGAGCGTGCCGCAACCGCAGCGCGAGCTGGACAAGCCCTTCCTGATGCCGATTGAAGACATCTTCTCGATCTCGGGCCGCGGAACCGTTGTGACGGGGCGCATTGAGCGCGGGAAGGTGAAGGTGGGCGAGGAAGTGGAAATCGTGGGCTTCCGTGACACGCGCAAGACGGTGGTGACGGGCGTGGAAATGTTCAAGAAGCAGCTGGACGAAGGCATGGCGGGCGACAACGCCGGGTTGCTTCTCAGAGGCATCGGCAAGGACGACGTGGAGCGCGGGATGGTGCTGGCGAAGCCGGGATCGATCACGCCGCACACGAAGTTCAAGGCGGAGGTGTACATCCTGACGAAGGAAGAGGGCGGGCGGCACACGCCGTTCTTCAAGGGATACCGGCCGCAGTTCTACCTGCGCACGACGGACGTGACCGGAGTGGCGGAGTTGCCGGCGGGCACGGAGATGGTGATGCCGGGAGACAACGTGGGCCTGGTGATCGAGCTGATCACGCCGGTGGCGATGGAGAAGGGCTTACGGTTCGCGATTCGCGAAGGCGGCCACACGGTGGGCGCCGGCACGATTGCGGAGATTATTCAGTAATGAGGAGCGCGGGCGAGGGCGCCCGCGCCACACAACAATCTGCGGCCTGCAGCATGCCGCCAGTTCTTTCCTCCTGGGTGAGCCGGGTGGGGTTAGCGAGTGAAACGTGATTGGAAAAGAGAGAATTCGCATCCGGTTGAAAGCCTACGACTACCGCATCCTGGATCAGTCCACGGGTGAGATCGTCGAGACGGCGCGGCGCACGGGCGCGCAGATCGCTGGGCCGATTCCATTGCCCACGATGAAGAACAAGTATTGCGTGCTGCGTTCGCCGCACGTGGACAAGAAGTCGCGCGAGGCTTTCGAGATCCGGACACACAAACGCCTGCTCGACATCCTCGAGCCGACGCAGCAGACGGTGGACGCGCTCATGAAGCTCGATCTTCCCGCCGGTGTGGATGTGGAGATCAAGGCGTTCGGGAAAGAGCATAAATAGGCTCTGGGCCTAGGCTCTGGGCTCTAGCGCTCCCCAGCCAATAGCGATACGCCAAGCTGGGAATGGAGAAGGAAATGGCAAAGGTAGCAGGGATTCTCGGAAAAAAGGTCGGCATGACGCAGTTGTTCGATTCGAAGGGCGAAGTCCGCCCGGCGACCGTGCTGCAGGCTGGTCCGTGCGTGATCACGCAGCACAAGACCGCGACCCGCGACGGATATGAATCGGCCCAAATCGGATTGGTCGAGTTCGTGAAAGAAAAGAAACTCACCAAGCCGATGCAAGGGCACTTTGCTAAAAACAATCTCCCGCCGATGAAGTTCCTCCGTGAAGTTCCTCTCGAAGTCGAAGAACAATCCAAAGAAAGCGCTGAGACCAACGGCCTGAAAGTCGGCCAGCGTGTTCTCGTCGACATTTTCGACGGCGAGCGCTTTGTGGATATCGTCGGCATCAGCAAAGGCCGCGGATTCGCGGGTGTGGTGAAGCGGCATCATTTCGGCGGCGGTCCGAAGTCGCACGGTTCGATGTTCCAGATCACCGGCTCGATCGGTTCGTCGGCATTTCCGTCGCGCGTGTTCAAGGGTATGCGCATGTCCGGACACCTTGGCGATCAGCGCGTAACGGTTCGCAACCTGCGTGTGCTGGGCGTCGATAAGGACGACAACCTGCTGGTGGTGGAAGGCAGCGTTCCGGGCGCGAACGGTGGATATGTCGTGATCACCAAGGCGAAGAAGCCACCGCGCGAGCGTCGTGGATTTGCGGGTGCAGCGACGGTCGATCCTTTGAAGGCAGCCAAGCGCGCGGCCAAGAAGGGCTAGGTCCGAGTTGCGAGTACCGAGCAAAGACTGTTCGAAGCTAAAAGCTAGAAGCCAGTAGCGGCAGTTGAGAGAAGACAATGGCAACCATTGATATTTACAACCTGAGCGGCGCCAAAGTCGGCACGCTGGACCTTGCCGATGAGATTTTCGGCGCGGTGAACGAAGACCTGCTGTGGGAAGCGGTGAAGCACTACCGCGCCGGGCAGCGGGCGGGCACGCATGCCACCAAGAATCGCTGGCGCGTCTCCGGTTCCGGCAAGAAGCTTTGGAAGCAGAAGGGCACGGGCCGAGCGCGAATTGGCTCGATCCGGTCTCCGCTGTGGCGGCACGGCGGCACCGTGCATGGACCGCAGCCGCGTTCGTATGACTACACCTTCCCCAAGAAGAAGTTGCTGGGCGCGCTGCGCTCGGCGCTGGCGTCGAAGTTTGCAGATGGCAAGCTCATGGTCGTGAACGCCTTCGACGTGAAAGAGCCGAAGACGAAGATCTTCCGCGAGGCGCTCGACAAGCTGAAGGTAGAAAAGACGGTGCTGCTGGTGGAAGTTCCGAATCACGGCAACCGGAATCTCGAGCTTAGCTCGCGAAATATCGAAGGCAGTGAGTTGGTCGCGAGCAATCAAGTGCATCCGTATCATCTGCTGCGCTATGAGCAGGTGATCTTCACGCAGCCGGCGATCGAGAAGCTGCAGCTCTCGCTGAAGAATTCGGCCTCGAAGCGGCAGCACAAGGCGTCGAGCGGCGAGGGTGAAGGCGAGCGCGAGAAGAAGACGGCGCGCGTTCCACGCCGGCGCACGCGGCATGAAAAAGCGGCGGAGGTGGCGTAATGAAATCGGCATACCAGATCCTGCGCCGTCCGGTGATCACAGAAAAAGGACTAACCATCAAGGAAAACGAGAACACGCTGGTGTTCCAGGTGGCCAAAGAAGCAACGAAAACCGAGATCAAGGAAGCCGTGCAATCGATTTTCAAGGTGAAGGTCGATTCGGTGCGTACGGCGAATTATCCCGGCAAGGAGCGGCGTCGCGGACGTTTCGCGGGGTACCGTCCCGATTGGAAGAAGGCGTACGTGCGGTTGAAGTCCGGCGAGAAGATGCCGGAGTACGCACAAAATCTGTAAGAAGCAGTCAGCACTCGGCACTCAGCATTCAGCGAGTGGCGGAATGGGAAGGCTAAGAGCTAACGGCTAAGAGCTAAAGGCTGATTTTATGGCAATCAAGACATACAGACCGACAACGCAGACGCTGCGCTACCAGACGACGCTGGTCAATGACGACCTGACGACCAACAAGCCGTTCAAGCCGCTGGTCGAGCCGAAGCTGAAGACCGGCGGGCGGCGGAACTCGGGCGACATCACGAGCCGGTTCCGTGGCGGCGGGAACAAGCGCAAGCTGCGCATCATCGATTTCAAGCGCGACAAGACCGGGATTCCGGCGACGGTGATCTCGATCGAGTACGATCCGAACCGCTCGGCGCGCATTGCGCTGTTGAGCTATGCCGACGGCGAGAAGCGCTACATCGTGCAGCCTGATGGGCTGAAGATGGGGCAGAAGATCGTGAGCGGTCCGGATGCCGACATTCTTGTGGGCAATGCGTTGCCGCTGCGCAACATTCCTCCCGGCACGATGGTGCACAACATCGAGCTGCGCCCGGGAAAGGGCGCGCAGATGGTGCGTTCGGCGGGCGGTTCCGCGCAGCTGGTTGCGAAAGAAGGCGACTATGCGCTGATCAAGCTGCCTTCGGGCGAAACGCGCAAGGTGCTGCAGGACTGCATGGCAACGATCGGCCAAGTTGGGAATACCGATCACGAGAACGTCACGATCGGGAAAGCCGGCCGAGTTCGCTGGACGGGACGGCGTCCGCACAACCGCGGCGTTTCGATGAACCCGGTCGATCATCCGCATGGTGGTGGTGAGGGTAAGACTTCAGGCGGACGGCACCCGGTGACACCGTGGGGCCAGCCAACGCGTGGTTACAAGACGCGTAACAACAAGCGCACCGATGCATTCATCGTGGGTCGGCGCAAAAAGGGATAGATCGCAGTGGTCAGTGGCCGGTGGCCAGTGGCCAGCAAATGCTCGGGCCTGAAGGCTGAGAGCTGAAAGCTGAGAGCAGAATTTATGGCACGTTCCACCAAGAAAGGGCCGTTCATCGACGTCCACCTGCAAGGGAAGGTGGAAGGGATGAACGCTCGCAACGAGAAGAAGGTGCTGCGCACCTGGTCGCGCCGCTCGACCGTGATTCCGGAGATGGTCGGCCACACGATCGCAGTGCACAACGGAAAGAAGTTTATCCCGGTGTATATCACCGAGAACATGGTTGGCCACAAGCTGGGCGAGTTCAGCTTTACGCGCAGCTTCAAGGGCCACTCGATGAAGGCAGCGACGGAAACGGCCGCTCGTCCGGCAGGCGTACCGGGCGGACCGGGAGCCCCGGCGCCGGCAGCGGGTGCAGCACCGGCGGCGCCGCCGAAGGCATAAAGGAGACACGCGATCATGGAATTTCGAGCTGAAGCCCGGTACATGCGCGTCTCACCGCAGAAGGCTCGCCTGGTGCTGGAACTGATTAAGGGACAGAAGGTGGAAGACGCGCGCAACACGCTGCTGTTTACAAAGAAGCGCGTGGCCTCGACGGTTGGAAAGCTGCTGCAGTCGGCGATCGACAACGCCAACTTCCTGAGCACCGAGAAGGGCGTAGATGTCGATCTCGATCAGCTGTACGTGAAGAGCGCGGTGGCCAACGATGGCCCGCGGATGAAGCGGATTCGTCCGGCGCCGATGGGGCGCGCGTTCCGTTATGTGCGGCGCATAGCGCATCTCGAGATCGTTCTGGCCGAGCGCAACAAGAACGGTGCGCAGCTGGCGACGGTGGTCGGCGAAGAAGAGAAGGCGGCGGCTCCGAAGGCTTCCGCGAAGAAAAAGACGGTTGCAAAGAAATCGGTAGTCAAGAAAAAGGTCGCGGCGAAGAAATAGGTTGGTCGCGCCGCTTAATTAGCGGCGAAGCGGGCGGGACGCCCGCTGGACAGCCGGCGAGACGCCGGCGCTACAAGGAGCAATAATGGGTCAAAAAGTCCATCCTTATGGGTTCCGGCTTGGCTACACGAAGCCGTGGAAGTCGCGCTGGTTTGTCGAGCGGGATTACGACAAGCTGCTGCTCGAAGATGTCAAGCTGAAGGCGGAGCTGAAGGACAAGCTGAAGTCTGCCGGCATCAGCGCGGTCGAGATCGAGCGCCCGGGCAACAAGATCCGCATCATCATCAAGACGGCGCGGCCGGGCATCATCATCGGACGCAAGGGCGCGGAAATCGACAAGCTGAAGCAGGAGCTCCAGAAGCGGACTTCGCGCGAAGTCTTTATTGACATCCAGGAAGTGCACAAGCCCGAGCTGGATGCGCAACTGGTGTCGGAGTCGATCGCGCTGCAGCTGGAAAAGCGCGTGGGCTTCCGCCGGGCGATGCGCAAGGCGGTGGATTCGGCGCTACGGTTCGGTTGCAAGGGAATCAAGGTGCGCGTGAGCGGGCGCCTGAACGGAAACGAAATCGCGCGTTCCGAGTGGTATCTGCAGGGACGTCTGCCGCTGCATACGCTGCGTGCCGACATCGAATACGGCTTCTCGGAAGCACGTACGACTTACGGCGTCATTGGCGTGAAAGTGTGGATCTACAAGGGCGAGATCTTCACGCAAAAGAAGCGCGAGACGCAGGCGGCAGTTTCACCAAGCGGTGCGTTTTAGGCTGACGACTAACGACTGAGAGCTGATTTTTATGTTAATGCCAAAGAAAGTGAAGTACCGCAAGCAACAGCGCGGGCGCATGACCGGCAAGGCTTGGCGCGGCAGCCAGTTGGCTTTCGGTGACTATGGGTTGAAGGTTCTCGAGCCGGGCTGGATCACGGATCGTCAGATCGAGGCAAGCCGCGTGGCCATGACCCGCTTTGTGAAGCGCGGCGGAAAGATCTGGATCCGGTTGTTCCCGGACAAGCCTGTGACCAAGAAGCCTGCCGAAACCCGTATGGGCAAAGGCAAAGGCGCTCCGGATCACTGGGTTGCGGTGGTGCGGCCGGGCAAGATCCTGTTTGAGATGGAGGGGGTGACGGCAACGGATGCGGCGGAGGCGATGCGTTTGGCTTCGCACAAGCTTCCATTGCGGACGGCCTTCGTGAAGCGCGAAACAGCGCATTAAGAATAGAGAGAGTTTTATGAAAGTGGACAAGATTCGTAACCAGACCGATGCGGAACTGCAGGACCAGGAGCGGCAGCTCTCGGATCAGCTGTTCAAGCTGAAATTCCAACTCAACATGGGTCAGACGGAAAGCCTGAAGAAAATTCGCGGCCTGCGCAAGGACATCGCTCGCGTGAAAACGATCATCGGCGAGCGCGCGCGCAGCGGGCAGGCCGTCACGGAGAAGAAGTAATGGCTGAGACGACACAGAAGGCGCCGGGACGGCGCAAGGAATTGATCGGCAAGGTTGTCTCCAACAAGATGAATAAGACCATCGTCGTGGCGGTCACGCGCACGAAGTCGCATCCGCTCTACGGGCGCGTCATCTCAAGCGACAAGAAGTTCTACGCGCATGACGAAAAGAACGAGGCGCACATCGGCGATTTCGTCCGGCTGGAAGAGACCCGGCCGCTGTCGAAGCTGAAGCGGTGGAAGCTGAAAGAGATTATCCGCAAGACGGCTCTGGTTCCGGAAGTGTCGGCGGTCGCCGACCTCGGTACTGCACAGTAGCGGCTCGAACACACAGGAGACGGTGATATGGCAGTGATGATGAGATCGATGCTCGAGGTGGCCGACAACTCCGGCGCCCGCAAGCTGCAGATGATCCTGCCGCTGGGTGGTTCCACGGGATTGCGCGCCGGGCTCGGCGATGTAATCACCGCCAGCGTCAAGGAAGCGGCGCCCGACGGGCAAGTGCAGAAGGGCAAAGTCGTGAAGGCCGTGATCGTCCGGACCAGGAAAGAGCACCGGCGCCGCGATGGCACTTACATCCGGTTCGATCAGAATGCAGCCGTGCTGATCAACGAAACCGGAGAGCCGGTAGGAACGCGCGTGTTCGGGCCCGTTGCTCGCGAACTGCGTGAGAAGAAATTCTTGAAGATTGTGTCGCTCGCGCCTGAGGTGCTGTGACGCGAAGTTTCAAGGTGGCAAGGTTTCAAAGTTTCACAGACAGGTGATGGAAGCCTTGAAGCAGTGAAACTTTGAAACCCGAAGCAATGGCAGCGGCAAGGGATTAAAGATATGGCTAAGACAGCAAGTACAGCGCATGTAAGAGTCGATATCCGGCGGAATGATACGGTGAAGGTCATTACCGGCCGCGATAAGGGCAAAGAAGGACGCGTGCTCCGCGTGTTTCCCGCGGACCGCAAGATTCTGGTCGAGCACGTGATGATGGTGAAGAAGCACGTGCGGCCGAATCCGCAGCGCAACATCCAGGGCGGAATCGCCGAGCAGGAGAGCCGGATTTCGATCTCCAACGTGCAGCTGGTGTGTCCGACTTGCGGGCCAGTGCGCATCGGTCACGAAGTTCGCGGCGACCGCAAGGTACGCGTTTGCAAGAAGTGCGATACGACATTGGATAAGTAGTCATTGGTCGTTAGTCGTTGGTCTTTGGCAAATGCTCACGAACCGAGAATGCTGAAGAAATGCGCTCACTCGAAACCGTGAGAAAGGTAACTGAAATGGCGAAAGATAGAGACAAGAAGGGTAAGCAGGAAGCGCAGGAGCAGCGGGCTCCGGAAGTCGCGCGGCATAGCGCGAAAGAGAAGCCGCGGCTACGCGCCCGCTTCGAAAAGGAAGTGGCTCCGGCTCTGATGAAGGAGCTGGACCTGAAGAATCCGATGGCGGTTCCCCGTCTGCACAAGATCGTGGTGAACATGGGCGTCGGCGAAGCGACGCAGAACGCGAAGATTCTCGATCCGGCCGTGAACGAACTCGGCCAGATTACCGGGCAGAAGCCGGTGGTGACGCGCGCGAAGAAGTCGATCGCTGCGTTTAAGGTCCGCGAGAACATGCCGATCGGGGCGATGGTCACCCTGCGTGGCGACCGCATGTATGAGTTCATCGATCGACTGTTGAATGTCGTGCTGCCCCGCGTGCGCGACTTCCGCGGCGTATCGACCAAGTCGTTTGACGGGCGTGGCAATTACACGCTCGGACTGCACGATCAGCTGATCTTCCCGGAGATCGATTACGCGAAGGTCGACAAGCTGAAGGGAATGAACGTGACCATCGTGACCACGGCGGCCAGCGATGATCAGGCACGCTCGCTGCTGAAGCATCTGGGCATGCCGTTCCGGGCGCAATAACCGATTTCAGAGTTTCAAGGGTTCGAGTCTCGAGAAAAAGGAATACATGGCGACAACAGCAAAACGAGTGAAGGATGCAAAGAAGCCCAAGTTTTCTTCGCGCAAGCATAACCGCTGCAAGATCTGCGGACGCCCGCGCGCTTACCTGCGCAAGTTCGGCGTGTGCCGCTTGTGCTTCCGCGGGCTGGCCTTGAGGGGCGAGATTCCCGGGGTTTCGAAGTCGTCCTGGTAAGAGCCGGTCGTCGGTTTTCGGTCGTCGGCAGACGGCGCCGAAGTCGAACGATCACGGCAAAGTAAACGAAGAAAGTTCAGTAGCAAGCCGCTGCAGGTTCTCCGCGGAGTGCGGAGCGAACGGGCGGCAGAGGAGAAGCAAACGATGAGGTTGACCGATCCGGTCGCAGACATGCTGGCGCGTATTCGCAACGCGATTAGTGCGCGGCACCAGAAAGTGGATATTCCAGCGTCGAAGCTGAAGATTGAGATCGCCCGCATTCTGAAAGAAGAGGGCTACATCTCGAACTACAAGCCCACGGAAGAGGAAGGGCACAAGGTCATCCGTGTGTACCTCAAGTACGGCTCGAACAACGAAGCCGCCATCTCGAACGTGGAACGTATCTCGCGGCCAGGCTGTCGTGTGTACGTACGTCGCACCGAGATTCCCCGCGTACTGGGTGGACTCGGCATCAACATTCTCACCACGCCCAAGGGCGTGATGACCGGCCGCCAGGCGCGCAAGGCAGGCCTGGGCGGCGAGGTACTTTGCCAGGTTTGGTAAGAGCTGCGAGCTACTGGCTGCGAGCCACGAGCTAGAACGCGGAAAAATGTTCGCGGGCGTAATTGCCCGATTTCGAGATACAAGGCTCGAGCAATGTACGAGCCATGACCTACGAGCAAAACATATGTCACGAATTGGAAAAAAGCCGATCACGATCCCCAAGGGCGTGACCGTAAAGATTGAAGGCAACACGGTTGCCGTTCAGGGTCCGAAGGGCAAGCTGGATACACCGCTTCCCGGCGGCATCAAGATGGAACAGAAAGACGGACACCTGCTTGCCGTTCGCGAGAACGATTCGCAGGCGGCGGTGCACGGATTGGCGCGGGCACTTGTGAACAACGCCGTCGAAGGCGTGACCAAGGGATGGGCGAAGGAACTGGAAATCGTCGGCATCGGTTATCGCGCCGAGATGAAAGGAAAGGGCCTGGTTGTATTTACGTTGGGCTATTCCCATCCGATCGAGTATCCGCTGCCGACGGGAATTGAAGTCGCTGTGGATCCGAAACAGACGCGCCTGACGGTGAGCGGAATCGACCGGCAAAAAGTTGGACAGGTTTCGGCCGAGATGCGCGCATTGCGTCCACCGGACCCGTACAAAAACAAGGGTGTCCGCTACGCGGGCGAACGCCTGAAGAAGAAGGTCGGCAAGACCGGAGCGAAATAAGGTCGTTGGCTGTTGGTCGTTAGTCGTTGGCAAAATCATCGACTACGACCGCTGAAATGATTCGAAAATCTGCCAGTGCGTTGGTTGTGTTGGTCCAAGACCAGCGACAAATGACCAATGACTGGTACCCGGCACAGAAACCCGGGGCGAAGGAAAAAGAAGATGCTGAACAGAGAAGGCAAGAACATCACCCGGCAACGCGTGCACGACCGCATCCGGAAAAAGCTGCAGGGCACATCGGAGCGTCCGCGTCTCAATGTGTACCGGTCGCTGAATCACATTTACGTGCAGGTGATCGACGATTTGAACGGCCAGACGATAGTCTCCGCGAGCAGTGCCGAGGGCAAGCAGGCGGAGCGTCGCACAGGCGGAAACGTGGCAGCGGCGAAGAGCGTCGGAAAGGCGATCGCCGAGCGAGCCAAAGCCAAGGGCATCACGAAAGTGGTGTTCGATCGTGGCGGCTACATTTATCACGGCCGTGTGAAAGCGCTGGCCGATGCCGCGCGTGAAGGCGGACTCCAATTTTAGAGATTGGAGAATTCTTGAATCAGAGATGATTGGGGTTTGAATGCCAACAGTTATCAAAAAGCTGGATGCAGGAAGCTATCAACTCAAGGACCAGGTCGTCGCCATCAACCGGGTGACCAAGGTGGTCAAGGGCGGCAAGAACCTGTCGTTCGCGGCACTGGTGGTCGTCGGCGATCCGAGCGCGGCTGTTGTCGGCTATGGCTCGGGTAAGGCGAAGGAAGTTCCACAGGCTATCCGCAAGGGGATCGAGTCGGCGAAGAAGAACCTGGTGAAGGTGAACCTTACCCAGAATTCCATTCCGCACCTGGTTCTGGGACGATATGGTTCCGGGCATGTGCTGCTGAAGCCGGCACCGGAAGGAACGGGCGTGATTGCCGGCGGCGCGGTGCGCGCGGTTATGACGTCAGCGGGCGTGCAGAACGTGCTGACCAAGTCGATTGGCACAACCAATCCACACAACGTGATCAAGGCCACGTTCGATGCACTCAAGAAGTTGAAGAACAAGGAAGCCGTGGCGGCGTTGCGCGGCAAGAACGCGGAAGATCTGTAAACCACGAAGGGCGGGGGGATGCCCGCCAGACAGCCGGCGAGACGCCGGCGCTACAGTATGGAAGGAATCAGAATGGCTGGCAAAACATCAAAGAGCGCGGGGGCCGGGATGCTGCACCTGAAATGGGTGCGCTCGGCCATTTGTTCCCCGGTCAAACACAAGCTGGTGGTGAAGGGTCTCGGGTTTACGCGTCTGAATCAGGTGATTGAGCGACCCGATACGCCGGCGATTCGCGGGATGGTGAAGAAGATTCCGCATCTGGTCGAGATCGTGTAGTAGCAAGTTTCAAAGTTTCGTGTTTCAAGGTTTCAAGGGCTGACGCGTTTAAACTTTGAGACCTTGAAACTCTGAAGCCGTGAAACTTCGAAAGCAGAGTAGAACCAATGAATTTATCGAACGTTCGAGCACCGAAAAAGGCGTCGGAAAAACGTAAGCGCGTCGGCCGCGGTATGGGGTCGGGCATGGGCAAGACCTCCACGCGTGGACACAAAGGCCAGCGCTCGCGCAGCGGCTCGCGTATCCTTCGCGGTTTTGAGGGCGGCCAGATGCCGCTGCATCGCCGCATGCCGAAGCGCGGTTTTACCAACATTTTCCGCAAGGAATATTCGATCGTGAACCTGGAATCGCTCGCGAATCTGGGCGAGACCACGATCACGCCCGATGTTTTGCGTCAGGCCGGCGTCATCAAGACCAAGCACCCGGTGAAAATCCTTGGTAATGGCGAGTTGACGACTGCGCTTACGGTGCAGGCGCATAAGTTCTCCAAGTCGGCTCAGGAAAAGATCACGAAGGCCGGCGGCAAGTTCGAGGTCTTGCAGTAATGTTTGACAAACTGGCCAACGTCTTTCGCATCCCTGATCTGCGCAAGCGCATTCTCTTCACGCTGGCCATGCTGGCGGTGTATCGGTTGGGCGGTCACATCCCGACGCCGGGCATCAACGCCGACAAACTCTCGCAATTCTTTGATCAGAACCGGGGTTCGTTCCTCGGTTTCATTGATTTGTTTTCGGGCGGACAGTTGCGCCGTCTGACGATTTTTGCTCTGGGCATCATGCCCTACATCACGGCGTCGATCATTCTGCAATTGCTGACGGTGGTCTATGAGCCGTTGGCAAAATTGCAGAAAGAAGGCGAGCTCGGGCGCAAGAAGATTACGCAGTGGACGCGCTACCTGACCGTCATTCTCAGCGCGCTGCAATCGTTCGGGATAGCTTTCAGCCTGACCAAGGGCAGCCAGGATTTCGTTCTGACTCCCGGCATCGGCTTCATCCTGATGACGATGCTGACGCTTACCACGGGCAGCGCGTTCATCATGTGGTTGGGCGAGCAAATCACCGAACGCGGTGTGGGCAACGGCATGTCGTTGCTGATCTTTGCCGGAATCGTGGTTGGGTTGCCGCGGGGTGTGGCCGATCTCTACGACAAGGTGAAGACGGATGCGTGGGGAGCTTTCACGCCTGTAGCCATCGCGCTTCTGCTGGGGGTGATGGTCGTTGTGGTCGCATTCATCGTGTACGTCGAACGCAGTGAACGACGCATCCCGGTGCAATACGCCAAGCGGGTCGTCGGCCGCAAGGTCATGGGAGGGCAGTCCACCCACCTGCCACTGCGTGTCAACGCGGGTGGCGTGATGCCGGTCATCTTCGCCTCGTCGATCCTCACTCTTCCGCAGACCGTCGGCTATGGATTGAAGGATAACCGCTACTTTGCACCGCTGATCAAGGCCCTGGGTTGGGGAGAGCCGCTCTATACCTTCCTCTACGCGGTGGGAATCATTTTCTTCGCGTACTTCTATGTCTCGATCGTGTTCAACCCGAGCGAGGTCGCCGATAACATGCGGAAGTACGGCGGGTTCATACCGGGGATTCGACCCGGAAAACGGACGGCGGACTTCATCAACGAAGTGCTCACCCGCATCACCCTGGTGGGTGCGCTGTATTTGATCATTATTTCGTTTATTCCGGAATGGATGATTACCGGCATCCATTTGAACCACTTGCCGTTGTGGTTAGGAGGTGGCCTGTTTGAGAGGCTGCCGACCTGGGTCACGAATGGCCTGGGCGTAAATTTTTACTTTGGCGGTACGTCACTGCTGATCGTGGTGGGCGTGGCCATGGATACCGTTACGCAGATTGAAGCGCAGCTCATCATGCGCCATTACGACGGGTTTACTCCCCGCAGCGGACGGGTCAAGGGCAGGCGCTGGTAGTCGCAGCGGTTCCACGTTGCAACTGCTGCAGACAGCCCGGCGGAGGGCGCTTGGGTAAACAGAAATCGGCAGAAGTGGCCAGTTCGATGGCCGACGCGACGTCGCGTACCATTGACCCTGTCATTCTTCTCGGGGCTCCGGGCGCGGGCAAAGGAACACAGGCCAAGCGTATCGAGCAGCGCTACAACATTCCGCAGATCTCTACTGGAGACATCCTGCGGCAGAATGTGCGCGCGCGTACGCCTCTCGGTCGAGCTGCCAAAGAAGTGATGGAGCGGGGACAGTTGGTCCCGGACGAACTGGTTTGCCCGATGGTGGCGGACCGGATCCGGGAGATCGACTGCAAGCGCGGTTTTATCCTGGATGGTTTTCCGCGAACGGCGGCGCAGGCGGGCTGGCTGGATGCCTTCCTCGAGAATGAGTTCTTTCACAACTCAAATGGCTGCAACAGGTTGCCGATTGTGATCCGGCTGGAAGTCGACTATAATGAGTTGTTACGCCGGCTCACCGGACGTCGTTCTTGTCCCACCTGTGGACGGATCTACAACGTCCACCTTCAGCCACCTAAAGTCAACGAAACGTGCGACGTTGACGGCACGAAACTCGTTATCCGCGATGACGATCGGGAAGAAGTGATTCGCGCGCGCCTGGATGCGTTCGATCACCAGACCCGTCCGGTTGCGGAATATTACGATGCCAAGGGCAGGCTGAAAACGGTGAATGGGGATTTGCCGCCCGACGTTGTAACGGGCCAGGTTTTTTGGATCATCGACCACCACGCTTAGATGGCGATTGTTTGCAAATCTCCGGCGGAGATCGAGAAGATGCGGCAAAGCGGCCGCGTGGTTCGTCAGGTCCTCGATCATGTGCGATCGCTGGTTGTGCCGGGCGCAAGCACGATGGATCTGGAACGCGCCGCGGAACAGGAGATGAAGGACCTCGGCGTAAAGCCGGCCTTCAAGGGGTATTTCGACTATCCCTGCGTGTTGTGCACTTCGATTAACGAAGAGATCGTGCACGGCATCCCGTCGGAGAAGCGGGTCCTGAAGGCGGGTGACATCGTCTCGGTGGATTGCGGAGTGGTCCTCGACGGATACTACGGAGACGCAGCGATCACGGTCCCGGTGGGCGAGGAGATTACGCCGGAGCTGCGGAAGCTGCTAAAGGTCACCGAAGATTCTCTGTACCGCGGCATTGAAAAGGTGAGAATCGGGAATTCGGTAGGTGATGTCGGGGCAGCGGTGCAGTCGTTTGTGGAGGCTGCGGGATTCAGCGTTGTGCGGGAGTTCGTCGGGCACGGCATCGGGACGAAGCTGCACGAAGAGCCGCAGGTTCCGAACTTCGGCACGCCCGGGCACGGCGCGCGGTTGCGGGAAGGCATGGTGCTCGCGATCGAGCCCATGGTGAATTATGGCAAGCCGGAGGCGCGGGTATTGAGCGATAAGTGGACCGCGGTGACGGCAGACGGAAGCTATAGCGCCCACTTTGAGCACTGCGTTGCAGTGACCAAAGAAGGGCCGATGATTTTGACGCAGTAAGAGAAAGCAGTTCTCAGTTCTCGGTTCTCAGTTCTCAGTTGCTGCCGGGACGCTTAGAGCTGATGGTAAAACGAAGCAAACAGGGCGCCGAGCCTTGGAAATGCGGGCGGAAGAAACAGGGCATTTTCTGGCAGGTTTTTAACTGAGAACTGGCAACTGAGAACTGAGAACTGGAGTCAATGAGTAAAGAAGACGCGATTGAAGTGATGGCAGTCGTGATTGAGCCGCTGCCGAACGCGATGTTTCGAGTGGAGTTGGAGAACAAGCACCAGGTGCTGGCGCACGTCTCCGGCAAAATGCGCAAGAACTTTATCCGTATCCTCCCGGGAGACAAGGTTGCGGTGGAGCTTTCGCCGTACGACCTGAATCGCGGCCGGATTGTGTATCGCTACAAGTAGCTGTTTTGCCGCGCAACCTGCGCGGCGTAACCGAGAACTGAGAACGGGAAACTGATTTTATGAAGGTACGAGCATCAGTAAAGAAAATCTGTGACAAGTGCAAGATCATCCACCGCCGTGGAGTGGTGCGCGTGATTTGCGAGAATTCGAAACATAAGCAGCGTCAAGGCTGATCAAGGAGCACCATGGCACGTATTGCAGGCGTCGATCTTCCGCGCAACAAGCACACGAATATCGCGCTCACGTACATTTACGGGATCGGAAATCCGCGCGCCGCACGCATTCTGGAGCAGGCCAAGGTTGATCCGAACAAGAAGGTGCAGGACCTGAGTGAAGACGAGGTCAACCGCATCCGCCAGGTCATCGAGGCCGAGGGCATGGTGGAAGGCGATCTGCGCAAGGAAGTTTCGATGAACATCAAGCGGCTCATCGAAATCGGGTCCTATCGCGGATATCGTCATCGCCGTAACCTGCCGGTTCGCGGACAGCGCACGCACACCAACGCCCGTACCCGTAAGGGTCCGCGCAAGGGTACCGTCGCCAACAAGAAGAAGGCGGCGGCGAAGACATAAGAACAGGTGTCAGGTCTTAGGTGTTAGGTCTTAGGGAAAATCCAGGGACCTACCGATCTGAGCCTAACACCCAAGACCTAACACCCGAGACCTGAGGTTTTATGGCAAAACCAGCAGCAGCGGGCGGCGCAGCCGCACCGGATAAAAAAGGCAAGAAGAAGACGTTCAAGAAGAAAGAGCGCAAGCACGTCCCACACGGGCTCGTGCACGTGCAGGCGTCTTTCAACAACACCATCGTGACGATCACGGATATGGCGGGGAACGTCATTTCATGGAAGAGTTCGGGATCACTCGGCTTCCGCGGATCACGCAAAGGTACGCCGTTCGCCGCGCAGCAGGCTGCGTCTAACGCTGCCAACATGGCACGCGATCATGGCGTACGCACGGTGGATGTGCGCGTCAGCGGTCCGGGTTCAGGTCGCGAATCGGCGATCCGCGCGTTGGCGGCCGCCGGCATCGAAGTGCGTTCGATCAAGGACTACACGCCGATTCCGCACAATGGGTGCCGTCCGCCGAAGAGACGCAGAGTCTGAAGTTTCCAGTTTCGAGTGGATGTGGTCGAACGCAACTCTCGAAAACGCTCGAAACCAGAAACTCTGAAACTTGAAACTGTTTTACCGTCCGGGACGAAGGGTGAAGCCAAACCTGTAAACCGGTCATCCAAAGGAGAAGCAACTTGGCACGTTACACCGATGCAGTATGCCGTTTATGCCGTCGTGAAGGCATCAAGCTGTTCCTGAAGGGCAGCAAATGCTTCAGCGACAAGTGCCCCATCGAGAAGCGTAATTTCGCTCCCGGACAACATGGGAAAGACCGCAAGGCCAAGATCGTTGGCTATGGTCTTCAGCTGCGTGAAAAGCAGAAAGCGAAAAGAATGTATTTCACGCAGGAGGGGCAGTTCCGCAATTACTTTGAGAAGGCCGCCCGCTCGCGCGGCGTCACCGGCTGGATGCTCTTGCAGCAGCTGGAGCGCCGGCTCGACAACGTCGTTTATCGGCTCGGCTTTGCGATGTCGCGCCGTCAGGCACGCCAGCTTGTGCGCCACGGACACGTCGCGGTTAACGGACGGAAGGTGAATATCCCTTCGTTTGAAGTTGCCGCGGGCCAGGAGATCACGATCCGCGAGAACAGCCGCAAGCTTCCGATTCTCGAGCAGGCGAAGGAATTCGCCAGCCACCAGCCGGCGCCGACCTGGCTCGAGATCGATCGCGACAACTACAAGGCGAAGGTGCTGTCGTTGCCGAAGCGCGAAGAGATTCAGATGCCCGTGAATGAGCAGCTGATTGTGGAGTTGTACAGCAAATAAGTTTCAAGTTTCAGGTTTCGAGTTTCGGGTGGACATCCTCGAAACATGAAACTAGAAACTCGAAACTGGTTTAGAGGTCCATTTTCGTGCCAGATCAGCCACTGCTGACGCCTGACGCGGTTCGGACCAACCGCGGATGTCAGCTTTGAGCCATATGGCCGAAGGAGAAACGTAATGCTTTGGAAGGGTTTTCAGAAACCGAAACGTCTTGCCACCGACACCGCGTCGCTCACCGACAAGTATGGAATGTTCTGGGCTCAGCCGTTTGAGCGTGGCTTCGGCACAACGATCGGGAATGCGCTGCGCCGTGTTCTGCTGAGCTCGATTGAGGGAGCAGCGGTAACCGCCGTCAAGATCGAAGGCGTACTGCACGAGTTCCAATCGATTCCCGGAGTGGTGGAAGACGCAACCGACATCATCCTGAATCTGAAGCAGATTCCGTTCAAGCTTGCGGGCGACGCGCCGAAGGCGATCTATCTGCGCGCGGACACGCCCGGAGTAGTAACCTCGGGCATGATCGAAGCCGATGCGGACGTGGAAGTGCTCGACAAAGACGTCTACGTTGCCACGGTCAGCGAAGGCGGCAAGCTCGACATGGAAATGCGCTTGAAGCGTGGCCGTGGATACGTTGCGGCCGACAAGAACTTCGATGAGGACCTGGGCATCGGGTTCATTCCGATCGACTCGGTTCACTCGCCGGTCCGCAAGTGCAACTACACGGTGGAAGCTGCGCGTCTGGGGCAGATCACCGACTATGACAAGCTGACCCTGGAAGTGTGGACCAACGGCTCGATCACGCCGGCTGACTCGATCGGCCTGGCCGCGAAGCTGCTGAAGGACCACATGAACATCTTCATCAACTTCGAGGAAGAGATCGAGACGGCGTCAGCTGCCGATGATCGCAAGCCCGAGATCAAGAACGAGAACCTGAACCGTTCCGTGGAGGAACTCGAGCTCAGCGTGCGCAGCTACAACTGTCTGAAGAACGCGAATATCCAGACCATCGGTGAACTCGTGCAGAAGACCGAAGCCGAGATGCTGAAGACGAAGAATTTCGGCCGCAAGTCGCTGAACGAGATCAAGGAGATTCTGTCTTCGATGGGTCTGAGCCTGGGCATGAAGATCGACGAGCACGGCAACGCTGTGCCCGGACCGACTTCGAACCAGGTGCTGCCGGCGTCGGCTTACGGCGCGGACGACGAGCTGTAAGAACTGCAGTTTCAAGTTTCGGGTTTCGAGTTTCGGGGGCAAGTTCAGCTGCCGAAACTCCCCGAAACTGGAAACGTGAACCCCGAAACTTTTGAGGTTTTGCCATGCGTCACAAAGTAGCTGGATGGAAGCTGGGACGGAACACCGCGCATCGCCGGTCGCTGCTGCGCAACCTGGTCACTTCGCTCATCGTAGAAGAGCGCATTGAGACCACGATCCCGAAGGCCAAAGCGATGCGGCCGCACGTCGAGAAGATGATCACCCTGGGCAAGCGCGGAGACCTCTCGGCCCGCCGGCTGGCCGCGTCCTATCTGATGACAGGCGAAGCGGTCACCAAGCTCTTCGACACGATCGCGCCTCGGTTTGGCGATCGCAATGGTGGATACCTGAGGATCGTCCGCACGGCCTGGCGGAAGGGGGATGGCGCCGAGAAGGCGTTCATCGAGCTGCTGGGAAGCGAAAAGGTGCTCGACGAGAAGCGCGAAAAGCGTGCAGAAGCACGTGCCAAGCGCGTTGCCGAGACCAAGAAAGCCATGGAAGAAGCCGAAGCTCAGGCGAAAGCGGAAGGCGGCACTCCAGAAGCCGGCGAAGTGCCAGAAAAAGAAAAAGACGAGAAGTAACGTCGATCAAATTCCGTAGTTCTCGGTGCGGCGAAGTTTCAAAAGGGGCAGAGGGATTCAAATCCTTCTGCCCCTCTTCTTTCAGCATAGAAGTTTTTGCCGGGTTTGGAGAATACGTCGATGCCTGAAAGACCTATCTCCAAATCCGTTTTGGTTTTTTCTGCCGCCTCAAGGAAACTCGACAAAAACTCTCGGAGTTCGTGGTCGGAAAGGTGTCATCGGCAATGTAATACCGGCCGCCCAGGGGTCCTTCGACGCGCTCGGCTAGCGCCTCGCTTGCTCAGGATGACAGTCAATCTGGGGCTGTAGACAAACTCAAAAAATCTACGCCTGCGGCATCACTTGTTGATCTGAAGCGCCCTCATCCGAGCCATTGCGGATTGTGGATCGTGCCGTCGAACTGGTTCGACGTTTTGTAACGCTCATACTCGCCTTTTTCCGCTGCGGGAGCGGTCTTCGCAAGCAGGCTGGAGACCTCGATTGTGCCCATGGGCTTGAAGCTGTGCGCGGCGTCGATCGCCTGCTGGAGGATCTCCACCGAATCACAGCCCGTGATGACCGCGCTGGTGGGCAGGTTCATCGCGTAGTGCAGGCATTCGACTGGCGTGGCGGTCTTGCTATTCAGGATGAGCTTGTCGCCCATGGGCTTCATGCCCAGCACCCCGATCTCGTGCTTTACAAGGATGGGCAGTACTTTCTGCTCGAAACTCTCGAAGTGCGCGTCCATGACGTTGAGCGGCATCTGCACAGCGTCGAAGGTGAAGCCGTGGGCGAACGCGGTCTCCAGCATCTTGATGTGGATATCGGGGCTCTTATGGCCGGTGAATCCGATGTAGCGGACTTTGCCTTGCTTCTTGGCCGCGAGCACGGTTTCGATGCCGCCGCCCTCGGCGAAGATGCGGGCGGGATCGCCATCGCGAATGACTTCGTGAAATTGCAGCAGGTCGATGTGGTCGGTCTGGAGACGGCGCAGCGACTCGTCGAGTTGTTGAGCGGCGGCCGTCTTGGTCTGGCCGTCGATCTTGGTCATCAGGAATGCTTTCTGCCGGTAGCCGTCGCGCAACGCTTTTCCCATGCGGATTTCACTCTGGCCGCCGTTGTAGTCCCAGCAGTTGTCCATGAAATTGATGCCATTGTCGATGGCGGTGCGGATGATACGGATGCTCTCCTGCTCGTCGGACTGCATGCCGAGGTGGTAGCCGCCGATGCCGACCATGGAGACCTTTTCTCCGGAGCGGCCGAGCGTGCGCTTCGGCACAGGTTTCGCGTCACCGCGGGCGAGTTTTTTCTCAAGAGCCCCGACGAGTGTGGTGGCGGCTGCGGTCTGCAGAAAGCGTCTGCGATCCATGGACAATGACCTCCGCGAGGGTGTGTGACGGATGAGCGATCTGGGCCGAAACGGGTAAGTGTACCGCAGCGAAGCGAGGGGTGCAGGACTGCGGCGCTGTAGATGGGGGACGGGGATCGTGTAGGGGAGTAAGGCGGGGCCCTAGCGGACTGCGGAGCTGCGCTCCGCCGGACAGCCGGGGGCGGCTGTCCCCACGCGGACCGTACCAACCTCAACGGTTGGCTATGAGCAAACGGCTCAGAGCTAGAGTCCTTTTCCTACCAGTTGAATTTCAGTGCGAACTGGAACTGGCGCGGATCATAGGCGGCGGTCGCTTGTCCCGCGTTGGTGAACAGCGGGCTTACGGCCGAAACGTTCATTTTGTTGGCAAGGTTGAACATGTCGGCGATGAAGTCCATGTTCACGCGCTCGCCAAAATAAATGCGCTTGGAAACGCGCAGGTCATTGAAGACTGTCCACGGCGAAAGGCCCGCGTTGCGACCGAGGTTACCGTCGAGCGAGAGCAGCGTGCCGTTGAAGTTGGCAATGCACGGCTCCTGGAAGACGCCCGTCGGCGAAGCCTTCGATTGCACGGGGAGATTCCCGAGGTTCGTACAGGCTGCGGTGACGAATGTATTCGGGCGGCCAGTGAGCGACGAGAGCTGGAGGTTGTCGCCGTTGCCGGTGATGATGTTGTAGGGACGGCCGGAGCTAACTTCGATCAGGGGCGCAAACGTCCAGTTGCTGAAAACCTTGGCAGCGAAGCCGCCGTCCAGTTTCCCGGTCTGGTAGACGCCGCTGAAGACGAAGCGATGGCGCTGATCGAAGAGCGACGTGGAGCGGTCGAGGCCGGGATAGTAGCTGTCTTGCGGAGTAAGCGTTGATTGCAGGTCGGTCGAATCGTCAATCGCATGCGACCAGGTGTAGGAGGCGAGGAACTCGTAGTTGCGGTGGAAGCGCTTGCGCAGGTTGGCGCTGAAGCCGTGATAGATGGAACTGCCGTTGGAGTAGTTGGCGTCCATGTCGCCGAAGGGCACGCATCCGGTGAAGGTCGCGGGATCGCAGTTGTTGAATCCAAGAGTATGCGCCAGGGTTGCGGCTTGGCCGATGCACCCGAGGGGATCGCCGATGGAGGCGTATGCACCGATGATCGATGGGTTCAAGCCGCCGGGCCGGAAGAAGTTCATAAGCGAGGCGTCCACGAAAGGCTTGAGTTGAAGCGGCCCGCCTCCCGCATTACAGCCGCTTACAGTAAAGGGACTGGCTGGTGCGGGGAAGACTGCAGGGTTGTTGATCGCCGCCGCATCGAAGCGCGCAGCTGCGAAGTTCGCTACCATCAAATCGCCGCGGATGGTGTTCGCGTTGATCGGACGGTTGAGATGGCGACCGCCATTAAAGTTGTAAGCCAGCGACAAGGCATAACCGCCGCCCAAATCGCGCTCGATGGTGAAATTCGCCTGTTGCGCGTACGCGTACACAAAGTTGGCCGCCTGCGGATAGCCGAAGGGCTGAAAGCCGAGCGGCAGAAAGGTCGACGGATTCAGATAGGTCTGGTTGAGGAACACGGATCCCGGAAAATTCAAAGCTTGAAATTGCTGCTGGTTCGGCAAGAATCCGAGAGCAGCTGCCGTGGCTGGATTTAGGGTCGCCGCGCAAGGATTTGCTGCGCTCGGCACGTTGATCGGCAGGCCCTGGAAAATCGTGATCGCGTTCAGGTTTCCCGGCTGTCCCGCGCCACTGCAAAGACTGGTTCCGGCGAAGGCCAACTGTCCGCTAGATGATCCGTCCGACGCATCACCGAGGAAGTAAAGGCCAAGCAGCGGGTGATCATAGAACATGCCGAATGACGCACGGATAACCGTCTTGCCATCACCCTTGGGATCGTAAGCAAGTCCGATGCGCGGCTGCACGTTGTTGGTGTCGGTTTGAATCCCCTTTTGCAATCCAAGCACGTGGTAGGCAGGGAGTGCCAATCCTTGCGGAGGTTTGAAATGCGGCGGGAACTCAATGTCATAACGCAGGCCGTAATTCAACGTGATATTCGGACGAATCCGCCACGAGTCCTGCCAATACACTCCAAGAGGCTTGTTCGAAAACGAGTCGCTCGGACTTCCGAGGCCCTGGATGAAGTCGCCGGGCAGACCCGCACCATATGCCTGAACTGGTGAGAGGCCCGGGAACGCCGACGGGAATCCGAGGTTAGCCGCGCTGAAGGAGCCGAAGTCATACACGCCGCCGTAATTAACGGTGAATATCGCCTTCAGCGGTAGGTAATTGAAATCGGCGCCAAATTTTGTGTCGTGGTGGCCGATGCTCCACGAGAAATTGTCGGTGAACTGATAGCGCTGCTCAGTGCGCTGGATGTAGGAGTAGGGCTCGCGACCAAAGTAGGCGAAGCCAGGGATGTTCACGGCGGGATCGGCGCCGCCGGGGATCGCGGTGTTGTAGAAGTACGAGAGTCCACGTCGGGCATACTGGAAGCGGAACTCGTTCATCTTGTTGTTGCCGATGGTCCATGTGTCCTGGAAGGTGCCGGCGACGTCACGATAGGTCTGTTCCGAGGTCCGAGAGTAGGCGTTCTGTCCAAAGGGCTGATCCTGGCCACCGACTTCAATGCCCGTGACGGTGCTTGGACTCACATTCGCGCGCAACATGATGCGATTGTTGCTGCTGATGTTGTGGTCGATACGCAGCGAATAAAGGCTTGTGCCTTCGAAGACGGGGAAATTGCCAATTTGCGAGTTGAGGCTCTGGAAAGAGGATGGGACCCCTGCGCAGATTGGAGCGAGAACCACATTACAGGTCGTAGCGAACTGCTTTGGACCGGAACCCGGAGGCGCGAACGGGAGCAGGCCAAATGACTGCTGATTACCGGTGGTGCCCAGGTAGGACGATGCCCCCACCAACCACGTGTAGAACTGCACAGCAGCGGGCGCTGGACCCGCGCTCGCAAACGGGGTCAGAAAGGCAATTTGATTAGGCGTTGCTGGCATCATGAAGGTGCCGGCCGGAGCTAATGGGTTGAAGATGTTAGTCGCGTCGAAGGATTGCAGGCCGAAGTTGTTCTGGCCGATGCTTGAGAATCCTGTCTCGTGGCGGCGCGTGATTTCGTAGGAGAAGTAGTAGTACGTCTTGTCTTTCTTGATGGGGCCGCCGAAGGCTGCGCCGGCCTGCACGCGTGTGTAGGCTGGATTTGGGACCGTGCTGAACGGGTTCACGGCCTGGAAGTTGCGATTGCGCAGATAGCCGTACACGTCGCCGTGGAAGTCGTTCGATCCCGAGCGGGTGATGATGTTGACGACGCCGCCGGCCGCGCGTCCGTATTCCGCCGCGTAGTTGTTGGTGATGATCTGGAATTCCTGCACCGCTTCCTGCGAGACGGTGGAGCGCACGCCGTTGACGGAGTTGTCGGTGGCGTCGGCGCCATCGACGTTGACCAGGTTGGAGCGGGCGCGCTGACCCATCATGTTGAGGCCTGAGGTAGGCGCCGCGCCGGTGTTGGGCGCGTTATCGCGGACGACCTGCGAGTCGGTCAGCGTGAAGTTGATGTAGTTGCGGCCGTTGATGGGGAGGTTGTCGATGCGGCGCTGGTCGATGGTGTCGGTGGTCGAACTGCGGGTGGTCTCAACAAGGTCCGCTTCCGACGTCACACTCACCACGGTCTGGACGCTGCCGACCTGCAGAGTGACCGGTAGATCGCGCATCTGTCCGACCGTCACCTGCTGATCGTTCGTCTCATATTTGCCGAAGCCGGGAGCGGCAACGGTTACCGAGTACAGACCCGGAGGCAGGGCCAGGAGACGGTATTCCCCTTCATTGTTCAGCGTGGTGGCACGTTCGAATCCCTTGTTCTGCTCGCGCGCGGTCACGGTGGCGTTGGTGACGACGCTCCCCTTTTCGTCTTTCACGGTGACGTGCAGATCGCCGGTAGCGGCGCCCTGGGCAAAGGCCAGAATCGGGCAAAGCAGTGCTAGCGACAGGGCGAGCAGAACTTTCGACGTGGAATTCATCGGGGTCTCCGTTAAAGCCGCGTGGCAACGGTCAGGCACGCGGGAGAAAACTGGAAGTCTGTGTGAAACAGGTTGGCTGGGGTACACGGTTTTGGGGCAACAGGTCCGGGTAGCTTGTACATCAGGTATGGATCGAAAGCAAGATAAATTCTTGAGATGAATAGGGTTAGTCAGTAGTCATCTGTCGTCAAGTTGCGTCATCAGGCGACGGGAGTAAGCATGCCGTCGGCTCGTAACGGAGTCGTGGAGTTGTCGGGAAAATGTGCTTGCCGAAGAACTAATTTCTTTGGATTCCTGCTTCAGCCCGCCTGGTCGTTTGGTAAGCCCAGGCCATCCGGGGAGTGTTGTGCGAGATTCCGAAGCGGCCCTTGGAGTCGAGCAAGATGATCCCACCGTGGCCGTTGACGCGCGACTTCAGGTAGTTCATGGCTTCCTGCGAGACCCATTCGGGCAGGTTGCCGGCGGTCACGCGATCGCAGGCCCACTTGGCGAGGACCAGTTTCATGATGGGCTCGCCCCACCCGGTGAGGGAGGCGGCGGCGCTCTCGTTGTCGGCGTAGCATCCGCAACCGATCAGGGAAGAGTCGCCGAGACGGCCCGGCGCCTTGTTTAGGGTTCCACCGGTCGAGGTGGCGGCGGCAATGTTGCCATCGCGATCGAGGGCAACGGCGCCGACGGTGTCATGGGATATGGTGGGCGCGAAAAGATCAGGAGCTTCCTCGGCGGCCTGAGCCTGGTATGCACGCAGGCGCTCGACTTCGCGCGGGATGACGAGGTCTCGATTCTCGCAAAGAGCGATGCCGTGCTCGGCGGCGAAGCGTTCGGCGCCTTCGGCGACGAAATACACGTGAGGGCTCTCGCTGAGAATTTTGCGCGCGGCGCGGATCGGGTTGCGGATTCGCTCGACGCCGCCCACACCACCGCCACGAAGCGTGCTGCCCTCCATGATGAAGGCGTCGAGTTGCACTTTTCCGTCGCGATTGAGGAAGCTGCCCCGTCCGGCGTCAAAGGTCTCGTCGTCTTCCATAACCACAACCGCTTCTTCGACGGCGTCGAGCGCCGTGCCACCTCGGGTAAGCGCTCGCCAGCCGGCGGCGACCGCATTGCGTACGCCGTTTAGATGGGCGTCGACCATGTCGTCGGGAATGGCCCAGGCACCGCCGTGGACTACGAGAACTGGATCGGTTGGCAACTTCGACCTCGCGGGAACGCGACGCATAGGATATCAGGAGAGCAATTCTCGGCTCTCGGCTCTCGGCTCTCGGCTCTCGGCTCTCGGCTCTCGGCTCTCGGCTCTCGGCTCTCGGCGCGAGAGTGCTGCATTGGAAAGGTTGCCCAGCTACAGCGAAATTGAGTGCGAAACTTGCGCGAGTTCGGTGGGTTCGCACCTGTGACGGCGTTCTGAGGTGAGGCGCCGCCGGGATCGGAGGATCTTATGGCAACCACGAAGCTGCTGCGCAAGCTGATGTTGACTGCGGTGCTTGGAGCCGGTGCGCTAACGTCCGTGGCCTGGGGTGACGATGGGTATCGCTACTACGGTGCACGTGACGGGTGGCGTGAGCACCAACGCGAGGAGGTAAGAGAACGCCGTGCTCGCGAAGAGCGCCGCGAACGCGAGTGGCGTGAACATGAGCGCCGCGAGCACGCATGGCGCGAGCATCACTACCGCGGATACGACTGGCGGTGATTTTCTATCGCGGGTGAGGGAGAGCGTAGCGAGGCTGGGAGAATCCCAGCCTCGTTGGTTTTATGGGGTAGTTGCGGATACCTGGACGGAAGCTCAGGTTAGCGTCCAAAGAACGGACGCGAACCTGGGGCACCGTGCGGGCATTGGTTTTTTCTTGTGCGAAACAACAGTCCGTGCCCACAGGGACATTTGCGAGCTTCGCTCCGCCGGACAGCCGAGAGCGGCCGTCCCCACGCTAGCGGTGGAGGCTCAGGCCATAGGACTGATGGGCAGCTGATGATTTCGCGGACAAGAGTGTCCGCGCCGCGCGCGAGCATCAATGCACGGCATTCGTTGACGACGCGCCCCCACCAACCAGATTCCCGTCGTAGTCGCGGACCTCGACTGGTCCAATTGCGAGCTTCTTGAGGCTGTCTTCGATCTTGGCGCGGTCGCCTGCGCCGATCACGACCGACGTGTCCGGATGGATGTACTTTTCGGCCATGTGCTGGACATCGTCCGGAGTCACCGCGTCGATCTTCGCTGGCAGTTGCTGGTAGTAGTCGGGCGGAAGATCGTAGGTGAACATATCGCCGATCGTGTTGGCGGTCTGCTCGGAAGACTCAAACAATCCTGCTAGAGAATGGGCGAACGAACCCTTCGACAGAGTGAGTTCGTCGGCGGCAGGCGGCCCGGTACGAATCCGCTCGAGTTCCTTAAATATCTCGTGTACCGCGGGGGCCGTAGCGTCGGTGCGGATTCCGCCGCCGGCGACGAACAGGCCCGGACCTCGCCGGTACATGAAGAAGGAAAACCCACCGTAAGTGTAGCCGTGTTCCTCGCGAAGATTGTTGTTGATCCGGCTCGAAAACAATCCGCCCAGAATGTTATTCATTACTTCAAGAGGCACGTAGTCGGGAGTGGAGCGCGGCACGCCCAGTCCAGCCACAACCACGAAGGTCTGCGCGGCACCGGGTTTGTCGACGATGGAGATGGCGCGGGTTGTTTTCAGCGATATGGGCGGTGGCTCGTGGCGTTCGCCGGCCGCTTTCCAGTCGCCGAAGTATTTTTCCGCGAGGCGGCGGGCTTCTTCCTGGGCCAGGTCGCCGGTGAGCACAAGCGCCGAATTGCCGGGCGCGTAGCCGCGCTGCCACGTCTTGACCATGTCGTCGCGCGAGATGATCTTGTTGACCTCGATCGTGCCTTCCTCGCGATAACCGTACGGATGATTTGGACCGTAGACGGCTTTCAGCATGACTCCGATGGCAAGCTGGGTCGGGTCGTCCTGAATCTGCAGGATGTCGGTTTCGCGGATCTTGCGAATGCGTTCAATTTCGGCGGGGTCGAACTTGGGATGGAGTGCGACGTCGGAGAGCAGATTGAGGGCGGCATCGACGTTCGGTTTCAAGGTGCGGATGCTGACGGACGACTGGTCGCTCGCCGATGATTCACGAACCTCGGAGCCGATCTGGGCGGCGTCGTCGGCGATCTGGTTCGAGGAGCGGTGCTCGGTGCCTTCCGGAAGCATCTGCGCGGTGAAGGAAGCAACGCCGGGTTTGTCGACTGGGTTTGCGTCGCTGCCACTGAGAACGACCAGGTGTGCCGAGACGATGGGGAGTTGATGCTGTTCAGCAAGCAGAACAGTCAGGCCGTTGGGGAGTTTGAAGCTGGCAGCGACGGGCAGGCTGAGCGTCGACGGCGGCTCGGCCGGGGGCGGATTGGCGCGCCACGGTTCGTCGGGCATTGTGCCGGCGAGGTTTGCACCGGATGCTGGCTTCGCCTCTTCTTTTGCACGAGGCGGATCGTCGACGACGCGCTCGCCGGAAAGTCCGTACACCACCACCCGGGATGAGGTCGTGAGTTTTTCGTCGGCGATTTGCTTCAGATCAGCCGTAGTGGCGTGGTCGTAGCGTGCGAGGTCCTTGGGAAGGTAGCCGGGGTCGTGCAGGAACTGGTTGTACTGGTTGAGGCGGTCGGCGAGGCCTCCGAAGCCGCCCAGACGCTCAAGACTGGTAATGACGTGAGTTTCGACAACATTGCGGGCACGATCGAGCTCGGCCTGGGTGGGACCTTCAGCGCGCAACTTCTCCAGTTCTTCGTTGATCGCTTTTTCCAGGTCCTCAGGCTTCACGCCAGGCTTGGCGGTAGCTTGCAGTTCGAAGACGGAGCCGAGGCGGAGATTCGAGTTCTGCACCTGAACGTCCTGAGCGATCTGCTTTTCGTAGACGAGCTTTTTGTACAGCCGGCTCGATTTGCCGCCGCCAAGAATCTGCGCGAGCAGATCGCTTTCAGGGTCGCCGGGTTGAAAGATCGGAGGCGTGATCCAGCCCATGTAGACGCGAGGCAATTCGACCTGGTCGGTGACCTTGACGCGCTTTTCGGCTGTGATGGGCGGAGTCGTCGCGGTGATCTTCGGGACTGGCGGTCCAGAGGGGATGGATCCGAAATATTTCTCGACCCAAGCCTTCGCCTGCGCGGGATCAAAGTCGCCGGTGATGGTCAGGCTGGAGTTGTTAGGCGTGTAGTACTGGCGGAAGAACTCGCGGATGTCATCGATGCGGGCCGCTTCGATGTCCTGATGCGAGCCCATGACGTCGGCGAAATAGGGATGAGTCTTCGGAAAGAGTTGGTGGTAGAGGGTTTCTTCGACCAAGCCATAAGGCGTGTTCTCGACCGACTGGCGGCGCTCGTTGCGGACGACGTCTCGCTGGTTGGCGAGCCTTTCGGCATCGAGTTTGCCGAGCAGATAGCCCATGCGGTCACTCTCAAGCCAGAGAGCGAGTTCAAGTTGGTTCGAGGGCAGCGTCTCGAAATAGTTGGTGCGGTCGAAGTCGGTCGTGCCGTTGATGTCGCTGGCGCCGGCGCCCTCGAGGAAGCGGTCGTGCATCTTCGGGCCGACATGCTGCGAGCCCTCGAACATCATGTGCTCGAAGAGATGAGCGAAACCGGTGCGTCCAGCACGCTCGTTTGCGGGCCCGACGTGATACCACAGGTCTACCGCAACGAGCGGAAGGCGGTGGTTCTCGGAGAGGATGACCTCGAGGCCATTCTTCAGGGTGTATTTCTCAAACTTGATCTGGGGAGCGGAGATGGGAGTTTGTTCCGCGGCGTTCAGTAGGGCGGCCAACGTCAGGAGCAGACCGACGCCTGACAGAAAACGAAGAATGAAAGCCCGATGAGTTTTCATGAGGGAGTTCTCCACGGCTTACAGGGTATGAATCTTTAGACTTCGGGGTTCACGTAACGATAGCGCGGAAGGAGGGCTCGATGAAAGAGCAGGGCGGGAGGAGTTACGATGAGTTGTTTGGAAGTGAATGCTATTAGGCAGCGTTGCGTCCGGCGGGCGCGGGGCTGAGTCCGCTGCGCTCGGTCCGCTGCCAGGTGTAGAGGATCCGATGGGCGACCGTGATCGTCGAGAGGACCGCGATGACCCACAGCACGGGCGCCATACGGTTGAAAACTGCACCAAGAATAAGCAGCACGAGACGCTCGGGCCGCTCCATGAAGCCCACTTTGCAGGTGTCGATGAGCGATTCGGCGCGTGCCCGCGTATAGCTGACCATTACTGAGCTGATCATCGCGAGCGCGACCAACACCACGTAGAAGAAGCGTCCGCCGCGGGAGTAGTAGACGAGCAGGCCGAGGAAGAGGGCGGCGTCGCTATAGCGGTCGACCACGGAATCGAAAAAGGCGCCGAAGCGCGTCACCTGATTGCTGGCGCGAGCGACGCGCCCATCCACCAGATCGAAGAATCCAGCCCCGAAGATGACGAGGCCGGCGTAGAAGAACATGCGAGCCTGATTCTCGGAGTTGGCGTATCCGAACAAAAACGCTGCCACGGTGTCGATGACGAGCCCCAGAAATGTGAGGAAGTTGGGGCTGATCCGCGCCAGGGCCATGCGGTTGACGATAGCGCGCAGGAGCTTTCCGCAGGCATTCCCGAAAGCGCTGGTCCAGGTCATCCTGCGCTGGCCTCATCGAGGGGCGCCGCGTCGTGGATCGTGGTGAGGCTCAGGATTTCCAGCTCGCGCTTGCCGTTGGGGGTCACCACGATCGTGGAGTCGCCCACTTTCTTGTTCAACAGCGCGCGGCCGATGGGCGACGTCGTGGAAATCTTCCCGGCAGCGACGTCGGATTCTTCGCTGGTGACGAGCTTGTACTGGATTTCCTCGCCCTTGTCGTTGTCGTAGACCTTCACCGTTGAGCCGAGGCCGACCTTGTCCTTCGGGATATTACTCATGTTGATCAGGGAAAGGTCTGCGAGGCGGCGGCCAAGCTGGCGGAGGCGGGCCTTGACGAACTCCTGGCGCTGTTTCGCCATGTGATATTCGGCGTTTTCGCTGAGATCGCCCAGGGCGACGGCCTTCTTGAGCTCTTTGGGAAGCTCGTGACTTAACTCGTGCTCCAAGGCTGTGATTTCATCCTGGAGCTTCTTTTTGATCTGCTCAGTCATGGCTAGCGGGAATTATAAACCTGCGATGAATGAGGGGCCACGTGGCCGCACCACTCGACCACTTCCCGATTCGGGAACTCGATCGAACTGCTCGCAGTATGGACCCACTCGGGAGGCAAGATCAATAATTTCTATTGGTTGTATTTGTTTTGCCCCGATTCCGGCAGCTAAAGGGCTGGGGGAATTGCCTTTTGTCCCTAATTGGAATAGACTACTCGAAGTAGTTCCTCACGTAGTCCGGCGCTCATAGGTGTTTCCTCATGATTAGTAGCGACGGTTTCCACATCGGCGACAAAGTTGTGTACCCCAACCACGGAGTCGGTGTCATCGAGCAGATCAGCAGCTTGACGGTCGGCGCCACTGTGGAGAAGTTCTACCTTGTCAGCATCAAGTCCTGCAGCCTGAAGGTGCGTGTGCCGTTCCAGAACGTGAGCAGCGTAGGGCTGCGGCGCGTGGTCCGGAACGGAGAAATCCAGAAAATCCTTGATTTTCTTACAGATGGCGAGTGCTTGAACAATACCGACTGGAAATACCGCTTCAAAGAGAATTCCGACCGGATGCGGACGGGGTCGCTGCTTGAGGTGGCCTCTGTGCTGAAGGGTCTGCTAACGCTGAACCAGTCGAAGCCGCTGTCGTTCCGGGAGAAAAAGATGCTGGAGCGGGCGCGCTACTTGCTCGTCAGCGAGCTGGCGATGGCCAAGAACTGCGAAGAGACGCAGGTCGAAGATCTGCTCAACAAGGCCTTGTCCAAGCACAACTTACGCTTCCCGGAAGCGGCGGAGTTCGAAGCGTAGGAGCAGTCGCCAAGTCTGCAGTTATCGTCTTCAGCGGTCTAATTCAGGGATCTAAAGCGGCGCCCCGCCGCTACGATGTTCCTCTTATTGAGAGATAAGGCCGTCCAGCATCTTCGCGATTACCCTGGATTGAGCTTTTAGCTTGCCCGAGCGTCATCCGAGACATAGTCAGACCCCTGGGCGAGTGAACGACTTGTCCTACTCCCCCATCCACGCGCCCCAGGACTTCAGCGACTCAACGTGGTCGAAGATGATCTTCATGGCGGCGGTGATCGGGATCGCGAGGATGAGGCCCATGGCGCCCCAGAGCCATCCCCAGAAAAGAAGCGCGATGGTGACCGCCAGAGGATTGATCTGCATGCGGTTGCCGAGGAATTTCGGGAACATCACGTTCAGCGCGAAGAAATGCAAGGCGAGTACAAGAATGCAAATGGCGATAAGGTCGCCGGAGTCCATCTGGCCAAGGCCGACTAGAAGCGGCGGCGCGACGGCGAGCACGAGCCCCAAGTACGGGACCAGGCTCAAGAATCCGCTCAGGACTCCCACAACGAAGAAGAATGGCAGCCCGATGGCCCCGAAGACGGCAACGCTGATGGTGGCTATCAGGAGTCCGATCAAGAGATTGCCGACCATGAAGCTGCGAATCATGCGGGAAATCAGGCCGAGGGTGACGTAGGCCGTATGGCGATGTTCCATGCGGAAGAGCATCACGGTCGCCGATCGCACATGTTGCTGCCAGCTGAGCATGAAATAGACCAGGAACGGAATGAACGTGATGGCGAAGGCGCCCGTGGATACCGATCCGAAGCCCTTGGTAACGGCATCGGCGATCGGGCTGCTGGGGAGGACTCGGATCACATTCTTATCGTCGGGCGAGGCGCGAAGCGGGTTCAGCGACTCGGCGCGGTCCCGGAAACTCATTACCGCGGCCCGGATGCGGTCCGAATACTTGGGCAAAACCTGAACGAAATTCGAAGCCTGGTTGTACGAGACGTAGCTGACGCCGTAGAGAAGGGCAAGCAAAAGCAGCACGGCCAGGAACGACGCAAGGCTGCGCGGGAGTCGGGCTTGCACGAAGAAGTCGACGACGGGCGCCAGAATGAAAGCGAGCAAGATCGAGCTCAACATGACCACCAGCACCAGTTCGGCGACATAGCAGAGCGTGAGCACAACTCCGACGGCGATGATGATCTGTGGCCAGTGGCGGAAGGAGCGACTGGACAGGCCGAGGCCGGAAGCGCTGACGGGCCCAGGGGAAACGGCTTCAACCTCTTCGGGCATTCCCGCTATCGTAGACGAAGTTCAGTGCGTTCGGCGCAACATATAATCGCGGTGTGAGCGAGTCGGCAATCGAGTCTCCGAATGTCGTGCTGAGGAAGCGCATTCTCGGCCTGGATGTGGGATCGCGCCGCATCGGGATCGCGGTCTCCGATCCTCTGGGGCTTACGGCGCAGGGGCTTCCGACACTTCAGCGGCAGAACAAGCGGCTGGATTTTCAGGCTTTGGGAGACCTGATCCGGGAGTACGAAATTTCCGAGATCGTCGTAGGCTTTCCCCTGCGCATGAGCGGTGAGGAGGGCGTGCAGGCGGAGAAGATGCACCGCTTCGCCGAGGAACTGCAGGAGCGCTTCAGGCTGCCGGTGCATTTGTGGGACGAGCGGCTGACGTCGGCAGAGGCGAACCGGTTGTTGCGCGAAACAGAGATGTCGATTCGGCGGCGGGGCCAGGTGGTGGATCAGATGGCGGCGGTGTTGATTCTGCAGTCGTGGATGGAGGCGAGGGGGAGTTAGTCTTCGGTCTTCGGTCCTCGGTCCTCGGTCCTCGGTCCTCGGTCCGCGGCGTGATGAGTGGCGGGATTTTGTTTCCTGGCGTCGGAAAATCCTATTGCGGCGAATGCGCCTGAAGACTGGCGACTGATTTTGCTTACCTGAGTACATCGTCCATCCGACTAACGGTTCGCCGCCAAAAGTCATCTAAACTAGCGGTACTTTGCGGAAGCTTTTACTGCTCTTGTTCTTGGCGACGTTGGGATTCGCCGCGTGGTTGGCGTGGGCCGTGTACACTCCGGTCGCGCCCGGTGGGCAGAAGTTTGTATTGCTGCGGCCCGGGTCCACGACTCGCAAGATCGCCTCGGAACTGAAGCAAGCCGGAATCATTCGCAGCGAGAAGGCTTTCGTCATATGGCACGCGCTGCATCGCAAACGCTCCCTGAAGGCGGGCGAATATCTGTTCGAGAAGACGGCGTCGCTCGAAGAAGTTCACAATCGTCTGGCGCGCGGCGATATCTATGTCCACACGGTCGTGATTCCCGAGGGCTTCACGATGTTCGAGATCGCGGATGCCGTAGCCGAGGCGGGACTCGGGAGGCGCGAGGAGTTTTTGAAAATTGCGCAGAGCGAGACGGACTTGATTCAGGATCTCGCGCCGGAGGCGAAGTCGCTCGAGGGCTATCTGTTCCCGGACACATACGAGTTCACGCGCACGCAAAGCATGCACGACATCGTCGCTGCGATGGTGCATCACTTCCGGCAGGTGGCCGCGTCGATCGGCCTCAATTCCGACGTGCAGCAGACGGTCACGATGGCTTCGATAGTCGAAAAGGAAACCGCCAATCCGGACGAGCGTCCCATGGTGGCGAGCGTCTACTTCAACCGCCTCACGAAGCGGATGGCGCTCGATGCCGATCCGAGCGTGATTTACGCGGAGTTGCTGGCGGGCACCTACCAGGGCGCGCTGCATCATGCCGACATGGCGGTGAACTCTCCCTATAACACGTATCGATTTCCGGGACTTCCGCCGGGTCCGATTGCTAACCCAGGGAAAAGCTCACTGGAAGCGGCGATGCATCCCGGCGTCAGCGATTATCTGTATTTCGTGAGTGACGGCAACGGCCATCATCGATTTGCGCGCAGTCTCGAAGAACACAATCGCAACGTGATCGCCTTCCGCCGGGCAGTACGGGGGCAGTAGTAGCGAAAGGTTTCTTGGTCGCAGGAAGCGGGGCGCCAGCACTTCAGCGCGGCAAGATCGCTAAAGCGATGCCCTGATGCGAGTTGCGTGCAGATCGGGCAATCTGTCCACCGCCATTTTCGTGCAACTTCCGCACGGTATACTCAATCTCAAGCGATGATGACGCGTCTCTGTCGTATTTATGCGGTGTCCCTCGTTCTGGCCACTCTGCCTTTGAGCGGATGCCTGTTTCGTTCGCGAAAGGTGGAGCGTCAATTCAGCACGGTTCCGCTGCAGGCGGCCACGCAGGAGGAACTGGTGGATGCGATCAACGCCCAGGCCACAAAAATCCAGACCATGCAGGCCACGGTGGATATCGATACCTCCGTGGGCGGCGTGAACCAGGGCAAGGTTACCGACTACAAAGAAATTCGCGGTTACGTGCTGGCGCGCAAGCCGGCGATGTTGCGTTTGATCGGGCTGATGCCCATCGTTCGCAATCGCGCGTTCGATATGGTGAGCGATGGGAAGGAATTCAAGCTTTGGATTCCTCCGAAAAACCGCTTCGTGACGGGGCGCAACGATGTCGAGACGCAGAATCCGAAGCAGCCGCTGGAAAGCGTGCGGCCGCAGAATCTGTATGAAGCGATCCTGATCCGAGAGATCGATCCCGAGAACGAAATTGCCGTGCTCGAGAACGGGTACGAGACGGTGCTGGATTCGAAGAAGCACCGGGTGGAGCAGCCCGACTACGAGATCGTGGTCGTGAAACGCGGGAAGAAGGGATGGTTTCTGTCGCGTAAGCTGATTTTCAGCCGCACGGATCTGAAGATTCATCGGCAGTTCGTATACGACGATAACGGAAACCTAGCGACCGACGTCCGGTACGGCGAGTACAAGGACTACGATGGAGTTAATTTTCCAGTGCAGATCGAGATCGAGCGTCCGCAAGAGGAGTACGACATCACGCTGAACTTCGTGAAGCTCGAATTCAACAAGGAGCTTACCGAAGATCAGTTTGCCCTGGAGCAGCCGCCGGGAGCGGAAGTTGTGCGATTGGGCGAGCAGAACAACGCTCAACACAGCATGAATGGCGGAGACCCGAAGTAAACTTGATTTTAAGCGGAGCTAAGCTCCGCCGGACAGCCGAGGGCGGCTGTCCCCACGTGAACAAATCATGATGAACAAAATGATTGTCGGCAACCTGGTTCATCGGCCGATCCGGTCGATGATCAGCGTGATCGCAGTGGCGCTTGAGGTCACGTTGATCCTGCTGATCGTGGGACTGTCGCTGGGAATGGTTAGCGATTCACGGCAACGGCAGGCGGGGATTGGGGCAGATGTCGTGGTCATGCCGCCAGGTTCTTCATATATTGTAGGGCTGACGGGTGCGCCGATGCCGATCAAGATCGGAGATGTTCTGGCGAAGTTGCCGCATGTAAAGGTTGTGGCGCCCGTGATTACCCAGGTGAGCACCAACGGCAATCTTGAAGTGATTGCCGGCATCGACCTGAAGAGTTATGAAGAGTTGAGTCCCTTCCACTATCTACAGGGAGGGCCTTTCCAGGGTCCGGATGACGTTCTCGTCGATGACGTCATTGCCAAGGCGAAACACATCAAAGTGGGAGACTCGATGGAAATTCTCAGCCATCAATTCCGTGTTAGCGGAATCGTCGCCTCAGGCAAGTTAGCGAGAAAATTCTTACAGATCGATGTGCTGCAGGACTTGAATGGATCGAAGGACCACGCGTCAATTTTTTACCTGAAACTGGACGACCCATCGAATGCTGACGTAGTGGTAGATGAAATTAAGCATGTTGATGGCCTGCAGCGCTATATGGCCAGTTCGATGAGCTATTACCTGTCGATGTTGACGCCGAATAATTACCCCGGGCTTCGAACGTTTCTGAACGTGGTGATCGCGATTTCGGTGACGATCGGGTTCATCGTCATTTTCCAGGCCATGTACACGGCGGTGATGGAACGGACTCGGGAAATCGGAATCTTGAAATCGATGGGCGCCTCGAAGTTCTATATTGTGAATGTGATCTTGCGCGAGACGGTGATGCTTGCGCTAGGGGGAATCATCCTGGGGATCCTAATCAGCCTGACGGCTCGGGTGGGAATCGCGCATAGGATACCGACCCTGCGCGTGGTGGTCACGGGGGGCTGGATCCTTTGGACGACCATTATCGCGATCGTCGGGGCGATGTTGGGGGCGATGTATCCTGCTTATCGGGCGGCCCAAAAAGACCCGATAGAGGCCCTGGCGTACGAATAATTCAGATTTTTCGCGGGTTTTCCGCGTGTGCGAAACCCGGGCCAGGTGCCGTAAGTAATACGATTCGTTGACAATTCTCTAGGATCTACGCTATCTTTGAAGCTTCGGATGTCCTGCGGTTGCCCGCCTGATACCTCTGCGCGTTCGGCGCCTAGTGGCACTCAGCGGTCTTCATAGCTTTTTAAAAAATCTGGGAGAGTTCTGATGTCTACCTATTTCCCCAAAGAGGGGGAAATTGTGCGCAAGTGGTATGTCGTGGATGCCTCGGGGCAGACGCTCGGCCGTTTGGCTTCGCGGGTGGCCCGCATCCTGATGGGCAAAGAGAGCCCGAAATACACGACGTTTCTGGATACCGGCGATCACGTGATCGTCATCAACGCCGAGAAGGTGAAGATGACGGGCATGAAGGCGGAACAGAAGGCGTATCACCATTACACCGGATACCCGGGCGGCTTGCGTTCGGAAGATTTTCGCAAACGGTTTGATCGCAAGCCGGAGCTGATCATCGAAGACGCGATTTCGCGCATGCTGCCCAAGTCGAAATTGGGCAAGCAGATGTTTACCAAGTTGAAGGTATATCGCGGCGAGAAGCACCCGCACGAGGCGCAGAAGCCCGAAGCGAAGGTGCTGGCCTAGGAAGCCGCTAGCTACTAGCTGCGAGCTTCTAGCACGCCGAACGTAGCTGATCGAAAAGTTTCTCTTTGAATCTTTGAAAGGTTAAGCACAGGACTCGCGCTTCGCCGGGATTTGCAGGTGAGAAGCTAGAGCTCGGAGCTAGAAATTAAATGGCTGAATTGGTTCAGTATTACGGAACAGGACGGCGCAAGACGTCGGTGGCGCGGGTTTATCTGCGTCCGGGCAACGGCGAGTACAAGGTCAACGGTCGTGCTTTCGATCAATATTTCGTGACGGAAGCACAGCGGGCGAGCGCCCGCCAGCCGTTGCTCTCGACGGATACGGCGGCATCGTTCAACGTGGTCGCCAATGTTTCCGGCGGCGGCGTCAACGGACAGGCAGACGCGATGCGTCTGGGAATTGCGCGCGCGTTGATGCAGTTCAATGCGGAACTGCGCAAGAAGCTGAAGTCCGAAGGCTTGGTGACGCGCGATTCGCGCGGCAAGGAACGCAAGAAGTACGGGCAGAAGGGCGCCCGCAAGCGGTTCCAGTTCTCGAAGCGCTAAAACAGTTTCGAGTTTCAGGTTTCGAGTTTCGGGTTTCCGGCAAGACCGGAATCTTGAAACACGAAAGTTGAAACTGAAAATAGGTGTTCAATTCTTCCCGTGCCTCGTGCGCGGGGACGGGAATGGCAATCCGGAAGAGCAGTTTCGGGTTTCCAGTTTCGGGTTTCGAGCAAGTCGCTGATGATGTCGCAAACGGCCGGCTCGAAACTTGAAACACGAAACGTGAAACCGACTCGAAGGATGCAGACTGACGAGGAGGTTAATTGGCTAACATCACCATGAAGGAGTTGCTCGAAGCGGGTGTTCACTTCGGGCATCAGACGAAGCGCTGGAATCCCAAGATGAAGGAATACATCTTCGGCGAGCGCAACGGAATTTACATCATCGACCTGCAGAAGACGCTGAAGATGTTCAAGGAAGCGTCGAAATTCGTGCAGGACCTGGCGGCCGAGGGCAAGATCGTGCTCTTCGTGGGGACCAAGCGCCAGGCACAGGACGCGATCGCCGAAGAGGCAGGGCGCGCCGGAATGTTCTATGTGAACCAGCGCTGGCTGGGCGGACTTCTGACCAATTGGGTGACGGTGCAGAAGTCGGTGAAGCGGCTGAAGGAACTCGACGAAATGGCTACCGATGGCCGGTACGAGCTGCTTCCCAAGAAAGAAGTAATCAAGCTGGAGCGCGAGCGCAAGCACCTGCAGGCGAACCTGGCAGGCATCAAGAATATGTCGCGGCTCCCGGATTCGATCTTCGTGATCGATTCGAACAAGGAGCAGATCGCGGTGCGCGAGGCGCGCAAGCTGGGAATCCCGGTGGTCGCCGTGGTCGATACGAACTGCGATCCGAGCGAAGTGGACTACGTGATCCCAGGCAATGATGATGCCTTGCGAGCGATCCGGCTGTTTGCGTCGAAGATCGCGGACTCCATCGTGGAAGGCTCGCAGTTGCTGACCGATAAGCAGTCGGCGGAATTGCATTCTGCAGTAGCGGCTGGGGTCTCTGCGGAAGCGGGGCACGAGACTCACGGCAGCGAAGCGGTTGAGGCCGAGGCAGGTGAGGTTTCGGGCGACGACATCAGCATGGAGGATGTGCTGGGCGGCGGCACGAAGAAGGCGCCCGCGACGGCCAAGCAAGAAGAGGCCGACGAGGTTCCGCAGGTCGAAAGCCAGACTTTCTGAAAGAAACTGGACTAGAGATTTCGGACCCGCGGGCGTCCTGACGCCGCGGGTCGATTTTTATCAGGGCAAGGTTGCCGGGGAGCAGGCTGCGGCATCGCCGCCGAGCAGCCTGGCATCGAAGAAGGGGCATCTTAAAGAATATGAGCACAACTAGCGTGAATATTTCAGCGGCACAAGTAAAAGAGCTTCGGGAAAAGACCGGAGCGCCAATGATGGACTGCAAGCAGGCTTTGTCGGAGGCGAAAGGCGACCTCGAGCAGGCAGTCGTATTGCTCCGCAAGAAGGGCGTTTCCGTGGCGGCAAAGAAAGCCACACGTGCGACCAGCGAAGGTTCCGTTGCCAGCTACATCCATGCCGGAGGCAAGATTGGTGTGCTGGTGGAAGTGAACTGCGAGAGTGACTTCGTGGCGCGCACCGAGGACTTCAAGGAACTGGTGCACGACATCGCGATGCATATCGCGGCCAGCGATCCGCGTTACGTACGCAAGGAAGACGTGACGGCCGAAGCGTACGCGCGCGAGAAGGACATCTTCCTGGCCCAGGCCGTGGCCAGCGGGAAGCCTCCGCATATCGCCGAAAAGATGGTGGCCGGCAAGATGGAGAAATTCTACGAGGAGGTCTGCCTCATCGAGCAGCCCTTCATCAAGGATCAGACCATCAGCGTCGCGCAGTTGATTGCCGCGAAGATCGGCAAGCTGGGAGAGAACATTGCCGTGCGCCGGTTCGCGCGCTTCAAGGTGGGCGAAGCGGGCATGACGGTCGCCTCCACCACGCAGAAGACCGACGAGGGTGGCGAGGCGGCTCCGGCGAAGTAAGTAAAACTAAGTTGCAGAGTTTCAAGGCTTCGGCGAAACTTCCTTAGCGGGAGTTTTCGCCGGGTCTTGATGCGGCGAAGTGCTCCTCGCAATCCCGCAGATTTCGATCGGCCACAACTCATGGCGCAGACGATCTTCAAACGAATCCTCCTCAAATTATCCGGTGAAGCGCTGGCCGCGGGCCAGGGTTTTGGTGTGGACACGGCACGCGTGCACGAGATTGCGGAGGAACTGGCCGAGGTCCGCGAACTGGAGATCCAGATTGCGATCGTCGTGGGCGGCGGGAACTTCTTCCGCGGCGTAGCTGAACAAGCCAAGGAAATGGACCGTGTTTCGGCGGACCACATGGGCATGTTGGCCACGGTGATCAACGCGCTGGCGTTGCAGGACGCGTTAGAAAAGCACAGTGTACACACACGGGTTCAGTCCGCTATCGAGATGAACCAGGTGGCGGAGCCGTTTATCCGGCGGCGCGCGATCCGGCATCTGGAGAAGGGCAGGATTGTGATCTTTGCCGGCGGGACGGGAAATCCATATTTCTCGACGGATACAGCGGCGTCGCTACGTGCAATGGAGATCAAGGCGGACGTGATCCTGAAGGCGACCAAGGTGGACGGCATCTACGACGCCGATCCCATGGTGGTGAAAGACGCGAAGAAGTTCGTCGAGATCAGCTACATGGACGTTCTCAAGCAGGGACTTCGCGTGATGGACCTGACCGCCATCTCGCTGTGCAAGGACAACAACCTGCCGATTGTCGTGTTCAGCCTGAACGAGCGCGGGAACATCAAGAAGGTTGTGACCGGCGAGAAGATCGGATCACTGGTGAGTGCGTAGGGCAGTCGCCGGTTCAGTCATCGGCAGAACGCGAGATGATGTGAATCCCACGTTTGCGCACAGAACGCGCAAACATGGGGCACCGGGCCGACGATCCAAGACCGATCGCCAACGACCGGGTTTATAATTCTCCGTTTTCATTCGTCGTACTTCTGGAGCTCAAGATGGCTCAAGCAACCATGGCGGCAGTCCCCGGATTGAAGGATACGTATGCGCAGTTAAAGACGCGCATGGAGAAAGCGGTCGCGGACTTCCGCAAGGAGATTGCGGCGACCCGCACGGGGCGTGCGTCGGTGCACATGCTCGACAGTGTGTCGGTAGATTATTACGGGTCGCAGATGCCGCTGAACCAGATTGCGACGGTGCACGCGCCCGAGCCACAGTTGATTACGGTGCAACCGTTTGACCCGTCGTCGCTGGCTGGGATTGAGAAGGCGATCCGCACGGCGGACCTGGGATTGAATCCGATGAATGACGGGAAACTGATCCGCGTGCCGGTGCCTCCGCTGACAGAAGAGCGCCGCCGCGACATGGTGAAGCACCTGCACAAAGTTCTCGAAGAGCACCGGACTGCAGTTCGCAATATTCGGCGGGATGGCAACGAGGCCATCAAGAAGGCGATGAAAGACAAGAAGATTACCGAGGACGACGAGAAGAAGGCGCTGGAGGAAATTCAGAAGCTGACCGATGACGAGATCAAGAAGATGGAAGAGATGGCCAAGGCGAAAGAGAAAGAAGTGATGGAGATCAAGTAGTCGGCCAGTCGCCAGTCTTCAGGAAAAGCAAGAAGGCCGCGCCGCAAAGCGCGGCCTTTGCTAATGCGCTCATTCGGGCTGCCAAACTCCCACATTTCAAAGGAAATGGAGTTCTTGACGCGGGCGAGATATGACAGTAATTTCAGTATAGACAGAAAGTACTGTATGAAACTTACGAACATACAACAGCAATACATCCTGCACTGGGGCGAGATGGGGACGCGCTGGGGAATCAACCGGACCGTGGCCCAGATTCACGCGTTGCTGTTTCTGTCGCCAAAGCCCCTGCCCGCGGACGAGATCGCGGAGACACTGAATGTGGCGCGATCGAATGTCAGCACGTCGATCCGGGAACTGGAGAGTTGGGGGATCGTGCGGGCAGTCCACGTCCTGGGCGAGCGGCGAGAGCATTACGAGTCGATGAAGGATGTCTGGGAGATGTTTCGCGTGATCGTAGAGCAGCGCAAGCGGCGGGAGGTCGATCCCACGCTGCAGTTGCTGCGGCGTTGCCTGGCTGAATCGGACGAGGGCGGAGTAGACGAGCACACAAGGGAGCGACTCGAGAGTATGGCCGAATTCTTTGAAGCAGCAACCTCGGCGTACGGTGAGATCAGCCAAGTGTCGTCGGCGACGTTGCGGCGCGTGCTGGGCATGCGGGGAAAGATCCGGCGGGTGCTGGGAGAAAAGGCGAAGTAAAAAAATTTGTGCGCTTATTTCTGTTTATTCAGAAATATCTGTTACAAGAGAGTCAATCGCGGGGGGGGAGAGCACATGGTCACTTCGATCGTATTTGGTTGCGGGCTGACGGCAACCATCCTGGTGGCGCTTGGAGTGGTTGGCTATCTCAATGGTCCGTTACGGAAGCAACTGCTGGAGCTATGTGGCAACGCGGAGCGGGTGGCGTTCTGGGCCGCCTTCGCCAATGTGACGGTCGTGCTTATGCCTGCCATCTTTGCGATGTCAGCGGAGCCCGACTCTGGAGTTGCAATGCCGCCGTTGCTGGCAATTGCCCAGCAATTGAAGTGGGGCTTCGTGGGGCTTGTGATTTCAGTACTGACAATGGGATGGATCCTGAGCCGGTTCATTCGGAAGACGTCCGTCGTGGGTGTCTGGTCGCAACCGGAGAAAAAGTGAGGGCGTTATGAACGAACTCACCGATGTACGGCTGATCTGGGCAGCGGGAGCGATACAAGCCGGGATCGTGCTGGTGAATGGAATCTTGCCGGGCCGACTGCGCGTTCGCGAAAACGTGAGGAGTATTCCGACTTTCATCCGGCAGATTTTTTACGTGCACTGGGTCTATATCGTACTGACGGTCGGTTTCTTCAGCGCGTTGTGTTTCGGGTTCGCGCGCGATCTCGCTGGAGCCAGTGCGCTGGGGCGCTTCCTGAGCGGGTTCATGGGCGCATTCTGGCTGCTGCGGATCGCGTTGCAATGCCTCTACTACGACCCAGAAGTGCGCCGGGCCAATCGGTGGCTGGATGCCGTGTATCTCGCAGGCTTGATCACATTGTCGTTCATTTTCGTCCGGGCGGCGTTTGCCCCGGTCGGGTGAAAGGAGTCGCCATGCACAACCGCGCGATGGAAGTCAGAACAGCGTTGATCAGTTTGTCCGGGGCAGCTGTATGGGCGGGACTTGCTGTGCTTGCCGGACTACGGCGCGCACCGGCCGGAGTGATTGAGTTGCTGCTGTTATTTGCGGTGCTGGTGGTGGTCCCACTGGGCCTTGGTCTGGTGAGAACAGAGAACCGCGCCGGAGTGAACTCACGATTCGTGGTCTTACAACCAATCGCCGCCCTTGCTGTCGTCGCGTCGTTTTGGCAGAGACCAGGGCTGGCCGCATCGGCTCTAAGTGTTCCGTGGTTCGTCATGGGCGTGGTGGTGGCGGCTATAGGCATGTGGAACTTGCATCGGAACGAGAAAAGATCACTCGCCGATCTGGCCGTGAGCGTGGCGGGAGTGGATCTCGCATTTGCAGGCGGGTGGCTCGTTGTGTCGCGGGCGGGATTACACCCGTTGGGGTTTCAGGAGCCGATTGTCCTGTTGACGTCGGTGCATTTCCACTACAGCGGATTCGCGGTTGCAGTACTGGCTGCTGCGGCAGTGCGGTCGTGCGAGCGGCGAAAGGTGAGCATGGGTATTTTGCGCGCGATTGTGTGGCTCCTGTTGTTCTTGCCGTTTCTGTTGGCGGCGGGATTCGTCATTTCGCCGCTGCTCCGGCTGGCGTCAGCTTTGGGTTTGGCGTTGAGTGTACCTGCGTTTGCGGTGTGTCTGTTCTGGATGGCCCCGTTTCTGGACGTGTCGGTTGCGCGAGTCTATTTGCGAACGGCCGCGCTGGCCGCATGTGTCGCAATGGGGTTGGCAGGCGCGTACGCGGTGACGGACTATCTTGGAAGACCATTTCTCACCATGCCCGGTATGGCAAGCACGCATGGCGTGCTGAACGGGATTGGATTCGTTCTGTGTTCGATGCTGGCGTTTTTAATCGAGGAAAATGCGACCGAACCGGCGGCGAGTTCGGAAGCCGCGACTAAGCGTGCTCCGACCGACTCGATTGTTCCTCGCAAGCGTCCGGCGAGTGTTCCGTCGCACCTGCCGGAGTTTGTGGCGCGGGAGTTTTATGATCGGTAGGCGTGCGGCTCAGTTTTCAGTTTCAGATGTCTCTTGGGCAGTGCCGATTGAGAGTCCCAGATTCGCATCCAAAGAGGGGACGCGAACCTGGGGCACCGTGCAGATTGAGCGCGTGATGGTGGTCGACAACTAGGCGAGGGCAAGATGCCCTCGCGACAGCTGGCGGGGACGCTGGCGCTACGTTTTGCGGGACATCGATCGGCGAGGCGCACGTCACTCCACCACGAAAACGATCCGTGACGAAGAAAGATCTGTGCTAAAGCACAGAGTTGAGCCCTCCGGGAGTGTTCCCCTTATAATCAGAGGTCGATGAAGAAAGTTGTGCATGCTGCCTGTCCGCATGATTGCCCCGACGCGTGCGGAGTACTGATTACGATCGAGGACGGCCGGGCGACGAAGATCCAGGGAGATCCCGCGCATCCGGTGACGCGCGGTTTTTTGTGCGCGAAGGTGTCGAAGTATCTCGACCGGGTGTACTCGCCGGATCGCGTTCTGTATCCGATGCGACGGGTCGCACCCAAGGGCGGAGGCGCGAAGAACGCCAATGACTTTCGGCGAATTTCGTGGGACGAAGCGCTGTCGGCGATAGCGGAACGTTTCAAGGCAGTTGCGAAAGAATTCGGGCCCGAGGTCCTCCTGCCCTATTCGTACGGCGGAACGCTGGCGGTTCTGAGCGGATCGTCGATGGACCGACGTTTTTTCCATCGGTTCGGCGCTTCGCAACTGGAGCGGTCGATCTGTTCGGCGGCGGGCGAGGCGGGACTGAAGTCCGTGCTGGGTGTGAAACTGGGAACCGAGCCGGAACAGTTTGCGCATTCGCGGTACATCATCGCTTGGGGCGCGAACATTCACGGCAACAACGTTCACCTGTGGCCCTTCATCAAGCAGGCGCACCGCGCCGGAGCGAGGCTGGTCGTCATCGATCCCTACAAGACGCGCACGGCGAAACACGCGGACTGGTATATCCCGATCAATCCGGGCACCGACGCGGCGCTTGCGCTGGGCATGATGCACGTGATCATTGGCGCGGGATTGCACGACGCCGATTACGTGGAGAAATACACGGTCGGGTTCGAGCAGCTGCGGGAGAAGGTGAAGGAGTATGCGCCGCACCGGATCGCGAAATGGACGGGGGTTTCGGAAGAACACATCCACAAGCTGGCCCGCGAGTATGCGACCCATAGCCCGGCGGTGATCCGCGTCAATTACGGCGTACAGCGGTCGGAAGGCGGCGGCATGGCAATGCGCGCGATCACGATGCTGCCGTGCATTACCGGAGCGTGGAAGGAAGTCGGCGGCGGGCTGCAGCTTTCGACCAGCGGCGGATGGGGGCTGAGGCGCGAAGCACTCGACAAGCCTGAACTAATGCAGCAAACCTTGGGCCGGCCAGCGCGCGTCGTCAACATGGTCGAGTTGGGCAAAGCGCTCAATACGCTGAAAGACCCGCCGATCCAGGCTCTTTATGTGTACAACTCCAACCCAGCGGCCGTGTGTCCCAATCACAACGAAGTGATTCGCGGGCTGAAGCGGCCGGACCTGTTCACCGTGGTGCACGAGCAGTTCTTCACCGACACGACCGACTATGCCGATATCGTTCTGCCGGCGACGACCTTTTTCGAGCAGAAGGATCTACAGACTGCATACGGGCACTACTACATCCAGATGTCGAACCAGGCAATCGAACCGCTGGGCGAGTGCCGGTCGAATGTAGAGGTGTTTCGCGGGCTAGCTCGTGCAATGGAATTCGAAGAGGAATGCTTCAGCGAGTCGGTCGACGAGATGATCGACAAGGCGCTGAGCTCGTCGAATCCGTGGCTGAAAGGGATCGACCGGGAGCGGCTGGAGAAAGACGGGCATGCGCGGCTGAATTTTGAGGGTCAGGAATCTGGAACCGTGAGTCAGGATTCGCGTCCATTCCTGCCTTTCGCGCAGGGAGGTTTTCAAACGCCCAGCGGGAAGGCGGAACTCTACAATCCTGCGCTGATCGCGCAGGGGCTGGACCCGGTGGCGGAGTTCGTTCCGCCGAAGGAATCCCGGCACGTCGGCGAAGGCTTTCCGCTGGAACTCCTGGCTCGCAAAGCCGACAACTATCTCAATTCCACGTTCTCCAATCTGCCGGCCGTTCAGGAGATGGAAGATACCAGCCTGCTGGAGATCCACGCGAAGGATGCCGGAGCGCGAGGAATCCGGGACGGAGACCCGGTGCGCGTGTTCAACGCCCGGGGCGAACTGACACTTCGGGCTCACGTGAATGGGGCCGTTCAGCCGGGAGTGGTTGCGGCGAAGCTGAATTGGGCAAAATTGACTCCCGGGGGAAGCAATATCAACACACTTACCTCAGAAAAACTTACGGACATGGGCAACTCCGCCACGTTTTATTCCGTCTTGGTGGAGGTGGAGTTGGCGAAGCCAACCCGTTAAGGAAAGTACGCAGTCGAAGAAGTGACATTAAGGGCGGCCATTTTGGACGCTGCCCACAGCTCTACCGTATAATAGCCGTTTTCCTAACTCCCTGAGGCCGAGGTAGTAGCGATTCCTCTTCGCTTTCATACGGATATCCCTGCCATACGCCCGAGCGGCTCTGGCCGTACCGCTCATTCAGCGGGTCCATTTCTCTTCTTCGGGATGCTTTGGCATGCAAGGCAGCGACCGGTGGGCCGGGCTCTCTCGGCACTACTACTCGCACTCGTCATATTTTTATGTCCGCGTGGTTGGGCGCAACAGGACGTCGTCACCGAGATCGTGATCCACGGGAACCGGCGCATTCCGGCCGACACGGTGAAAGCGCGTATTTTCACCCACCCAGGGGACGTCTACGACGCGGCGGGCCTGGAGCGAGATTTCAACTCACTATGGAACACCGGTTATTTCGAAGACATCCGCTTTGAGCGAGAGCAAACTCCGAAGGGCTGGCGGATCCACGTGTATGTGAAAGAGAAGCCGACGATCCGCGAAATCAATTACACGGGCCTGAGTTCGGTTTCGACGAGCGATGTGCTGGACCGTTTCAAGGAGCGCAAGGTCGGACTCTCGGTCGAGAGCCAGTACGATCCCACGCGCATCAAGAAAGCCGAAGTTGCGATCAAGGACCTGCTCGCTGAGCATGGACGGCAATTTGCGACTATTCGATCAGAAGTACGGGCGATTCCACCGGCCGCAGTCGGCATCACGTTTGTGGTGAAGGAAGGACCCAAGGTCAAGGTCGGCCGCATCAAGTTCCAGGGGAACAGAAACATCAACAGCCGCACACTGCGCGCTGCGATGAAGAACCTGAAACCGATCGGCATCCCGCACTCCATATTCCTCGAAAATATCTTCGCTAAAACCTACGACGCGACCAAGCTGGAAGAAGACACGGAGCGTGTGCGCAGCGAGTACCAGAACCGCGGATATTTCAAGGTGCTGGTGCAGGATCCTAAGACGGAGATCCACGATACTGGCCACACCGGCGTCCACATCCCGCTGCTGCAGAAGGGGCCGGGCAAGGCGGTCGACATCACGATGCCGATCGAAGAAGGCGACAAGTTCCGCCTGGCGTCGATCACATTCAAGAACAACAAGGCGTTGCCCAACTCGAAGGCGCTACGGACGCTGTTTCCGATCAAGGATGGCGACATCTTCAGCCGCGAGAAGATCGCCAAGGGGCTGGAGAATCTGCGCAAGGCGTACGGCGAGTACGGTTACATCAACTTCACCTCCGTTCCCGACACGCACTTTGACGATGAGAAGAAGCTGATCTTTCTCGATGTCGATGTCGACGAAGGAAAGCAGTTCTTCGTGCGCCGCATCGAGTTCCAAGGCAACACCACCACGCGCGATAAGGTGATTCGCCGTGAGATCGCGCTCGAGGAAGGGCAAGTCTACAACTCCCGGCTATGGGAGTTCAGCTTGCTCCGCCTCAACCAATTGGGATATTTCGAACAACTCAAACCGGACGATCCCAACGGCACCGACCGAAAGCTGGACGAAAAAGAAGGCTACGTCGACCTGACGCTAAAGGTGAAAGAGAAGGGGAAAAACAGCATCGGCCTGAACGGCGGTGTGAGCGGTCTGGAGGGTGCGTTCATCGGTCTCAGTTACACGACCAACAACTTCCTCGGATTGGGAGAGACGCTGCAGATCCAGGCGAGCATCGGCAACCTGATGCGCAGCATACTGTTTGGCTTTACGGAGCCGTATCTGTGGGACCGCCCTCTGCAGGCCGGCTTCACCGTGTACACGAACCGCATCAGCTATAACCAGGCGAAGCAGTACGCGATCCTGACAGGCCAGCAGCTGAACCTGCCGTCTTACTACCTGCAGAACCTGCAAAACTACACGCAATCGAGTGTGGGATTCACGACGTCGGTGAGCTATCCGCTGCACCGGTCATTGAAGCGTGTGGGCATTACCTATTCGTTCGATCGGTCCTCTCTAATCGCGCTGAGCAACGCATCGAAGTCGCTATTCACCGAGTTGGCCTTCCGCGGAATTTCCGGACCTAACGCGCTCTCCGGAATTATCACCAGCAAGATTCTGCCCAGCTTCTCCATCAACACACTCGACGCTGCGTACCAGCCGCACAGCGGCAAGCAGATCTTCCTTGGCGGTGAACTGGCGGGAATCGGCGGGACCGTGAAATCGGTGCGACCGATCGTGCAGTACAAGCAGTTCTTCCCAATGCAGAAGCGCCGGAATGCGATCGGCATTAACTTCCAGACGTCCTTCCTGACTGGATATGGCGGCTTAGTGGCGCCGCCGTTTCAGCGTTTCTACATGGGCGGTGAAAACGATCTGCGCGGATTCGATATCCGGTCGATCTCGCCGATCGCCTTTCTACCGAATAAGGCAGTCATCAATTTGACGAATCCGGATGGCACGGTCGTCCTGAAAAACCCGAATAATCCACGACAGGGCGCGTACCAGATTCCGATTCCGATCGAGTCGATCGTTCAGCCGGGCGGCGACTTGAATACATTTGGCAACGTCGAGTACCGAATCGCAATCGTGGGCCCTGTAACGCTGGCGCCCTTCATGGATGTCGGCGTGGATCCGATTGTCCGGAAATCGCAGTTGCGCATTAACTCGGGTCAGCTGAGCGATATCAACACAACATTGTTTGGGTGTCCGGCGCTCGACATTTCGTTTAATTGTGTGGGTGGCCAGAATCTGTTGTTTTCGCAGTACCTGAAGCCGGCACCGGGGACGAACTGGACACCACGCATGTCGACGGGTATTGAGTTACAGGTGATGTTGCCGGTGATCAATGCGCCCTTCCGGATTTATTGGGCCTACAATCCTCTGCGCCTGGACAGCACGGCAACGTCGCCGACGGCCATCACGAGAAGCATGTTCCCCGCGGGTGCGGCAGGGGATTATACGTACCAGCAGGCGATTAACAGCTTCGCGTCGAATTTTACGTTGCGCGAGCCACGCAAGACGTTCCGCTTTACGGTGGCGACGACCTTCTAGGGCGGGGTGGTTGTGGCAACGTGGCTCAGTGGTTTGACCGTCGGTGCTATAATGGTGGCTCTCCACCCTGAGTGAGGAACGTCGGGGTGTGCTTGCCACATACAAGCGGTGGAGTCAGGTAGGTAGCAGCCCATCTACCCCGGTTGCAAAGAGAAGCCGTTCAAGACCCGGTCAACCTCAGTGGCAGACCCAGCGTTGGCTTGGGGGAGCAGGCAAGCCAAAATTTCCGGAACCACATTTCAAGGAGTTCAAGCGACCCAATGACAAGCAAGTTTCCGCGAATTCTTCTGGCCACAGCCTTCGTGATTTCCGTCGCAGCTTTGGCTCAAACCGGTAGTGCGGCAGCAGCTCCTGGCGCCGCGTCAGCGCCCGCATCGTCCGCACCAGCGGTGACCGGGACCGGGACAAAGGTCGGTACCATCAGCATGGAGCAAGCCATCTTCGCGACCAACGAAGGACGGCGTGACTTCGAAGCTCTCAGCAAGAAACTCGAGCCGAAGCAGAACGAGCTCAAGAACCAGAACGACGAAATCGACGCGCTCAAGAAGCAGCTGAGCGCGCAGCAGGACAAGCTGAACGACGACGCCCGTGCGAACCTGGTGAAGCAGATCGAGACCAAGCAGAAGTCGCTGGATCGTCAGTTGCAGGATGCCCGCGAAGATGCGCAGAATCAGCAGAACGAAATCGCACAGCGCATCATCCAGAAGCTTGGGCCGGTGCTCATCAAGTATGCCGCGGATAACGGCTTCGGCGTGATCATGGATACGTCGCAGCCCTGGCCACAGAGCCCGGTGGTGTGGTGGGGCGAGGCGGTGGATGTGACCAAGCCGGTGGTGGATTTGTACAACGCCCAGTCGGGCGTACCGGCGCCTGCCACTTCTTCCGCGCCTCCGAAGCCGGCGGGAACGAAGCCCGCGGTGACGCCGACGAAGCCGGCGACCACGAAGCCCGATCAGCCGAAGTAGTAATACATTGGCGACACCTCGTGTGTCGCAAAAGTTCCAGAAAGCCGCGCACTGAGCGCGGCTTTTTCTTTTTGCGCGAAAGCGCCACGCGGCGATCCAGCGGTGTCATTAGAGCTATCAAGTTCTGCTCAGGAGGACACCATGTTCGCCGACAGTCTGCTCGAATCGAACTGGGACAATCGCTCTCACCGAGGCTGGACCACGTTGGCCTCGTTTGCCATGCAAGGACTCGCGGTCGGGGCTCTGCTGATGTTGCCGTTGATCTACAGCGAAGGATTGCCAAAGTTGCGCCTGGCGACAATTGGTGCGCCCATTGGACCACCTCCGGGGCGGCCTCCGGAGGGAGCGCGGCGTCCGTCTGGACGAATGCGACTGACTCCCCTGTCGTCGCAGATTGTGGCGCCGCCTTCGATTCCTCCTACTATCGAGCGAGGGGGAGATGAGATACCTATCCCTGATGTGGATGCTTGCACTGGTTGCGTGCCTGGAGGGCCGGGAGTTCCGGGAGTGAACAATCCCGTCACCGGCGCATTCGGCAACAACGTTGCTGTTGCCCCTCCGCCTCCTCCAAAACCCACAGCCCCGCCACCCCGAGTGTCCCGGATGATGGAGGGCAATCTGATCTACAAGCCCCAACCGGTATACCCACCAATGGCTCGGGCGGCCCGGATCCAGGGAGCCGTCATACTGCGGGCGATCATCAGCAAGGCGGGCACGATTGAAAATCTGCAGGCGCTGAGCGGACATCCGTTGTTAATCCCGGCGGCGATTGAGGCCGTGAAGCAGTGGCGATATCGTCCGTACGTGCTCAACGGCGAACCGGTGGAAGTCGAGACCCAGGTTGCCGTGAACTTCATTTTGTCGGGTGGCTAGAAAATGTCGAAATGGCGTTCCGCGAAGAATGATTGTATGGCGGGGTTACCTTTGGCCGTATGGCGGAGAACACTCCTGGTCGAGAGCGATTGGTGAGTGAGCCGATATAATCGACGCAGAGTGAGCTCACCAACCCTCGATGTAGAACCCCGTCAGTCAGCGCGTCCCACGTGGGCGGAGATTTCGCTTTCGGCCTTGCGCCAGAATTTTCGCGCGGTGCAGACGCACGTTGGCCCAAAGGTTATTACATGTGCGGTGATCAAGGCCGACGCCTACGGGCATGGTGCGACGCCTTGTGCTCTCGCGCTCGAGGCCGAGGGCGCAAAGTGGTTTGGCGTCACCACAACGGACGAGGGCGTGCCGCTGCGCAACGGAGGCCTGCGCGGACGGATCCTGCTGATGACCGGATTCTGGAAGGGCGAAGAGGAAGAGGTCATCCGGCGCAAACTCACGGCGACTGTCTGGGAGGCATGGCACGTCGACCTGCTGAATCGCGCGGCGCAGAGCTTGGGAGCGCCGCCGCAGCCCGTGCATCTGAAGATCGACTCTGGTATGGGGCGGCTGGGCGTAACCCTGGAAAATCTCTCGGCGATTTGCGATGTGATCAAGCGCAGCCCAAATGTGACGCTGGAAGGAATCTCGACGCACTTCGCTTCTGCTGAAGTCCTGGATGCTGCGGAAAATGCGCGGCAGATTGCGACATTCGAGACGGCTGTGCGTGTCGTGAAGGAGCATGGCCTCACGCCGACTCTGCGTCACATGGACAACACGGGCGCGATCTTCGCGCAACCGCACACCTGGAACGAGATGGTGCGTCCCGGCATTGCGCTGTATGGCTACGTGCTTCCGCAGATGAAGAGCGGGAAACCGTGCAACGGGAATCCTCTGACGTTGTCGCCGGTGCTGTCGTGGAAATCGCGGATCATTTCCCTGAAGCGGATGCCTGCGGGACAATCTCTTGGATATGGCGGGACGTTCGTTACGAAGGCTCCCTCAAGAATCGCCGTGCTGCCCGTGGGATATGCAGACGGCTACAATCGCGCGCTTTCGAATCGCGGACGGGTGATTGTGCGCGGATCGTACGCACCGATCGTGGGAACCGTCTCGATGGATCTGACGCTCATCGACGTAACTGGCGTGCCTGGAGCCGACGAGGGCGATGAAGTCCTCCTGATTGGAAGCAGTGGCGAGGTTCGAGTCGATGCCACGGAACTGGCTCGATACTGCGGAACGGTGCCCTACGAGATCCTGTGCGGGATTTCGAAACGCGTGCCGCGGCTGCATCTTCCCTGATTTGCGGCTGTTCTAACGAGGGATGTGCTGATTTGCCACGGTACGAGGGCAAGATGCCCCTTCGACGAGCTCAGGGCAGGCTCTCGCGACAGCCGGCGAGACGCCGGCGCTACAAACCTTCCAGAAACCATCTAAATGCATAGTTTCGCCGCTCGCTGCGCAACGGCTGATGGGGCGATCTTCGCCTGGTATAGTCCTGAACAGACATGCCAGGTTTCTACCAGAAGTGGATGTACGAATGGGAAAACCGTCTGACTGCGGTGGACAACAACCGCGTCGTCCGCCCACTGGAGTGGGGTATCGAGTGGGCTCACGACTGGCCATGCCGCAACGGCGTCCCCGCCGGGCAGATGCCTCCCAATCCCGAAAAGTATTTTGCGGATTACAACGAGCGCATCATCGCGAACAGCGATGAGTTTTACTCCTATCGTGTGCCGACCGATTTCCGGCTTGAGCAGAGAGAAGTCCGGGTGCATAGCACGCGCGAGGTACCTGACCCGAAGCTGGAAGAAAAAGTTCGCGGCACCCACGCTTCCTTTCTGCGGTTCACCTCGGCGGTGAAGACTCCATATCCAGAAAATAATCTGGTGAATGCGCGCTGGTTTGCTGCGCGCGGCCGGAGGGCCGTAGTACTGCTTCCACATTGGAATGCCGATGCGTTGGCATACAACAGCTTGTGCAAGGTGCTGAACCTCCTTGGCGTTTCGGTGCTTCGTCTGAGCATGCCGTATCACGACATCCGCATGCCTGCGGAACTTAAGCGTGCTGACTATGCGGTTTCGGCGAATATTGGCCGTACGCTCGGTTCGGTGCGCCAAGGCGTGGTCGACATTCGCTCCTGCCTCGACTGGCTTGAGCAGAACGGCTATCGGCATCTCGGCGTGGTCGGGACGAGCCTGGGTTCCTGCTATGCATTTATTGCGAGCGCGCACGATCCGCGTGTTCGCGTGGCGGCATTCAATCACGCTTCCACCTATTTTGCGGACGTAGTGTGGCACGGCCAAACGACGCGGCATATCCGGCAGGGAATCGAAGCGGAGATTGATCTGGAGCGGCTGCGGCGGATCTGGTTAGCGATCAGCCCCATGGTGTATTTCGACAAGTTTGCGCGGCAGCGCAAAAAGTCATTGGTGATCTACGCCGATTACGATCTGACCTTCCTGCCCGAATTCTCCCGCCAGGTCGTGGCCGAATTTGAGAAGCATCGTCTGGATCACAAGGTCGTGGTGCTGCCGTGCGGCCACTATACGACGGGCGAGACCCCCTACAAATACATGGATGGATGGCACCTCGCGTCTTTTCTGCGCACGGCCTTCGAAGCGTAAAATACTTGGATACCGACGTGTGCCGGGCGGGACTGTGCCCTGTTGCTTCCGCATCACAGTCGCGACTGAAGTTGGTATCGAATTTTGAGACTGAGTGATTCTGATCATGAAAAATAATTCCATGTATCTTCCCCTTTCCGAGAACGATCCGCAGATCGCTGCTGCGATCGACAACGAAACCCGTCGCCAGCACGAGGGATTGGAGTTGATCGCCTCGGAGAATTTTGTGAGCGAGGCTGTGTTGGAAGCTGCCGGATCGGTGTTCACGAACAAGTATGCGGAAGGGTATCCGGGCAAGCGGTACTACGGCGGGTGCGAGTTCACGGATGTGGTCGAGAATCTGGCGCGTGACCGGGCAAAGCAACTGTTTGGAGCCGAGCACGCGAACGTCCAGCCACACGCTGGATCGCAAGCCAACATGGCGGCATACGCGGCGGTTTTGCAGCCGGGAGACACCATCCTCGGCCTGAATCTCGCGCACGGCGGGCACCTCACGCACGGCCATCATCTGAACTTTTCAGGGAAGACGTACAAGATTGTTCCCTACGGCGTCACGAAAGAAACTGAAACGATCGACTACGACGAACTGGAACGTCTCGCGGAAAAAGAACGCCCGAAGATGATTATCGGCGGCGGCAGCGCGTATCCGCGGATTATTGATTTCGCACGGATGCGGCAGATTGCCGACAAGGTTGGTGCGTTGTACCTGGTCGACATGGCGCACTTCGCGGGATTGGTGGCAGGCGGTGTGCATCCGTCGCCGGTTCCACACGCGCAAATTGTGACTTCCACTACGCACAAAACTCTTCGCGGACCGCGCTCGGGGATGATTCTGTCGAAGGCGGACCTTGGTCCTGCGATCGACAAGACGGTGTTTCCGGGCATGCAGGGCGGGCCACTGGTACACATTATCGCGGCGAAAGCTGTGTGCTTCAGCGAAGCGATGCAGCCCGAGTTCAAAGACTACGCACGGCAGGTGGTGGCGAACGCGAAGGTGCTCGCTGAGACGCTCGCTGCCGAGGGCTTTCGGATCATTTCGGGCGGCACCGACACGCACGTCATGCTGGTCGATGTTTTCGCGAAGGGTATGCTGGGCAGCGAGGCGGAAAAAGCTCTGGGCGAGGCGGCAATTACTGTCAACAAGAATGCGATTCCGTTCGACACGAATCCGCCGTTGAAGCCGAGCGGCATTCGCATCGGCAGTCCGGCGTTGACGACTCGCGGCATGAAAGAACCGGAGATGCGCCAGGTCGGCCGGTGGATCGCGGATGTTCTGCAGCATCGTACGGATACTGCCGTGTTGGCCAAGGTGAAGCGCCAGGTGCTGGAGTTGGCCGAGGCGTTTCCGCTCTACGCGGAGCGGCGTGCGAGGGCGCACGCCGAGGTTCGTGTCTAGCCTGAGGCCAATGGTCGCCCAGGTTGCGATTCAAGTGCGAGCGGCGACTGTCGCCGGAGAGCGGACGTCGCTACGTGTGCGCGTTGCCTGTGGTTAAATCGATTCCGTGAAAATTGCGATCGACATACGGCGCATGACGGAGTTCGGCGTCGGGACCTATACGCGCAACGTCGTCCGGACTCTGGGCCGCCTCGATCGCGATAATAAGTACTTCCTGATCGGTTCGCCGGAGAAGGTCAAGGAGATCGGCGCGCTCTCAGCGAATTTTCACACCGTTCCGCTGCTCGAGCCCGACACCACCACCAAAGGCTACTTCGAGTTCCGCGTAATCCTGAAAAGGCTGGGATGTGATCTGGTGCATATTCCGCATCTATTCTGGATGCCGCGCGCCTTGCCCTGCCCCTACGTGATGACCGTGCACGACCTGCTGGAACACATGTCGCGGGCGAAGGGACGCTCCAGCTTGCGGCGTAGCCTGCACTACCAGTTGACTCGGCATGTGTTGAGCGGCGCGGCGCGGATATTCGCGGTTTCGCAATTCTCAAAAAGCGAAATTGAGAAACTGTTTGGAATTCCGCCCTCGCGGATCGAGGTGGTGTACAACGCGATTGATGAGCGCTTCCTGCATGGGCATGCCAGTCCGGCCGACCGCCAGCTCATCGCCGAGCGCTACCTGGTCACCTATCCGTTCCTGCTTTATGCCGGGCGCATCAGCCCACACAAGAACCTTGTGCGCATTATCGAGGCTTTTTCCGCGTTGCGGGGCGAACTCGACAAGGAAGACAAGTTTCCCGACTTAAAGCTCATCATTATCGGAGACGATCTGTCCGGCCATCCCGACCTGCGGCGCACCGTCGTGCGCAGCGGTGTACAAAATGATGTCCGCTTCTTGGGCTTCGTGCCGATCGAGATCCTGAGGATCTTTTACGACGTGGCGCGCGTCTTCCTGTTTCCATCGCTCTACGAGGGATTCGGGTTGCCACCTCTCGAGGCGATGGCGCATGGCACTCCTGTGGTTACCTCGAACACATCGTCGCTTCCGGAGGTCGTGGGCAATGCGGCGGTTCTGGTGAATCCGGAAAACGTTTTTGAGATCATGCGCGCCACGCATCGCGTGCTGGTGGATCAGTCCCTCCGGGACAAGCTCAAGCTGCGCGGTTACGAACAGGCGAAGCGCTTCTCCTGGGAAAATTCCGTGCGGCGCATCCTGAAGGTTTACGAGGAAGTGGGCGGAGGCAGTGGTCGATCCAGTTCGCAGGGCCCCGAGCCCGTTCAGGCCTTGCGCGCTTGATGGTTTCCCTCGAGCCGTAGTCCTCTATTCTAGGAGAGATTTTTGGGTCGTCCCCGATATAAGTTTTAAATGACGGGGCTGTTCGTCTTGGCACTGATTGTCGCCGTGCTCTGGGTCGGCGGTTCCATGATGAAGCGAATCAATAAGCAGTAGTGCCAGACGGGCACCCGCCCAACTGTGACACGGGTCACTGACTCTATGCCGCACATCTCGTCACACTTAAACGTTAGTGCAAGAAGCCGAACCCCGCGTTGCTCGGAGCCGAAAGTGACGGGCCCTTCGTCCGAGAAGACGGGGTCTATAGACAGCCGAATTGCTGGAGGCGGGAGGTCATCCACCAAACGCAAGCCCTCTTTTCTGATCAGGGACTCGCCTTCTAGAAGTACGTGCGCGCTAAGAGGTCCATCCCCTGAGTCTACGGTCTGCAGTAATGCCCGAAGGATCTGCATCTCGGCGAAAAGGTTGTCTGGGTTGGTGGGTGTCATCACTGTAGCGAAAATCAGCACATCTCCGACGCTAAAGTAAGTCGCCTCGCAAAGCAGGAACCGGGGTGGCCGAATGTTCGTAGATTCATTTATGCGGCGGTTTCTCGACAGCTTTGTTCAGGTCTTGAGCGCCATGTGGGCCCACAAGCTGCGCTCGTTCCTCACGATGTTTGGAATCGCGTGGGGAGTCGGATCACTGCTGCTCCTGGTCGGATTAGGAGAGGGCTTTCGCGCTGGAACCGCCAAGAGCCTGGCGAACTTCGGCGAAGATTACATGCAAATCTACAGCGGTCACGTGGCCGCTGTGGGCGACAGCCAGCTTTCCTCCCGCCATTACCACTTGGACTACCAGGACTATCTCGACATTCGCAACTCGCCCTATGTTCGCAATGCCACACCGGTGATCTACCGCGGAGACCTTCGCCTCGTGAGCGAATATGGCAGCAGTAATGGGTACGTCGATGGTTCGGAGCCGCAGTTCTATGACATTCGCTACCAGCCGATCGACCAGGGACGCTGGCTAAGTTGGACCGACGAACAACAGCGCAACAACGTATGTGTTATCGGCAGCGAATTTGTGCGCTTGCTGTTCCCCGGCCGCCCGGCAGTCGGAAGCAGGCTCTTGATCAACAGCGTTCCCTTCCAGGTGATCGGGACCATCAAGAACGTCGGCCACGGTCAGAACAACGACCAGAACATGCGCCTGATCATGCCTTATACCACCATGGCCAGCTACTTTCCCATGCCCGGGGAAGGCAACGCTAAGGCGATCAAATATGTCGCCTACCAACCGATTACGCGAAACAAGCACAACCAGGCCAAGAAAGCAGTACATGCCATCGTGGCGAGAAATCATAACTTCGATCCCGCGACGCCGGATGCGTTTGAGGAATGGGACACGATCGAAAGTGCCGAGATGATCGGCAAGATCTCCGACGCCATGGACGCGTTCCTGGGGGCGGTCGGCTTAGTCACGCTCGCTCTGGGGGCGATGGGAGTCGTGAACATTATGTTGGTCTCAGTAGCCGAGCGTACTCGTGAGATTGGGTTGCGCAAGGCCTTGGGCGCCACCAGGGGGAGCATCCTATTTCAGTTTTTCCTGGAAGGAATGACGCTCACGGTGATCAGCGGCGGCATTGGAGTAATGGCGGCATATGCGGCGACCCGACTTTTCGGACTCGTGCCTCCGATTGATGGATTCGAGTTGCCTCATATTTACCCAGCGACTGCGGCCCTTGCCATGGGAAGCCTCGCTACGGCCGGCATCATCGCCGGTTTGTACCCCGCGCAGCGGGCAGCCGCGCTCACACCGGTGGAAGCGCTCCGTCAGGAGTAACCAATGATCCTCGCGAAGGACGTCTTCTCCGAGGCCTACGGCGCCATCAAGCAAAACCGCCGACGGAGTGCGATCACGGTGTTGGGTATGGCGTGGGGAATCGCCACTGTCGTGCTGTTACTGGCCTACGGCACGGGGTTTTCCACGGCCATAGTCAGCATCTTCAGGGCCTACGCAAGTATGCAGTCTGTGGGGGTTGTGGGCGGCCGGACGTCGATGCAGGCCGGCGGAAACAAGGCTGGTATGAATGTCCGCCTAACCAGCGATGACATTGAACGTGTCGTTGCCAATGTGCCGCAAGTTGTCCGGATCACCCCGGAATCGCATTACGAAACTCCCGTTAGCTATGAGGGGCGCTCCTACACCTGGACCGTCAGCGGCAGCAATCCCGTATTGCAAGAGATTCAGAATCTACAGCTGGAAGCCGGCCGGTTTTACAGCGCCGAAGATTTGCAACTGCGTGCAAGGGTGTGTGTGCTGGGCTCGGAATCCAAGGAGAAATTGTTCTCCGGTCGGTTCGCATTGGGAGAGAAGGTTCGTATCAACGGCATCCCATACGACGTAATCGGCGTGCTGAAGCCGAGGCCCCAGGAAGGGGGCTCCCAGAACAGCATCAATCGAGTCGTCTATATTCCTTTTCCGACGCTGAGCGACTTCCGCGATACCCGCTATATCGACATGATCTGGTTCGACTTTCTTGGCTCGGACTACCATACGGTGGAGAGGTCCCTTCGCAACACGCTGGCGTTACAGCACAATTTCCGCCCCGATGACCAGCGCGCTCTCCGGGTTTTCATCCTCATGGAGCAACTCTCGCAATTTGGAATCATCAGCATGGCCCTGCAGGTCCTGCTCGCCTTTATTGGCACCTTGACTCTGGGCATTGGGGGTGTCGGACTCATGAACATAATGCTGGTGAGCGTGACGCAGCGCACGCGCGAGATCGGCCTAGAGAAGGCGCTGGGAGCCCGCCGGTGGGACATCCTTGTGCAGTTTTTGTCTGAGGCGCTGGCGATTACTCTTGTCGGCGGTCTGCTGGGAATTGTGTTCGCCTACGTCGTTTCGTTCTCTGTAGGGAACCTCACCTTTTACAGCGCCTTGGCTGAGCACGGAGAGATGGGCGACATTCGACTCATGATTTCACCAGCTAGCGTGTTGGTTGCGACCGCTATCCTGGCGCTGGTTGGGTTGGTTAGCGGCATGATCCCAGCCATTCGTGCGTCTCGCCTCGATCCAATCGAGTCGCTGCGTTACGAATAGGGCGGTGCCGGTCAGGGCACGAGAAGCGAAGTGTAGTTTTGACTCGCCTTTGTCATGAGCGGGGACTCTGACAAAGGCGTTGACTGCCTCAAGATGTACGCCAGTGGCAGTGGAGTGGCTGATGTCGAAAAGTTTGAGGCAGCTGGATCTGTAAGCCGAATTCCTTTGAGCCTAGCGTGCTAACGCACCGTCACAACAGAAGTTAGCATTAAATGTGCGCTACACCGATAGTTCGAGAGAAGTCTGTATAGTCTCGCCAGTGACCTCAATTCTCTCTCGAACCACACAGTCTGGACACCAGATGGACACCAAGGCAAACGGGCGGATGGCGTGACCGTTTCTCGAGGTTGACGGGCTAGAAGTCGGGGCCAAAGATTTTCCCGGCCAACCCGGTCAGATCAGATTTGATTTCCCTACAGCCTCACTCAAATGATTGGCAGGACGATCTCGCACTATTGCATCGTTGAGAAACTCGGTGGTGGCGGCATGGGTGTGGCCTACAAAGCTGAAGATCTCGAACTCGGACGCTTCGTCGCATTGAAGTTTTTGCCCGATGCACCTTGTGCGCGAGGCGCGGCTGAAACGCTCATAGAAACACCCATGATGATCGCGGGTTTCGCACATTGTCGAACGCCACTGCAGTGCCACTCACGCTGGTGCTTCAGCGCCATTGTGCAGACGCGATACCCAGCGCAATGTGTTTCCCGGAAGAAAGCCACTTCATTTGATTTCAAGCTCAAGGCTCTTCGGGGGAGGAAGCCTTGGGCTTGATTTCTTGAGCGATAGTGCGTGAAGACCACAGACAACAACTCAACCCTCGATAGTAACGTGGTCTGTTGTCCACGAATTTCAGCTCCGTTTTTTGAATCATCTGCGGCCACAGGGAATCCGGAGCCGAACTAAAGACGATGTTGGTGTCCGCCGGGAAAATAAACCACGAACCCAGTTCCACTTCTCTTTGCAGTTGATTCCTGTTCCATCCGGCATAGCCCAGATAAACATGAAAAACGCTGGGGTCGGGTTGAGCCGACAAGGTTCTCTCGAGGACAGGCTTCGCCGAGATCAGGTAAACCTTATCGAAAACACGATCAGCACCGTCGGTCTTGGCTGGCGACTGGTGTAATGCAAATACCGCGGAGGTATCCACGGGACCTCCCAGATATACAGGGTCGGAACGATTTTTGGCTGCTTTGAAATCTCTCAGCACTCGAGAAACTGGGAACTCTGTGCGCCTGTTGAGCACTAGCCCGAGTACTCCTTGTGCATCGTAGTGAACTAACAGGATCACCGTTTCGGCGAAATTTGGATCGCCAAGATCGCGGCTCGCAACCAGCAATTTGCCGGCACCCAAACTCTTGGTGTCTTTGGATTGGACCGGCAGCAGGTAGGGTGGCTGCGTTTCGCCTTTCAACGCAGGGCGGTTGACGTTTTCGACTGCAACAAAGCTTACTATCGTGACCAGCGTCGCGGACAACCAGAGTTTGCGAAGAAACATGACCGCTGTCCTCACCTGGAAATGCGAGTTGTTGCTTTGGGCACTCGCTCACTAGCGTCGCGACGGGTGCCGGGGCAGGTCAATGAGTGAAATCGATTATCGCCAACTTCGCTTTACACGATCAATGGGACAAGAGGGCTAACGTCGCTGCCAACAGAAATATCAATACTTCCGATGCGCCACTTGCCCTTAGCCCGCGCGAGCAGCCTTATACGCAAAATAGACGCCCACAAACCACGGAGCGATCCCGCCCACAAACAGGACGACCAGCGGTTTCGGCGGCGCGAAGTGCTCACTAACGTATGGGCCAAGACGTGTGAATGTCGCGAGCATAATGGCAGCACAAACGACGAACATGAACGCAGCGAAGGTCGCCTGCTTGGGTGACGTTGGAGTTGATGGTATCGGTTGCGGGGGCGACTGCCCTTGAAGATAGCAACAAGCAACGCTGCGAGAATCAAGACTGCAACCGAAATTACAGCCAAAATCTGCATCGAGGAATCCGGCACGAAGAATGCGCCGAGAAGTATGACCCAGCGATGACTGACAAACAGGCGTTCTCACAACCTTGCGCCTTCTGTTCGCCTTTTTTGAGGGTCAGTGAGTGCAATGGGGAGTGGGTGTTGAAAAAGTCACGTCGATTAGCGGGATGAGATTCAGCAGAAGCATGTTAGAAGGAAGCATTCGCCCATGCTGTGTTTGATTCTGATCGTCGGAGGCCTGCTGATCATGATGGGGCAACA
>Ga0210401_10000301_pt1 | contig 61401 bp, 55 predicted proteins | sample IncBWH32MmetaG_FD_150866 | JGI IMG/M metagenome (GOLD analysis project Ga0210401, IMG submission 150866) | Forest soil microbial communities from Barre Woods Harvard Forest LTER site, Petersham, Massachusetts, United States - Inc-BW-H-32-M | ecosystem: Environmental > Terrestrial > Soil >...
GTACTCATGGATTGCTCCACTTTCTCGTGCGACTTGCATGTGTTAAGCGCGCCGCCAGCGTTGATTCTGAGCCGGGATCAAACTCTCGTTTGATCTTGTTGAGACTATCGACCTGACCCTAAACTACAGGGCCAAGCTTATCGTCCCCGGTTTGAACTCAAAGTTCTGACGAATTTACTTCTGCGTCCAACCAGATTGTCAAAGATCTGCGCAGCCATTCCAGCGATCCGAAGAAGACTGAATCGACTGCCGGCCTCGAAAGCCGTTTTGGCGCAAGCGATACTTACATTCAAAGTTTCCGCTTGAACCAGAATTCTTGGGAACTTAAAAAGAACTACCTGACAGGAGTTGAGGCTTTAACTGCTTCGTTCCTACCTGCCGTAGAAATTCCGCCTCACGTTAGCTTAGCAGACTCAAGATCCGATGGCAACAGCCAACGCGAACTTTTTTCGAATCCGCTAACAGTGCTATGCGGCTTCAAACAGAATAACAGACCCTCCCCATCTTGGCAACAGCTTGCGAAGGAAATTCGCTGTACTCCGGACAAGTGGTTGAAAACACAGATGGATAAATTTAATTAACCCGCCGGCCGCAGCCCCTCCTGCCAATCCCTTAACCAGTCGATAAGGTTATATATGTCCCTCCGCACTAAAGTCCTACTCGCCGACGATCATGGCGTAGTTCGAAAAGGCCTTCGATTCCTATTGCAAACTGATCCTGACATCGAAGTCGTCGGGGAAGCCTCGGATGGGCGTGAAGCGGTCCGCATGACCGAACAGCTCGGTCCTGACGTGGTCGTTATGGACATCACCATGCCGCAGCTCAACGGTATCGACGCCGCATCCCAGATTGTCAAACGAGATCCCAATATTGGTATCGTCATGCTGAGCATGCATTGTGATGAGACCTTTCTGGTGCGCGCTCTCGCGGCTGGAGCGCACGGTTATCTGCTCAAGGATTGCGCTGAAGCGGACCTGCTGCAGGCCGTGCGTGCCGTGGCCGGCAAGAAGCTCTTCTTCAGCCCAACCATCACTCAGACGCTGCTCGAAGATTATATGCGGCAGATGCAGAGCGAAGGTCTGGAGGATTCATACGACCTCCTGACCGACCGTGAGAAGGAAGTTCTGCAGTTGCTGGCCGAGGGCAAGTCCAACAAAGAAGCGGCAGCTCTACTCAACGTCAGTCTCTATACCGTAGAAACGCACCGCAGCCGCTTGATGGCGAAACTGAACTTGCACAGCACCGCCGACATCGTTCTCTACGCGGTCCGCAAGCGCATCATCCAATAGGCTGAGCTTCCCGGCTCACCGGCAACACCACGGCCAGTTTCGTTCCCTTGCCAGGCTGCGACTCGATCGCGATGTTGCCCGATAATTCGCGCACTCGTTCCGTCAGGCCCAGCAGGCCCAGGCCATAAACAACTCCCGCGTGCGCATCGAATCCGATGCCGTCGTCTTCCACCGTGAGCGCTACCTGTCCATTGGCATCCTCCAGCCGTACACGGATGTTCTTTGCCTGCGCGTGCCGCGCACAATTTGTCAGACCTTCCTGAACGATCCGATAAAGATAGGTCCGGTGCCGGTCGGATAAATCTTTCAGGTCTCCATCCACTTCGAGTTGGATCGGCGTGTTGTAGCGCCGGGAGAACTCGCGCGCCTGCCACTCGAGCGCGGGCCCGAGACCCAACAGATCCAGCATGGCGGGTCGCAGTCCCATGGCGATGTCGCGAGTGGTCTTCAGCGTGGTCTCGGCCAGTTTTTTAGCCTGGTCGAGATGCGGACCCAGATCGACTCCCGTGGCAGCGCGGATGCGCTCCATATTACCGAGTTCCATGCGAAGTGCGGTTAGCAATTGTCCTATTTCGTCGTGCAGCTCGCGCGACAGAGACTTGCGTTCCTGTTCCTGTGAGGAGACCAGCTGCTGGGAAAGAAGCCGCAGGCGCTCCTCGGCTTGCTCAGTCTTCTTCTGATGTTCAGCCGACTCCTTCTCCAGAGCGGTGATCCGGAAAATACTCGCGCCGGCAATGATAGCACCGACCACGAGAGCCGTTATAATCGTCTCCCAGATGTCGTATTGAAGGTGCTCCACCGACTGGTTCAACGCGCGCCGCCGTGATTCGAAATTCTCTTCGTTCAGTTTTCCCAGTTCCTCGGCCACCGAAAATATGGTCAGACTCTGAGACCGGAACCGATCGTCGAACTCCGCTCTAAGGCCGGCGGCGGGGGTGGCGCGGAATTCCGCTGCTACCGCGTCCATATAAGCCCGCAAAGCGCTCTCCAACCGCTCGAAGGCTTTGCTGTCCTGCTGCAGTTGAATGGATCGCAATTGCCCCATAGTCGCCTCGGTCTTGTCTCGTAAAGCGGCCAACTGGTGTGCGTAGCTTTCCGCGGAAGTGCCGTGATCCAAGAGTCGGTCCCGCTGTAGTACTGCCACCTGCGAAGTATCAGAACGGACCGCCTCCACCATATTTTCGATGTGCCGATAATTATCTTCTACTGATAGAATCTGCTCGTGAATGCGGCGAGTTTCCTGGATGCTGGCCACGCCCGATAAACCCATGATCAGCAAAAGAAAACCCAGGCCGAAGACCGACACCGGCCAAATGCTCTGCTGTGATGTATTCACCTTAAACTCTCGACCTCAACCTTAGCCCTCACTACAATATCGGCGGGATAGCTCCTTTTCCTTAACTGATGCAAGATAAACGAGGTGGCAACGCCGGGATGCCAAGTCTGACATTGCGCCGGATTGCTTGGGGAATTTCAACATGGAGGAGTAAAGAAATGAGCCGTGTTCTGCAATTGGTCATTTTGGCCAAGATCTGGCGCGACGAGCGAGGACAGGATCTGATCGAATATGCCCTGATGGCTGGATTCGTGGCGGTGGCGGCAGGCGCAATCATGCCCAATGTCGCTTCGAGCATCAGCACCATCTTCAGCCAGATTTCGTCCGTGCTGACGGCAGCGTCCACGCAAAGCTAGCGAATACCGATTTACCTTTTCTTGATGCGAACTTTTGAGCAGGCTGCGCGTATAGAAGGCTATGGGCAGCCTGCTCTCCGACCTTCGTCATTCTATTCGGGTTCTCCTAAATAGCCCTGGTTTCACAACCATCGCTATCGCCGCATTGGCCCTCGGTATTGGTGCCAATACGGCGATTTTTTCAGTTGTCAACACCGTTCTGCTTCAGCCGCTCCCCTACTCTGAGCCTGATCGCATCATGCGCGTAGAGCGCGGCTTCCCGCAAGGTGTCGGATCCTCTTCGTCAATTCCGAAATTCATGGCGTGGAATAAGAACAACCAGGTCTTTGAATCCCTGGCAATCTACGATTTTCAAGGCCTGGGCATCAATCTAGGCTCAGGCGACCGCCCCGAGCAAGTGCATGGTATTCACGTCTCACAGGGCTACTTCCGCGTTTTCGGCGTGGCCCCGGCGCTCGGCCGCACATTCTTGCCCCAAGAAGATTTGCCCGGCGGAGCGAAAGCCGTGGTGATCAGCAATACCCTTTGGAAGACTCGTCTCGGCGGCGACCCGTCGTTAATCGGAAAACCTCTTACTCTGGCCGGCGATGCATATACGGTGGTCGGTATTTTGCCCCCCAACTTCCGGCCCGATCCTCCCGCTGACGTTTTTATATCTCTGCAGGCCGATCCCGACAGTACCAATCAAGGCCACTATCTGCTCGTCGCAGGCCGTCTGAAGCCCGGTGTGACAGTCGAAGCTGCCAAAGCAAATATGAAGCTGGCCGGGGAACGGTTCCGAGCAGTCAACCCCAAGTGGATGGACAAGACTGAAAGCGTGGCTGTGGTGCCGCTGCGTGAGGCCCTGGTTGGCGACGTCAAGCCCGCGCTGCTTATCCTGGTTGGCGCAGTCGGCTTCGTGTTGCTGATTGCCTGCGCGAACGTGGCCAATCTTTTGCTCGCACGCGCCTCGGGCCGCCAAAAAGAAATCGCCATTCGCACCGCAGTCGGGGCCAGCCGCGGCCGGCTGATCAGTCAACTTCTCACCGAAAGCGTGCTGCTAGCCGTCGTAAGTGGCCTGCTCGGCTTCCTCATCGGAGCCTGGGGTGTCCGTGTCTTACTGGCCCTCAGCCCCGGCAATCTTCCGCGAGTCAACGAACAGGATCATGCCGCCTCCATCGTGACCGCCCTCGACTGGCACGTCCTGGCTTTCACCTTCGGCATCGCGCTCGTCACCGGCATCGTGTTCGGCCTGTTCCCCGCTCTGCACATTTCCAGGCTGGACGTGAACTCGGTATTAAAAGAAACCAGCGGACGCTCCGGCACTGGCCTCAGGCAGAATCGTGCGCGCAGCATTCTGGTTGCAAGCGAAATGGCGCTGGCCGTGATACTCCTGGTGGGCGCGCTGCTGACCATCCGAACCTTCGTCGGGCTGAGCTCCGTTCAGCCTGGCTTCGATCCGCACAACGTCATCACCATGCAGACCTCGCTATCGGGGGGAAGATACGACTCCACGGCGAAAGTGGAGAACATGTCCCGCCAGGTGGTGCAGCGCATCGAAGCTCTGCCAGGCGTCCAGTCGGCCGCCGCCACTATAATGCTTCCCATCGAAGGAGGAATCGATCTTCCGTTCCTGATCGAAGGACGCCCGCCGGCCAAGGGAGACCTCTATACCGGTGACGAACAATGGCGCGCGGTATCGTCGCATTATTTCACAGCCTTCCGAATCCCGGTGCTTCGCGGCCGCGCGTTCGAAGACAACGACACTGGAAAATCCGAACGAGTAGTAATCATCAACCAGGCCATGGCCAAAAAATATTGGCCCAAGGATGATCCGGTGGGGCAGCGCGTCACAATCGGTGGAAGTGCGCTCGGTCCGGATTTCGCCGAGCCGGCGCGCCAGATTATCGGGATTGTCGGAAGCGTCCGTGAAAGCGGCCTCAAGGATTCCGACCAAGGAGTCATGTATATTCCACAGGCCCAAACCACGGACGGATTGACGAAGCTTGCGAACAGCGTCCTCCCCTTGAGTTGGGCGGTTCGCACCGCCAACGATCCGTCCTCTCTAAGCACTGCCATCCAGCGCGAGATTCTGGCCGTGGATGGACAACTGCCGGTCTCGAAGATCCGCACCATGGAGCAGGTGGTTTCCGAATCCACCGCGCGGCAGAATTTCAATATGCTGCTGCTTAGTATATTTGCGGGCATGGCATTGCTTCTCGCCGCGATCGGCATCTATGGACTGATGTCGTACACCGTCGAACAGCGCACACAGGAGATCGGAATTCGTATGGCGTTGGGGGCGGGTCGAGGCGATATGCTGAAGCTCATCGTGCGCCAGGGTATGTTGCTGTCGGGAATCGGAGTGGCGGTCGGACTGGCCGCCGCCTTCGGCCTCGCCCGGTTGTTGTCGAGCCTGCTTTTCGGCGTAAAAACCACCGACCCGCTGACTTACGCGACTGTGGCGGTGGTCTTGTTTTCTGTTGCCTTATTCGCCACTTATGTGCCGGCGCGGCGGGCCACTAAGATTGATCCGTTGATCGCCTTGCGGTACGAGTAGCCCACGCCGTTCTATGATTACCTTCCTCGATCAAGATCCGGACAGCGGTTATTTCGCAATGGTTCCTGCGCTCCCCGGCTGCGTGTCCCAAGGGAAAACCCGCTCCGAAAGCGAAGCCTTGAACTGTACATCGAGGACTGCCTCGCCGCAGGCGACACCGTGCCCAATGAGGCCGGCAAAGAGGACGTAGAGCTTCACGTTCCAAGTTAATAGCCAAGCCCCCGGCCCGATGTATCCGGCCAGGCTTCGTTGGGCGTTACAGCGTGTCGGATTCGAAGGTAGATCCCTTAATCGCGTACAACATACGGTTGCTCCTGGAACAAAACCCCGCTACCTGACGTATACTCGGAGGAGCCGGACAAACACCTATGAGTTTCCTTTCTAAGCAATTCATTGATGTCATCCAATGGACCGAACCCGAAGATGGCATATTGGCCTACCGTTATCCCATGGAGGACATGGAGATCCAGAACGGCGGCAAGCTCACGGTTCGCGATTCCCAGATGGCCGTCTTCGTCAACGAAGGCCGCATCGCAGACGTCTTCGGCCCCGGCCTCTATACGCTCAGTACCCAGACGCTGCCGATCCTGACCTACATCATGAATTGGGACAAAGCCTTCAAGTCCCCGTTCAAGTCGGACGTCTATTATTTCTCCACGCGCCTGCAGACCAACCAGCGTTGGGGAACCGCGACGCCCATCACGATTCGCGACAAGGAATTTGGCGCCATCCGCATGCGCGGCTACGGCATTTACACTTACAAAATCGCCGACCCGAAAGTGTTTTACCAGAAGCTAAGCGGCACGCGCGATATGTACCGCGTACCCGATCTGGAAGGGCAACTACGTAACACTATCGTCGCGCGCATGACCGATACCTTCGCGCAAAGTTCGGTTCCCTTCCTCGATATGGCCGCCAACCAGCAGGAACTCGGCCAAAAGATCACCGACAACCTGAAGCCGTCTTTCGCGGATCTCGGGATTTCGCTGGAGGCGTTCGTCGTCGAAAATATCTCGCTGCCGGACGAGCTGCAAAAGATGCTGGATCAACGCATCAGCATGAACATGCTTGGCGACATGAACAAGTACACGCAATTCCAAGTAGCGCAATCTATGCCAATCGCGGCTGCCAATGAAGGCGGCGGAGCGGCTGGAATCGGAGTAGGATTAGGTGCTGGTATGGCGATGGCACAGAGCATGATGAACGCCATGAAGCCGGGTGAACAACCGCCTCCCGCAGGTGGCGGCGGACCGGCGACCGCGCCAGCCGCTGGACCCGCGGCGCCCGCTGCACCAGCGGCCCCGGCCACCGGGACGAAGTTCTGCATGAACTGCGGCAAGTCGATTCCCAAGGGCGCGAAATTCTGTCCGGAGTGTGGCGGCGCGCAGTCTTAGTCCATAACATGTGCGGTCTCGAGTGGATCGTTGAGGCTCACGGTTGCAACCCCGCCGCACTGGCCGACCAGCGTCGGCTCGAACACCTGTTTACCGCTCTGGTCGGCGAATTGAAGCTGCACCCCCTCGATAAGACGAGTTGGCACCAATTCCCGCTGACCGGCGGCATCACCGGCGTCAGCCTGCTCGCCGAATCGCACCTCGCCTGCCACACTTTTCCCGAGTTCGGATCGCTGTGCCTTAACATCTTCTGCTGCCGCCCGCGGCCCGGCGCCGATTTCGAAGCATTGATCAAAAAGGAATTGGGCGCGGCCAAAGTTTTCGTCCGGGAAGTCGAGCGACCCTATCAACCATGAGCGCGCCGGCTGCGAACTGCCCCAATTGCGGTGCGCCGGTCACGTTTCGATGGTCGAGCGCGGTGCAGACCACCTGCGAGTTCTGCCACTCCATCCTGATCCGCACCGATGTGGATCTGAAAAAGGTGGGGCAAGTCGCCGACCTGCCTCCAGACGCTTCTCCCATCCAGATCGGCACGGAAGGCGCGTATCAGAACAAGAGCTTCGTCGTCATCGGCCGTATCTTATACGAATACGAGCAAGGCGGTTGGAACGAGTGGCATGTAGTTTATAACGACGGCACGAACGGCTGGCTCTCGGATGCTCAGCTTGAATACGATCTCTCGTGGCAAAGGGCTCTACCCTCTCAATTGCCGCCTGTCAATCAGATCGCCCGCGGGGGAAAATTTCAGTGGGATGGCAAGGAGTACGAGGTTACCTCCCTGACCCAGGCGCATTACAAAGGTGTCCAAGGCGAATTGCCATTCCAATATTGGGACAAGACTGATTTGTTATTCGCCGACCTCCGCACTTCCGGCGGCGACTTCGGCACCATCGACTACAGCGAAAATCCGCCGCTGCTTTTTCTGGGCCGCGCGGTCGAGTTCGACGACCTGCGTTTCAAGAATCTGCGCGAATTTGAGGGCTGGTCGTGACCGTCAAGACCAAGTCGCTCTCTTGTCCCAATTGCGGCGGACCGGTAGCGCTGCGCGGCTTCGCCCATACGCTGAACGTGATCTGCCCGCAATGTTTGACCGTGCTCGATGCCTCCACGCCCGAAGTCGAAATCTTGCAAACGTTCCAAGCAAAGCAGCGCGTGCAACCCAAGATCCCACTCGGTTCGCGCGGTAAAATCCGCGACACCCTGTACGAAGTTATTGGATTCCAGGTGCGCGAGGTTCAGTCCGGGGACGATTTCTTCTCTTGGGACGAATACCTGCTCTTCAATCCTTATAAAGGCTTTCGCTATCTCACCGAGTATAACGGCCATTGGAACTTCGTCCGCGTGCTGAGCGCGCTGCCGGAAGGCGCGGCGCGGTCCGGCCGGCGATTTGCCATGCGCGCTCAAGGCGTCACTTATCTCGGCTTCGACAGCATGGACGCGAGAACTGGCTTTGTTCTGGGCGAGTTTCCCTGGCAGGTGCGAATAGGAGACACGGCCGCTTGCGCCGACTTTATATCCCCGCCCTACATGCTGTCTTCGGAATCGACCGGCGGCGAAATCACGTGGTCCCTGGCCGAATACATGGACGGAAGAGTGCTATGGCAAGCCTTCCAACTACCGGGCGCGCCGCCGATGCCGTCGGGTGTCTTCGCTAATCAGCCGTCGCCCTATAAAGGTTCAGTCGGTTCCGTCTGGCGTACCTGGCTATGGCTCAACGTCGCGCTGCTGGCGCTCTTGCTCTATTTCAGCGTCACGTCGGTGGGCCATGAAGTGTTTAGCCAAAAGTACGGCTTCTCGGCCGCAAGAGCGAACGAGGCCGCGTTCGTCACTCCGGATTTCAACCTGAGCGGCCGCGACTCCAACGTCGAAGTCGCCATCAAAACCGATCTCGTCAATAACTGGGCTTATTTCAATTTCGCGCTTATCAACGAAGAAAGCGGACAGGCATTCGACTTTGCGCGCGAGGTGAGCTATTATCGCGATTCGGATGGCGATGAGGGTAGCCCCAACAACAGCGTCATTGTTCCAGGCGTGCCGTCGGGGAAATATTATCTGCGTGTCGAGCCCGAGATGGACCGCGGGGCTGCTCCAGTGAGCTATCAGCTTTCCATACGGCGCGGTGTTCCGAACAATACCTTCTTCTTGATTGCGGCCGGCTTGCTCTTGATTCCCCCCATAGTCAAAACCGTTCGGCGCTCTAGCTTCGAGGCCCAACGCTGGCGCGAAAGCGACTACGCGCCCATGGTATCGAAGGTTGGGACGGGGCTGGCGGCGCTGGCAGATGATTAACAAATGACAACTAATCCCTTGTTCCTGCTTTACGGTGTTTTCTTGCTCGGCCTCACCGGCGTCGCCGAGTATCGCGGTTGGAGCTTCTCCAGCGTCACCCAGCAGAAGGTCCTGCCCAAATCGATCCGCGATAATCCCGGCGCGTATCGCTCCACTTATGGCGGTTACTCCCGATACATCGGAGGCAAATAATTCATGGAAGACTTCCATCCCGGCTACTTGCTCAATGCCATCGTTTATGCCTTTCTGGGCATTCTGATTTTCGTGATCGCGTTCGTCGTCATCGATAAGATGACGCCCTATCATTTATGGAAAGAGATCGTGGAGGACAAGAACGTCGCGCTGGCGGTGTTGATCGGAGCGATGTCGATCGGCATGTGCATTATCATCGCCGCCGCGGTCCACTAGACGTAGCGCACGCACTCCTGCGTGCCGCGTTCACACTCGTGTGAACGCTTATAAAAATGACCATCGCGCTGTTTCTCTCAGTCTTTCTGATCGCCGCCTGCGGCCTGGTCTACGAACTGATCGCCGGCACCCTCGCCAGCTATCTGCTCGGCGACACCGTCTTCCAGTTTTCCACCATCATCGGCTGTTACTTATTCGCGATGGGTATCGGCAGTTATCTTTCACGATTTCTGCGTCGCGGCCTGGTGGCTCGCTTCGTCTCGATCGAGCTGATGGTCGGGCTCATCGGCGGATTCTCGTCCTCGATGCTGTTTCTCGCGTTCGCCTACACCGAAGGATTCCGCCTGATTCTTTATGTGGTCGTAATTCTCGTCGGCACACTGGTCGGCCTGGAAATACCGCTGCTGATGCGAATCCTCAAGGAGCGCTTCCAGTTTCGCGAGTTGGTTTCGCACGTGCTCACGTTCGATTATTTGGGAGCATTGGGCGCGTCCCTGCTATTTCCTATACTTCTGGTCCCCAAGCTTGGGTTGGTCCGGTCGGCGCTGGTTTTTGGGATTCTCAACACCGGCGTAGCGCTTTGGTCGACATATATATTTCGCTAGCAGCTCGGAGGGGCGGGCTATGGATTGCGAGGCAGTTGCGTCGTTGTTCTGGCTCTGCTCGGCGCTGGAACAGTTTTCGCCGATCGCATTTCCTCGGCCGCCGACAACAGCCTCTACGCCGACGAAGTCATCTTCAGCCGCAACACACGCTACCAGCGCATTGTTTTGACAAGATGGAAAGACGACCTGCGGCTGTTTTTGAACTCACATCTTCAGTTCAGCTCGCGCGATGAGTATCGCTACCACGAAGCGCTAGTGCATCCCGGCCTCGCCGCGCTTCCAGGCGCGCGCACTGTTTTGGTAATGGGCGGAGGCGACGGCTTGGCGGTTCGAGAAATCCTGAAGTATCCGTCCGTTCAAAGCGTGACTCTGGTCGATCTCGATCCCGAAATGACGCAGCTTTTTTCGCGTCACCCGGTGCTCTCGGAATTGAATCAGCATTCCCTTACAGCCGCGCGCGTCCACGTCATCAATGACGACGCTTTTCGCTGGCTCGACGCCAATTCCGATCGTTTCGACTTCATCGTGGCCGATTTCCCCGACCCGACCAGCTACGCTCTCGGCAAGCTTTTCACGACCACTTTCTATCGCCTGGCAGCGAAACATCTCTCCGCCGGCGGATTGATCGTAGTGCAAAGCACGTCGCCGTTGTTTGCGCGCCAATCTTACTGGTGCATCGTTGAGACGGTAAAGCTGGCCGGGCTACATACCTACCCTTATCACGTGTATGTACCGTCGTTTGGAGAGTGGGGTTACGTCATCGGCAGCTTGGTTCCATTCGAGCCGCCGACTCAATTACCGCAAGGGCTCCGCTATCTTAGCAATGTCCGCGAGTTGTTCGATTTCCCGGTGGACATGCAACCGATCGACGCGCTGCCGAACCAATTGAACAATCAGATCCTGGTCCGCTACTACGAAAGGGAATGGAAAGACATCGCCCACTAAACCGGCGCCACTTCCTCGCCGCCGCACCGGCGTTGGTCGGCGTGACTCGCAAAACCGATCGCCCCATCACCGGATCCTTCGTCAACGATTCTTTCGCTACCGGACACCGCCTGCGTGATCGCGCCACCTTCGCCCCGCCAGCCCGCCAGTTGCGCGTCCCCATCGTCATCATCGGCGGTGGCATAGCCGGGCTCAGCGCCGCCTGGTATCTCGACAAGCGCGGCTTTCACGATTTCGTGCTGCTCGAGATGGAATCGCAGCCCGGCGGCAACTCGCGCTGGGGTCAAAATGAAGTCTCGCGATTCCCCTGGGCTGCCCACTATGTTCCCGTCCCCGCTAAAGGCGAATCACTGGCGCGCGAGCTTTTCGTGGAGTTCGGAATTTTGCGAGATGGCAAATGGGACGATCGCGCGCTCTGCTTCGATCCTCAGGAGCGCTTGTTCATATACGGCCGCTGGCAGGAGGGCATCGAGCCCGAGAATGCCACACCGCGAGACACAGAACAATACCGCCGATTCTCAGAAAAGATCACCGAGTTTCGCGCCACTGGCCAGTTCACCATTCCGATGGAACGGGGCGCCAAGCCATCGCCGCTTGACCACCTCTCCATGGCCGACTGGCTCGCCCATGAACGCTTCGATTCGCCCACCTTGCGTTGGTATATCAACTATGCCTGCCGTGACGACTACGGCGCGCTCGCCAAAGATACTTCCGCCTGGGCGGGCATTCACTATTTCGCTTCGCGCGAGCAGGAGGAGAAAGGTCCGCTTACGTGGCCTGAGGGCAATGGGTGGATCGCGCAGCGCCTCATCAAGAAACTGGAGCGCTACATCCGCGCCGGATCCGTGGTCTATCGCGTAGCGCGCGCCGGCACTCGACTGCGCGTACTCACAGAACAAGCCGAGTACATCGCCGATGCGGTCATCTTCGCCGCTCCGACGTTTCTCGCCCCATACCTCATCGAAAGCGCGCCACGCGCCGATGGTTTCCAGTATTCGCCGTGGCTAACCGCGAACCTCACGCTTGACCGCGTGCCGACCCAGAAGGGCGCCGAGCCGGCCTGGGACAACGTCATCTACGATTCCCCCACGCTTGGCTACGTCAACGCGACGCACATGAGCCTGGCCAGTCACATCGACCGCACGGTCTGGACTTTCTATTGGTCGTTGGCCGAACATACGCCCGTCGAAGCGCGCCAGTTGCTGCTTGCCAACGACTGGAACTACTGGAAAGAGGCCATCCTGAACGACCTCGCGCGTGCGCATCCCGACATCCGGCAATGCGTCACCCACATCGACATCATGCGTATGGGCCATGCCATGACCCGGCCATCTCCGGGCTTCATGTTCTCCGCCGATCGGGAACGCTGGCTGAAGCCGGTCGGCAATATCTTCTTCGCGAATTCGGATCTCAGTGGTTTCTCGATTTTCGAAGAAGCCCAGTATCGCGGTGTAGAAGCTGCCCGGCGTGCGATAGACGGTATATACTCTCATCACCGGCTGTAGAAGGAGCCGCGCCAATGACCAAACCAACTTGTGTATTGACCGCCGTCGCAGGCCTGTTTTTCGCTTTGTCGTCAAATTCTCAGACACCGGCGCGCCCCAGCCCAAACCCCGGTGTCACTCCCGTCCGGCTGATGGATCGTTCAGACGTTCGAGTCACGCGCGTAGAGCTCCAGCCTGGCGCCGTCCGCAGCGTGCACGTTCACGACGACGTCCGCTTCCATTTGTTCATTCCCGTGAGTGGTCAACTCGAGCTGACCATCGGCTCGGCGAAGCCCGTGGACGCTGTTCCCGGACAAGCATATTACATGGAGAAAGGTACTCCCCACGGATTCAGGAATGTCGGATCTTCACGGGCCATGGTGATGGAGGTCTTCGTGAAAGATGGGGCTTAAGCTCGCAGCCGCTATCCTGCTCCTCGGATTCTTGACCGGTTGCGGTACGTCGCAACACGCCGCTGGCACGGTGAACCCCATCACCGTCGATTCCACGGAAGACCAGATCAGGCAGGCTGTCGGCACCGCTCGAGTTGGCAAAAAGCTCACGCCACCCGCTTGGCCCAATGGCGCGCGCGTGGCCGTCTGCCTCTCGTTCGACGTCGACAATGAACTATTACAACGCGCGAATCCGCTTCCCGTGCCGTTGTCAGTGGGAGAGTACGGCGCCACAACCTCAATCCCGCGCATTCTCGCTCTCCTCGATCGACACCAGGTCCCAGCGACATTCTTCATACCCGCGATGGGCGCTATGCTTCACCCTGAGATCGTACCGTCCATCCTGTCGCGGCACCGCCACGAAATCGGTGTCCACGGATGGATCCACGAGTTCTGGCCGGGCATCGGCGACGCAGCCAAAGAGGAGCGTCTGCTCACCCAGTCGATCGACTATCTGACCAAGGCCGCTGGCACCCGTCCGGTGGGAGTTCGCGCGCCGGGCTCCGGATTCAGCCCAAATACTTTCGATCTGATTCGTAAGGCCGGATTTTTATACGACAGTAGCCTGCTGGCAGCGGACGAGCCGTACGAGATCGTCTCGCGCGGCCAGCCCAGCGGCGTGATCGAGATCCCCATCAGCGAAATCGATAACGATTATGTTTATTACGGCGAGACAGCCAACGGATCGCTTCCTTCTCCGGACGCCGTTTTCCAGATCTATAAAGCCGAATTCGACCTCGCCTCCGAAGAGCGGACCCTATTTATCCTTACGCAGCATCCGCACGTCGGTGGACGCCGGTCGCGCATCGTGCAGCTCGATCGGTTGATCGCGTACATCAAGTCGAAACCCGGCGTCTGGTTTGCAACCATGCAGCAGGTTGCCGATTACGTTAAGCCGGGCCTCGCCGCCTCGGCTAGGGAATCCCGCTGACGCGGAAACGCTGAACGCCTGTCCCTAAGACGCTTCCATTTTCTTCTGAGCGCCCGATTCCAATACATTAGCGCCCCGGTAACGGTCAGAAGCGGGATAGCCAAGCCTGCCAGCGCCCACAAAACTTTGACGGTCATCCCCCAATAGGTGCCGAAGTGCAGCGGGATCTGCAGCCAAATGAACCAATCCCCCACGGTTTGATTGATCCCATACCGCCAAGTCGCCAGATACTTGCCGTCGTAGGGATCAAAAAAGATATTGTCGGCATATTCGTAACCCGGCCCTGGCCGCCGACGCATCAAGACTCTAAGCGGCGCCCTCCGGCTCGCGGGAAATGCTATTCCCATCAGCGTCGTACCCGGATCCAGAACGCCCGCCTGCGAAATCAGCGCGCGAAGATCGGGCGGAGCTACATCGCGCTGTGGCCGCACCGAGACGACCGGCGGTCTCACCGTAACTATTGGGGAAACTTTCTGGACCCATCTAAACGTCTGCGCCGGCCAACCGAAATAGATTCCCGAGATTGCCCAAAAGGACGAGATCCCGAGTGTCCAGAAACCGACCGCGCGATGCGTATCGAAGTTCACGCGCCGCCAGGTTCGTCGAAAGTCGACTATCAACGCGCGTACCCAAGTCTGGATACCAGGCCACCAAACCACTAATCCGGTAATGTTCAACACCAGGAGGAACACCGCGCCGTAGCCATTCACGCGCCGCCCCTTCGCCCCAATCAGCAAGGTCTCATGCAGCCGCGTCACCACGCTCAGCCAAGTGTCGTTTCTGGGGAACTCGCCTAGCACTTTTCCCGTCGCCGGATCGGCAGCGACTCTGATTTCCGTTCGGTCGCGATCAAAATCCTGAACCAGAGCCACAAAAGTGGGCTCGCCTTCGGTGGGTGTAAACACCGAGATGATTTGCCCCTTCGGATAAGCTGCCCTCACATTGTCGACAACCGTCGTGAGATCGGCGTAAGGCTCGTACGCTTGGATGCGGTGCCACGGTTTCAAGCCGATCAACGACTCAAGCTCCGTCCTAAAAACCAGGATCGCGCCGGAAACGCCGATCACGATCATGTACAAGCTGAGAATGATGCCGGCCCACAAGTGCACTTGAAAGTTGAACTGTCGCACCCACAGCCTCTGCGGCCGGTGGACAAACTGGCGGAGGAAATTCACGAGGTCATTGGCGCGAAAAAACCTGGTGCGTGTGGGTTGGTCCCTTGCCGGGCAGCGTCACGTCCGAATCGCAGTTGAGCGTCTTACCGTCGGATGAGACCGCCATGGTTCCGTTTGCAGTCGGCCGATTTGGCCCCGCTAATACAACCTTATAGAGAGACCCGCTGGCCTTGGTGATTTTGACGGTGCCGATTTTGTCCCCTTGCGAATTCTTTACGTCGGCTTCGGCGCCGTCCAGGTGCGAGGCAAAACTCATCGAGACAAACTGAATATTGTTCACGGGCAGCGAGTATCCGAATTCGAACGCATCGCCGCGCTGGACAATCCGGAGCGTGAGCTGGTCGGCATCGGTCTGCTGGCCACCGACCTCCTGGCTCTTGAGCAGCCACCTTCCCACCAGCGGCTCGACTGCCCAAGCCTGTGCGGCTGCAAGCAGGAAGAGCACGGCAGACAAAAACGCTCTCGTCATCTGTTACCGGTCCTTTGCCGAATGATAGCAGGTGATATGCTACTGCAGCGGCAGATTCCCGCTCCCGTTCGATCCATCGCCGCCATCTTCCTCTGCCGGGATCACCGACGCCGCCGCCACCAGGTCGCTGTCTTCCATGCGGACCAATCGCACGCCTTGCGTGGAACGTCCCGCCTGCCGGATCTCGCCCGATTCGATCCGGATGATCTTGCCATCCTTGGTGATGATCATCAGGTCGGTGTCTTCCTTCACCGACAGAATCGCGACCACCTTGCCGATCCTGGGCGTCACCTTCATGTTGATTACGCCCTTTCCGCCGCGGGCTGTAAGCCTGTAGTCTTCGAGCGGAGTGCGCTTGCCGAATCCGTGCTCGGAAATCGACAGAATCAGACCTTCCTTCTCCACGACCTCGGCGCCTATGATTAAATCGCCCTCGGCCAGATCCATCGCGCGGACTCCCCGCGCCGGCCGGCCCATCGCTCGCACATCTTTTTCGTGGAAGCGGATTGCTTTGCCGTCGTGCGTACCTAGGAAGATATAGTTTTCGCCGTTGGTCAGCCGCGCCGCCAGCAGCTCATCGCCTTCGTCCAGCGACAGAGCAATAATGCCGCGCGACATTGGATTGTCGAACTCGGTCAGCTCGCATTTCTTGATCACGCCCTGCTGGGTGACCATCACGATGAACTGGCCCGCAACGAAATCCTTCACCGGCAGGAATGCCTTCACCGCTTCGTCGGCCTGCAGATTGATAAGACCTGAAACGTGCTTGCCCTTGCCGGTCGTGCCAGCATCGGGAATTTCGTAGATCTTTAGCCAATAGACGCGGCCCTTGGTGGTAAAGACCAGCAAATAGGCGTGCGTCGAGGCGACTACAAGGTTCTCGACGACATCCTCGGTGCGCGTGCCCATACCGATGCGGCCCTTGCCGCCGCGCGACTGCCGACGGTAGGTATCAACCGCCGTCCGCTTCAGATAGCCGCCGCGGGTAACGGTCACGGCAACGTCTTCCACTTGAATCAGGTCTTCGAGAAGAATCTCGCCCGTGTCCTCGATAATCTGGGTGCGGCGCTCGTCGCCAAACTCCTTCTGTACGTCCTTCAGCTCCTGGACGATCAAACCGCGCAGCTTTTTGTCCGAAGCCAAGATCTCAAGATACTCGGCGATTTCTTTCTGAATTGAACCCAACTCGTCGACGATCTTTTGGATCTCCATGCCGGTGAGGCGTTGCAATTGCAGTTCGATGATGGCTTGAGCCTGCTTCTCGGTGAACTCGAAGCTGCCGATCAAGCCGTCGCGCGCTTCTTTGGGCGTCTTAGACCCGCGGATCAGCTTGATCACAGCATCCAAATTGTCGAGCGCTTTCTTGAAGCCCAGTAAAATATGCTCGCGCTCGCGTGCCCTGCGAAGCAGGTAGTCGGTACGGCGCCGCACCACATCGATGCGATGATCGATGAAGCGCCTCAGAACATCCATTAGGCCCAACTCGCGGGGCTGTCCGCCCACGATGGACAACATGATCACGCCATAATTGACCTGGAGCTGCGTCTGCTTATAAAGATTGTTCAGAATAACTTCGGCCTGCTCGCCGCGCTTCAGCTCAAAGACAATGCGCATGCCATCGCGATCGCTTTCGTCGCGAATTTCGGAGATGCCTTCAATTTTCTTCTCGTTCACCAGCCCGGCGGCGGCTTCGATGAGGCGGGCTTTGTTTACCTGATAAGGAATCTCAGTAACCACGATCGCTTCGCGGTCCTTTCCCATCGGCTCAGTGGCGGCCCTAGCGCGGAGCTTCAGACTTCCGCGGCCCCGGGCGAAGTAATCGACAATCCCCTGCCGGCCGAGAATGAAACCGCCGGTCGGGAAATCCGGCCCCTGCACCATGGCTGCGATTTCTGCCAGCGATGTCTCGGGCTTCTGCACCAGCGCAATGGTCGCGTTTATGATTTCGGTGACGTTGTGCGGCGGGATATTGGTAGCCATACCCACCGCGATACCCGATGATCCGTTGATCAGCAGATTCGGAACTCGCGTCGGAAGTACTTCCGGCTCCACGCGGCGCTCGTCGAAGTTTGGGCGAAAATCGACAGTCTCTTTGTCGAGGTCCTCCAGCAGCGCGGTATCGATGCGCGAGAGCCGCGCTTCGGTGTACCGGTAGGCCGCGGGCGGATCGCCGTCCACCGATCCGAAGTTTCCTTGTCCATCCACCAGCGGATAGCGCAGCGAAAAATCCTGCGCCATGCGCACCAGGGCGTCATAAACCGATTGGTCGCCGTGCGGATGGTAGTTGCCAAGCACTTCGCCGACGATGCCCGCGCACTTTCGATAGGCGCGGTTGAAAGCCAAGCCCATCTCCGACATGGCGTACAAAATTCGGCGATGAACGGGCTTCAGGCCGTCGCGAATATCGGGCAGAGCGCGTCCGATGATCACACTCATCGAGTAGTCGAGATACGACCGCCGCATCTCGTCTTCGATGTTGATCGAGATTATATTTTTGTTGCTTCCATCTCCGCCCAGCGGTATTTGAGAGCCAGGACCGGGCGGGGTCGGCGGAATAGTCGGATCGTCAGGACTTGCCAAGAGTTAACTCCTTGAAAATACAGGGCGAAAAGGGACACATCAGGATCTGGTTAGCAACTATTATCCTAGCATTTCACGAGGTGTAAAACCGAGGAAAAATCCGAGGTCGGGAGAATTAATCAACGCGAAACTAGATCCTTAGGATGGGCCTCTATATGGTTGAGTGGACGATGGGAACGTCCACCCGGCCTAGAAGAGGCTTTTGCTGTTTGCCTCTTCTGAAATCGCGGACCGAAGGAGGACGGCGACAGGAAAGCGAGGGTCGCTCCTTAGAGCAGTCTAGGCGGAAGGCTTTCGGTGCGGTTGCAGGGTTTTTGCCGTCTCCCCTGCTTCGTGGCGGCTCCGGGAACGGTAAAATCGTTCAGCGAGAACAGCCCGGAGAACCAACGCATTGGATAACCGAACAGCTGGCCGCCTGGGCTCGGGCAACAGTTCATGAGCCGGCTTCACTTCATTACAGCGGTTCCTCAAAATGCGCAGCGCGGCAGCGGATGCTATGTCGGCACCTGGACGCTTGCCCGTGCCCTGCGCGGTCTCGGGGTTGAGATCGACATCGTAGCACCGCGCCTATCTGTCCCGGCATATCTACCAACCCGCATCCTCTTTAATGAGACGCTACGCGGGCGCAGGTTCGATAGTGACGCGACCATCGGCATCGATGCCGATGGTTATTCGATCGTTGGAAATGGCCGTCGGTGGAATCGCCAGCCACATGTCGCGTGCGTCAAAGGCGTCCTCGGCGACGCGGTACGTTTCGAACGTGGTGCAACTCGCGCCAGCATGGCGATTCAGGCCCGCCTCGAGGCCGTGCACGCGCGGCACGCCGACCTGGTAATCACCGTCAGCCGCTATTGCGCTCAGCGCCTCGAAGAGCTATACGGCGTCCGGAACGCGGTGGTGGTCCCCGAATTGATGGATCTCGACGCCTGGCGTAATCGTTTCCGATCGAATCCCGCAGTGCCCGATCCGAGAAAATTCACCGTGTTGTCGGTCTGCCGGTTCTACCCTCGTAAGCGCTTGGATGTATTGTTACGCGCTGTCGCGTTGCTCCGCGGTCGGCTGCCGGAATTAGAAGTAAGAATTGTTGGCAATGGGCCAGAGCGCCCTCGATTGTACGACATGACACGCGAACTGGGGATCGAACGCTTCATCTCCTGGGTTGGCGACGTGACCATTGACCAGCTCGCCGCCGAATACAATCGAGCCGACGTCTTCTGTCTGCCCAGCGTTCAGGAGGGCTTCGGCATCGTGTTTCTGGAGGCTATGGCCGCCGGCAAAGCGATCATTGCCGCCCACACCGCCGCCATGCCCGAAGTGATTCGTCATGGCGTGCTGTTCGAACCGGACCACGCCGAGGCGCTTGCGAATGCCTTGATCCTGCTCGAGTGTGATCCGGATCTGCGGCGTTTACTCGGCGCCGCCGGATCGCGAGACGTCCAGGAGTTTGACATGCACCGCGTGGCGAGGCAATTTTTATCCGAAGTCGCGAGAATTGCACCGGGTTTAGCTTTACCCGAGGACGTGCCCTCCTTACCTGAAGAAGAGAAAAGGGAGGCTGCACATGCGACTTAGGCGAAATCGAGACCGTGGCGCTGATGGGGCCGGTCTATGCCCTGGCTCAGAAGATTAGCCCCGCGGCAGGAGAAAAAGGCCGCCGCGCCGGTCGTGCATTACTTTTTTGGCACCGCTGTGGGCGCCGCTTCTGGCGTGGCCGTTGAAACGACTTCCGCCGTCCGAACGGGATTGGGTCATTGTTCGGCGCCGCCATTTGGTTGGACGCCCACGTGATTACCGTGCCTGCGCTGGGCTTGTCCGAACCGGTGACGAAATCCCCGATGAGCACCGAAGCGGGTGAATTCGGGCACATCTGGTTTACGGGACTGTGTCGAAGGCCTGCGGCACGCCATGCGCAGCTACGTTCTGCGCTAAACGGGAAGCCCCATTTTCTTCCGCCGGCAACGATTGTGCTACACGTTAACTCATGGCTCAATCGGATCAGTCGACGCGCAGAGGATTTATGGAAACGGCCGCCGGAACCGGTCTGGCGCTGCAACTCAAAGCCTCGGCTACCAATCCCTTCCAGGACCCCGCGTACGCTGCGGGCGCAAAAGCGCGACTTCGCGAATTCATCGGCCGGGGCGCGGACCCGGATGCCGCGGCCGCCATCTTCCGCCGGTTGACGACGTTGGATGCAGAGCCATGGGTGGCGGAATGGACCGAACTTGCCGTTCCATTTGAGCGCCAGGGCGCTGAGTTGGAGTCGCAGGGGAAGCTGCGGGAGGCGAACCAGGCTTATCATATGGCGGCCATGTATTACGGCATCGCCAAATTTCCGGTCATCAATCATCCGGCAAAACAGGCTGCGTATCGCAAAGCTGTCGAAAACTATTTGAAGGCCGCGCGTTCTCAGGATCCGCCCATGGAGCGCGTGGCGATTCCCTTCGAAGGCAAACAAATCATCGGCTACCTGCGCAAGCCGAAAGGCGTCACGCGGCCGCCCATCGTCATCGCCACTGGCGGCGTGGACGTTTATAAGGAAGAGCGCAGCACCAATGATCTGCTGGAAATAGGCCTCGCTGCATTCTCGATGGACATGCCGGGCGCCGGCGAGTGTCCGCTGTGGAATACGCCCGATGCCGAACGCCTCTACAGCGCCACGATCGACTACCTCCTGACTCGCGACGATCTGGATGGACAGCGCATGGGCTTCGTGGGCCGCAGCTACGCGGGCTATTGGGGCGGAAAGATGGCCTACGTTGAGAGGAAGCGGCTGCGGGCATCGGTGGAATGGGGCGGGCCCATCCATTTCACGTTCCAAGAACCGTGGCTGCGGGGATTACAGAACGAGAAAGAATATTTCTGGCCGCTGCTCGATTCGATGATCTATTCCAATCACGTCAAAGATTACAATGATCTGGTGAAGACCGCTCCGGGGATGTCGCTCCAGGCGCAGGGTTGGCTCGATAAGCCGTGCGCGCCGATGATAGCCGTGAACGGAGAAAAGGATCCGTGGATCTCGCCGCAGGAAATTCCTCTGCTGCTCGAAACGGGCGAACCGAAGACCGCGCGGTTAATGGCCGATGGCGCCCACATGGGCCGAGGTAGCAAGGACAACGCTCGCACGGGCCGCATGGTCATGGAGTGGTTGCGTGCGCGCCTGACGCCGTGACCACCACTACCGTCATGCGCACGCTTATCTTCAGCCTTCTCATCGTCGCTCTCCTTTGGGCCGGCGGACCCGCTTTCCGTAGCCGGGCACAACTCGACGAGCATTACGGCAAGCATGGGTCCGAGTTTGGGAACATCAGCAAGCAAGAGTATCTTCGCCTGGCGCAGGAGTTGCGGGATGCACCACCGGGAGGTCCGATTCTGGAAGCCAGGCGATCCAATGGCGAATTCAGCCGGTTCGACCGGCGTCACGGCTATTTCGGCGCCTATAACCCGGACCGCACAATCCGCACGTTTTTCGTCCCAACGACCGGCGAGCGCTACTTCCGCCGGCAAGCCAGACGGGCGTATGACTGACGAGCAGATGGTCGCCTATCTTCGCGAGAACGGCTATCCCGAGCATGTCGTTCGGGCTGGGCGCGCCGGTTTGATCGATCGCTGGCGGAAGTTCGTCGAGTCCGTGGAGCGCGGATACAAATTGGGATTGGAAGACTACCGCAACGACCTGGATTTGCGTGGAATTATCGCGATGGTTGGTTTGGACGGCGATGTCCAAGAACTTGATCGGCGATTCAAAGCGATGCTGGTCGACCGCGAAAAGCGCGTCTGGGAGACTTCAGCGGGCGAGCCTTTTTGGGACTTCGGGTATCCAAGGAACGCGCAGGGCGAGCTTCTGGATGACCTTAAAAAAGAAGGACTTGCTTCGTAAACACTGCTATCTCTATAGACATTAAGTAGATTCCGTGGTATTCTGCGGATGATGTCCCAGCTCGGCCATCTTAAACTGCTCGAAGCCGAAAGCATTCATATTTTCCGGGAAGTGGCGTCGGAGTTTCAGCGGCCAGTAATGTTGTACTCGATCGGCAAGGATTCCTCGGTGCTTCTAAGACTCGCCCAGAAGGCTTTCCATCCGGGGGCGATTCCCTTTCCGCTACTGCACATCGACACCACCTACAAATTCCGCGAGATGATCGAATTCCGCGACAACTATACGCGCGAAGTTGGCGCGAAGCTGATCGTGTACACCAATCAGCAGGCGATCGCCGATGGAGCGAATCCGTTCCGTCTTGGAACGCAGCGCTGCTGCGGATTACTAAAAACGAAAGGTCTGCTGGATGGCCTGAACGCCGGCGGGTTCGATGCGGCGATCGGCGGGGCGCGGCGGGACGAAGAAAAGTCGCGGGCCAAGGAGCGCATCTTTTCCTTTCGGGACTCCAAAGGGCAATGGGATCCAAAGAATCAGCGGCCGGAGTTGTGGAATCTTTTTAACGCGCGGATTGATCCCGGCGAAAGCTTGAGGGTGTTTCCATTGTCGAACTGGACGGAGATGGATGTTTGGCAATATATCCACGTCGAGAAAATTCCGATCGTGCCCATGTATTTCGCCAAAGACCGCCAAATGCTGGTACATGGCGACACGCTAATTCCAGTGGAGCAGCCGTTCATCCCCATGCTGCCAGGGGAGAAGCCGCAATGGGTGCGCTGCCGGATGCGGTCGCTCGGCTGCAGCCCCTGTACGGGCGCTATTCGATCGGACGCGGACACGGTTCCGAAGATCATCGAGGAGCTGGTTTCGTTCCGGCGCTCGGAGCGCGAAAACCGGGTGATTGATCATGATCAGGACGGCTCCATGGAAATGAAGAAGCGTGAAGGATATTTCTAATGGCCGCTCTCGCAGACAACGCGCTCGCTTTCGACATTGAAACTTTCCTCGCCCAAGAGGAAGCTAAGGATCTCCTGCGATTCACTACCGCCGGAAGCGTGGACGATGGTAAATCAACACTCATCGGCCGCCTTCTTTACGATTCGCAAAACGTTTACGAGGATCAACTGAAGGCGGTGACCAAGGCATCGGTGAACCGGTCGGCCGGACCGATCGATTTTTCACTGCTGACGGATGGTTTGCGAGCTGAGCGCGAACAGGGTATTACGATCGACGTAGCTTACCGCTACTTTGCCACGGCCCGGCGCAAGTTCATCATCGCCGATACGCCCGGTCACGAGCAATACACGCGCAACATGGCCACCGGCGCTTCGACCGCAGAGCTGGCGATTATTCTGATCGATGCCCGCAACGGCATCTTGCCGCAGTCGCGCCGGCATGCCTATATTGCATCGCTGCTGGGCATTCCGAACTTTGCGATCGCGGTGAACAAGATGGACCTGGTCGACTACGACGAAGCCGTCTTTCGCACCATCGAGCGGGAGTTCCGCGAATTCCTAGGACGTTTACACGCTAGGCCGCAGGTTTATTTTCTGCCAATCAGCGCGCTAGAAGGCGACAATGTCGTGCGTCGGAGCCGCAAGATGCCGTGGTTCGAGGGGTCCAGCCTGCTCGAGTTTCTGGAAACTGTACCGGTGCTCGATCGAGTACGCGCGGCCGCGTTCCGCTTTCCGGTGCAGCGGGTTGTGCGTCCCGACCAGAGTTTTCGCGGCTATGCGGGGCAGGTTGTTTCGGGCGCCGTCAGACCCGGCGACGCGATTGTGGCGTTTCCCTCCGGGCAACGGTCGCGAGTCGAGAGCATCGAGACCTTCGATGGGCCCCTTCAGGAAGCCATCGCTCCTATGTCGGTGACGCTGACGCTGACAGACGAGCTGGACATCAGCCGGGGCGACATGATCGCATCGGCGCAAAAGCTTCCGGAGGTGACTCGACAGTTCGATGCCAATGTGGTGTGGCTGAACGAACAGCCGCTCGATCCGGCGAAAACGTATGTAGTCAAGCACACAGCTCAGAGCGTCACAGCCGAAGTGAAAGCCATAAAGCATCGAGTGAACATAACGACGCTGGAGCACGAGGCGGTCGGCCGGTTGGAGATGAATGCTATCGGCGTGCTGCAAATCGAAACCAGCCGGCCAATTTATTTCGACGCGTACTCCGCGAACCGAGCTACCGGCAGCTTCATCCTGCTCGATCCGGCAACCAATGCGACTGTTGGCGCCGGGATGATTCTCTCAGCGGTGCAGGCGGAACGCGCGCGGCGGACAATCGAGTTGAAGCTCGGTCGTGTGACAGCGGCGGAGCGGATCGCGCGCTACCGGCACTCGGGTGCGACCGTAGTGCTCGGCCGCAGAGAACAACTGGCGTGGCTCCTGGAGCGAAAGCTGTTCGATCGTGGGTGTTCAGTAGTTATAGCGAGCGACACAGGCCTAGGTGCCTATGCCACGGGCTTACTTGTCTTACTAGTTTCGGACGAGACGTCTGATTGGGACTTGCCCCCAGACGATTCGCAGGCGGCCGACGAGATCATTCGTAGACTAGAGGAATCTGGCATCCTGTTGGCGGATGAATCGCTGACCGGAGGCGAGGGAATTTAGATGACGCCACTTGAAATCAAGCTCGATAACCAAATCGAAGAAGCTTCAGCCGTGATCCGCCGCGTGCTTTCTGAAGATCCCTCGCGCGCATGCGTCACTTGCAGCTTCCAGGCAGAGTGCATGGTAGTAGTGGATCTGCTGGTGGCTGAGCAGCCGGATATTCCGGTGTTGTTTCTCGAAACCGGCTACCACTTCCCCGAAACTTACGCATACCGCGACCAGATGACCGAACGTTTGCGACTGAACCTGGTCAATCTTTCTTCCAAACTCACTGTGGCTGAGCAAGAGTCGCAGTTCGGCATCCTATACCAGAGCGCGCCGGACCGTTGCTGCGGGATGCGTAAGGTCGATCCGCTTTTCGGCGGGCTGGCCGACTACGGCATTTGGTTCACGGCACTGCGCCGCGAGCAATCCCCAACGCGCGCGAATCTCCAGACCGTGGATCATTTCAAGCTGCCGACCGGCCAGCAGTTAATTAAGGTGAGCCCGCTGGCGGCTTGGACAAATGCCGAGGTGTGGAGTTATCTGAAACGGCGAGGCATTCCCGTGCTTCCGCTATATGACAATGGATATTCCAGTATAGGGTGCGCGCCTTGCACCACGCCGCCGGCCGACCCAGACAATTTGAGATCCGGCCGGTGGGGTGGACGCAAGCTCGAATGCGGCATTCATATCGCTAGCGATTGAATTTCAATCGAATATGGAGATCGTTCTTGGATTTCTGATTGCGGTGGCGATTGGCATCACGGGAGTCGGCGCAGGCATTATCACGGCGCCGGTGCTCATCCTGTTCTTCCACATGCCGCCCGCCCATGCCGTAGGAACGGCGCTGGCATTTGGCGTTGCCGTCAAGCTGCTGGTTGTTCCGATGCAGCTGTATCGCGGAATGGTCGACTTCCGCGTGCTGGCATACATGCTGGCGGGTGGATTGCCAGGGGTGCTGATCGGGTCGGTGCTGCTAGCGAAGTTGAATACACCTGAGCGGCAAGGGTTCCTATTCGCAGGGCTTGGCTCGACCATCGTCCTCATGGCAGCTCTCAATCTATACCGTCTATGGCTTCGACCCACGCAGCAGCCGGTACGAGATCGTTCTCGATGGCTGCCCTTCGCCACTCTTCCGATCGGCGCCGAGGTTGGATTTTCGTCGGCCGGCGCCGGAGCATTAGGATCGCTCGTCCTATTGGCGATCACTCCGCTGACAGCGGCCCAGGTGGTGGGAACTGATCTGTTTTTTGGACTGTGCGTCTCGCTAGTGGGCAGCGGATTTCAGTTGAGCGCCAGGAACTACGACTCAGTAATATTGATTCGGCTGATAATCGGCGGGCTACTGGGCGCTGTGGCAGGAACATATCTTGCGGGAGTTACTCCCCAACGCGCATTCCGTGTGGCACTGTCCCTGTGGCTGATAACGCTGGGTATCCAGTTATGTTGGACTGGCGTTAAACATTGGTGACAGTGCGACCTTTCTGCACGTTCATGCATCCAACGTCTGGAGGCGGGCGTGAACGGTCGCGGAAACGAATGGGCCACGAACTATCCGCTCTTATCACGCTTCAGTTTCCCATCCTTTCTAAAATCTAAGCGCGCTCAACGGATTACGGCTGTCTCATTGACGGCGTTAGTGGCAATCGCAGGCATTATTTTCGAGTTAAGAAATTCCTGGCTGCAGTCCCGGGTCTTCCAGGCGGCGAGCCGGCGCCTTACGTACCGCGTTAGCGACGGCCCAAGCCATGCCATTGACTACCCAGCCGCCGGTCCTTATGATTGGGCGCTTGGTTACGCGCGTATGCCTGTCTTCCTCGTCCGCTTACAAGCCGCTGGATTTCACGTCGACGCGCAGGCGGAGGATTCCAAACTCTACTCTATCCTCGCGCGCACAGGCGTATATCCGATCTATCCCCAGAAAGATCAGGCGGGACTGAAGATCACCGATCGCGACGGACGGGATTTGTTTGCGGCCGCGAAGCCCGGGCGCATCTATCCTGATTACGCAGACATTCCCCCGTTGGTGGTGGCCACGTTGTTATTCATTGAGAATCGGCACATGTTGGATTCGAGGCACCCCAATCGAAATCCGGCGGTCGAATGGGACCGTTCAATGAAGGCCGTGCTGGACTATGGCTTGCACGTGATCGATCCGCGTCATCCGGTCATCGGCGGGAGTACGTTGGCAACGCAGCTCGAAAAAATGCGGCATTCGCCCGGTGGCCGGACGCACTCACCGCTCGAAAAATTCCGGCAGATGACCTCGGCGACATTGGCGGCTTACCAACAAGGAACTGCCACGCTGGAGGCACAACAAGGGATCGTACGCGATTATCTCAATTCGATTCCTCTGGCCGCGTCGGCTGGGTACGGTGATGTCGAAGGCCTCGGTGACGGGCTGTGGGCTTGGTACGGTGCCGATGTTTCCAAAGTCGACCCGCTTCTCCTCGTTCCTGAATCGAATCTTAGTCCTAGCCAGATGTTGGATCGCGCGCTAGCGTATCGGGAAGTATTGTCGCTTCTGTTGGCGTTGCGCGCACCCGGCCATTATCTGGTGGATGATCCGGACGACCTGGCCGCGCAGACGGATCGTTATCTCTTCGCGCTATGTGAACGAGGGATCATTTCGACGGAATTGCGCGACCTCGCGTTGACGGCTCGCCTCCAGCCTTTGAGACGCGCGCCCGCCGTGGCCCCGGAAAACTTCGTCGAAAACAAAGCGGCCAACACTGTGCGGGTGGCGTTGCTGCCGCTGCTCGGCCTTTCGAGCACCTACGACCTCGACCGCCTGGATCTGAGTGTCCATACCACCATCGATCAAACCGCACAGCATGACGTAACGCAGTTTTTCGAACGTGTCGCCGAACGCAGACAAGCGCAAGCCGCCGGACTGGCACAATATCAACTTCTCGACGAGGGCGATCCATCAAAAGTAGTTTATAGTTTTACTCTCTACGAGCGCGGCTCGGGCGCGAACTTGCTGCGGGTTCAGACCGACAACTTGAATCAGCCTCTCAACATTAATCAGAACACTAAGCTGGAACTCGGCTCGACGGCCAAGCTGAGAACTCTGATTACCTACTTGGAGATCATCGCCGCCCTGCACCAGCAATACGCCGCGCTCTCGTCCGAGAAACTGAAGGCCGTGGCCACCAAACCAGACGATCATCTGACCGAATGGGCGCTGAAGTACCTGGCGACGGCGCAAGATCGCGGTCTGAAGACTATGTTGGAAGCAGCGCTGCAGCGCAAATATTCAGGTAATCCCGGGGAGACATTTTTCACCGCCGGCGGCGTGCATCACTTCGAGAATTTCGAAAGATTTGAGAATGGCCAGATGTTCACCGTGAGTAGCGCCTTCCAGAATTCGGTCAACCTGGCGTTCATCCGGCTGATGCGCGATATTGTGAACTACTACCGTTTCCGCGCGCCCGGCGCTTCGCCGGCAGTCCTCCAAAATTGGAACGATCCAGCCCGGCAACAATATCTGGCGCGCTTCGCCGACCAGGAAGGACGGCTCTACCTGGGGCGCTTCTACGACAAGTATCGTCGCCAGTCGCCCGATCAGGCACTCGAAACCCTGGTGCATGGGATGGTGCATCTGACGCCCCTACGCGCCGCCGTGATCTACAGATCCGTCCGTCCGGCCGCCAACCTGGACCAGTTCACGGCTTTCATGCAGGCTCATTTTCCGACCGCCGCGCTGGTGCGCGAGGATCCAGCCAAGCTATACGTGCAGTATGGTCCTGACAAATTCAATCTGTCTGACCGCGGCTATCTGGCACACGTGCATCCGCTCGAGTTATGGATGCTCAACTATCTTCAACGGCATCCGGGCGCGCATCTGAAAGACGTTCAGGCGAACAGCGCGCAGCAGCGGCAGGAAGTCTACTGGTGGCTCTTTAAGACCGACCATAAGACTGCCCAGGATAATCGCATTCGTACGCTGCTCGAGCAGGATGCTTTCCGTGAGATCTGGAAATCCTGGAAGCGGCAGGGCTATCCGTTCGATTCACTAGTTCCTTCGTACGCAACCACCATCGGAGTGTCGGGTGACACGCCTGCGGCGCTGGCCGAGCTCGCGGGAATCGTGATGAACGGCGGCGTTCGATATCCGGCCATGAAGATCGACCAGTTGCATTTCGGCCGAGGCACTCCGACGGAGACGGTAGTGAGCCGCGACATCCCGGCCGGAAAGCGCGTCATTGCACCTGAGATTGCCAGTCTGGTTCGTCAGGAGATGATCGGAGTGGTTGAGAACGGGACCGGCCGGCGCGCGGTCAAGTCGATTGTTTTGTCGAATGGCAGAATAATTCCCGTCGGAGGCAAGACCGGCACGGGGGACAATCGTCTGGAGAGCTTCTCGGCATCCGGGCGTGTAATCGGCTCCAAGCCGGTGAGCCGGACCGCGACATTCGTGTTCATCGTGGGCGACCGGTTCTATGGGACCGTTGTCGCCTATGTGCCAGGCTCTAACGCCGCATCCTATCGGTTCACAAGCGCGCTGGCGGTGCAGATCTTCAAGGACCTGGCTCCGCAGATCAAGCCTTTGATGGAGCGTACGTCCCCAGGGTCAAATATTGCAGATGCGCGACACCATCAGACCCGCCCTCGTTCTTGACTTTCCCGGTCTGAGTATTTTATTGTAAACATTCGACTTGGCCACGCCGCGGCCCGCTAAGCGAATCTATGCCAGACCGTGACATGCTGCTCGATTCCAATCTGGACAGCGTGGAAATCGCGGAGGCTGCGGTTCTCGAGGAGGCGCATGCGATTGGTTTTGCAGAAGAAGAGTTACATCAGCTAGGGATGGCGGTTCGTGAGAGCATGGTGAATGCCGTGGTTCACGGGAACCGTTACAACGCGCGCAAGAAGGTGCACGTTTCCGTAACCAAAGGCCCTGATCGCCTGACGGTAGTGATCGCCGATGAAGGCGAAGGCTTTGAAATGGTGGACGTGCCTGATCCGCTGGCGGAGGAAAATCTGTTGCGGCAGTCCGGACGCGGGCTCCTTCTGATTCAGGCGTTCGTCGACGAGTTTCAGGTTCGCCGCGGGCAGCCGGGTGGGACCGAAGTGCGAATGGTGAAGTACCTGGCGAAAGCCAGTTGAAGAGATCCGAGAATATTGAGGGAGGTTCCAATTCGTGAGCGTTAAACTCAGCACACGCAAAGTGGGCGATGTAACAGTAATCGATTCGGCTGGTCGAATTACCCTAGGCGAGGGCGCCAGCAGTTTTCGGGATACGATCCGCGATTTAGCTAACAAGGGCGAAAAGAAAATTCTGATTAACCTGAGCGAGGTTTCGTATATCGACAGCTCGGGGATTGGGGAAATGGTTTCCAGTTTCACGACCGTGACGAATCACGGCGGCCAGCTGAAGTTGCTGGGGCTGAGCAAGCGTGTCAAGGACTTGCTGCAGATCACCAAACTTTACACCGTTTTCGAAGTGTTCGACGATGAAGCTGCCGCGGTTCGCAGCTTTGCCTGACGAGTCCGAGCGCCCGCGTAAGGATCGCCACGGAAGCCGGCAATGATCGATCGCTGGACCGAAGGCAAACCTCAGCCCATCCACTCCGGATGCTGGGCTGTTCCGTCGAACTGCGTGGTCGTCTTGAAAAGCTCGAACTTTCCAGTCATCGCGGCTTCCTTGGTCTTCGAAACGATCGCCTGGAGTTGCTGCTCGGACATCGGCTTGAAGGTCCGCACCGCCTCGAAAGCCTGATCCAGGCGCTCCATCGAGTCGCATCCGTTAATCACCACCGACGTTGGAAGATTCAATGCATAGTGCAGGCATTCGATCGGCGTGGCCACACCGGCTTTCAGCGCATCCCCAAACGCCATCGGCTTCATCCCCAGCACGGCGATCCCTTCCTTCACGAGGCGCGGCACCACCTGATGCGCGAAACTCCGGAAGTGATAGTCCAGCACGTTTAGCGGCATCTGGCACGAATCGAAATGGAATTTGTTCTGCGCCGCCACGTCCAGCATTCGCAGATGCACGGCTGGATCTTTATGCCCGGTGAATCCGATATAGCGCACCTTGCCGGCCTTTTTCGCAGCCATTACAGCCTCCAGCGCGCCGCCCGGAGCGAAAAAGCGATCCGGATCCTCCATACGGATGTTCTCGTGAAACTGAATCAGGTCGATTGTTTCCACCTGCAGGCGCCGCAGCGATTCGTCAATTTGCTTCGCAGCCATACTCCTTGTGCGCCCGTTGTACTTGGTCATCAAGAAAACGCGCTTCCGGTAACCATCCCTCAGCGCCTTACCCATACGGATTTCGCTCCCTCCATCGTGGTAATCGCACGAGTTGTCGAGGAATGTGATGCCTCGATCGACGGCGCTCCGTACAATCCGGATACTCTCGCTCTCTTCCTTCGGCACGCCCATGTGATAGCCGCCCAGACCGAGAGCGGAAACACGCTGTCCGGTGGTCCCCAGGTTCCGGTAGATCATCCCGTTGGATGTCTGCGCATCGAGCTTCGCCGCGGCCTGAAGAGCCGCGAGCATGGTTAGAAATTCGCGCCGTTCCATGACTGATAGCTTATCCTCACTAAGCCAACGCAGGCAATCGGGGAACTCACCAGGTCTTGGCCGCTACCGGATTTGTCACGCGCGCTTCGCCCAGCGGCAGATCGACGGTGATCGGGTTATGATCCGAGATGCGTTCTGGAATACTATGATTCAGGTCCTTGAGTGTTCGTCCATAATAGGGGACGAAGCGCGCTTCTTCCGAATTTCCGTTTGGTCGCTTCAGCTCCGCTGGCCGAACGAATATCCAGTCTAGCTTGTAGCGCCCGATTGGGCCGTACGTTTTTCCCAGTTCATTAGTCGGAACAAACCCTTTCTCGCTTCGTTCGTTGGAGTTCGCCAGCTTTCCGCTCCGGCCGTTAGAGGAATGCTCCTTCTCACCTCGGAAATCAAACGTGTTTCCATCCGTAAACTGGAACTTTTCCAACATTGAGAAGAACTTCGCTTCGGGATTCTCGCCCATTAACGGAATGCTCCGTCTGGTCGGGTCATTGACCTTCCTCGTGAATCCAATCAACCCAAGAGAGACATTATATGCCCACCCTAGGGGTGTTGCGTATCGAAGGGCTTCGACTGTTCCCTCTTCAGCCCACCACTTTCCATTGCCGAACCTCTGCTTCATAGCCCGCGTCACGCTAATGGGCACGCCGGTATGCGTGGAGGTGTTCATGTCACCCGCCAAAATGACAGGGTGATCACTATCCGCGATCTTGTTGAGTATTTCTTCCAGTTGCTTCTGCCGCATCGCGGGCGTCGTGATGTCCTCCAGGTGGGTTGCCACTACCGTTACCTTACCTGAAGGAAGGTCACGGTCTGAGATGTCGGCTAGCAGCATCATGCGTCCGCCCCGGCGGACCTGGCGAATGAGTTGCTCTTTGAAGATTGCAGCACTCACCTTGCCTTCCGCCTTTACGGCAATCGAAACCTTCTTCTCATCGGCGTACCAATCATGACCTTGGACCGCGAATGGTATCAGTCGCACGTTTTCCAATCGATAACGGCTGAGTATCGCCGTGCCATGCATACCTCGGTAACGTTCCGGGTCAGGCTTCATCACCTGTTTGACATGTTCGATCATTTCCGCCCTGCTGTCATGGGGATCTGCGTAGGCTTCGGCAACCTCGCGAACGATAACTTGTTGGTCGATACCCATTGTGATGGGATCCACTTCAACAAATTCGACCCCATACGCGTAGTTCATTCCAAGTCTGTCCGCCAATTCTGCCGCAACGTTCCGGAACAACGTGCGGTTCATACCCCAGTCCACTTCATTCAGGACCAGTAAATCGGCCTGCTCAAGAAGGGCGATTTGTTCTCGAATGGATGCCCGCTCGCTCTCGGTCGCCTTGGACCCCTTGTCTTCCATCAAAGCATTGAACTGCTTCGGATCACTGAAAGCGAATCGAATGGCATCGAACTCCAATCCGCGTTCGATGTTCCACTGCACCACTCTCAGAAACGATCCCATTTCAGTTGAACGGGGCTTCAACGGCATCCGGCCAGCGTCGGATGCACTGTTCCGGACGAACGGCGTCGTCAATAGTTTTTGCAATTTGTCGCGCAGTGGCGAAGGCGGATCTTCCTGCTGATACAGTTGTATGATTTCATCGTAAGTGAGCAACTGCGCGTCAGCCGTCGCCTGCGCTTGTACGGCGGAGTTGCAAGATACGAATAGCGAGACTACACAAAAAGTCCATCGGATACGCTTAGGCATTTCCCCTACCCAATTGTACAGAAGCAATCCGTCTGCCATGGTTGCCGTAAAATAGACGCACGCGTGGCCGTCGATAGTGAGTTTTTCAGCCGTTGAAACGCCTGCTGCTAGCGAGCCGTCGCAATGGTTGGTGCGCTACTGGAAAGGAACAATGCGCGCGAAGTGTATTAAGTCTTTCATCATCAGCGCCTTAGCGATGATCTGCTGTGTCACCGGCGCCAAGGCGCAGACCGCCAGGATTACTCAACCCGTCAACAATCGAGCGCGCATCGTTCTGACCGGACATCTCCATCCGAAGGCGTTGGCCGCCATTGACCGGGGCCGGGTAGCGCCTTCGCTCGCGATGTCTTATATAACGCTGCGCCTTGCACCGTCAGAGAGTCAACAGGCCGACCTCGAAAAACTCCTGACGGAACAGCAGACGCCGGGCTCACCAAATTATCACCACTGGCTGACGCCGGATGAATATGGACTGCGCTTCGGCGCGAGCGATGCCGACATCAACAAGATCACCCAATGGCTTCAGCAGCAGGGCTTGCAAGTTGTTTCGGTGGCTCGCGGGCGCAACTGGATTGCGGCCAGCGGAACGGCGGCGCAGGTCGAGCCGGCCTTTCAGACCGAAATTCATACCTACGTGACGGATGGTGAGACGCACTATGCGAATGCGTCGGAGCTTTCTGTGCCGGCAGCATTCGGTTCGGTGGTAGAGAGCATTCGCGGTCTGAACGATTTCCGGATGAAGCCGCGGCTTCACTCGCTAGCGGCGCCTGCTTATACATCCAGTTCAAGCCAGGCTCACTATCTGGCGCCCGACGATTTAGCCACGATTTACGACATCACGCCGTTATACGCTGCCGGTATCAACGGCGCCGGACAGAAGATCGCTATCGCTGGGCAGATCGAGGTAAATCTTTCCGACATCGAGCAGTTCCGCTCTATATTCAATCTTCCGGCCAACGACCCGCAGACGCTGCTGGTACCAGGATCGAGTAACCCCGGCAACAGCTCTAAATCAGGCGACCTGGCCGAGTCTGACCTGGATTTGGAATGGTCGGGCGCGGTGGCGCGAGATGCCAGCATCATTTTTGTGTATTCATCAGATGTAATGACGTCGGTGCAGTACGCCATCGACCAGAGCCTTGCGCCGGTGGTCAGTGTGAGCTATGGCAATTGCGAGCAGGAGTCGGCTCGGTCGGACATCGCTTCGTTCCAGCAGTGGGCGAAGCAAGCCAACGCGCAGGGAATCACATGGCTGGCGGCATCCGGCGACAACGGCGCCGCGGATTGCGCCGACGCACAAAATCCCGGGCTAAGTGTCGACCTTCCGGGCAGCCTTCCGGAAGTAACCAGCGTGGGTGGCACGGAATTCGCGGAGGGGACTGGCACATATTGGAGTCTCACCAACAACGCTAATGGGGCATCTGCGCTATCGTACGTTCCGGAGACGACCTGGAACGACAGCGTGGCCGATGGGCAGCCGTCTTCGAGCGGTGGCGGCGCGAGCATTTTGTTTTCGAAGCCTTCGTGGCAAACTGGTCCGGGCGTTCCGAGCGACAATGCCCGCCATGTACCCGACGTATCGCTAAATGCGTCGGCCGATCATGACGGATATCTGGTTTACACTGGCGGGAGCCGTCAGGTGTACGGAGGGACATCGGTGCCGGCGCCCTCATTTGCCGGACTGGTGGCGCTTCTGAATCAGCAGGTCAGCTCGGGTGGCGTCGGCAACATCAATCCGAACATGTATGGGCTTGCGCAATCGAATCCAGCTATCTTTCATGACATCACGACCGGCAACAACATTGTCACGATCCCCTGTTCGCGCAAAGCGCTGAACTGCACGGCCACTCCAGTGGGATACAACGCTGGCGTCGGCTACGACCAGGCGACCGGGCTCGGGTCGGTGGATGCGTACAATCTGGTGATGGGATGGACCGGTGGGAAAGTGACACCGCCCGCCTCGGCCGCGAGGATCTCGCTGCTTAGCAATTTGACCAGTGTATCCCCGAACGCTGTGATGTATTTGATGGCCACCGTCAGCTCGACAGATGGAACGACCCCGTCCGGGTCAGTGTCGTTCTCGATCGACGGGACTTCATTGGGATCAGCCTTATTGACCGGATCGGCGGACACGGCGACTGCAACTCTGGCGGTGAACGGCTCGCAGTTGCCGGTGGGGTCTGGAACGATTACAGCGACCTACAACAGCGCCAGCAGCGCATCGGTGAATGTCAGCGTGGTGGCGTCCGGGTCGGGCTCCAGCGCCAGGCCGGCGATCACGGGCGTCGCGAATGGAGCCAGCTTCAAGCAAAGCTTCGCGCCGGGCTCGGTTCTGAGTGTTTTCGGATCGCAGTTCTCGTCCGTCACACAGAGCGCGTCCAGTGTGCCTCTACCGCTTTCGACCGGAGGAGTCGCGGTGCTGGTGAACGGGATCGCCGCGCCACTGTATTACGTCTCTCCGGGCCAGTTGAACGTGCAGATCCCGTATGAGACGACGGCCAATAGCTCGGCAGTGCTCAGCGTCAATAACAACGGGCAAGTGACCACGCAATCCTTCCAGGTGGCCGCGGCGGCGCCGGGGATTTTCACGGACTCGACCGGCAGGCTGGCCCCCACGGCGGCTGCGGCGCGCGGGCAGGAGATCGCGTTTTACATTACCGGCGCCGGGACGGTTTCTCCGGCCATCTCGACCGGCGCCGCGCCCGCTGCTTCGACTGCGATTGCGGATCTTCCGAAGCCGGTGCAGCCAACTACTGTGACGATTGGCGGAGCTACTGCGAACATCGATTTCATCGGCATTCCTTCGGGTCTCGCGGGCGTGACGCAGATAAATGTGCAAGTTCCGAGCGGTATTCCGACCGGCTCTCAACCGGTGGTGGTGACCGTGGGCGGAACGGCCAGTGCGCCGGCGACAATCACGATCACCAATTAGTCAGCACCATTTACGGCGCCTTACACACGAAATTCGCTGCTTCATCGATGCTTCCCGATCCTTTGTAACTTGCTACCTGAGGGTACGGGCATAGTGGGCGCGTGCGATCTATCGCGCCGTCCTTTACGCGGGACGCGATGATCTGATCGGGCGCTCTGCCGTTCTCCACCCATTGCTCCATCGCAGTGAGCATGTCGAAGTGGTCGGTACCCTCGCTGCCGCCGCAATGGCCCATCCCGGGAACCATGAACAGGCGATAGGAATCTTTCACTTTCGCGGCGCCGCCCAACGTGTCCAGCACGGTCTTGTAATAATTGACGCTGCTAAGCGGCGCGATCTGCCAGTCGTTCCAGCCATGGTATTGCAGCAGCTTTCCGCCATGAGAAAAGAACGGGCGCAGATTCGGATCGGTGGAATTGATGGTCCCGTTGTCCGTCTTCTCGGCCAGCGCGATGTCGCTGTCGAAATTAAGCGTCCGGTAATCCCAGCTCGGATCCTTGAACACTACATACTTGAAATGTTCCTGTGCTATTCCGAACGCCTGGGGGCCCGCCATGACGGCCCAGCCGAGTTCGCTCCCTGGCTCTAACCCAGGGAAGATCTGTTCTTTGGTGCGCGAATTCGCGACCCCGGCGTAAATTCTGCGCGCTGCTTCCACTTGAGGCGCGGTCAAACATACGGAGCCGTCAGCGCCCTTGCACTCCAGCACCTTTGGGTCGAACTGGCAGCGCGTTGGATCATCCACGATCCCGTCTTTCACCCCGTCGCGCGCATCGCACGCCTCCAGGGCGGCGTTGTGGATGAGTGCGTACTTCGCCGGCGGAATGTAACTCGCTTCGTCGCCATGCACTGCTTGCGCGATCCATAATGCATGGGCCGCGCGGCCGGTCCAGTTGTAGGCTGGCGCACCGGCAATGATCGCATCGAAATCTTCCGGAAATCGCTGTGCTTCTTTCAGCCCCTGTTTGCCACCGGCTGAGCAGCCATTCCAATAGGAGAGCTTGGCGCCCTTCCCGTAATATGCCGCGATAATGGCCTTGCTCTTCACCGTCATCTCATGGACCGCGCGATATCCGTAATCGACCAGCTTCTCGGGATGGTCGAGCGCGAAACGGGCGCTGGAACCTTCGTGTCCGGTATCGGTGCTGGCCGACGCGAAGCCGCGTTGAACGGCTGCCGCCAGCGCCGGAGTGCTGATTGCGCCCGACCAGCCACCGTTGCCGACCGCTTCAAACTTGCCGTTCCAACCAGACGCGGGCATCCATACTTCGATTTTGATATCGGAGTCACTGGATGGTTTGAGCGTGGCCGCGACCCGGCAGTAGGGCGGTAGATCTTTGTTCGACGCGACGATCTGCGCCGAAGTGATGATGGTGTCCGGCAGAGGAAGCGCAGCCAAGCTCTCGCAGGACGTCGCAAAAACCGGCGCCACGCTAAGTACGGTTGCTACCAGCATTGAAGGTGACATGGCGATTGAAGATGGATCTAGCATATCGCACAATTACCCTGGGTTACACTGAAATTCAACTACACTGAAATTCCATGCGCTGGAGCACGCTCTTCATCCCCACGCTGCGCGAGAATCCAGCGGACGTCGAAGACGTGGGCCGTCAATTGCTACTGCGGGCAGGCTATATCCGGGAATTGTTGCCTGGCATTTACAGTTACCTGTTTCTGGGGGAGCGTTTACTCGGAAAGATCGCGCAGATCGTCGGTGAAGAAATGGACGCCATCGGCGCGCAGGAAATACGACTGCCGCTCTTGCATCGAGCCGCCAGCGTGGTAGCCGCCATCGCGGAAGGAGAGCTGCGCAGCTACCGGCAGCTTCCGCAGATCTGGCATCATATTCAGACGCGGTTCGATGAGCAGAAGCACTCGCGTCCCGACCTGCTGCGTGCCCGGCAGTTTCTAGTAAGTGAATCGTTCTCGTTCGATCTCGATGCAGCGGCGCGGGATGTCTCGTATCAGAAACACTGCGATACCTATTCGAAAGTCTTCGATCGTTGCGGCCTGAAATACACGGTGGCGGAAGCGTATGCGGGCGCGATTTTCGTGGTGTCTTCGGATGGCGGCGAAGTCCAGGTGATGAGCTGCAGGAGCTGCGGTCATGCAGCTGACCTCGAAAACGCCGCGGCGCGAGCAGCGCAGCCGCCGATCACTGATCCAGAAGGCGACTTCGCTCCCGAGCCTTTCCATACGCCGGGATACAAGACCATCGCCGATGTGGCTGCCTTCACCGGCCTGCCCGAAACCTCGCAGATGAAAAGCCTGGTGCTGGTGGCCAATGGCCGGCCCGTGCTGGCGTTGGTGCGCGGTGATCACTCGCTCAATGAGATCAAGTTTGCCCGCGCAATGAACGCCGCCGAGCTTCGGCCGGCGCAAGCCGAGGAGATCCGCGAATGGTTCGGTGCCGACGCCGGATCGCTGGGGCCGGTCGGCGTCAAGAATATGCGCATTGTTGCGGATGAGGCGCTGCGAGGCCGCCGCAACATGATCGCGGGAGGCAACCAAGACGATTATCATCTGCGGCATGTCACTCCTGGCGAGGATTTCGAGCCGGAGTATTTCGACCTGCGGAACGTGATCCCAGGCGATGCGTGTTTTCGGTGCGGTGGGGCGCTGGATTTCATCAAATGCGTCGAGATCGCCCGGGTGCACAAGACCTGCGGAGGGAGCAATGGTTCTTACAGCCTCTATTTAGAGCGCGTGTTGAGCGCCGCCGTTGAACTTCATCACGACCCGGACGGGATGGCGCTTCCTGCGGCTATCGCTCCGTTCGATGTGGTGATCACGCCGGTGTCGATCGCAGACCCGGCGCTGCGGTCGGCGTCGGAAGAGATCTACGAAAGCTGCCGCAAAATGGATCTGGATGCGCTGTTCGATGATCGCGATGAGCGGCCTGGAGTGAAGTTCAAGGATGCGGACCTGATCGGAATTCCGTATCGCATCACCATTGGCAAGAAGCTGGCGGAGGGATTGGTGGAAGTGGTGGAGCGCCGAAGCAAGAAGCGAGAGGATGTCGGCAAGGAATATGCCGCGGCATTCATCGCGGGGGCGCTCATCCCAGGGAAGGCACGCCCGTGACGGTTGACTGGGAGGCGGTCCGCAGCGAATTCCCGGCGCTTGCGCATTGGACTTACCTGAACACGGCGACTTTCGGCCAGTTGCCCCGGCGAGCCACAGAAGCCGTAGCGCGGCATTTCGCGCATCGCGACGAAGTGGCCTGTTGGGATTTCTTGACCTGGTACGATGACGCCGACCGCCTGCGGGCAAATATCGGCCGGCTGATCTGTTGCGGCGCGGAAGATATTGCCTTCGTTCCGAACGCGTCCACCGCGCTCGGAATTTTACTCACAGGGCTCGACTGGCGCCCCGGCGATCGCATCGTTACGCTGGAACACGAGTTTCCGAATAATCTATATGCTCCAGCGCTCCTGGGGCGCTTCGGCGTGGAGATGGTCGAGTCTTCCTGGAAGCAGTTTTACGAATCAGTGGACGAGCGGACGCGCCTGGTCGCCATTAGTTCGGCAAATTACAACACCGGGTTCGCGCCACCGCTGGAGGAGATCGCGCAATTCCTTCGCGCGCGCGGCGTGCTTCTATTCGTGGACGGCACCCAAAGTCTGGGCGCCCTGCGCTTCAATGCGTCCCGAATTCAACCTGACATGTTCGCCGTTCACGCGTACAAGTGGATGCTCTCGCCCAACGGCGCCGGCTTCATGTATGTGCGTCCCGATCTGCGGGAGCGGCTGCGGCCCAATGTCATGGGATGGCGTAGCCATCGGGACTGGCGCAATGTCGACAATCTGCACCACGGCGTTCCGGAGCTGACGGCCGCGGCCGAAAAATACGAAGGTGGGTCCGTCTCTTCCTCACTGTTGTATGCGATGGAAGCTTCCATCGGGCTGATGCTGGAGCTTGGGCCGGAGGTGATCGAGGAACGCGTGCTCGGCTTAGCGAGGAAGACGCGTGAATTTTTACGCGAGCTGGGCGGTAGCGTCGAAGAGTATGCTTCACCGATCGTCGCCGCACGATTCGACAATCGCGATGTCTCAGCGCTGGCGCGGGCGTTGAAGGAGAAGCGTGTGCTGGTGGCGGCCCGGCGCGGGCACCTTCGAGTATCGCCGCATTTCTACAACAGCGAGCAGGATCTGGAGATATTCAAGGACGCCCTGAAGAGCGAGTTAGCCGTCAGCCGCCGCTGATCGCAGGGACGATCGTGACCTCGGCACCATCCGGGACCGGCGTGGCCAGCCCGTCGAGATAGCGCACATTTTCTTCGCCAAGAAAGATATTGATGTGCTCGCGGACTTCGCCCTGTTCGGTCGCGAGGCGATCGCGTAACCCGGGATAACGCGACCACAGCGCCAGCAGAACATCCCGCAGGGAGCCTCGGGCCGCATCGATTTTCACATGCGAGTGTCCATCGGTGTAGGCGCGCAGCGGTCCTGGGATGTGGAAAATGACCGGCATTATTTTGCTTTAGCACGGGATCTTGGCTCGCCGACGAGAGCAGCCCGCACGCACACTACCGCGGGCAGGCCTTCAAGGATCTTCTTCCAGCTCTTGCCTTCATCGATGGAAGCGTAGATGTCGCCGCTGCGCGTCCCGAAGTAAATGCCCAGGGGATCCAGCGTATCAGCCACCATGCCGTCACGCAGAACCGTTTCGTAGGCCCCCTTCTGCGGCAGCCCGCGCATTAGCGGTTCCCAGGACTCGCCGGCGTTGCGAGTTCGATAGACGCGCAACCGGCCGCCGGGCGTGCACCGGAACTCATCGGACTCCACTGGCAGGATGTAGACGCAATCTGGGTTGCGCGGATGCATCACCATCGCAAAACCGAAATCAGACGGGACGCCATTGGCGATATCCTGCCAGGACTGGCCGCCGTTGCCGGATCGATACAGGCCCCAGTGGTTTTGCAGGAAAAGACGTTCCGGTCGAGCGGGATGCATGACGATCTTGTGCACGCATTGTCCAAACTCAGGATTCCTCTCGGGTAGGAAAACAACCCGTACACCGCGATTCCGCGCGCTCCACGTGACGCCGCCGTCTTCGCTGCGATAAACGCCGGCGGCGGAAATTGCTACGTACATCGCGCCTTTGGTCATTGGATCGGGCACAATAGTGTGCAGGCAGAGGCCGCCGTTCCCCGGCACCCAGCGCGGACGATGCGGATGATTCCATAGCCCGCGCACCAGCGACCAGGTGTCCCCGGCATCGCGCGATTCAAACAATGCCGCCGGCTCGACGCCGCAATACATCACATTCGGCTCGTCCGATCCGCCGAGACAAATCTGCCAGATGTTTTTCAGCGAATCGCCGGTGTCCGCGGGAAAGCGTACGTTAGCTTCGATCGGATTGGTCCAAGTTCGGCCAAAATCGTCGGTCGATCGCAGGAATGTTCCCCACAAGAGACTGTGCGTCGATGCCCAGAGGCGCCGCCGGCCTTCCCGGCCATCGTAAGCCATCGCGTAAACTGAGTGACCATGAAAGTACGGGCCGCCGACTTCCCAACGAGAGCGCCGCGTGTTTGACCGCAGCAGGAAAGCGCCCTTGGTTGTTCCCACCAGCAACAAGACGTCACCATTCTTGGGATGGACGTGCTTGATGCCACGCAGCACCGTTGTTCGCGGTCCCGCAAAATCGGTAGCCGGCGCGGGGGCTCCCATCCGGGCGGATTGGACCGCTTCGAGCGCGGCTCGCACTTCACTGGCTCGCTGGTACCGTTGCGCCGGTTCTTTGGCTAGACAACGTTGAATGATGGACCACAAGCTGGGCGGAACACGCGCGGGAAGCTGCGCGGGCATGTCATGCAGGATGGCCGAGCTGATTTCGAAGCTGGTGCGTCCTTGAAAGGGCAATTGCGCCGACGCTGCTTCGTACAGCACCACGCCCAAGGCCCACAGGTCGGTGCGCGCATCCGCATCCTGGCCGCGCAGGACTTCGGGGGCCATGTACGACAAAGTCCCTGACAGTGGGCCTCCTGCCCCTCGCGAACCAAGCGTGGCCGTCGCTTCGTTAAACATTGTCTCGGGCAGACGTCTCGCCAACCCGAAATCGAGGATTTTCACCAGACCGTCGGGCGTAACGATCATGTTGGAGCTTTTCAGGTCGCGGTGGACGATGCCGCGATCATGAGCATGCGCCAGGGCGGCAGCGATCTGTACACCGTAATTCATCACCGATTCAGCCGCGAGTCCCGTGGCCCCGATCAGTTCGGTGAGCGTCTTACCAAGCACCAGCTCCATGACGATGTAGTGCTCGCCCGAGAACTCGCCGACCTGATGAATGGTGCAGATGTTGGGATGGCTGAGCGCCGACGATGCCCGGGCTTCGTGTAGAATGTGATCCCTTGAAGATTCGTTCCCGGCGGCGCCTTCCGATAGCACCTTCAGCGCAACGTCGCGATTGAGCACGTCGTCATGCGCTCGATAAACGACGCCCATGCCGCCCTGTCCGATCTTAGAGACGATGCGATAATTGCCGAGCGACTCTCCGATCATGTTTTAGTCGGGCACATATTGCCGCAGATAGCGGTGCGCCATCTGGAAGCCGGTTTTGAAGTCCGCGGTAAATTCGGGACCGGGATGATCAGCGCCGTACAGGTTGTCTTCGTGCTCGATGCTCATCGCGCCACTGTAGCCGGCCCTTTGGAGCACGCTGAAGAATTCGGTCCATCGGATGGACCCGAGGCCCGGCAGGCGGTAACTCCACCATCTCGCGGCATTCACCGGATTGATCCCACAGCGGCGCAGAACGTCCCAGTGAATCTCAGTGTCCTTCAAGTGCACATCGTAGATTTTGTCGACAAAATCGCGCGCAGTCTGGATCGGATCCATCATCTGCCAGACCAGATGCGATGGATCGTACTGCAACCCGACGTGAGGAGAGTCCGCGAATCCCTTGAAAAGCGCTTCGAAACCGACTGGGCTGACGGCCAGGTTCGGCCCACCGGGCCAGGGTTCCCAGAGAATGCGCACGTGGTTCTTTTCGCAGGCTGCGAAATACTTTTCGTTATAGGTGCGAACAATTTCGTCAACTTGCGCCTGAAATGGCTTGTTCGCGTCTTTGCCGGAACACGTGCCGATATGTGGAACGCCCAGTTTTCCGGCCAGCTCGATAGCCTTCACGAAATAGGTGTTCTCGCTGACGCGTTGCGCCGGGTCGGCGGAGATATGGTTCTGCGTGACCTGAAACGCCGAGACGTGCATTTGATTAGCGGCCAGCGTAGCTTTCACCCGCTCGATCTTCTCGTCTGTCATCGTGTTGGCGTCGAGCGAAGATCGCGGATCGGCGCCCAGGATCATATTGGTAAAGCCTTCCTGATGCGCGAAAGCGACGTTGGCTTCGGTGAATGGCCCTAACACTCCCAGCTTGGGCTTCCATTCCTTGTTTTGGCCTTGTGTTCGAGTGGCTGCGGCGACAGCCAGGGTGCCCACCAGCGTGCGTCTAGTCATGCTCTTCAGTGTAGTCTGAGAAGGGGTCAGCGACATATGCCGAACACCGTCCTAATTCGTTCGGCGATGGTGTCCGAACAGAAGACCCTCGAAGCATTGCAGCGGCGTGCGTCCCTGAATAATGCAGGGGATCGCGATGCCTTGCTCGCCAATCCGGATGCCATTGATCTACCGCTCGAGCAGATCACAGCGAATAGAGTATTCATCGCGGAGCGGGACGGCGCAATCCTCGGATTTTCTGCCGTACTGCCTCGGGAGGATGGTGAAACCGAGCTCGACGCCTTATTTGTCGAGCCCAGATTATGGCGGAGCGGCGTGGGACGGTTGTTGGTGGAACACTGCGCTGTAGTCGCTCGCGCCCAAGGATCGTCATTGCTACATGTCATCGGTAATCCCCATGCTCAGGGTTTTTACGCGGCCTGTGGCTTCAAAATGATTGGAACGATTGGAACCCGCTTTGGCGTGGGCCTGTCGTTGATTAAGGTTTTGTGACGTCAGCGTGGAAGGCGGAAAGTCACATTGCGCTCGCGGTTGAAGCGCTCGCTTAAATCACGGTCGACCGAAGAAAGCGGCCCTTGCTTCTGTTCGTGTTCCATCGATACATAGTGCAGTGTCGCGCCGTCCACCCAGTAGGCGAGCACGGCCTTAATACTGCCATCCTTGAACGCGAGCAGGAAAAGCGGCGTCTCGTATTTCTGTTCTTGAGCCGCGGGCGGATATTGCCGAACAGCTGGCTCAGGGGGTGGCGCATAGTCGGGAGGTGGCGCCGCTTGGTAGCCATACGGAGAATTCGAAACAATCATCACGCTTGGTGCGCTAGAACCGTAGCCGGAAGAGGGATACGCACCGGCATATGGATAAGAAGCACCGGCATATGGATAAGAAGAAGGATAGTAATCGTCGGAGTCGTAGAAGAAGGGATCGTAATATCCATAGCCGCCGTAATATCCGTAGAACGGGAAAATTCCGAATCGCCCACGGAATCCAAAGCCGCGGTTAAAGCCGCCTCGAAAGCCGGTGCCGCGGAAACCACCACCGCGGAAGCCTCCGCCACCACGGAATCCGCCTCCGCCCCCTCGCACGCCTCCACCGCCCCGGGATCCACCGCCACCGCCCCGCATGCCACCACCACCGGCGTGCCCACCGCCGCCATGTCCTCCTCCGCCGCGTTGGCCAAACACTGGGGCGGCCAGGGCGAAACCAGCAATTAAGACCGGCAGGATACTACGCATTTGGGGCCTCTCTACCCACGAGGTTAGCGCCGAATTTGCAGGGTGGCAACTACGTCCCACCTACGCCCCCACATAGCGCGCGTAGAGACTCCGTGCCACCCCGATATCAGTGGTTCCCTTCACGATCGCTCGGCCGTCGCGAAAAACGGTCAGCAGATAAGGCGGCGTCTCGAACCTGAGAGCGAACTCGTTGGCGCGCACTGCCCCCAGGGGAGCCAGCCGCGCGGCCAGGTCATTAAGATCCACAGGCCGGCTGCGCTCGTGGATCTGCACGGCATTGCGCCCGCACAGGCTCACCGGCGATCGACGCTCGCCGTTGAGATAGGGAAACTCGCGACGGCCACAAGCCGGACAGCGCTCATCGGGCAAAGGCTGCGCCAGTTGCCGGATCTCACCGCTCCATACATCCACAGTCGTGATCTTGCGGGATACTTCGGCACCGCAGAGAATCTTGAGCGCTTCGCTCACCTGCAGGCTGGCGATGAGAGCGGTGATGGATCCCAAGACGCCGGCTGTCTCACAGGTGGGCTGGGCTCCCGCGGGCGGATCGGGATAAACACATCGCAGGCATGCTGTCGTTCCTGGCACCACCGGCATCGTGATTCCGTAACTTCCAACGGCCGCGCCATAAACCCACGGCAGGCCGCGGCTCACGGCGTAATCGTTGATCAAATAGCGGGTCTCGAAATTGTCAGTACCATCCAGAATCAGACCGACATCGCCCAGCAAGTCGTCGACATTTGACGGCGTCAGGTCGGCAACGGCCGGCTCGACTTCGATATCTGAATTAACGGCCGCGATCTTGCGCGCCGCCGCGATTGCCTTGGGCAGGGCTTGCTCGACGTCGCATTGATCGAACAGCCATTGCCTTTGCAGATTGCTGAGCTCGACGTAATCGCGGTCGATGATGCGCAGAAACCCGATGCCGGCCCGGGCCAGCGCTCCCGTCTGAAAACTGCCCAGCGCGCCGCAACCCACCACCGCTACGCGCGCGTCCAACAAGCGTTGTTGCCCCGCTTCACCGATGCTTGGAACCCGAATCTGCCGCGAGTAACGTTCCAACTGCCGCGGGGTCATACATCCAGATGGTACCAGCCGATGCGTTAAGATGGTCGCTTGTGTCGACCCGGCTGGGCTGGTGGGTAAGTGTGTCCACGCTTGCCGTTGTAAGCTGGTTCCCCGTGGCGGCTGCTACCAGCGAGTACGAAGGGAAGACGATTGCGAGCATACAATTCGATCCCGAGAAGCAGCCCTTGGCGAGAGAGCGGTTGATCGCCATGCTTCCGCTGCGCCCGGGCGAACCATTGCGCAGCGCGACCGTGCGGGAAGCAATCCAACGCCTCTATGCAACCGGAGAGTATACCGACATCGCAGTGGATGCCACTCTGGGGGCGTCCGGCGTGAATCTGAAGTTCTTGACCAAGCCCAGCTATTTCGTGGGACACGTGGGCGTGAATGGAGTTCCCGAGCCACCCAACGAAGGTCAACTAGTGGTGGCGACCCGGCTGCAACTCGGCGCCGAATATGCCGAAGGGGACTTGAATCGAGCGGTCGAGCACTTGATCGACCTTGCCAGGCGGAACGGTTTGTATAGCGCAATGGTGAAACCGCAGACCACCTTTGACGCCGATACTCAACAGGTGAACATCGACTTCGATGTCGCTGCGGGCGAGCGCGCGAAGTTCGATGGCGTTATCGTAACGGGCACTTCCGAACGTTCCACGGACAGCATCATAAAGTCGGCTGGATGGAAACGATTCCGCGGCTTGCTGGGCTGGCAATATGTCACCGAGAATCGCGTCCAAAATGGCGTTGACAATGTTCGCGCCTGGTATCCCAAGCATAATCGGCTGCTCGCCAAAGTAACGCTGGACAAGCTGGATTATCACCCCGACAGCAACTCCGTGACCCCCACGCTCAACATCGACAGCGGAGCCTCGGTGGATGTGCGGGTAACAGGCGCGAAAGTCTCGGCCGGGAAGCTGCGAAGCATTCTGCCCATCTACGAAGAACGCACGGTCGACCGCGACTTGCTCGTGGAGGGAACGCGCGACCTGGTCACCTATCTCGAGTCGCAGGGATATTTCGATGCGCAGGTTAGCTACAGTCTAGCCCAGCCACCCAACGGCAGCCAACTAATCGACTACCAGATTGAAAAGGGCGAGCGGCACAAGATCGTCAAGCTGGTTATTCAAGGCGATCATTATTTCGACGAAGACACGATTCGCGAGCGGATGAATATCCAGCCGGCCACTTTCATTCGCTACCGTTACGGGCGTTATCGCCAGGACCTTCTGGAGCGCGACCTCAACTCCATTCGCGATTTGTACCATTCCAACGGTTTTCGAGATGTTCAAGTGACGGCCATGAAAGTCGACGACTACCAGGGAAAGGGAGGCCATGTCGCGATCTTCGTTGAGATTAAAGAGGGCGCGCAGTGGTTTGTGTCTAAGCTCAGCTTTCGCGGCGTCTCGCCGCAAGATGAGGATGCTCTGCGTTTAATACTGCAATCCACGCCCGGACAGCCGTATAGCGACTTGGCCGTCGCGTCCGACCGGGACTCGACTCTCGATTACTACTTCAATAACGGTTACGCCGAGGCGAAGTTCGAGTTCACAGCCACGCCCGCCGCGGAGCCCAACCACGTGAACCTGGAGTTCGTCGTCACCCCGGGCGGGCGTCTGTATGTACGCGATGTACTGATAAGCGGCTTGTATCGAACCAAACCGGATCTGGTCCGGAGCCGGGTCCATCTCCAGCCGGGCGATCCGCTCTCACAGGACCGGATCACGGGCAGCCAGAGACGCCTCTACGACCTGGGCATATTCGCGCGAGTGAATGCCGCGATTCAGAATCCGGACGGAAACGAGCCGACCAAGTACGTCCTCTACTCCACTGAGGAAGCGAAGCGTTACTCCATGAATTTCGGAGTGGGAGCGGAGATCGGGAACATCGGCGGAGGCACAACCACGCTCACCTCGCCGGCCGGGACCACTGGCTTTAGCCCGCGGTTTATCTTCGGCATCAGCCGGTTGAATATCTTCGGTCTCGGCCATACGGTCGGCTTGCAGAGCTTGGTGTCGACGCTCGAACAACGAGTGCTGCTCACCTATCTGGCGCCGCAGTTTGAAGGAAACCCAAATCTGAGTCTTCAGTTTTCCGGGCTATTCGATACTTCACATAATATCCGGACCTTCTCTGCCCAGCGTGAAGAGGGGTCGGTGCAATTGGGACAGAGGCTATCGCGGGCCAATACAATTCAATATCGCTATACCTTTCGGAAGGTCAATATTCTTGGGACTCCGCTGGTCTCTCCGGAACTGATCCCGCTGCTTTCGCAACCAGTGCGGGTTGGGTTCGTTTCCACCACTTTTGTTCAGGACCGCCGCGATGATCCGCTGGATGCGCATCACGGTATTTACAACACCGTGGACCTTCAGTTAGCTGCCGGGGCGTTCGGTTCGCAGACCGGATTTGGACGCCTGTTGGCCCAAAACTCGACTTATACGTCGCTTACCAAGAATTTGGTATTTGCGCGCAGCACCACTTTCGGCCTGATCGAGCGCTACTCGGGGCTGCCGGAGATTCCGCTGGCCGAGCGGCTCTTCGCCGGCGGGTCGCTGTCCAACCGAGCTTTTCCCGATTTCCAGGCCGGCCCGCGCGATTTGATCACTGGCTTCCCGATCGGAGGAAATGCTCTGTTCAATAATACATTCGAGCTTCGGTTTCCTCTCATCGGCGACAATTTGGGAGGTGTGCTGTTTAACGATTTCGGAAACGTGTATGCCGACGTGAAGGACATAAGCTTCCGCTTCCGGCAGCGGAATCTACAGGATTTCGATTACGCGGTGCAGGGTTTCGGATTTGGGATCCGCTACCGCACACCCATCGGCCCGGTACGCGCGGACTTCTCGCTAAGCCCCAATTCGCCGCGTTTCGTAGGGTGTCAAGGCAATATCAATGAGATACTGTACTGCGGGTCAACCAACCCGCCGCCCGGAGTCACGGTGCCGCCGATCGTGACGCAGCGCATCAATATCTTCCAATTTCACATCTCGATAGGGCAGGCATTTTGATGAGAGCCTGCCTGCTGCTGGCTGCTTTCTGCGGTTTGGTCCAAGCGGAGATAATCGACCGCATGGCTATTTCCGTCGGAAACCAGGTGATCACTGAAGGCCAGGTGGAAGAAGAGATCCGGCTCACGGCGTTCTTGAATCATGAGAAGCCGGATTTTGGGGTCGCGGAGCGCAAAAAGGCGGCCGCCCGTCTCATCGAGCAGGCGCTGATCAAACGCGATATGGATCTTAGCCGCTATCCGCTGCCGGCGCCCTCGGAAGCCGAGGCGTCTTTACGCGACGTGAAGCTGAGCTACGCTCCCGAATCCCTGTATCAGCAGAAGCTCCGGGAGTATGAAATAACCGAAGATGCCCTTCAGCGGCGCCTGTTATGGCAGTTGACGCTGCTGCGCTTCATCGACTACCGGTTTCGTCCCGCAATTCAAATTTCCGACGCGGACGTCAAGACGTTTTACGATCAGGAGCTCACCGAGTGGAAACAGCAAGGCATTCAATCAATTCCTACGCTGGAAGACTCGCGCGATAAGATCGAAGAGATCCTCACCCAGCAGCGTATCGATCAAGCGCTAGACACCTGGATTGCAGAGACCCGCAAGCAGGTGACCATTAATTATCTGGACGAGGGCCTCAAATGAGCAAGCCGGGCAAGATGGCCTTATTCGGCATGCTGGGCCTGGCTGGGTTGGTGCTAGCGCTTGCCGTCGCCACTTTCATCACCCTGCAAAGCGATTGGTTCAAGAACAAGGTCCGTGAAAAAATCGTAGCCGTCGCTGAAAACACAACTGGCGGCCGCGTGGAGATCGGCAAGTTTAATTACGAATGGCACAGCCTTACTGCGGAAGTGGGGCCTTTCGTTATCCACGGCCGGGAACCTGCCTCCGCGCCGCCCTTTATTCGAGCGGATAAGATTCGAATCGGCCTGAAGATCATCTCTGCCTTGAAGAAGCACGTGGACATTGCGTCACTGACGGTGGAAAAGCCGCAAATCTACGTGACCGTGGCGCCCGACGGCTCGACCAATGTGCCGACTCCCAAAGTCCGGCCCTCGAAACAAAATTTCGTTGAACAACTCCTCGATCTCAAAGTTCGACACTTCGCGCTTCGCAATGGATTCGCCGAATATAATTCGCAGCGGGTTCCTCTGGACGTTCAGGGCTCCGCGCTAGAGGCCACGCTCCAGTATGAACCGGCTGGTCCACTCTACCTCGGCACGATATCCTCGCACGAATTGCAGGTTTCGGCGCCGCAGTTCAAGCAGCCCCTCGCCTTCGACCTCTATACCAAGCTCGCGCTGGAGCGGAACTCAATCCAAGTGCTGGAAACCAGCCTGTCGTCACAAGGCGCCAATATCGAATTGAAGGGCGCTGTAAACGACTTCTCCGCGCCCAAGGCCGCGCTCGAATTCTCCCTTGCGTTACCGGCCAAGAATTTGAACCAGGCGTTCGGGCTGCCGCTGGAGTCCACCGGCGGGTTTTCGTTCTTGGGCTCGGGATCGGTGGAAATCAATCCGCTCCAATATAAGGTCGAAGGACAACTCACCGGCCGCGGGCTCGCATACACCTACAAAGACACCAGCATACGGAATCTCGTCGTTGGCGCGCGAGTGGAGGCCACGCCGTCGCGAATCAATTTACGGGACCTGGATGTGTCCGCTTTACATGGGCATTTTCACGGTGAGGCGCAGCTGGCTGATTTCAAGAGATTGACTCTCACCGGCACGGCCAAAGGCTTCTCGGTCCCGGAACTCGCCGCGCTGGGGCAGCGCGAAGTGGGTGAACTGAGCGGGACCGTGGACGGAAAAGTTCACCTGGAGGCCGTGCTGGCACGCGGGCGTTTGACCGGTATCAAAGCGGAGAGCAGGCTGAATATTTCGCCAAGCGCTGAGGGTGTGCCTTTGAAGGGCGAGATAGCAATCAACTATGACCAAAATGCGCGGAAGATTCAACTAGGAAGTTCGGAAATTGATTTAGGTTCCACTCACGTAGGTATGTCGGGAACCCTGGGCGAGAATCTTACAATCCACGTGACTACCCGCGATTTGAACGACCTTCTACCGATTTACCCGCTATTCAATGAGACTTCTCCGGAACAACTGCCGATCGCTCTTCGCGGCGGCCAGCTGCGTTTCGATGGCAACATATCCGGCCCCCTTTCCGATCTGCGGTTAACGGGGAGGACGGATATTACCCACCTGGCCCTCGACCAGCGCGAATTCGATCATCTTACAGCTTCGGTCGACGTCAACAAAACCATGGTCAATTTGAATGCTCTGATCATCCAGCAAGGCAAGATGCGCGTGGAAGGGCAAGCCCGCGTCGGACTGCGCGATTGGAAGCTGGAAGAAGCCAGCTCCATTTCAGCGCTGATTTCGCTACAGGGCGCCGACCTCCTCGAACTGGAGGCGGAAACCGGAATGAAGATTCCCGTGACCGGAACGCTTCTTGGAACCTTGCAAGTGACCGGGACGTTCGATTCGCCGGTGTTGACCGGCCGCGTGAATGTGTCGAATATCGTGGCTTACGGCGAGCATTTCGACCGCGCCCGCGCCGACGTAACTTATACGCCAACGTCGCTCGAGGTACAAAACGGAGAACTTCAAAGCGGTCCCGCCACAATTACCGGGAATGGCGTTTATAATCATCCCGCCAACGACTGGAACGATGGATCGCTGCGTTTCGAAATAGCCGGTAACCGCATCGGCGTCGCCCAAATCAAACACATCCAAAACTACCGTCAGGGGCTGGGGGGAGAGGTGGACTTGAAAGCCAATGGCACTGCGAAAGTGGTGAAAAACGCGGTCAGTCTTACGTCGCTGAATGGTCAATTGAACCTGCGCAATGCAGTGTTGGACGGCCGCCCCTATGGCAACATCCAATTGACCGCCAGCACGCGGCTGCCGGTGTTAAGCATCGACGCGCGCATTAACTCCGGCGGCATTCAACTGGGCGGCAGCGGCGAATGGCGCATGGAAGGTGACTATCCCGGGCAGGCACATTTTCAGATTCCGAAGGTCACATTTGCCGCGCTGCATGACCTTGCTCCGGGAGAGCATCTGCGCAAAGATCTGCCGTTCGACGGCTTCTTGCAAGGTGAAATGACCATCGGCGGCCCGCTCAACCGGTTAGATCAAATGAAGGCGGATGTGACTCTGTCGGCCGTTCAGCTGAATGCCGGTCCGAACGCGCAACCGCTGGGAGGATTGAAGCTTGAGGATCTGGTGCTGAAGAATGCCCAGCCCGTCCGCCTGGAAGCGACTTTGAAGGGCATCGATGTCCGGAGCGCCGATTTCATCGCCACCAACACTACTTTGAGCGTGGCTGGGCGCCTAGCTCTCGATACCAAGAATCCATGGGATCTCAGCGTGAAGGGCCGGATCAGTTTGTCCATTTTGCAGATTTTCAATCCCAATTTGCTTGCTTCGGGGGCGTCGGTAGTCGACATGACGGTACGCGGCCCGTTGAGTGAGCCGCAAATCGATGGGCGTCTGCAACTTCAGAATGCTGCTTTGTTTTTGCGCGACTTTCCCAATGGCGTCGACCAAGCTAACGGATTGTTCCTGTTCGATCGCAATCGCGCCACGGTGGAGAACCTGAGTGCGGTCACCGGTGGCGGCAACGTTGCCTTCGAGACCGGTAGTTTCGTCGGATTTCGCGGCGCCGCGCTGGTTTATTCTGTCCGAGCTAAGGCGCAAAACGTGCGTTACCGTTCGCCCGATGGCCTGAGCGTGACCATGAGCGGAGACGTGAGCCTGATCGGCACCTCGGAAAGCAGTGTGCTCGCGGGGACGGTCACGGTAGACCGCGCGAGCTTCAATCCCCGCACCGACGTCGGCTCTTTGCTGGCGGCCACCGACAAACCTGTCTCTCTGGCCGCCGCGCCGAACGAGTACTTACGGGGCGTTCAGTTTGACATTAATATCGTGAGTTCCCGCAGTCTGGAGGTCCAGACTTCCCTCACACGGAATATCCAGGCCGAGGCAAACTTGCGTTTGCGCGGAACTCCCCAGCTGCCCATGGTGCTAGGCAACATCACGGTCAATTCCGGCGAAATCGAGTTCTTCGGAAACAAGTACACCATCAATCGCGGCGAAGTGGACTTCACCAATCCGGCCAAGATCGAGCCCATTATCGACATGGATCTGGAAACCCACGAGCGCGGCATCGTGGTCGACATCCGTTTTTCCGGCCCGCTCAACAAGCTGAATTTTTCCTATCGCTCCGATCCACCGCTCGAGACCAACGACATCATTGCCCTTCTCGCGGTGGGACGGACCCCGTCTACCACGGGACCGCTAGCTTCAACCCAGACCACACAGAACACGAACTATATGGCCACCAGCAGCAACTCTCTGCTGAGCCAGGCCATCGCGCCTCCTTCCGGCCGCCTGCAAAGATTTTTCGGAGTTAGCCACATCAAGATCGATCCACAGCTCACCGACATCACCGCGGTCCCGCAGGCGCGGCTTACGCTGGAGCAACAGATCTCTACTGTTGTCACGGTCACCTACATCACCAATCTGGCCGTCACCAATCAACAGATTGTCCGCGTACAGTGGGATCTCAATAAACGATGGTCCGTAGTCGCATTGCGGGATGAGAACGGAGCCTTCAGCGTCGACTTTCAGTACCGGAAGCGATTCAACTAGACCGCCATGCGACTGCGGAAGGTGCAGAATAAGCTCAAGGTCGAGCACAGCATCATCGATCGGCTCCGCGCTGTCCTGGAGCGCCTGCTCCAAGAAAATCCCGCCATCCGATCCGTTATCCCGGGAGTAATTCGTCCCGTCCGCGATGCCAGAGGAGCAGTGAAGATCCACGTTACCGTCCCGACCACGAATGGTTGGAAGGCGATTGCGCTGAGCGCCGGCGCTCGCCAGGAGTTGTTCATCAGCACCGGGCTTTCTAAGGAGGATCTGGAGCAGGCCATCGGGCGAGCGTTGGGACCGGCGGCATGAATCCAGGGTTGGAGTTTTCTCCCGAAAGAATGCGCGAGATCGGATATCGCGTGGTCGACCAGCTGGTAAATCATCTCGCCACGCTCCCTAACCAACCGGTTGGAGCCAAAGGAGAACCAGCGGTCTTGCGGGCGGCGTTGACCGAGCCGGCGCCCGAGCACGGAATAGAGTTCGAAACAGTGCTCCAACAACTGGAGCGCGACATTCTTCCGAATACGATGCACGTGAACCACCCCCGGTTCTTCGCGTATGTCCCCGGACCTAGTAACTTCGTAAGCGCGATGGCGGATGCACTGGTCTCCGGCTATAACGTCTTTGCCGGAACCTGGATCAGCGGCTCGGGACCGGCAGCAGTTGAACTGGCGGTGATCGATTGGCTGCGGGCTGCGTGCGGATTTCCAACCGGCGCCGGCGGGCTGTTCGTAAGCGGCGGCACGATGGCCAACCTGACGGCGCTGGCCGTGGCGAGGCATGTCGCGCTGGACGATCGGCTGGATGGCGCGACGGTATACTTTTCCGATCAGGCGCATTCCTCACTCGAAAAGGCCCTGCGCGTGATCGGCTTGCCTCAGGGGAACGCCCGAAAGATAGCCTGTGATCTCGATTACCGGCTGCCCCTCCGCGAATTGGAGCGTGCCATGGATAAAGATCGCTCCGAGGGAAAGCGGCCGTTCTGCGTAATTGCTAGCGCCGGCACAACCAACACCGGAGCCATCGATCCTTTAAGCGAACTGTCGCGACTGTGCAAGGACCAGCATCTCTGGCTGCACGTGGATGGCGCCTACGGGGCCGCTGCGGTGATCTGCGATCAGGGCCGCGAACTGCTTGACGGCCTGGAACTGGCCGACTCGGTCTCGCTAGATCCGCATAAGTGGTTGTTCCAGCCTTTCGAGATCGGCTGCGTTCTGGTGCGTGAACTGTCTCATCTGCGAGACACGTTTCTAATATTACCGGAATATCTCAAAGACACTCATCAGTACTCAGCCGAATTCAATTTTACCGACCACGGCCTGCAGCTCACGCGCGGCTTTCGAGCGCTGAAGTTGTGGATGTCCATCAAAGCGTTCGGAATGGCGTCCTTTCGGGCGGCCGTGGCGCGGGGCTTCGAGCTGGCAGAGTTCACCGAGGCGCGGCTTCGCAAAATGCCCGGCTGGGAGATCGTCACGCCGGCGCAGATGGGGATTGTCTGTTTCCGTTATGCAGGCGGCGACGACGCTGCTCATCTCAGGTTGGTGCAGAGTATCCTCAAGGACGGGTTCGCACTGATCACATCCACCGTTTTGCAAGGCCGGACGGTGCTTCGGACGTGCACCATTAATCCACGGACCACCCAATCCGATATAGAGGAGACACTGGACCGGTTAGACCGTTTGGCCCGCCAGCAGCGTTAGACCTTTGCCGTGAAGCGATGCAGGAAAAGGTGTTATCTTCTTAACGTTAGGGGCGCGCTAAGGTTAATACTATTGCCCGCCGATGAGAGGATATAGGGCCTAGTCTTAGCCTTGTAGGAACAGTTTGCGTAATCTTCGGAGACTCGCGTGAAGATCCTAATAGCAGACGACAGCATCGTTTCGCGCCATCTCCTGGAGGCGACACTCCGGAAGTGGGGCTACGAGGTTGCCGTGGCCTGCGATGGCGTCGAGGCTTTCGAAATACTTCAACAGGACCAAGCTCCAGCGCTTGCCATTCTGGATTGGATGATGCCCGGCATGACTGGCCTGGAGGTATGCCGGCGGATACGGCAGCTGGCTCGTGAACCTTATATCTACATCCTACTGCTCACCTCCAAGAGCCAGAAGGAAGATTTGATCGAGGGGATGGAAGCGGGCGCCGATGATTATCTTACTAAGCCCTTCGATCAGCATGAGCTTCAGGTGCGGCTGCGCGCCGGTACCCGGCTGGTGGATCTGCAAGCCGAGCTGCTTTCGGCGCGGGAGGCCTTACGCGAGGAGGCCACTAAAGATTCGTTGACGCATCTGTGGAATCGTGGTTCCATTCTCGACCATCTGGCGCGCGAGTTGTCGCGTTCAGCTCGCGAAAAGGGTCCGGTCGGCGTCGTCATGGTAGACCTCGATCATTTCAAATCGGTCAATGACAATTACGGGCACCTGGTCGGCGACGCGGTGTTGTGTGAGGCTGCTCGCCGGATGCAAAACGCAATGCGTCCGTACGATTTCGTTGGCCGTTATGGTGGCGAGGAGTTCCTCATACTGCTGCCAGGCTGTGATCAGCAGACCACTTTCAGCCAGGCGGAGCGGTTGCGCAAACAACTCGCCCAACCCAGCATGTCGCTCAACGAAACTTCGATCTGCGTGACGGCCAGCTTCGGCGCCACCTCCGCTCTGCCCGGTCAGCCCTGGACTCAGGAAGGGCTGATCCGGAAGGCGGACGAAGCCTTGTATCTGGCCAAGAAGCTGGGCCGCAATCGCGTGGAATTTCTATCGTTCGATTCCGAGCCAATAATGTTATTCAACGCCGGCAAGACGGAACCGATCGCGCGATAGTCGCGCCCTTAAGTCAACCTCGCCTGAGCTAGAAAGAGTTCGTAAGCCATCCACAAGATCGAGACGATAACGATTCCTCCCAATATCCGAACCTGTAGAGCGCCAAAGCCGCGCGAATATCGTTCTGCAGTGAGCGTGCCTTATAGCTTCAACCACCACTTCATGGAGAACCAGCGAACAGGGGAAACCAACATCACGAAGCCGTTCATAAGTAGGAGGGATATGAACACGATTGCCATCACACGCGCAATTATGAGCCGTAGAAATGACAATTCGGAATGCACGAACGTAGTGCTCGTCTAATGCCGTTGGGCCACCTGGAAATGGCTCAACGTGTTCGCATAACCGGCCAAGCCCTTGTATAGCGCTTCCGCCAGCCGGTCGCGATATTCGGCGCGCTTCATGATGCTCTCATCATGAGCATTGCTGATGAAGCCGATCTCCGACAACACGGACGGCATTGTAGCGCCGATCAGAACCACGAACGGAGCCTTGCGGATGCCTCGGTCTTTCGCCTTGGGATCGCCCTTAGCCGAGACGCTGAAGAGTGCTGACTGGATTCGCGTCGCGAATTCGCGCGACTCCTCCACCTTGTCTTTGAGCGCGATCTTCTCCAGCAGATCCTGCAACTCGTAGATGGTCTTCTGCGAACCCGCATTCTCGCGCGCCGCGACTTCCAGCGCCGCCTTCGAAGTGGTGAAGTTCAGGTAATACGTCTCAACGCCCGCCACCGAGTGCAGCGTTGAAGAATTGGCGTGAATGGACAAGAACAGGTCGGCCTTAGCTTCATTGGCGATCTCAGTCCGGCGCTCCAGCGGGACGAAAGTGTCATCGGTGCGGGTGTAAATGACCTCGCTGCCCAGACGGTCCTCGATCAAGGCTCCCAGCCGTTTGGCGACATCCAGAACCAGGTCCTTCTCACGCAAGCCTTCCGGTCCAACGGTGCCGGTGTCGTGGCCGCCATGTCCGGGATCGAGAACGATCCTACCGACCTTCAGCCCGAGCACGCGGATCATGGAGCGTCCGCCGGCGGAGTTACGCTTCGCTGGAAGCGCGGTTTCTGGAATAGAAAGCGGAACAGCGGCCGGCGTCAGGGGTGTTATGGACGTCACCGACGGAACAAGCGGTAGCGGTGGTGGCGCCGCCAGTGAGCTGCTGGAGAAGGTTGGGGCCAACTTCGAAGCGAAGTTAGACGCCAGCACTGTGTTCGATGTGCGGCCCGCAACTTTGGGCGGCTCGAGCATTGCCACTTGAACAGGCCTTAGCGGCTCGGCCTGCGCAGGAGGCGGGGGATTGAACAGGCGAAGTTCGATTGGCTCCTTCCGCGCCGTTTCCTTAAGAACGCTTTCTTTCTCAACAACCGGCACAATTTCGACTACCATCGTGTCAACGGGCGGCTTGGCAGCGGCCGCGCTCTGGGCCGGGGCCCGCAATTCAATGATCAATCGATTGGGGTTGTCCAGACGTGACGTGGTAGCCACCGCCGGACCCTCCATATCCAGAACAATCCGGGTTACGTTACGCTGGGTCTCGGCGACGCGGATCTGGCGGACCAGATGGTCGGAGACCGGAATAACGGTCGTGTTTTTGTCGCCTAGGCTAGGTTGGGTTCCCACCAGGTCGAAGAAGAGACGGTCGGGATTATCCAACCGGTCGGACCGGACTTGAAAGGCGCCATCGGTTTCAACCGCTATGCGAGTTACATCTCCCAGTGTCCAGAAGCGCACGGCCTTCACGTGATGCGCTTCCTTGGGCTCCGCCGCCGGCAATCCGCTCGCGATCAAAAGCGCGAGTGGGACGATGCGGCGCCATACCTGCTTGGCAGCATGTTTGGGGGGGAGGTGGGACATAATCTCTGAGTTATCGGGTAGCGATGTGCAGCCGGCCCTCCTGATCGATATATCCGACCACGTGATGAGTTTCACCTTCAGCGGGTTCCGGTTTCTCTGCGACCTTGTCCGGCGCGGGCTTGGCCGGTGCAGCGCTCTTCGCGGCCGCGTGTTGCGCGCTGCTGTACTTCTGGCTCACTCTTGCGACATAGTCCACGGTCTCGCGATAAGGTGGCACGTTCTTATATTTCGCCACTGCTTTTTCACCGGCATTGTAGGCAGCCACCGCCAGCCGGTCGTCCCGAAATGTCTCCTGAAGGAACTTGAGGTAGCGTACGCCACCTTCGATATTCTGCTGGGGATCGAAGCTGTTCGTCACGCCAAAGCGACGCGCCGTGTCGGGCATCAGTTGCATCAATCCCTGCGCTCCCTTGGGAGAAATGGCATAGGGATTGTAATTGCTCTCAACTTGGATCACGGAATCCACCAACAGCGGGCTCACGTCCAGATTCTTAGCGGTCTCCTCAACCATAGCGCGAACCCGAGTGCTCCTGCTCGGCGCCGATTCGCCACCAAGCGGCGGCTTTACCACGAGGTTTCGCACTAGGCGGCCGGTGTGCGCGTCCACACGCACCATTGAAACCACGCTCGGTAAGGTCGCGGCCGCGTCTATCACCCTTAAGTCAACCGTGGGGGGGAGAGTGTTTTCCGCGCACAGCCCGGCCAAGACTAAAGACCCCAAAACTATCGATCTAAAAACCATCGTCTTCAGAACAACTTCCGAACAAAAGTGCATTCTCTTGTTTTATCCGATTATACCCGGAATTCTCCTCTCGACAAATTCTTTGTTTCTGAGGGATGATCCGGACCGCAATGCTATTATTCTCTCATGCAGCGGTCCGGATTTGTGCTGGCGGGCGGTTCCAGTTCCCGGATGGGCCGCGACAAAGCATTGCTGCCCTACCGCCAAACCTCGTTGGTGGAGCATGTAGCGCGAGCAGTGCTTGAGGCGATGGGCTCGGTAGCGCTCATCGGTGATCCAGACCGATACCGCGACCTTGGGCACGCCGTTTACCCAGACAAAGTGCCGGGTTGCGGGCCGCTGGGCGGTATCTATACTGCTTTGACAGTCTCGCCGTCCAGCGGGAATTTGCCTGCGGATTGGAACTTGGTGGTAGCCTGCGATATGCCCGGTATCTCGGCGCGGGCCCTCCGAGGGCTGATTGATCCGGAAGCCAAACCCGGCCGCAACTGCGTAATGGCTCTGGGCCCCGGCGGCGAGCCTGAACCGTTGTGCGCGCTCTACCATCAGCGCTGCCTGCCGGTGCTGGAGCGGGCAATTCGGGAGAAGCGCTTTAAAATGAGAGATTTAGTGCCGGAGCTAGACGCCGACCTCAGGCCATTAGAGCCTTCCGCGCTGGCCAACGTCAACACTCCCACCGACTGGGCCGAGTTCCAAAAAGAGACTGCTCGATGAGTGAAAAGCTCCACTACATCGAGTTCCAGCATGTCTATAAGACGTTCGATCGCCCCATTTTAGTTGACGTCAACTTTCACGTCGACATCGGGGAGACGCTGGCGATCATCGGACGGAGCGGTGTCGGTAAGTCTGTGAGCCTAGGGCACATCATGGGTTTTCTGAAGCCGGACCAGGGGCGCGTCTTTGTGTCCTATCAGGACATTACCGACTTCGACGAAGCTCAACTGCGCGAAATTCGCAAGAAAGTCACGATGGTGTTCCAATCGGGCGCTCTGTTCGATTCTCTTACAGTGGCCGAGAACATCCTGTTTTCGCTCGAATTGCGCAGCGATTACGACGAAAAGAACAAGGAAGACGTGGTGGACGGCCTGCTAACGCTGGTGGACATGCTGCAGTTCCGCGATGTCTATCCTACCGACCTGTCGACCGGCTACAAGCGGGCGATTGCCATCGCGCGCGCGTTGGCCGCGCAGCCGGAGTGCATCCTTTACGACGAGCCGACCACAATGGTGGATCCGCTGATGTCCGATACGCTGATCAACCTGATGCTGAAGCTGAAGCGGGAGTTGCGCCTGACCGGAGTAGTAGTGACGCACGATCTGGATCTGATGCGCAGAGTCGCCGACAAGGTGGTGGTCCTCTACCAGGGGCAAGCGATATATTTCGGGCCAGTGCGGGATCTGGAGAAGTCGCAGCATCCGCACATTCGGGAGTTCTTGGCGATGGATCGGGTGGAGTTGGTGCCGGGGGCAGTGACGGATTAGCGCGAGCTTGGACGTTACCAAACAGCCAGGCGATAATGGCGGCGAATCTTCTCGTCCTTCGTCACAAGTGGCGCTTCGTTACTGCTCGCTTGCGCAACGATCAGCCGGTCAAAGGGGTCACGAACCCACTTCTGCTGCAGAGCGTCCTCCACAACCCTCGCGAGAGTCAATTCGCAAACCCGCAGCCCGACATCCCTAGATAATTGTGCAATCACCTTCGAAGCTGGTGCTTTTCCTCTGCGTATTTCGTGAAGAAACTCAAGCTCAAGGATCACGGCCGGCGAAACGAACAAGTCATCGTCCTCAATGTGCGCCGCCGCCGCGCCGCTCAATTTGCCACTATCGCCTGTGTAAAGCCACACGACTACGTGAGTGTCCAAGTAGGTCACTTCAATTCGCTCCACTCCTTGAGCCAATCCATGTGTACGATGCTTTCTGGGTCACCGACCAGGTAGTCTCGCTTCTTCAATTTGGCAAGTTTGGATGGTTTTGCTTGGGGAACGATCTTGAGAATGCGTCCCTTACGTTCAACTTCGACTGGGACGCCGGTCTCCAATGCGTGGTCAAGAATGTTGTAGATGTTCTCTCGAAGCTTGGACGCGGTGATCTTCATACGCGTATTTTATCACGTACGTACGATATCTTGCCAAAGTACGTACGACTCCCTAAATCGCGTTTCGGAAGGGCTTGACGAACGGGCTCATCGTTTCGCAAGCGCTGCAGCGCCAGAAACGCTGCTTCCCACAATGCATATTCGCAGCCGGATGCCCGCTGCCACAGTACACGCAGACGTTCAGATATGCAGGCTGCTCCAGTGGAGCCTGGCTCGAATGAGCAAAGTAAAAGGCCCAGCCATAGACGGCCAGGTTGGTGTGAAAGAGCCGGTCTGTAAAACGAGTAGTTCGGTAAAGAACTCTTTGCGCCCTGTATACGGCGGTGCGAGGCACGCGACCCAAAACGCGCGCTCTTCGCGGCAGGCTCATCGGCCGGGTGTCGAGCGCTTGGGCCAAGCGATACAAATAGGCGAACGACGAATAGAGCTTATGCCAACTGCTCAGGCGAACTCCCGCGCATCGCTCCACCAGCTGGACGGTGCGCTGCCTGGTGAAGCGATTTACATGCCCCCCGCCTTCGAACACAAACCTATAAATCCCGTCGCAAAGACCAAAACCGTTGGGTATGGAGATCACTAATCCCGTCGG
>Ga0210401_10000304_pt1 | contig 60803 bp, 57 predicted proteins | sample IncBWH32MmetaG_FD_150866 | JGI IMG/M metagenome (GOLD analysis project Ga0210401, IMG submission 150866) | Forest soil microbial communities from Barre Woods Harvard Forest LTER site, Petersham, Massachusetts, United States - Inc-BW-H-32-M | ecosystem: Environmental > Terrestrial > Soil >...
GGGAACGATTAATTCGATTGGCGAGCTTAAGCCTGATCATCTTCTGCCCGGCCACGGCACGGTGCAGAACAAGTACGATCGCGCGAACCAGATGCGGAATTATATCGAGGAGCTCACCGCGCTGGTGGAGACTGGCAAGAAAGCGGGCAAGCCGCTGGACGAGCTGCAGAAGACCATCGCGCCGACGTCGCTGAAGAGCTTTCAGGCCAATGGCTACGGCGCCTTCGCGACCGACACTATGCAGAAGTATAGCGTCTACGTGGGGTCGAGGACGGCGCTGGAAGACCGGTTCGCCGCGAACATCGACGCCATTTACAAGAACCTGGACCGCCCCTAGTAACTCGTTTTCTGAGCCGCGACCGCAGGGAGTCGGACCACTTCCCTACCGCCGGGCCGTCACCGTGACCTCAATGTGCGCATTGGGCGCCGCCAGCTTGGCTACGCCGACGGTGGTCCGCGAAGGCCGGTTGTCCTTGAAATAGGACGTGTAGATGGCGTTCATCTTTTGGAACTGATCCATGTCGGTGAGATAGACCTGGACGGCTACTACGTCCCCATAATTCATCTTCGCTTCGCGAAGAATCACACCGATGTTTTCAAGCACCTGTTTGACCTCGGCATCGAAATCGTCCGGGATTTTTTGTGTTTTCAAGTCGCGGCCGATTTGTCCCGACACGTACAGGGTGCCATCCACCAGAACCGCCGGGTTGAACGGACCGCCAGGAGGGAACTCCTTAGGCTGAATGATCTTCTTCTCGGCGGCCAAAGGCAGGGCAGCGAGCAAAGCAATCGCAAGCAGACAAGCAGGTTTCATAGGTATAGTGCATCATACCTCGCTTGCAGCCGCTGGAGCAGCGGCTCAACACTGGCGTATCACTGAACGGGAAGCGTCAACGCCGGCGATGAAGCGCCGCCGATGGAGACAATGACCTGTTGATTGCCCGCCTGAATACTCGATGGGACCTGAACATTCACCTGATACAAGCCGGGGAAACCGGGGGCTAGACCGCTGAAACTCACATTGGCCGACGTCCCACCGATGGTCACCGTGGCTTGTGTCTTAGTCGTCGAAAGAGGGACACCGGCTGAATCTCCCGATGCCGGCTGATTGGTCACTGGGCCGAGGCCATTGCAGAAGAGCGAGATGACGCTGCCTCGAGTTGCCGGATTCGCTGAGGTAATGACTTGGCCGGTGACGGCATTCTCCGCCGCGGCGTTGGTGGAACCAAACATGGCTGGAGTGTAGTTGGCAAGGGGCACCGTGACGACGTTCCCGAAACCGAACTCATATAACGTCACCTTCATTTTGGCCGATGAATATCCCTGCAGTTCCCACGGCACTTGAATGTTTACCTGGGTGGGACTCACATAGACTAAGTGACCGGGCACGCTGACGGCCGGCAGCGTACCAGTGGCCGCCGCGTCGAACGAGACCGTCACCTGATCCATGGAAAGAGGCAGACGGACCGCGCTGTAGTTTTCATCGGTCACATTACTTAGGTTGCTTCCATAGATAGATACATACGATCCGGGCGCGACGGGCGAGGTGGAATTTGCCGCGTTCACTACTCCGCCAGTGCTGACGGTGGGCTGAGGCGACACGCTTCCTGAGAATTGATAGGACTGGCCGGCGCCCGCAGCGTTCACGACATACGTTCCGGTCTGGGAGCCGATGGTGACCGTCGCATAAGCAAAGCCGTAGTTGTCGGTCGTGGTTGAAGCATTGGTGATGGTCAATGGCACACTGCCCTGTCCTTCAGAGAAACTGACCGTCGCACCGGTTACTGGCGCACCGTTAGCATCAGTCAACTGGAAACCCACCACGCCATCGGGAATAACCTGGCCGGCGATGGCTTGGTCCCCGTCTCCCGATATTGCATCAAGATTGACCGTTCCTGGCGCGGGAGAAAGAAGCATGTAAGAAATGTGCATCGGAACGGAAGCGCCCGATACGGTGATGAAGCCGTAATAGAGACCGCCCGACGCTATGGTCCCGCTCAGGCTGACCGTCAGCATGCCCGACTTGCCCGGCGCAAGAGCGAGTGAGGAGGGGCTGGCGGAGACAGTAGTTCCAGTTGCGCCGCTGATGGTGGTGGCCGCGAACGAAAGATTGACGCTGGATGAGCCGGTGTTGGTAACGGTGAGTTGCTGGCTCTGGGAAATCGGCGACCCGCTGGCAAAAGAGCCGAATGAGACAGTGGACGGAACGATGGTCACATTGGTCTGGATCGCCAAATCGGCGGCGACCAAGCCCGATCCGGACTGCAAAATGTTGAGCGTGGCCGTAGTTCCAGTGAAACCTCCGTCGTCGGTAATAACGGACTGAGCGGCGGTGTTCACGATTGCCGATTTGACCTGCTGGCCGGTATAGCCGGGATGCTGTTGTTTGACCAGAGCAGCGCTGCCGGCCGCCAAAGGCGTTGCGAAGCTGGTGCCGCCGGCGGCGATGAACCGGTCGGAGCTGTACAATTCGCCCAGTGGGTCATAGTTCTGAGCACCCATGTAAATAAGATCAAAGCTGCTGGACTCCCCGCCCACGGCGAGCACATCCGGCTTGATACCGTTGGTGCCGAGGCCCGGCCCGAATGACGAATAGCCAGCCAGCACAACGGCTGCGCCAAGGGGGACCTCGATCGCCGACGGGTTGATGGTAGCGGCGTAGCCAGGGTTAGAGTCGATGAAGGATTTCAGATTCTGGCCGTCGGCCATACCGATGAAAAGAACCGGTTGCGAGAAATTGGAAAGCCCCCCCGGACTGATGAGCGATTCGTTGACGTTGTCAAAAAAGATCACGCCCCGCGCACCAGCGTTGGTTGCGTTGGTCATCTTAACCGAGAAGTTGCATGTGCCACGCTCAATGAGAGCGAAGGCGCCGAGCAAAGAGAACTGCGGTAGCGCGTTGCAGCCCAGGTCACTACTGTCGCCGATCTGCGCCAAATCGACGAGCGGCGCCGCATCGGCACCGAAAGGAATGAAGGCGTCGGTGAAGTTGGCGGCGATCGAATTCAGATTCGAGGGAACACTGGTTCCGGTAACCTCGACGTCGGGATTAAAGGTGTGCGTGTTGCTGACAGCACCCACCGCGATCACCGAAGGCGCATCCGCCGGTGAACTAATGGTGTTGTATTGGGGATATGTACCTGTTCCGTAGATGCCGCCCTCGCCCTCATTGCCTGCGGCAGCCAGCACAATAACGCCTTTGGCCGCGGCTTGTTCGAAAGCATAAGCGAGAGGGTCGCAGGGAACACCAGCGGCATTGCCGCAGATTGAGCCGATATCCAGTGGACCAGCGGTTGACGTACCTCCGAATGAAGTGGTGACGACGTCCATGCCATCGCTGACCGCATCATCAACGGCCTGGATGAAGGCGTCATTGCTGGATCCGTCGTTGACGCCCGGCGAACCTGAAATTTTGTAGTTGCCGATCCAGGCTTTCGGCGCCATGCCGTTGATGGACACTGCGAGCGCTGCAGTGTTTCCGGCAGCCGCGGTGGCGACGGCTGTTCCGTGACCGACGCGGTCGCGGGCCGAATTGTCGTCCGGTGTGGAATCAGCCGCGGGATTAGTGGGGTCAGATCCGGCCGAATTTAGCGCGACATAACTGCGCGCGACAATTACTTTGCTGTTAGTGAAATTGGTGCAATCGCTTTGGACGTTGCACTTCGGAAAGCCTGCGGGCGTTTGCAATGAGCTGTCCTGCAACGAGGGGTGAGTTTGGTCGATTCCTGTATCGAGGATACCGATCTTAATTCCAGCGCCGGCGTTGCTCTTGCCGCCGAGGATGCTCCAGGCCTGGGGCCCGTCCAGAATCTGGGTGGCCTGATTCAGGAGCATCTTGCTGCGGCCAAGCTTCACGACATCGACCACTCCGGGGATGGCTTTGATTTCCGCCACACGCGCCGCCGGTGCGACCACGAATATCGCGTTCAGCAGAGTGCTGGCCGATCCAGTTACTCGAATATTCCGCGTGGCCAGCCCATTTCGCACCGTACTTTGGGCAGCTTCGATCCGGCTGCGCCACGCAGCGCCCGTCGCCGATTGCATATCTTCACGCGACGAAAAATGCTTTGCCACGGGCTCATCGGCCAGGAAGACGGCGTAGTGGTTCGACCGCGTCTGCGACCATCCGGGCAAACAAACGAAGAGCGCAAAAAGAAATGAGAGTAAGTAAATATGACGATGTCGAATCAAAAGATACCTCCGGAGATTGGGGCAAAGCGCCTAAGGACAGCAGACGGAAGCGCTCGCTAAATGGTTTCGGAAACTCAAGTATAGCAGGACGACACGAAAGCAATGCTCTGAAACGGCTCTGCGAACGGTCGCGTCGAAGCCGGTATACGTTCTTGATGAGCGTCAGTAAGATCGATGAGCGTGCGTAGGAAAAATAGAAAGGTTAGTCTAAGTGAAAAAACTTTACAGTTCTTTACTCGCAAGTTCCTTGTTCGCGTTGTCTATTCCCCTAGCCAACGCCCAGAATGCGTTTGACGTCAATATCGGTTTCGGGAGCTTTCACGATTCGGCCACCGGCGGCGGTCTCGATAACGCCAATTCCCTTAACGCCTTCGGAACCTGTAAGCCTGGCTCGGGCGACACATTCTGTCAAGCGACCGGCGGACTCGGCAGCTTCTTCTTGGGTTTCGGTGGAGACATTATGTTCAACAAACGTTTCGGCGCTGGTTTCCAGGCCGATATCCAGCCTGCCCGGAGCAATTATGGCCCACTCCAATATCGCCAGAGTTTTCTGGATGCGAACGGCATTTACGCACCGATCGATCGAAAACGATTCGTGGTGCAACTGATGGGCGGGCTTGGCGACGCCAGGACAAGCTTTTCCTTCACGCAGAGCGGCTGTGTCGGTACTGCCGTATGCTCGTCTCAAACCGTGCCCGTTGGAGCCGCCAACCATTTGGATATTCATGCCGGCCTGGGCGTGCAAATCTACCTGACCTCGCACGTGTTCATCCGTCCACAGTTCGATTATCACTACGTACCAGGCCTGACCAACCAGTTCGGCAGCAATTCCGTGACAGGCGGTACGATCTGGGTGGGCTACAATTTCGGCGAGCGTTAGCAGACCAGGACAGCTCGGAGTCTCTGCCTCGCGCGGCGCTGTTCTTTTCGATATGATTCACGCATGCGACGCAGAGACTTCCTTCCCGCGCTTGGCGCCACTGTAGCGGCAGCGCAGTCGACAACCACTTCCGAGGTCCCGCGCAAAGGGCGTTTGAAGCAAGCCTGCTTCCGCCGGAACTTCGATCTCAAAATGCCGTTCGACGAGATGTGCCGACAGGCCGCGCGCATCGGAATCCAGGGCTACAGCGGGGCTCCTCAGCAGGAATGGCCCACCCTCAAGAAATACGGCTTGACTCCCTCCATGAGCGTGGGTGGCGGTATCTCGATCGACAACGGCATTATTCGCAAGGAGTTGCACGAAGAACAGGTGAAATCGCTAGGGACGTTCATCGACGCTTGCGCAGCCGCCGGAGGCTCCGACATCCTGATCACCGGCGGCCGCCGGCACGGCATGTCGTATACAGAAGGCGCCGATATCGCAGTTGATTTTCTCGACCGCGTCAAGAGCCGCGCCGAAGACAAGGGCGTGAACCTTTGCCTGGAGGTGATGAACAGCAAGTACAAGGATCCAGCCTATGGGCGCGACGATCAGATCGGGGATCACTTGCCGTGGGTCGCGGACGTGTGCCGGCGAGTCAGCTCCCCGCGCGTCAAGATTCTGTTCGATATTTACCATGTGCAAATAATGGACGGAAATATCGTGGCTAATATCCGGGAATACTTTCCGCTGATCGGCCAGTTCCACACGGCCGGTGTTCCCGGACGCCGCGAGATTGACGACACCCAGGAACTGAATTACCGTTTCATCGCATCGGTGATTGCCGGGCTCGGATTTACCGGCTTTGTCTGCCACGAATACGACCCAGCGCCGGGACACGACCCCATTCAATCGCTGGAGAAGGTCTTCGCATTGGCGAATGTGTAGCGCCGGCGCGCTCTAAGGTAAACTAGTCTCATTCCGAATCTGCTATCGAGGTGACCCATGAAGACTCCTCTGGTTGTTTTGGCCTTAGCCTCATTGGTGGCATTCACCGCCGCCGCCCAGGAAACCCGCTCCTCCACGCGCCTCACCAACGATCACTACTTTGACTTCGAGCGCGTTAGCAACGCGCAGATTTCACCGGATGGCGCGCGAATTGTCTACACGCGGCAGCAGGCGAATAAGATCGAGGACCGCTGGGATTCCTCCCTGTGGATCATGAACGCCGATGGGAGCCAGCACCGGTTCCTAACCAAGGGCGCGAACCCGCGCTGGTCATCCGACGGCAAACGCATTCTCTACATCGCCGATGGAGAGCCGCGTGGCCCGCAGATCTTCGTCCGCTGGATCGATACCAACGGACCGGCTACGCAAATCACCCACGCCACCGAGAAGGTTGCTGACGCGCGCTGGTCGCCGGACGGCAAGTCTATCGCGTTCTCCATGTTCGTGCCGGAGAAGGACGCGTGGAATATCAGCATGCCGCGCGCTCCCGAGGGCGCCAAATGGACCGGCGTGCCGCGCGTGGTGGAGACCCTGCACTACCGCCAGGATCAGGTGGGTTTCCTTGCCGATGGGCAGAATCATCTGTTCGTCGTCTCGGCGGATGGCGGCGCGGCACGGCAGCTTACCAGCGGCAAGTGGAGCGCGGGCGCCGGCGAATTGCGCGGCGCGGTACCCCTGGACTGGACTCCCGACAGCAAAGCCATCGTATTCCAAGCCGACCGCAGCCCGGAAGCCGATCTGCACTATCAAACCTCGCAACTGCTGGTGATCGATATCGCGTCGGGCACTGTCCGCGAGCTAGTAGCTAAACCCGGCTCCTGGAGCCGCCCAACCGTCTCACCGGATGGCAAGACGGTTGCCTTTACCGGCTACCCACAATCCAAGCGCACGCACTCGGTCTCGGACCTTTATGTAATCCCATTCGCCGGCGGAGAAATGCGCAAAATCAGCGGTGACTATGATCGCGATCCTGTGACTTTGCGATGGACGCCGGACTCAGCGGGCCTCTACTTCGACGCCGAAGACCGCGGCTCCCGCAATATCCAGTTCGTGGCTCTGGCGGGCGGAGCGGTGAAGCCCGTTACCACCGGCACTCACGTGCTAACCATGGATTCCTCCTCCAGCGACTTAATGGCGGTGGGTACGCGGACTGATCCCCAAAATCCGCCGGAAGTAGTTCGCTACAACCTGCGCCGGCCCGCGGAAATGACGAAACTCACCAACGTCAACGCCGGCCTGCTCGCGGGCATGCACCTGGCGAAAACGGAGGAGATCAACTTCACCTCCACCGCCAACGCGAAAGTGCAGGGCTGGGTAGTAAAGCCGCCCGATTTCGACGCCACTAAGAAGTATCCGCTCATCCTCGAAATCCACGGCGGGCCGTTTTCGATGTATAGCGTGGCATTCAATTATATGTTTCAAAACTTCGCCGCCAACGATTACCTGGTTGTCTACCTCAACCCGCGCGGCAGCACGGGGTATGGCACTGCCTTTTCCGGCGGCATCGACCACAACTATCCTGGGCCCGATTACGATGATCTGATGGCCGGCGTGGATGCCACCATCGCGCAAGGCTCCGTCGACACCTCTCACATGTATGTCTCCGGCTGCAGCGGCGGCGGAGTGCTGTCAAGCTGGGTAATCGGCCACACCGACCGTTTCGCGGCAGCCGCCGTGCGCTGCCCGGTAATCGACTGGCTCAGCATGACCGGCAACACCGACATCCCGCTCTTCACTTACAGCTTTTTCCAGAAGCCGTTCTGGGAAGACCCCAGCGACTGGCTCTCGCACTCTTCAGTGATGACCGTGGGTAAGGTGACGACGCCGACGCTGCTGATGACCGGGGTGCTCGACCGCCGCACGCCCATGCCGCAAACCGAGGAATACTACGCAGCCCTCAAGGTCCGCGGCGTGCCGGTGAAGCTGCTGCAGTTTGAAGGCGAGTACCACGGAACCGGCTCGAAGCCGTCGAACTTCATCCGTACTCAGCTTTACATGATGAGCTGGTTCAAGAAGTACGCACGCACGCCGGAGGGCAAGGCGACCGCGGTCTCCGAGTGACGCCGCCGGCGGCTCCAAGACGACTAGCCTGGGACTGTGCCTGAAAATTGGCAAGTATCTTTTGCCGGGCGTCCGTGCTCCAGGCATAGCGCCACTAGATCCGAGATATTCGCTTCGCCTACGCACATGACCGTGTCCGCGGCGCCCCAATAGATCTTCACCGTTCCATCGGACTCCGCGACGGCGCCACAAGTGAACACAACGTTGTGGACATAGCCCGTAATTTCCCAGGGGGCTTCAGGCTGCAGAATCCAGGAATCGCCCACGCCGATGATCTTGGCGGGATTATGCAGGTCGTGAAGAGCGACACCCAGGCGATAGACCGATCCATCCATGGTCTGGAAAACCCCGTGATAGATGCAAAGCCATCCCTGGTCCGTTTTGATCGGCGGAGCGCCGGGACCGATCTTCATTTCGTCCCAGTGATACTGAACCGGCTTCATGATGAGCCGCGACTCGCCCCAAAAACGAAGGTCCGGAGAATAGGAAATCCAGATCGACCACGGCGCGATTTCCGAGTGTGGACGATCGAGGCGCGCATACAGCCCGTCGAACTTTTCGGGAAAGATCACGACATTCCGATAATCCGCTTCAGTGATGAGCGAGACTTTTTCCACCTGACTGAAGTCTTTGGTTCTCGCCAACGCAATGCGCACCCCATTCCGTGAGTAGGCGCTATAGGTGATGACGTACTCTCCATCCAGTGGAGTAATGCGCGGGTCCTCGACACCGAACTCCTCATACTCGGCGAAAGGGCCGTCCTGAGCGGGAGTCAGAAAGGGTTCGGGGTCGGGGATGAAGCGATATCCGTCATAGCTTCGCGCCAGCCCGATAATGGAACGCCCGGTACGAAGATGCGAGCGGAACAGCATGATGTATTTGCCGTTAAGCTTCACCACGCCCGCGTTGTGAACCGTCTCCACCGGGTACGGGATGTCGCCCTTGCTGAGGATCGGATTCTGACTGTATCGCCGGACGATATCCGGTTTCATGATGATTTCCTTGCTTCCAGATCGAAGATTGTTGCGTATACGCGCTCGTACGCCTCCACCATCGTCTCGATAGAGAAACAATGCTGGACGCGCCGGCGGCATTCATTTCGATCAATTTCGTGAACTCGGTCCAAGGCCTGTATGGCTTGGTCGACACTCGCGACCAGAAAACCCGTCTGCCCGTCTTTGATGACTTCGCGGCAGGAGCCCAGATCCATGGCAATAACGGGCACGCCAGCGGCATTGGCTTCCGCCAGAACAAGACCGAAACGCTCAGGGATCGTGTTCAGATGCAGCAGGGCCACCGCACGCGCGAACAATTCATTCTTGCCTGACACGTCCACCGGGCCGATGTAACTGATCTTCTGATCGAGGTGCGGCTGAACCTGCTCCCGGAAATAGGTCTGATCCTGAATTATCCCTGCGATGAACAGCGGCAGCCCGCTGCGGCGCGCGACCTCGATCGCGAGATGAACGCCCTTGTCGGGATGAATCCGGCCGAGGAAGATCAGGTGCTCGCCGGCAACCGGCTGGAACGGGTATAGCGACAGGTCGATTCCGTTATAGACCGTCGCCAGATAATTCAGCCTCGGCGCGCGATCGGAGTTGCTGATGGATACGAAATATCCGTCGCGATATTTCTCGTAGACGGGCATGATTCTGGGCGACGAAAATCCGTGGATCGTGGTGAGCACCGGCGTGTCCACCAGCCGGGTGTAGGACAGCGCCATGAAATCGTAATGGCTATGGATAAGGTCAAACTCAGCGGCGTGCTCGAAGGCTTCCGAAATGTGCAGGTATTCGGCGACCTTGGGATCAATGGACGAATCCTCTTCGTATCCTTTGTCAACCACGGCGTGCAGGTGAGCGCGGGTCTCGGAATCCCCGGTAGCGAATAACGTCACATCCCAGCCGCGGGCGGCCAATCCTTCGGTGATATTGCCGGCAACGGTCTCCCACGCCCCATACTTTCTGGGAGGAGTTCTCCACGCCACTGGTGACAGGATGGCCACGCGCTTGTCCGGAGTTCTCATTCAGGCTGCATGGCGGCCAGAACCTCGGCGAGCTGGACAGTTGCGAAACCGGTGGCGTGGTCGGCCAGGCCATAGGGAATGATCAACACGCCGTTGTGAAGCAGAGCCCCACATGTATAGACAACGTTCGGCACGTAGCCCTCGCGCTCATTTTCATCGGGTTTCAGCAGCGGCTCGCGGAGCCGGCCAATGACCTTGCTGGGATCCTCGCGATCGAGCAGAAACGCGCCGATGCAGTACTTTCGCATAGCGCCCACACCATGGCTCAGGACCAGCCATCCGGCATCGGTCTCAATAGGAGATCCGCAATTGCCGAGCTGTACCAGTTCCCAAGGAAAAGTAGGTTTGAGGAGCACCTGGCGCTCGTTCCAGAAGTGGACGTTTTCGGAAAACATCAGGTAGATATTCTCGTTGTCCTGGCGCGATAGCATGGCATAACGTCCGTTGATTTTCCGCGGGAAAAGCGCCATGCCTTTGTTCTCGGCCGCCGGGCCGTTCAACGAAATGAAGCGAAAGCATAGGAAGTGAGAAGTCTCCACCAACTCCGGCACCACCACCCGGCCATCGTACGCGGTGAAGGTCGCGTAGTAGACCTGCGTGCCGTCCTCGTTTTGGAAACGGACGAACCTTGCGTCCTCGATACCGTTACGCTGCGCGGGCGTTGCGGGGAATAGAACACGTTCGGACAACTCCTGCTCAGGCTGAAACTGGACCTCGTAGTTGGAGCGGGCCAGCATCCAGATTCCTTGCGCGGCCATTTGATCTTCCTGCGCCATACCGTCCGGAAGACGGAACTGTTCGGCTTGGAGACTGGCGCGCAACTCTTCCAGCGCGAACGACTCCCCGAGTTTGTTCATGACCCGGCGCGTGAAGTCGCTTTTCAATCCCACTTCAAACAATTTCCTCGCGAATAGTTCCTTTTCATAGACGGGATTTGGGACTTGGCGAGGCTCGGTGAGAAAACCAGTGGGAGTTGATACCTCGATCCGCTGATCGGGATGGATGATACCGGTTCGAAAAGTGATGGAAGAAATGTGTCCTTCCCCGGTGGCGCGTAGGCTGAGGATGAACCGCAGGGCGCCCTGCGGCAAATCGGCCTGGTCAGGGTGCGGGACCATGGACGGATTGAACAGCGCGGCGGATTCCAACGAGTATTCGGCCAGGAAATAGGAACCGATCAATAGTTGTCTTTGTTCGGAGAGGTTGTCATCGATCGGCATCAACTCGCCGACTTGTTCAAAGCGTTCCAAGAAGCGGTTGCGGATAGTCTGATGCCGTTGGGAGAATTCGGCGCAGATTTCCTTCAGCATAGGCCCGACCATGTCTTCGGGAATCGACATAATCCGGGAAATGATCCGGCCCATCCGCTCGGCCCCTCCCGGACTGAATGGCCGCAGAAGAACCCGCGACTGGTCGGGCTCGAGGATCGGCGGCGTGCGATGGACATGAATGGCGGAACTTGCGGCAGCGATCATGATGCACCGATCAAGATCGATTCCTTTCCAACCATCGGTTCCTTTCCAATGGAAATCCGCTCCCTGAAGCTCGCCACCATGTTTTGCGCCAGGCGCATTTCCGCTAATGAAAGCAGGAATGCCAAGGTGGATTCCGCCCCCTGGTTGCCATTGACGCGGTCCACGTGCAATCCATCGCCACAGCCGCCGCTCTCAGGCGAATAGAGTTCCAGGCCCAGGTCGTTCCAGCCGATGAACCAGTCGAAGGCGCGTTGGGCCTGTTCGTACCACCAGAAGTCGGAGGTCGTGCGATACGCCTCCAGACAGGCCGAGACCATGGCTTGAGCTTCGATGGGCTGCTGGTCGAAATTGGCGCGGGAGCCGCCGCGCCGGTAGAAACCATTGCTCCCGATGGGCCGAAAGTGGCCGTTCTCGGAGATTTGTAGCTCGTTCAGCCAGCTCAAGGCTTGCAAGCCTCGCTCCAAGACCCGCCGTTGTCCGGTCGCGTGTCCGCTCAGAATCAGGGCCTGGGCGAGTTTCGCATTGTCGTAGGATAGCTCCTCTTCAAACCAGCACCAATCCGGGCGGTCGTTGCTTGCCAACAGGTCCATAAGCCGGCTAGTAAGCGTCTCGCGAATCTGCTTGACTAGACTATCCCCGCTTAGCCGGTTTAGGTATTCATGGATGCCGATCAGGCCGAATGCCCAGGCCCGCGGCGACGTAAAGTCTGCCAAGGCCGGCAGCGCTCGGGCGAAGAGTTGGCCGGCCATCATCTGGAAGCTTCGGAACGGAGAACGCCCTACGCCTGTTCCGAGGGCCCATAAAGCGCGGCCATGACAGTCCTCCGATCCACGGTCGTCCAGCCAGCGGCGGTCAAAGCTCAGGTGATTGTGGAATCGTTTGGTCTGCCTATCGAAAGCGTGATGAAGAAAGGCGGCGGAAGTGGTGGCTACGCCCAGCAGCGCTTCCGGCTCTTCCCCCAACTCGCCCAGCAGAACCGCCAGGATAAACGCGCGCGCGTTATCATCGGTGCAATAGCCCTCGGAAAAATTCGGAACGCCGAAAACCGCGTGTTGGAAGACACCTGTGGAATCGGTCATCCGCAGCAGATGATTCATCTTCAACTCGGGTAGTTCGCGGGGTCTCTGGTCGAGCGTTTTCGTAATCAGAGATTTTCGCGAGAGCGCCGCGCCCTCCAGCCGAGATGATTCAAACGATCGCATATATAGCTGTGCGACATTGCTCCAGATCATCTCCCGGCCGATCCGGTAGGCATTCTTGCGCATGGCATGCCGGCGATTGTCGTCCCGCAGCAGTGCGATCACTTCCCTCGCGATGGCCTGAGCATCGCGAAATGGGACTAGCACTCCGCGGTCTTCCGCCAGCAGTTCCGCCGCGTGCCAGTAGGGCGTGGAAACTACGGCTTTACCCGCGCCAAACGTATAGGCCAACGTTCCCGATGTGATCTGCTCTTCGTTGAGATAGGGCGTTATGTACAGGTCGGCGGCTCCGATGAACTCCTTCAGATTCTCAAGCTCCACGAAATCGTTATAGAAAATGACGTTCTTCTCGATTTTGTTCTTCTTTGCAAGCATTTCGAGGCTCACCCGGTAGGCTTCGCCATGCTCGCGCAGCTCGTTCGGATGGGTTGCGCCCAGGACAATATACACAACCTCGGGAAACTGCTCCAAGATTTGCGGCAGAGCGTTGAGCATATACTCGATGCCCTTATTCGGTGAAAGCAGCCCGAACGTGAGCAGCACGATTCGTCCTTCCACTCCGAACTGGTCCTTGAAATACGTCGGGTCGACGAACCCCACATCCGGAATCCCATGCGCGATCAGGTCGATCTTAGCGAGCGGCGCTCCGTAGACATCCTGAAGCATCCGGCGCCCCAGCTCGGTCATGGTTACGACTCGCGACGAAAGCGAGATAAGCTCCTCCATGACGCGGCGCTGTTCCATCCTCGGCTCGCGCAATACCGTATGCAGCGTAGTGACGACCGGCATTCTCAATTCGCGCAGGAATGCCAGGATGTGAGCGCCGGCTGGCCCGCCGAAAATGCCGAACTCGTGCTGCAGGCAGACGATGTCGACATTGCTGATGTTGAGGAAGTCCGCGGCGCGCAGATAGGACGACAGATCCTGCTCCTCAATCTCGAAGCGGACCACTTCCGGATATTCGTAGCCGCCCGGAATGTCGTTGACCGACACGGCCAGGCAGCGGCTTTGGGGATGCGCGGCTGCGACTGCCGCAAGCAAGTCGGACGTGAACGTGGCGATGCCGCACTTGCGCGGCAAGTGGTCGCCCACAAAAGCAATCTTGTGGACTTTAGAAGTTTCCTTCCTGAGGCCGTTTCCATTGCTGCCGTTTCCATGGCTGCCGTTTCCATTGCTGGCATTTCCATTGCTACCAAGGGCGCTCATGTGATCCTTTCTGCCCGTACGATAAACCTGTCGGGGGCCGCTCCGACGAGATAAAACGGATAGCAGGTGACCAGAGTCAGGATTTCCTTTCCGCTGGGTTTCAACACCGCGACATCCTTTGGACGGACAATCTTTATGGACACGACGCGATACCGATATTCGCCCAGCAGGGTAGTGAGTGTGATGATGTCATTCCGCCGGATATTTCGCAGCGGACGGAAAAACGTGTCGCGGTGTCCGGAGATGCCGACATTTCCTGGCTGTCCCGGAAACGCCGTGCCAGGAATATGGCCGACCGCGCGGCGGAGCGTGGTGCCGCTGATTCCCTCAAAGACGATCGCAGAAACGCTGAGACGTGGAATTTGAATGCGGCCAATCAGGCCAGTCGCCGCGATGGCCGGAGGCCGGGGCCTCGATGTCGCCGACAGCAGTCGTTCGAGAGCGCGGCTTTCCCGCTGCTCGAATATCCAGCCGTCCACAATCGCGAATCCGCAGTAACCGAGCAGCACTAAGGCGGCGGCAAAGAACAGACCCTGGGACCATTGCAGAACCCGCTTCAGCGGCCCCCTCTTGACCAGGACTATCATTTCAACAGGCTTGGATCCGGCAATATTCCGGCTGCCACATGGCATCTTGCACTTGCTGGACGATGTCGTAGAATTCGATACCCGCCAAACCCTCCGCCACAGCTGCTTCGGCGACCGCGACGGCGACTGTGGCCGACACGCTCCGTAGATCGTCCACCTGGGGCAGCAGAGACGCGCCGGGCTGTCGCACCGTCACCAGGCTAGAGACTGCATTGGCGGCGGCGGCGAACATACCGTCGCTGAGGCGTCGCGCGCGCGAGACAATCGCTCCCAGACAAAGCCCGGGGTAAAGCATCGCATTATTCACGTGGCCGATCACGTAGGTCACTCCTCTATGAGTGACCGGGGCGAAGGGGCTGCCAGTGGCGATCAGCGCCCGCCCGTCGGTCCAGCCGATCAGGTTGGATGGTGTCGCCTCGGCGCGCGCGGCGGGATAGGAGAGGGCGAAAATGATGGGCCGGCTCGTATGCGCGGCCATGTCCTTAACGATGGCTTCGGTGAAGCTGCCCGCTGCGGTCGACGCGCCGATCAGCATCGTCGGCTTCACACGGTGCACCACTTCGGCCAAGCTAATGCCCTCGGCGTCGTGCTTCCAGTTCGTGCTTTCGGCGGCGGGGCGGGCATAGGCGGCCTGATAGTCGCGCAAGCCCTGCATGCCGGCAATGAGCAAGCCCTTGCGGTCCACGCACCAGAAGTGGCTGGCGGCATCCTCTCTGGATAAACCGTCACGCAGCATGGCGTCGCGAATCTGGTCGGCGACTCCCATGCCGGCCGTGCCGGCTCCGAAGATCACTATGCGCTGGTTGCGCAGTGGCGCTCCGCACACCCGGACGGCCGAGATCGCGGCGGCCAGCGTGATCGCACCGGTGCCTTGCACGTCGTCGTTGAAGGTCGAGATGCGGCCGCGGTACTTATCGAGGATGCGCCGTCCGTTGCCGGGCGCCAAGTCCTCCCACTGCAGCAGGGCGTTGGGGAACAGCTTGGTCACCGCTTGGACATAAGCGTCGATGAAACCGTCGTAGCGCTCGCCGCGGATGCGGGCATGCCGGTTGCCGATATACATGGGATCGTTCAGCAGGCTTTCCCGGTTGGTGCCGACATCCAGCATCACCGGGATCACGCGCCTAGGATCGATTCCACCGGCTGCCGTGTAGATAGCCAGCTTGCCGATCGATACTTCAATGCCGCCCACGCCCCAATCGCCGATACCCAGGATCTGTTCAGCGTCGGTGGCTAAGATCAAGTCGATGTCGTCGGGGCCGGCGCCGAGGTTGGCCAGCGCTTCCTCGATCCCATCGAGGTGGTCGATTGACAGATACACGCCGCGCGGACGCCGGCATTCGTGATGGTACTGCTCCATCGCCATTCCGACCGTCAGGTCGTTGACGATGGGAATCATCTCCCGCAAGTGCTCAGAAAACAGCCGGTAGAACAGCACCTCATTGCGGTCGTGCAGGGCGGTCAGATAAACGTTCTTGCTCAGAGCGTCCGGCAGCCGTTCATATTGAATATAGGCGCGTTTGACCTGGCCTTCGAGCGTGCTGATATCGGGCGGGAGCAGCCCAGTGAGCCCCAAAACTTTGCGTTCGTCCGCCGTGAAGGCGGTCCCCTTGTTCAGCAGCGGCGAATTTAGCACCGCTAATCCGCGAGCTTTGGTCTGATGGCTACTGTTCTCGTGAAGCTGGCGCTTGGGCAAGGAGGCCAGTAGAGGGGTGACTCTCGGTCGCATCTTGTTACCTTTTCTAATCGATCTCCTGCCTGCCTCGAGCGGCGCGTTGGGATGGCCGCGCCGCCTGACAGAATCACATGCGTCTACACTAGACGCGTTTTGCTATTACATGGACAGCTAAGGCCGCGCTGAGCGCCAGCAATCCGAACAGACCTATGAGCGGAAACGGACTGGCAGTCTTCGGCAGCTCTTCTGGCCCGGCCACCGCCGCTGCGACTTCAGCCGGCGGCGGAGTAACCACTTCGGCCAATTGCACTGCTTGTCCGGTGGGCTCGATGGCCATAATGGGTGCCTCCCTCAACTGCGCTACCACCGGCTCGTCGGCGGTCTTGATGGGCGCGGCGACTTCCAACGGGATCTCGGTTTCGGTGAAAAGCACTGGCATGTTAGCGGCCTTGGCAAGCTCTATGGCTTTAGCCTTGGGATAGACGAATTCCTCGCCCCAGTTTCGGCCGGGATAGAACCAGGCCCGTAGCGCTTCCGGTTGGCCGGCCGGTCTTTCACTGAAGGTCATCACGGTTTTGTCGGTCGCCTTGAGGCGAAAGTTTGGGATGGCCAGGATGGTGGCGTACACGGTCAATTCGTCCTGGCTGAAAATCTGTACGATGTGGCGGTCCGACTGCGAGTCCAGAATCTTGAACACATACGTGCCGGCCGGCAAGACGCCCCATCCGGCCAGGTGAACTCCTGGAATCTCGACCGGAGCGCTGAAGGTGATTACGGTTTTCCGGTTCCAGTCGTCGGCTCGCGCATTGGGGGCGAACGTCACGCTCGCCAGCGCAAAACCGCATACTGCCGCTAATGTTTGAAAACGGGTCATTTAATATTTCTCCTCTTGTGCTACGTGTGACCCAAGGCATTCCGGGGTCCGTAAGGGCTAAAGGGCGGTTAGTCTTTATGTGTCCACGCCGCAGCGATCGCCTAGCGAGTGAGGTCCTCTAAGAAACTGACCGTACGGGGTCATGTGGCCGAATATGGTCACCCGCGGTTTGCCCCTGCGCGGAGAATTCTATCCAACCTCGTTTGCAACCATGGCCTTGACGCGCTTCTAAAGTCGTGGCTACTGAGGTGCTTTTAAATATCATGCCGAATCGGAGGATACGGCAGCGAGGCTTCCTCGAAAGACGAAGCCTCGCAGTCCTCGGGCGCGAAAGGAAGGATCAACATGCTGCTCCTCATTATCATTTTGTTGTTAGTTTTCGGAGGCGGTGGAGGATATTACGGCTATGGCCGCTGGGGGTCCCGAGGCGGCGCGGGCATCGGCTTAGGAACCATCTTATTGATTCTCCTCATCGCCTACATGCTGGGGATTTTCCACTAAAGCCGGGCCGTTAGCTATTGCGGCCGCAATCGGAGGATTGCATTATGAAATTTCTGGGTTTTTGTTTAATGACTTTCCCGCTCCTGTCCGTGGGCGCGTACGCCACCGCCATCAACGTGGATCTGGGAACAGCGGATCCGTTTGCAGTCCTGGCAGGAACGACCGTGACCAATACCGGGCCATCGATCGTAGGTGGGGACCTGGGTGTCTCGCCGGGTAGCGCCATCACCGGTTTTCCTCCGGGTATGGTGACCGGCGGAACGACACACGCCATGGACGCCGTCGCCCTGCAGGCTCAGAATGATCTGACCACCGCCTACAATTTTGCAGCGGGCGAATCGTGTGGAACCGACTTGACCGGACACGATCTCGGTGGACTTACCCTTACGCCAGGAGTCTACTGCTTTATGTCGTCGGCCCAGTTGACCGGAATACTTACTCTCGACTCGCAGGGCAATCCTACCTCAGTCTTCGTTTTCAAAATCGGGAGCACGCTAACCACCGCCAGCGCCTCGTCGGTTGTTGTCGCCAATGGCGGCGAAGGCGACAACGTCTTCTGGCAGGTCGGCAGCTCGGCCGCCCTCGGCACCACCACCGCGTTTGCGGGAAATATTCTCGCGCTCACCAGCATCACTCTGGATACCGGCGCAGATATCGGGTGCGGTAGAGCTTTGGCGAGGAACGGCGCGGTAACCATGGATACCAATGACGTTTCGATTAATACCACGGGCTGCGAAGCTTCGACCAGCGGCGGAGGCGGAGGTGGTGACGTCGGGGGCGGAGGTGGTGGCGTTGGCAGTTCCGTCCCCGAGCCCTCTACCGCCTCATTGCTGCTCCTGATCGGCGCGCCCAGTCTCCTGGGGTTGCGCAAGCTGAAGCTGCGTAAGCTAAAGCAGCGTGAGTTAGAATTAACCCGTCCGTAATCGGGCGTCGGGCGGCGGGTTTTCACGACAGAAATGACCGCCATTCCCATCCAAGAGATCGCGCTGCTCCTCCGGTTGACAGGCCGGAACTGGATCGACGACAAAGTTCCGCGCCTGGGGGCAGCCCTGGCCTTCTACATCGCTCTCTCGCTGGCGCCGACTGTGGTGATCCTGCTCGCTATCGCCGGATTGTTGTTCAGCGCCCACGCCTCCGAGAACCGCTTGATTCTGGAGGTTCAGAGCCTGGTGGGCCCGGAAGGAGCCAAAGTCGTCCAGGCCATGATCGAGGGAGTGCACCGGCCCAAGAGCGGCATCCCGGCCATCCTGCTTGGGCTGGTCCCCCTGTTTATAGGCGCATCGGCTGCCGTCAGCGAGCTGAAGGATGCGCTGAATACTATCTGGAAGGTTCCTGACGACAAAACCTGCAGCACGGCGCGAAGTGTCTTCAATGTCGTGAAAGCGCGCTTTCTCTCATTTGCGGTGGTGCTAGGCGCGGGCTTGTTCTTACTGACCTCCCTAACCATAAATGCCGCGATTTCGGCCGCCGGCCCGTTCTTCAAACCGCTGGTGGTGCCCAGGGCTGTCATCCAAACCGTCGACTGGATAATCTTCTTAGTCGTTATCACGATCCTGTTCGCGTTCATCTTCAAAGTCCTGCCGAGCGTGTCTCTGGAATGGGGCGATGTCGTCATCGGTGCGGTCCTTACCTCGTTTTTGTTCACGGCTGGGAAGTTTTTGTTGGGAGTGTACCTCGGCAGAGCCGGTTTTGCGGACACCTACGGCGCGGCGGGCTCACTTGTAATTTTGCTGCTGTGGGTTTACTACTCGGCGCAGGTCTTGTTTTTCGGCGCCGAATTCACTCGGGCGTATGCTTCCCGCTGGGGGTCTGTCAGCGAGCGCCGGCTGCGCGAATTTCGGCTTCCGCTTTCGCCGCGGTAATAGTAAAACAAAACGTCGATCCGGTTCCCGGCTTTGATTCCACCCAGATGGCGCCGCCTCGTTCTTCGATAATTTTCTTGCAGACCGCCAGACCGATTCCCGCGCCAGGGATCTCTTTGGTATGCAGACGCGTAAAGAGACCGAATATACGCTGATGGTGCTCTTTCGGGATTCCGATGCCGTTGTCATGGATTTTGATCACCCAGTCCGGCCCCGACCGTTCCGCGGTAATACGAATTTCCGCTGGCGCCTGGCCGCGATACTTCAGTGCGTTACCAATCAAGTTCTGAAAAAGCCGGATCAGATCGCATTCGTTCGCTTCGACGGCTGGCAAAGGCTCGACCGTAATGTGGGCTCCACTGGAAGTGATGGCCGCCTTCAGATTCTGCATGGCCTGCTGCGCCGCCACCTCCATTTCCACGCGGTCCAGCGCCCCCTTAAACCCGTAACTGGCCGATGCCAGCAATTCGTCCAGTAATGTGGTCATACGGCCTACGCCGTTCACGATGAGATCGGCGAATTCTCTCTCCTCTGGACGCAGTTGTGCTTTCCGGATTAGGAGCCCGGTGAAGGAGGAAATGGTTCTCAGAGGTTCCCTCAGGTCATGCGCGACGTTCTGAGCAAACGCCTTTAGCTCCGCGTTGGACCGGGCCAGTTCCTCGGCATGCCGATTCCGTTCCTCTTCGGCGGCTCTGCGGGCGCTGATTTCCCGAGAGTTTATGACGATGGCCTGCACATAAGGTTCATGCAGCAAGTTAAAAGCAGTGCTCTCCATCCAGCACCACTCTCCGTTTTTGCAGGCGAAGCGGGCGTGCATTTGGAGCCGGTTGTTGGGCTTAGCGAGCACTTCCTTCAGCGCCCGGCTGGAATCTTCTCGGTCGTGAGGATGAAGGAGTTCCAAGCCATTCCGTCCCAGAAGCTCTTCGGGCTGGTAGCCGAGAACCTTGGCTGTGGAGGCGCTCGCATACATAATTTCGGTCTTTGGATTTACTAAAAAAATCGCGTCGGAGCTGTTCTCGATCAGGGCGCGAAAGCCGTTCAAGCTGGTGGCCATATGTTCACCTCGATACTTTCTGGTGGCAGGGACGCATCTCGTCAAGAGGAAGCATTCCAAGGTGCAATAAACAGTCCAAACCGAATAGTGCTCTGCGTTCGGTGGTTGCGCCCGCCCTAACGCCAGCTACACTGACCGCCGGATGCCACCTGACGGAATAAGGTCAAATAAAAACGGGCGCCGGCGGCGATCGATGATATACTCAAACCAATCGCCTAGCTTGTCTGGCATTGGTTGTAGACATACGGCGAGGTGTCGGCAGGCGGTCTCGCCTCCTGGTTCGACGGGGGAAGGAGTAGCCTTTGGCCACCGAAGCGTTACAGTCGGAAACCACCCGTTGGCTGGTGGAAAACGGCCCGAGAGAACTCGAGCTGCTCTTCCGGGCAATTGTGTTCCACCCCGCTGCACCAGTTCTGATTGCGGACAATGACCGTAACTATCGCGACGCCAGCGCCGGCGCAGGCAAGCTGCTCGGACTCCCACGCGAGAAGATCATCGGACGCAAGATGGACGATTTTGCGGCGCCCGCTTCCAAGCCTCAGATTTCGCAGCTGTGGCGCGCGTTTCTAGAACATGGTGAGCAAAACGGCACACTGCAGCTGATACGCGCGGATGGAAACCTGCGGGAGGTAGAGTACACAGCGAAAGTAAACGTCTTACCGGTGCGCCACGTCGTGGTTCTGCGCGACAAGACCACTCCGGCGGAAAACGGCCCACCCGAAAAAGAGCGTATTCCTTCCTGGGTCCAGGACTACGCGCTCTTCATGCTGGACCTGAACGGATGTGTGGCGGCCTGGTATTCGGGAGCTGCGCGCATTTACGGCCACGCCGAAGATGAGGCCCTGGGCCAGCATGTGGCTTTTCTTTATCCCTCGGAAGACACTCTCAACCTCAAGCTGCAGGAGGAATTGAAGCGGTGCGCCGCCGAAGGCCATTTTGGAAACGAAGCCTGGCATTTGAAAAAAGACGGCTCCCGATTCTGGGCCAACGTCATTACGATGGTTCTGAAAGACGAAAACGGGGAGCTGCAGGGTTTCGCGAGAGTAGTGCGCGATTTTAGCGAGCGTCATGAAAGGGATGAGAAGCTGCGTCGCAGCCGCGCGCGCGTCCGGCCCATCCCGGCGGAATCGACTATTGCAGGAATCGTATCCGGCGAGTTTGATCGCATACCGGAAGTGAATGACGCCTTTCTCGACTTGGTGGGTTATAGCCGGGAGGACTTGGCATCTGGACGGCTACATTGGCCCGATCTTACTCCGCCGGAATACTCCGCGCTGGATGAGCTGGCGCACGAAGAGGGCTTGCGGTTCGGAGCCTGTACGCCTTATGAGAAAGAGCTGTTTCGCAAAGATGGGACTCGAGTCCCCGTTCTGCTGGCTACCGCTGTATTGAAGCTCGCTCCTTTCCGCTGGATTACGTTCGTTCAAGATCTCCGGGAACGTGACCGGCTGGAGAGTATCGAACACGAAGATGTCGAGGTAAAAGACGACTTCGAGGAGATCGTCGGTACCAGCGCGGCTCTGCGGCGGGTACAGCAGCAGGTCGAAGTGGTTTCTCCCACCGATGCGAACGTGTTGATCCTGGGGGAAACCGGCACGGGCAAAGAATTGGTGGCGCGCGCGATCCACCGCTTAAGCCCCCGCAAGACCCGTCCTTTCATCACGCTGAACTGCGCGGCGATTCCGACCGGCTTACTCGAAAGCGAGTTGTTCGGCTACGAGAGAGGCGCCTTTACCGGGGCACTTTCGCAAAAAATCGGCCGTTTTGAGATGGCGCACCGGGGCACTTTGTTTCTGGATGAAGTGGGCGACATCCCCTTGGATCTGCAACCCAAACTGTTACGGGCTTTGCAGGAAAAAGCCTTTGAGCGGCTGGGCGGCACCAAAACGATCCCGATTGACGTGCGGCTGGTGGCGGCGACCAATCGCAATCTGACGCAGATGATGGGAGACAAACTCTTCCGCAGCGATCTCTACTATCGGCTCAAGGTGTTTCCCATCACCACCCCTCCGCTACGCGATCACCCCGAAGACATACCGATTCTGGTACGGCATTTCACCAAAAAGTACGCCGCCAAGATGAATAAGCAGATCGACAAGATCCCGGCTGACACCATGCGGGCCCTGGTGAGTTGGTCGTGGCCGGGGAACGTCAGAGAGCTGGAGAACTTCATCGAACGGGCCGTCATTCTGTCGCGAGGTCCGAACCTCCGTGCTCCGATGGCCGAAATACGAGCGGATTCCTCCGAAGCCAATGGCAACGACACGTTGGAGCATATGGAGAGGGAACACATTATCCGCGTACTGCGCGAAGCGGGCGAGGTAGTTAGCAAGGCAGCCACTCGTCTGGGCGTGCCACGTACAACCTTGAATGCCATGATGCGGAAGCTGGGCATTTCCCGCAAGGATCTCTAGCGACCACACAGGGTCATCTGACCTCCTGCGGTCGGTCAAGCTAACGGAATCCACAGCCATAACCTGTGCTTGCAAACGCCCCGGAAAGGCCAGCAAAGTGCCTATCCGTACTCAGAGGATTCCAACATGCATCGCTTCTTAATTTTGAGCGCATTTGTACTGAGCGCCTCTTTTCTAGTTCCAGTCGCAGCCCTAGCGGACGACCGGGACCATCACGAAAAGCGCTATTACGATCGGGACGGCAAAGACTACCATACCTGGAACAACAATGAGGATCGCGCTTACCGCCAATATCTCGGCGAGCAACACCGCGACTATCGCGATTTCCATAGAGTGAACCGTAGCCAGCAACAGCAATATTTCGGGTGGCGCCATACGCACCCCGACAGCACGCTCTTCAAGGTGGAGATCCGGTAGCTATTTCCATGCAGGGGCGGCCAAGCCGCCTCTTCAGCCCGGCTTTTTGAAAGGGATAACCACGATGAATTGGGACCAAATCGAAGGCAAGTGGAAACAGTTTACCGGCTCTGCCCGCGAGCGGTGGGGGAAGCTCACCGATGATGACTGGCAGACCATCGCTGGCAAGAAAGACCAGCTAGTCGGGCGGATACAGGAGCGTTACGGTATCGCCAAGGCGGAAGCTGAGAAGCAGGCCGACGAGTGGTCTCGCGCTCTGAAGGAACCTAAGAGTGATAGCCACCTGGCGCTCCGTTTGTAGCCTGCGATTGATTCTGGCGGCCTTGCTTTTGGCCCCGGTTTCATACGGCTACACGGTGCTCACCCACGAAGCCATCATCGACTCCGTGTGGGACGCCTCGCTCCAAAAATTGCTTCTCAAACGATTCCCCGGCGCGACGCCCGAGGAGTTGGAGCAGGCGCACGCCTATGCTTACGGTGGCTGCATAATTCAGGACCTGGGATATTACCCGTTCAGCAGCCGCTTTTTCAGCGATCTCACCCATTACGTTCGAACTGGAGATTTTATTTCGGAGTTGATCCGCCAATCGCAGGACCTTAACGAATATGCGTTCGCGCTGGGAGCGCTGGAACATTATGCCGCCGATACGGAGGGGCACCGCATCGCCACCAATCGCGCGGTGCCGATGTTGTATCCCGAGCTGCGGCGCAAGTACGGAAAGGATGTGACGTACTGGGAGAATCCGGTGGCACATATCCGCACCGAGTTCGGCTTCGACGCGCTCCAGATCGCGTTGGGGCGTTACGCACCGGAGAGTTATAAGAGCTTTATCGGATTTCAAGTGTCCAGGGAGGTGCTAGAGCGTGCTTTCTTGAACACGTATGGCATTGAAATGAAGGACATATTCGGAAATGTCGCCCTGGCGCTCGGCTCCTACCGTTACGCAGTCAAGTCGATCGTTCCGGGCATGACGCGGGTGGCCTGGAGTCTCAAGCAGGAGCAGCTCAAGAAAGAGATTCCCGGCATCACACGCAAGAAGTTTCTCTACAATCTCTCGCGGTCGAGCTATGAGAAAGAATGGGGAAGGGAATACCACCAGTCCGGTTTTGGCACCAAGCTTCTGACCTTCTTTTTTCGAATTCTTCCTGCGACCGGTCCCTTCAGCGCGCTACAGATCCGCCCGCCGACTCCGGAAGTGGAAAAAATGTTTATGGCCAGCTTCAATGCATCCGTCGATCACTATAAGGCGGCGCTAGCCAATATCGCCGCGGGCAGCGCTGAGCTGCCGAACGAGAATTTCGACTTAGGCGAACCACCGCAACTCGGCAAGTATCCAGGCGCCGATGACGCCTATGCAAAGCTGGTGGGGAAGCTGGCGGAACAGAAGCTTGCCGGAATGTCGACGGAGCTTCGCGAGAATATCTTGGGGTTTTACCAAGGCTTGAATTCAAACCTTGCCGCCAGGGCCACTGAAAAGGAAGTCGCCAGCCGGGTGAAGCTAATCGAACAACTCGATCGGCTGAAAGCTATCCCCGAAAGCGAACAATAACTGCGGCTTCTCAAGTGACCGGCTTGTTTCGCTGGATTACCGAGCTGGCTAAGAAACCGATACCAGTGGTCAGTAGAAGGAACCCCTTTGGGTGTCTGCCAATCACTTGCCGGAGGTTGATGAGCATATCCCCCACATTGTTGGCCTGATGGAGCCTGCCGTTGGACCCCAAAGGTTACGCAGAAGGAAAATCCACGGTGGAGGAAGTACTTTCCCAGCTCGAAGAATTGCCGCGCGTTCCGCTCATAACGATATGCGGTCACTTGACCGCTTATGGTCGAAGACCCGGTCAACGACTATCGCACCACACTGTAACGCCAAGTCAACACCAACGGCGGGTGAGTTGCTGCGGAGAAAGTAGCGGAGGATTAATGACATGCATCGTTTTCTGATATTAGGCGGGCTGAGCGTAGCCCTCATCTCCCCATTGGCGGTGAGAGCCGACGACGACCACCATCGCGAAAGGCGGTATTATGATCGGGAACATCGTGACTATCACGTATGGAACGACCACGAAGATCGTGCTTACCGGGTCTACCTGGGGGAGCGGCACCAGGAGTATCGTGAATGGCATCGGGTCGACCGCGACCACCAGCGGGAATACTTCAGGTGGCGCCATGAACACCCGGATCACACGCTTTTCAAGGTCGAGATCAGATAGGCATCGTCTTTGAATGGGAGGGACCTCATGCGGAGCAGATTTATAGTTGCTCCTATTCTTTTTCTCGGGATCGGTTTCGGCCAGACTGTCGTCTCCAACCACGACCTTGCTCGGGGTTTTCTCGAAGCAGCATTGAAGGACAAGAACCCGGACAATCGCAAGCAGGCGGTAGAGGCGCTGGGCTTGGTCAGCGTGCGCGAGCCGTATCTTTCCGAGCTCGAAGGGATGTTGGACGACAAAGACGTGGATGTAAGGCTGGCTACCATCACCAGTCTGGTCGATTTGAAAAATAAACGTACCGTCGCGACGTTGCAGAAGGCGCTCGATAGTGACGTTCCGGAGGTAAGCTTTGCGGCTGCAAAAGCGCTCTGGACACTAGGGGACCCCAGGGGGCGCGAAACCCTGATTTCGGTTCTCTACGGCGATGAAAAGACGTCATCGGGCTTCATCACCAAGCAGAAACGGCAGGCTCTGAGGATGCTCCATACACCCAAGACCATGTTCCTGTTTGCGATACGATCGGGCGCTAGCTTTGCTCCCGTGCCCGGAGTGGGCGCTGGTATTTCGTCGCTGCAAGGCATCCTTTCCGATCCAGGCGTTTCCGGACGCGCGGCGACGGCGCTGCTGCTTAGCACGGACAGAGATCCGGACGTATTGCATGCGCTTCAAGATGCCCTGGGCGATAAAGACTGGTCCGTGCGAGCCGCTGCCGTGCATGCGGTCGCATTAAGAAACGACCCCGCTTTGGAATCGACTCTGGCGCCGTTGCTCGACGACAAGAAAGAAGCCGTGCGGGTTCGGGCGGCCGCGGGTTACCTGCGATTGGAAGCGATCCAGTCTATGCGAGTGAGGAAACCTAGCGATTCAAAAGTAAAGCCTTAAAGGAGACGGCTTCCCGTCCCACTATTTCCGTATTCCCTTCAAACTTTGCGCCACGCGCTGCCGCCGCTCAGTCCTTAATCCGAAGACTACCAGGCTGTTCAGGGTTCCGGCGTAGACCTTGCCGTTGGCGATGGTTGGCGTCGCGAACTTCACGTAAGAACCCACGCTCGCATGGTATAGCTCGTCCGCGAGATTACTCGCATCATATGCGCGCAGTTGCGCGCTGCTATCGATGACCCAAAGGACGCCATTTGTCGAACCGTTGGCTGAGATGCTGGGCGCCGAACCCAGATATGGAAAAGGGCCAACGCTTTGCGACACTGGTTGCACCGACAGAAGGCCGTTGGAGACAGAAAAAGCTTTTATCGCATCGTTCTTGGCGGCAAAATACACCGTGTTATTGAAATAAACGGGAGTCCCAAACACAGGGCCAACCGCGGACGCAAGAAATTGAACGATCTGCGTATCGCCACCGGCATGAAAATGACCCAGGTTGTCGCGGTCGAGCACATAGATACCTCCCGCCTTGCTTCCGCTCACCAACAGATGCGGGTGCGTCGGCGTCCCAACTGCATCGGGTAGCAATAGCGTTCCGCTCGATCCCAGGTCCATATCCTTTAGACTAAGCGAATCAGCATCGAATGGAGTAAAGTAGTCTGCGACCGAAAGAGTATTCGTAGTCGAGAGTTTGATGACGCTCTCCCCCAGATCCGATCCCCCACGCTCGGCGTCGAACGTCCCGTTGGCGCTGACCAGGTATATATTGCCGTTCTCGTCAGCCGCCGGCGCAGCACCGCCCTGCCAAAAGGAGCCCGCATACCAATTCGGTGTGCTGGTGTAGACCGAGACGCGTCGTAGCGTGGCTGCGTCATATCCGATCAACCATCCGTGGTAGTTTCCCGCATCACAGTGGGATGTCCAGGCGGTGTAAACCACACCTTTTAGCAGGAGCAATCCGGCACGTTGCTTATACAAGAACGGTTTGAACGTCACCGTCGTATTTCCATCGCCGGTTCCCGGCACAGAAGCCTCGATCTCAACCGGACTGCCGGGCCGCTCGGCGCCGGTGGCCAGATCCAGCGCATGCAGCCGTTGAACATAGGTTTGGCCGAACTGTTCGAGCGTCATCGCCACAACGTACAGTGTTCCCGTGGCAGGATCGATCACCGGTGTGCCGGTAATACCGATCTCAGGGACAATCACGTTGCAAACCAGGCTTTCCGCCGGCACTGTTGTAACTCCGATCGCGGGCTTGGTGAAGTTTACATGCCACAGCGGAGTGTCAGCAATGCCATCGGCATCAAACGCGTAGACACTATCGTGTTCGGTGACGACAAAGACGACGTTAAAGACGCCTTTTCCCGGTATGTTCACGCCGGGCACATATAACGGCTGGGCATAGACCTGGCCGTCCACTGCATTAGTGAAGAGCTGCCCGAACCTTCCCGAACGGATGGCGGATGGGCTGAGGATAGTCTCATTTAGATTTTGCCCGGTTCGAGCGAGGTCATTGTGATACGTGAGAACGCTCACTTGACCTAACGACGGCAGGGCGCATAGCAGAATGAAAGAGGCGAAACGCATGGCGTCTATATTATAGGCAAGGACATAGGTCGGTTTCACTCCACTAGTTTCGTCTTCTTATTGCGCGAGTACGATGCCTTTATAGAGATTCTTTAGCTCACTCTGTAGTGCTTTCTCTACACATTTATTCTCAGTTGTGTAGGAAGTTGCAAGTATTCCCGTGAAACCATTGAAACGACGGTAGAATAGTTGTAGAATTTTACATCTAAGGGTTTTAAAAGACTCTGGATGAAAGGTAGGGGCAGTGAACAAGCTTACAGCGCTCCTTTTGTGCTCGATGCTTTCTCTTAGCCTGAAGGCTCAAATTAGTTTGGGACCCACGGTGGCCACTTTCGGTGTTCTGGCTGGCTCAACGGTGACGAACAGTGGTCCAACTGTGGTCGCCGGTAATCTGGGTGTTAGCCCAGGCACGGCCATCACTGGATTCACCGGAATTGCTCCCGGCGGCCCCGGAATAGTGACCGGCACCATAGATTCGGCGAATGCCGTTGCGGGGCAGGCCGAAAGCGAACTGACTGCGGCTTATAACGCCGCAGCTGGGGCAGCAGTCACTGCCACTAAGGCAGGAGACTTGGGTGGGCAAACGCTGCCGCCGGGCGTTTATAAGTCCACGTCCACACTCGGCATAACAGGGACGCTCACCCTCGATGCCCAGGGCAACGCCAATGCGCAATTCATCTTCCAGATCGCGAGCGCCCTGACTACCGCTACCGGCAGCAACGTGGTCCTCATTAACGGCGCCAATGCCGCTAATGTCTTTTGGCAGATTGGAAGTTCGGCGACCCTGGGGACCAGTTCTACTTTCGCCGGGGACATCCTGGCATTTTCATCCATCTCGCTCGGCACAGGCGCGGTTCTTAATGGGAGAGCTTTGGCAAGGAACGGGGCTGTTACATTGCTCAGCAATCCCATTACCACGCCTTCAGGACCTGGAGGAGGCGGTGGCGGGGGCACCGGGGGAGGGGGCGGCGGTGGCGGGACACCTACTCCGACACCTGCTCCGTCAACGCTGATTTTGGTTATTACTGCGCTGGCCTGCGTCGGGATTTATCAAACACGTGAACGGCTATTAAAACTTTTCAGACGGAATTGAACGGGCATTGTTCCGAATGTCTTGGCGGCAAGCGCTTGTTGTTCTAACGGCCTTGGCTCTGGTGGTCTGTTATGCTCCAACGCTTCGAGGAATGTTTGAGCAATGGTCGAACGACGAAGACATGTCGCACGGTTTTCTGGTTCCGATCGTAATCCTGTGGATCGTCTGGCGGGAGCGCGGGCGGTGGCGTGCGCTCGAAACTGAGCCGACCTGGTGGGGTTTTGCGATCTTGACCGGCGCCGCCGGACTGCAGTTCGCCGGCTTGCTCGGCGCGGGCCTTTTCGCCGGCTCGGCGGCGTTGCTGGTCTCGGTTGCAGGCGCGGTGCTTTGTCTGGGTGGCGTCGCCTGGCTTAGAGTATTGGCTTTCCCGCTGGTGCTGGCGATTTTCATGCTGCCGAAACTTGCCGTGGTCTATAACCAAGCTACGCTGCCCTTGCAGTTGCTCGCCAGCCGGATCGCCGCTGGCATCTTGACATTCGCCGGTATCGGAGTCATCCGCGAAGGCAATATTCTGGATCTGGGCGGTCACAGAGTCGCGGTGGTTGAGGCCTGTAACGGCGTCCGATATCTGCTCTCACTCGGGTTCATGGCCGTAGTGTTCGCCTACTTGTCCGATTCGAAAGCCTGGATGCGGCTGGTGCTGCTGGCGGCCGCCGTTCCAATCGCCATCCTCGCAAACGCCGCCAGAGTGGCAGCCGCTGGCTGGTCGCCGTCGCTTGAAACAGGCCTTCCGCACGCCGTCTGCGGCTGGCTCATCTTTGTGGTTTGCCTGGCCACTTTAATACTTTTTCGGCAACTGTTCAACAGCGTGTATGTCCGTTACCAGTCCTAAGTGGCGCGCTGCCCTGGTTCCCCTTTTCCTGGCTGCTCAGATTCTGGCCGTGCACGCCGCGGCGACTGGCGAACATCCCCCGCCGCCTCCCGCGCTCGCCCGTTTTCCAGCTACGTTTGGCCAATGGAGGCTTTTCCATGACGATCCGATAGATGCGGCCACAGTGCGGGAACTCAGCGCCGATCGTTTAGTAAGTCAAACCTACGTCGAAATTCCAACAGGCTCGGTGGCCAGTCTGTTTGTGGCCTGGTTCCAGACGCAACGCGAAGGAGCCCGACAGCCTCATTCACCCAAGGTGTGCTTGCCGGCCGGCGGGTGGACGCCTCGCGTGGTGGACCGCGTCACTGTCGACACCTCCGCGGGACCTATTTCGGTCAACCGCTATATCGTGAACAAGGGAGAGCAGCGCGCCGTGGTCCTTTACTGGTACCAAACGCCTCGCCGCGTAATCGCCGACGAGTGGGCGGCGAAATTCTGGCTGGCAGCCGACGCTTTGCGCGACAAGCGCACCGATACGGCGCTGGTTCGGGTGATTACGTGGCCGGCCAGGGGTGGCGACGACACGGCAACAGCCGCCGCAGCCACATTCGCCCGTAATGTGTACCCCATGCTGCGAGATTACCTGCCGCGCTGAGACACTACCTGGTTTTAGGAGAGACGCTACCATGGTGGAAGCTGACGCTCCGCGATGTCGAACGATTCTAAAGACAACATTTTCTCCCGGCGCGAGCTTTTGTTTTGGCCGTCTTCTCTGTTCTTGGCTCAGAAGTTGCTGGCCGCCCAAAGCGATAGCCCCACCTTTTCCACCGAAGTCAAAGTCGTCAACGTGCTGGCGACCGTGCGCGCCAAAAACGGCGAATTTATCCGAAACTTATCCAAAGACGACTTCTCATTGTCGGAAAACGGGCATCCACAAACCATCCGCTATTTCTCACGGCAAACAGACCTGGCTCTGACCATCGGACTGGCGGTGGACACCAGCTTGAGCCAGGAGAAGGTGCTAAGCGCCGAACGCTCCGCCAGCTTCCGCTTTCTCGATCAGGTGCTCAGAGACAACGTCGACCAAGCGTTCGTCATGCAATTCGATTTCGGCATTCAAGTCCGCCAGCGGCTCACCTTCTCCCGCCAAAAACTGCAAGATGCGCTCACCATGGTCGATACTCCCAGCCATAAAGAATTGGAGATGCAGAGGGGCGGCGGAACGCTGCTCTTCGATGCAATTGTGATGGCCTGCCAAGACGTCCTGAAGGATCAGGGCAATCGTAAAGCAGTAATCGTCATGACCGATGGCGTGGATTTCGGCAGTGAAGCCACGGTGGATACGGCCATCGACGCGGCTCAACGAGCCGACACTCTGATTTACTCGATCCTATTCTCCGATCCGGGCGCGTATGGCTTCTCCTTTGGAGGGCCGGACGGCAAGAAGCCGCTCATGCGAATGTCGAGAGAGACCGGTGGAGGATTCTTTGAGGTGTCGAAGAAGCAGACCATCGATCAGATCTTCGACATTATCCAGGACGAATTGCGCAGCCAATATAATTTGGGCTATGTATCGGATGAGCCGGTGCGGGTCTCCGAATTCCGGCGCATTCAGCTAGCCGCGAAACAAAAGGGCGTGGTGCTGCAGGCTCGCGACCGGTATTGGGCTAAGCGCTAGGCGGACAATCTCCGCACCAGGGTCCGCAATTCTGCCGCTAAACGCGGAACGTCGGCATCGGCATTGTCAGCCTCGTATTCAAAGCCGACGTAGCCCTTGTAATTCGATTTCCCGATCATGGTAAGCAGGCGGTTCCAATCCGCTTTCTCGGGCTTTCCGTCGGCTGTCGTGATATCCCGCTTCAAGTGGAAGCTGGTCGCGTAGGGGAGCACCAGCGCGAATTGAGAATATCCATTGGCACGGAAATTCCCCGAGTCGGCATTGATCCCAACCCAAGGCGATGCGGCTTGCTTCACGATCTCAATAGTGGGTTCAGCAGCGATGGTGAGCCCTCCATCGTCTTCGACTCCGAGGATTATCCCTCTACTGCCGGCATATTCGGCACCGCGTTTCAGCACTTCCACGGACCACGCAATGGCCTGTTGCTCGGTGGCGCCCTTGGGTATCGGCCCGCCGAAAACCCGCACGTGACTGGCCCCGATGCGGTCAGCGACGTCCACCCATTTCTTGATATTCTCGAACTCCGCGGCCCGCAGCTCCGGCGTGGGCTGGGCTAAACGCACCCGTACGCCGGCGTTATAGATCTGCACGCCGTTCTTGTACGCAGCCTTTCGCAGCGACGCCAAGTACTCGTTGGACGTATCCGGAAACCAGTAGACCGTGCAGTCCAACCCGTCGAGGCCCCAGTCCGCAATCCGTTCGATGAGGCCCACGTAATTCAGGGCCTTCGATTCAAATTGTTTCCGGTACGAATAGGCGACCAAACCGCCGCGCAAATGAAACTTTGGCTCGGATTGGCCGTGGAGTTGCGAGGCGGCGGGAAGGGCAGCTATGGTGGTGAGAAGTTGTCTACGGTTCATGGGGCTCCCTCGAAATTCTACCGAGAATCGTACTCCGTTGCCAGGAGCAAGGCCATCGCTCCGCCGCGCGCGTCCCGATCCAAGATAGCAGCGCGATGAAGATAATCTTTCGCGGATTTCTGTTTTCCGGTGGATTCGCACACGTCCATCATTCGCCCGCCGGCGCCGGTCCGCGCGAGAATAGCGCGCCATGCCAGATCGACGCGCGGCCGATACGTAGCCGAATCCAACCACCCGTGTTTTATAGCTATCAGCATGGCAGTCGCGATCATCGCGGTGGCCGAGTATTCCGGATAAGAGCCTCGCAGATCGATTACCTCGCGCCACATGCCGTTAGAGTCCTGGAATGGGGCCAGCGAGGCTATATGATTTTGGAACTCTCTCATCATCCGGCTGAATTCCGGGTGCTCGCTCGGAAACTCGGCCAGAGTCCAAGCCAGGCCCAGCGCCGGAAACGCATTCCCACGCCCCCAAGCCGCTTCACTCATCGGCGAGTGACGATACAGGCCATCCCGCCGCAGGCAGAGCTTCTGCATGAATGAGAAATGTCGCGCGGCCATATCGAAATATTTGGACTCGCCCGTCAACTTGCCGGCGCTCGCCAGGATGGGGCAAGCCATGAACACCGAATCGCTCATCTCATCGTGCAGAGGCATCGATTCTTTCATTTCGCCCGCCGCAGTGAAGCCCAGATCCGCCGTTCTTTGCACCAGCCGCAGGTTGCGCGGATCGTGCGAGCGCTTAGCTAATTCGGCGAACACGAGGTGGCCGGCGAGCGCGGGTGAGGTTGGTTTGGCCAAGCTATCCTTTGAGCCATCGACGAACGGTGAAACCAGCCGCTCGACGTCAGCCTGATGCCCGAGACGAAGCTGGCCGATGAGCGCGATCGCCTGAATGTAGGCGGCCTGATCGAAATCGTGCCCGTAATATTGCGCTAGTTCTTCGGCGAGCTGATGGGGCGTCCGGCTCAGACGCCGGTCGATCTCCTGGTGGGCTTCGGAGCGAGGAAAGTCTTTCAGCGATTTCAAAATGCCAGGGTCAGCTCGAACCAGCCGAGCGGGTATACGGCCGACGCCGGCAACGGCATTTTGAGATAGCGCGTCCGCTAATCCGAAATCCTGATTCCCTGCCATCAACACCAGATCCGGCGCCTGGATCGCGATCCATCTCCAGAGCGCGTGCGATTCCGGATTGTCCCTGTACGCGATCCCGGCAGGAGGAAAGGCCAGACCGGCCCGATCGGGATTTGCGAGAGGAATCGCCTGAAGACGGAAGCGTCGGCGATCTTGCCGAATCCCTTGGAAGGTTCGAATTTCCTGCCTGACGATCCTAACTGAAGCGTCGTCCGGGCCTGCCAACCCGCCGACCAGCAGCACTGTTGGTGACGCTGTGCGAGCCGGTACGGAAATCGCCTCGATAACGGTTCCGTTTTCGGTTAGCCCGACATCCCATGTGTCAGCTGCGAGCAGCATCGCTGGCAGCACTAGGCTGGCGCATCCTGCTACTTGTAACGCGCGGATTAAGTCGGTCCGTTTCATCCAACGGAGAGTTCAGCGACTCTTCGTATCCCTGGAATTCCGGCGCTCGTGAGGTCCCGGTAAAGATCAACGAGATTCTCCTCGAGTTCTTTGACCGACTCGCCCTGAGTCACGTAATCGGGGAACTTTTCGAAGTAGCCGAGCCACATTTCACCGTCTTGCCAACGGATATAGCGTGCCGTGCTCATAGCATCATTCTACTGCTCGCCGCCGCTCCTGATAGCATGATGTAGACCATCCGGGTATGGACGACGCATTCGATCTCATCCAGAAGGCGGCGCGCCAAGGCGGTGCCGAGTCCGCACTCGACTTGCTAGTGACCATTTCCCAGAAAGACAAGAATTATCCGCTGTTGTTCGAAGCGCGGCTCATGCAGGCGCGTCACAAAATCGGACTGCCCCTGATCTTCAACGCCCCGCTCGAGGACCTGCCCTCAGAGCAACGCCAAGCTTACGAGGACGCGATGCGCAAAGCCGCCCGCGAGACCGGTAACCTGTTTCTCGCCGCCGGAGACATTCCGCGCGCGTGGCCCTACTTTCGAGCCATTGGCCATCCGGCGCCCGTCGCCGCCGCTATCGACAAGATCGATTCGCACGATCAACTGGACGGGATCATCGAGATCGCGTTCGGGCAAGGCGTCCACCCCCGCAAGGGCTTTGAGCTGCTTCTGAAAACTCACGGCATTTGCCGCGCGATCACCTTCTTCGGCCAATGTCCCGATCCCAAGAGTCGAGATGAATGCGCGCTCTTGTTGCTTCGTGCACTACATGCCGAGCTACTCGACAATCTAAAACACGCTATTTCACGCACCGAAGGAGCGCAACCGGACAGTCACAGCGTCACCGATCTCATTCTTGGCCGCGACTGGCTATTCGGCGACTTCGATTCTTACCTCGACACCGCGCATCTCATCGCGATCGTTCCATTAGCGCTCGATTTCACCGATCCCGAAGTTCTCCAACTGGCGCTCGAGTTGTGCGATTACGGGGCGCATCTGTCTGCGAACTTTCAGTACCGCACCGATCCGCCGTTTGAAGATTTTTTCAACGATCATGCGATTTACCTCAAAGCGCTCGCCGGGTGCGACATCGACGCCGCCGTTGCGCACTTCCGCAACAAAGTTGGCGATTCCGCTGCCACCACCGCCGCCGGCACAGGTCCTTCACAAATCCTGGTGCTGCTTCTGACGCGTTTGAAACGATACCAGGAAGCCATCGAAGTGTCTCTTGAATATCTCAGCGATCAGAACCCCACTCAATTGGCCTGTCCTACCATCCCTCAGCTTTGCCAGCTTGCCGGAGATTACGATTCCCTGCGCGAAGTCGCCAGGCGCCGCGGGGATATGTTGAACTTCACGGCCGCCGCAATTGGGAAATAGCACGCGCATCATTATGATAGTGTGGTCGATGATCCTATGAGATTTCGCTTCTCGGTCCTATTGTCTTTGCCGGCGCTTGCGGTGCTCTACGCCCAGCACGGAAGCACTCCCGACCGGCCGTTTTCTACCCCCGACGACGAAGCGGCCGGGGCGCGGTCTTTCCGTTCTCAATGCGCTGCCTGCCATGGCGGGGACGCGACCGGTGGAGTCGTCGGACCGAGTCTGGCCACAGGCAACTTCAAGAGTGGTGGGTCTGATGAAGCGCTCTTTCGCGTGATCACGAAAGGCATACCGGGAACGGCCATGACGGCTTTCCCCTTGGGCGGCCGGGAGGTCTGGCAGCTCATTGCCTATTTGCGTGCCGTGAATATTGGAAAGGCCGCCGAGCAAGCCAAGGGCGATCCCGCCAAGGGCGCGCAAGTGTTCAATGCCAATGGCTGCGGAAATTGCCACACCATCGGGACCGCGGGCGGCTTCGTCGGCCCCGACCTCAGCGACATCGGTTCGCATCGGTCGCTGGCTCAGCTGGAAAGCGCGATCCTCGATCCGGATGCCGACGTCGCCTCGGACTATTGGTCGCTCCGGGCACGTACGAAAAACGGTCAGACCATTACCGGGATCCGGCTGAATGAGGACATGACTTCATTTCAGATACGCGAGGCGTCGGGACGGCTGCGCTCGGTGTGGAAGACCGATCTGGCAAGCTACGACATCGTTCGCGCGTCCCCCATGCCATCGTTCAAAGGAAAAATAAGCGCAGGCGATCTGGAAAATCTAATCGCATATCTGGCCAGCTTACGGGCACAACCCAATTCTGAGGTGCAGGCGAAATGAGAAGTTTTTTTGCGGCTGTTATTGTCTCCGGCCTATTTTGCGGGACGGCCCCGGCTCAAGTGTCGTTCGACCGGCTGGTTCGGGCGCAGCGCGAGCCACAGAACTGGCTGACCTACAACGGCAACCTCGGGAGCACGCATCACAGCGCCCTCGATCAAATCAATGCGGCCAACGTCGCGAATCTGGATCTCAAGTGGGTTTCGCAAGCGCAGTCGCTCGAGAAGTTCGAGGCTACGCCGCTGGTGGTGGATGGCGTCATGTATATCAGCGAACCGCCCAACACCGTCGTCGCGATCGACACTCGCACCGGGCGTCCTTTCTGGATCTACGAGCACCCGATGCCCGAGACCACCTATGTTTGCTGCGGAAATATCAACCGCGGCGTCGCGATCCTGGACAACACAATATTCCTCGGCACGCTGGACGCGCACCTGGTAGCCATCGACGCCTCGACTGGCCGCAAGAAGTGGGAGACCACAGTGGCCGACTATACGCAGGGCTACGCTGTTACGGTCGCGCCGCTGGTTGTCAAAGATAAAGTTATCGTCGGCCCGGCGGGCGGCGAGCGCGGCATCGCGGGTTTCCTCGCCGCGTACGATGCGCAAACCGGCAAGGAGGTGTGGAGGTTCAACACCATTCCTCACCCGGGCGAGCCCGGCAATGACACTTGGCCGGGAGATTCCTGGAAGACCGGCGGCGGCTCAGTCTGGGTAACCGGATCATACGATCCGGAGGCGAACCTGATTTATTGGGGCATCGGAAATCCGGGGCCCGACTGGAATCCGGCAGTGCGGAAAGGCGCGAACCTCTATGCCGATTGTGTGGTCGCTCTGGACGCCGATACCGGAAAACTCAAATGGTATTACCAGTTCACGCCTAACGATGAATGGGACTTCGATTCGGTGCAAGTTCCGGTGCTGGCGGATCTTTCCTGGAAGGGCAAGCCGCGCAAGACCATGCTGTGGGGAAATCGCAATGGATTTTTCTATACCCTCGATCGGACCAGCGGCCAATTCCTGCAGGGCAAGGCGTTCGTCAAGCAGACCTGGGCGGTTGGAATCGATGAATTTGGCAAGCCCATCAAAGCTCCCGGCAAGAGCCCCAGCCTCGGTGGCACAGACGTGTGGCCCGGAGTGCAAGGCGGCACCAACTGGTACGCGCCATCGTTCAGCCCCCACACCGGCCTGTTCTATGTGACGGCGTGGGAAGATTACCACACCAATTACTTCACCTGGGAGCAGGAATACGAGGCTGGCAAGTCGTACACGGGTGGCGGCGCGCGCGGCCCGATTCCGTCTATCCGGCGCGAACCGTTTATCAAGTGGGGAATGGAGTGGGGCTATGGCGTCGTTCGCGCTTTGAATCCCGTCACTGGAGAAAAAGTGTGGGATTACAAAATGCGCGATGTCAGCGATGCCGGCATCCTCACCACGGCCAGTGATCTGCTTTTCTCCGGAAACCGTGAAGGATATTTCTTCGTTTTGGACGCCAAGACTGGCAAGGAACTTTGGAAGAAATACCTTGGCTCGCAGGTGGCAGCGGCGCCAATCACCTACACCGTCGATGGCGTGCAGTATGTCTCCGTGGCGGCCGGGCACTCGCTATTTACGTTCGGGCTCAAGGCCGCCCATTAACATCGTCGCGGCGTGCTAGAAAGTCACTTTGACGCTCAGCCGTAGGGTTCGTTGATCGATTCCGTCACGACCGGTATTACACCCAGTCGTCGTTATTGCTACTGTTTTTCTGCTTCTATGGGACCGACAGCTGGCACGGCTTCAACTTGCCTTAAGATCTGATACCCGCGCCACTGGCGTTGCGAAACACCTTTATAAGCGCCTGATTACAAACATTTTGCTAGACAGCCGAAAGTAGGCTCTTCCGGTTTTGGTGCGGATCGTATACACTTTTCATAGATGCGATAAGCATTTACAAACGCACAAACAGGCATCCGAAAGGGCGGTCGTTCATGATCCCAGAAGTCTTTTCGAGAGTCACAGTGAGGCTCCGTCGCGTGGTAGGGATTGCTAGCTTCGCCTCGCTCGTTCTGTTGACTCTGCATTCGCAGCCGGCCGCGCAAAAAGCCCAAGTTACCGATAAAGAAGTCCGTCCGGTTCTGGAGAGATGTCTTCAATGCCACGGCGAAGCGATCCAGATGTCGAAGCTGGATTTGCGTACTCGCGAAGCCATGTTGAAGGGCGGTGAAAAAGGTCCGGCCTTGGTTCCCGGTGACGCTGCGGCGAGCTCGCTTTATAAGAGAATCAGCGGCGCTCAACTGCCCGCCATGCCGATGCCGCCCGTGCCGGCGCTGAACGCGTCCGAAATCGCACTCGTCAGGAATTGGATCGATCAGGGCGCGCAGTGGACGCCAACTCCGACGGCTGCGCCTGCCCCTGCTCCCACTTCAACCTCCACCAGCGCGTACAAAGAGAAGCAGCTTACCGACAAGGACCGCCAATGGTGGGCCTTCCAGAAGCCCGTTCGTAATCCTGCGCCTCAGGTGACCGATGCACGCTGGAGCCGCAATCCCATCGACGCCTTCGTTCGCGACATACTCACGAAGAAGGGCCTGGAACCAGCGCCTGAAGCCGACAAGCGGACGCTGATCCGCCGCGCATATCTGGACCTGGTGGGCTTACTGCCGCCCCCAGCTGAAGTGGAAAAATTCGCCAACGATCCGTCGCCTAAAGCTTACGAGAATCTGATCGAGAAGCTGCTCGCTTCGCCGCATTACGGTGAACGGTGGGGCAGAGATTGGCTGGACGTGGCTCGCTATGCCGACAGTTCCGGCTTCGAGTACGACCTAACCATAGAGAACGCCTGGCGTTATCGCGATTATGTGATCAAAGCCTTCAATGAGGACAAGCCCTACAATCAGTTCATCATCGAGCAGTTGGCCGGCGATGAGCTGGATCACCCCACGTTTGATAGCCTGACTGCGACCTCCCTCTATCGGATCGGTCCACGCGTCCGGTTCCGCGAAAAAAACTACCCTTCTTATCGTTACGACTACATGGATGACATGGTCCGAACCACGTTCCAAGGCTTCATGGGACTGTCCGTAAACTGTGCGCGATGCCACGACCATAAATTCGATCCGATCACCCGCATGGATTATTACCGGTCGGTGGCGGCATTCTGGAGCTATGTCGAATACGACCATCCCCTGGCGCCGAAAGAGAAGGTCGAAGAGTACGAGCGCGTCAAGAAGCAGCTCGAAAACCAGATCACTCCGCTGCAGCAGGAAATCGCCAGGATAGAAAAGCCTTACCGCGATAAGCAGCGCGAGCAGCAGATTCAGGATGCGCTCAAGAAGTTCCCCGAGGATATTCAGATCGCGATCAAGACGCCGGAAGACAAGCGAACACCAGGCCAAAAGCTTCTCGTGGCGCAGGTACTGATTAGTCCGGAGGACGCCAACCCGGACATGATCATGGCGGACTTGAACGCGAGCGCAAAATCCAAGGCGGCAGCCAAAGCGAACCAAGTTTTCGGAGTTGCCGGCGGCGAAGGCTATAAGCGGCGCGCTTTAAGACTCAGCCCCGAGGACGAAGCCAAGCGCAAGTCGCTGCAGACTCAAATCGACGCTATCGAGGCGCGGCTGCCGGATCCATTGCCGGTCGCCGACGGCGTTCGCGATGGCGATTATCGGTTAACACCCGACGCCCTGGGCGACTCCACCATCCCGGGCACTGGACGGCCGACGTACGACGTCAAGTGCTGCTACATTCCCCAGCCGGGCCAAAAATATGAAGTGCCGCCGGTGTATTTTGCGGCCGCGGGGGACGACATCAAATTCAACGAGAGCACGTTCCCAGTTCAACCTGGGTTCCTCCAGGTATTGAGCAAAGGAACGCCTCCGCCTACTGCCGATCCGCCCAACCGGCCCGACTATGTTACCAGTGGCCGCCGCCGGGCCCTCGCAGAGGCCATCGCTTCCAAGGACAATCCGCTCACCGCGCGGGTGATGATCAACCGGATCTGGGGTTGGCACTTCGGGCGCGGCATCGTCTCGACTCCCGGCAACTTCGGAAAGATGGGCGAGCTGCCATCGAATCCGGAATTGCTGGACTGGCTGGCTACCGAGTTCGTCCGCCAAGGCTGGAGCATTAAGCAGATGCAGCGGCTGATCATGACGTCGGAGACCTACAAGATGGCGTCGGCCTACTATCAGGCCACCGACATGGAGAAGGATCCCACCAACATCTACCTCTGGAGGTTCCCGGTTCGGCGTCTCGAAGCCGAGATCATCCGGGATTCGATTCTAAATGCCAGCGGTGACTTGAACCTGAAAGCGGGTGGGCCGGCTTTCTTCCCATCGATTCCGGAATCCGTGCGCGCGGATCAGCCGCGAGGCATCTGGGAGCTTACCAAGGAAGGGCCGGATACCTGGAGGCGCAGTGTTTACGCCTATGTCAAGCGCGGCCTGAAGTACCCGATGTTTGAGGTTTATGATTTACCCGACCTCAACACCACCTGCGAGCGGCGTTTGGTCAGCACGGTTCCAACTCAGGCGCTTACGATGCTGAATAACGAATTCATGCTGATTCAGGCCGATCACTTCGCCCAGCGTGTGTTGAAAGAAGCTGGCGGCAACCCGGCAGAGCAGGTGAAGACCATCTATCGCATCGCTTTCAGCCGGGAACCAAATCAAAAGGAACTCGATAGCAATTTGGCGTTCATGTCAAAACAGCGGGAGCACGAGCTGGCAACTGGCGCAGGGGTCACCGAGGACAAGGCGTCCCTGGACGCTCTCACCGATCTGGCGCACGTGACGCTCAACCTGAACGAGTTTGCGTATTTACAATAGGCGGGAGGAAGTCCAATGAGCGACATTATTGGCAGCAGCAGTGACCACGGCCGGAAGCGGGAGTTTATCTCGCGGCGGAAATTCTGGATGGAAGCCGGCATGGGGATCGGTGGCTTAGCTCTGCTCGACCTGCTCGCCCAGGATGGTCTGTTAGCGGCAGAGGCCACATCCACTCCTGCGTCCTGCAGCGCGTCTGCCGGCGGCGGCGATTCACTCCTGCTGCCGAAGCAGCCGCACTTCAAACCGCGTGCGAAGTCGGTGATTTCGCTTTTCATGAGCGGCGGCGTGAGCCACGTTGACACTTTTCAATTCAAGCCGGCACTGCAGAAGTACAATCGGCTCCCGATGGAAGGCCACGGCGAGTTCAAAGTCCGGCAAGGTTACCCTGGACCTCTGATGCAGAGCCCGTTCAGCTTCAAGCAGTACGGCCAGTCAGGCGCGTGGGTCTCGGAAATCTTCCCCAACATCGCGAGCATGGTGGACGATCTCGCATTTGTTCACTCCTGCCAGGGTCTTTCCAATGACCACGTGATTTCGCATTACGAATGGAACACCGGCTCCATCCAGATGGGATACCCGAGCGTCGGCGCGTGGGTGACGTATGGTCTCGGGACCATGAACCAGAACTTGCCAGGCTACGTGGTTCTGCTGGATCAGAAGGGCGGCCCCTATGCTGGTCCTCCGAACTGGCAATCCGGTTTTCTGCCAGCGGCATATCAAGGGACGGTGTTTCGCTCCAAGGGCGATCCCATCCTGGACTTGCAAGCGCCCAGCGGCTACATGTCGGCGGACCGCGAGCGCGCTCGGCTGGATCAGATGGCCAAGCTCAACGCGAACTTCGACGAAAAGTATCCGGGGATTTCCGAGCTTTCCGCACGGATCGCGTCCTACGAACTCGCCTACCGGATGCAGGCCTGTGCGCCGGAAGCGGTGGACATTTCCAAAGAGAGTGACGAGACCAAACAGTTATATGGCTTGGATGACCCCATCACGGCGCCATACGGGCGGCAATGTTTGCTCGCTCGCCGGCTCGTTGAGCGCGGTGTTCGTTTCGTCCAGGTGATCAGCGGCGCGTACGTCAGCATCGAAGATACCTGGGACGCCCACGCTAATATTGTGAGCAACCACCAGTTGCACGCCAAGGAAGTCGATAAGCCAATCAAGGGCCTGATCATCGATCTGAAGCGCCGTGGACTTTTGGACGAGACGGCCGTGCTCTGGCACAGCGAGTTCGGGCGCATGCCGATTTCCCAGCGAGGTGTCGGCCGCGATCACAACCCAGGCGCCATGACGGTTTTCATGACCGGCGCCGGTATCCAGGGCGGCCAATCTATTGGCACTACCGACGAAGTTGGTTTCAAGGCCGAAGAGCAGCCGGTCACCAATCACGATGTGCATGCGACGTTGCTCAACTTGCTGGGCATGGATCATAAGCGGCTGACATACTACTTCAACGGCCGGAACATGCGGCTCACCGATGTGGCCGGCGAGTTGATTCCGCAGATCATCGACGGCTCTAAGCCAATTAAGGCCTAACATCGCGCTCGGCTTCGCGTCGCCCTTCGACCACGTCGGTCACGTTTTACCCTGTCCGTACGTCGGGAAAATAATGCCTCCTAGATTTCGACCGAGAACAGCACAACTCGCATTGAGCTTGCTTTTGTTCGCCTGTGTACTCACGGGCTCGGCCCTGGCGTCAGACGAAGAAGGCATCCCTGTCACTGATCCATTGGTGAAAGCCAAATGCGGATCCTGCCATGCCGTCGACCAGCAGGGAAATATGGACCGCCTTTCCTGGGAGCGGACCACGCCGGAAGGCTGGCAAGAGGTGCTGAAACAGATGATCCTGGGGAACGGGGTCAGCCTGACGCCGGCCGAAGCGCGTTCCATGGTCAAGTATCTCAGCACGTCGCATGGTCTGGCGCCGGAGGAAGCTAGAACCGTGATGTACGACGCCGAGCGCCGCATTCACGATGAAACCGCGATGGCGAGCGAGAACATTCGGAACGCTTGCGCGAAGTGTCACTCGCTGGCGCGCGCGCTTTCCTGGCGGCGTTCACTCGGCGATTGGAAGCAGCTCGCGCAAACGCACCTGACCCGCTACAAAGCTCAGCCCAACGACGAAGCCCTCGCATTTCTCGCTAAGATCGCTGCCCTCCGCACGCCCGAATGGACCGCGTGGAGCGCCCGTACGCGCGCGCTGAACCTAACCGGCCGCTGGCTGGTGAGCGCCTATGTTCCCGGCCGCGGCAAGTACTACGGCGAGATGAAAATCGATTCGGCCGGAGACGACGAATTTACTACCAGCGTGCATCTGAAATCGATCAAGGATGGGTCGGAGATCGTTCGTTCGGGCCGTAGCGTAGTGTATGCCGGCTATGCGTGGCGCGGGCGTTCCAAGGGGAACGCTCCAGAAGGTTTCACACCGGACGATCCTTCGAGCGACGCCCGCGAAGTGATGTGGATCGCGCCGGATCAGTCCAGGGCCGAGGGGCGCTGGTTCTGGGGACAGTATCAGGAATTCGGCATCGATGTTAAGCTTCAGCGGCCATCTTCGAACGCCGGGCTATTAGCCCTGGATCGAGCGTCACTGAAGACGGGTTCTCAGGCCAACCGCATTCGGCTCATAGCGGACAATCTTCCTCCCCAAATCAATCCTGCTGATCTGAACTTCGGGCCTGGAGTGAAGGTGCGCCGCATTGTTTCGCGCACTTCGACAGAAGTGGTCGCTGAAGTGGACGTCGCCGCCGATGCACCGCTCGGCAGCCGCGACGTTGCTTTTCAGCGCTCCGTGATGCCCAAGGCCATCGCCATCTACGATCGCGTCGACTATGTCAAAGTGACGCCCGACTCGTCGCTCGCGGCGTTCGGCGATCGACAGCACGCCCGAGGCTATCAGCAATTCGAGGCCATCGGATATTACCGGGGCGCGGACGGCAGAGCCCACACTGCCGACGATGTGGAACTGGGTCCCATCGACGTGACCTGGTCCATCGAGATTTTTTACGCCCTCGAAGGCAGCAGCACGGATTTCGTCGGCAAAGTGAATTCCAATGGTTTCTTCACGCCTGCCGCCGAAAGCGCTAACAACAATTTCGACCTTTGGGTGATTGCGACCGCCACTAGTGAAAAAGACAAGAAAGGCAAGCCCCTGGTTGGCAAGGGCTTCCTGGTGGTCACGGTCCCGACCTATACTTTTGAGGGACGGCAGTATGTCCGGGAGCTGGATCGCTGGATCGACGACGGGCCGGCGCGGGAGACAAAATGAAAAATATATGGTTGACGTTTCTGGTTATCGCTGCCAGTTTATTCTGGACACCGCGTTTGGCGAGCGGGCACCACGGATGGGCGGCATTTGAATCGAAGACGACGGTAACGTTCAAGGGAACGGTGACCGATTTCCATTTCGTCAATCCTCACAGCGTCGTGGATTTCGAGGTGACGGACGAGCATGGCCAAGTTCAAAAGTGGCAAGGCGAGCTTACCAGCGCGGCCCGCCTGGCTTCGAAAGGATGGACCGCCACCACGCTGGAGGATGGCAACGAAGTTACTATCACCGGCTACCGCGCGCAAAGCGGCGTGCGAACACTGCGGATCAGCAAGATAATTGCGAATGGCACGGAGCTCAAGATCGAGGCCGGGAATTAAGATTCAGCGATTCATGCCGGCAAAGGCTTTCTTAAACGACTCGGGAGCGGTGGCGGCCACCAGATTCTTTGCCGCCCCAATCGCTATCTCGTCCGAGTCTCCCGCCAGCTCCTTCATCGTTTCGCTAATGAATTGATCGAGCGGCATCGGAATCGGGCCTCCGCTCGGCCGCGTCTTCGAGCCCCCGCCCAGCTCGGTATCGACGTAGGGAGGAATCAACTCCAGCACCTTCACTCCGGAATCTCTGAGCTGTGCGCGCAGCGAGACCGAAAATGAATGCACCGCGGCTTTGGTGGCGCAATAGACCGGAAAACGAGCCAGCGGAACGAACGCCAGCCCAGAGGAAACATTCACCAGCGTCGCGTGATCTTGCTTCCCGTGAGCTTGCTTCCGTAGATGCGAGAGAAACTCGGCGCTAATTCGAATCAATCCGAGAACATTGGTATTGACCTCCGAGAGCAGCGCGGCGTCATCCATCGGTTTGCCGGCTGAAAAATCGACGTACTTCTGCACGCCCGCGTTGTTGAACACGCAATTCAGCTTCGGGAAATCCGCAATGACTTTCTCCGCCACGCCGCGTATCGAACGAAGATCCGTCACATCCAGCACGTAATACCGCATTCCCGCATGGGCGCCGCAGATCTTTTTGAGCGCTTGTTCACGACGGCCGCTGATGATCACCTGATTGCCCAGTTTGTGGAAAGCTTCGGCCAGACCCTTTCCGATACCCGAGCCGCCGCCGGTGATGAAGATCGTATTCGAATTCATTTTCATTGGTTTGTCCGGCGCGTAACGCAGCCTAGGCGCGGCCGTGCTGGTCTCGGTCTACTGGCCCTTCGTCTTCTTTCCCACGTCCGGCCGAGGATCCGCCACGAAGCCGTTACGATTCGGCATCTTCACCTTGGGTAGGCTCTTGGCGTCCATTACCTGGTCATTTCCGATAATACCGTTGAGATTCAGAATGTATGCGACCACCGCGTAAACTTCCGGCGGCTTCAGCAGCCCAGGCTGATCGAAGGGCATCGCGCGATTGACGTAATCCCAAACCGTCGTTGCATAAGGCCAATAACTCCCCACAGTCTTGAGAGGTTTCGCTGTGTTCAGCGTCCCTTGTCCGCCCACCAGCGCCGGTCCCATATCTCCTTGTGCCTTTTCGCCGTGGCATTTCGAACACCGAGCCGCGAAAATCTCGCGACCTGCCGCGGCAGTTCCGGAGCCATCCGGCAAGCCCGTGCCATCCGGCGCAATCGCCGTACCCAAGCCGCGGATCTGCTCCTCGGTTGCCGGCCGTCCTACTCCGTACTTCGGCGACTGCGCAGCCAGCGCAGCCGCCACCGCCAACATCGCGCTAAGCTTCCACATTCGTCACCGTCCCGTCGGCTTGCACTTTCCAAAACTTGATTCCATTGAAGTGATAAGCCGAATTGGTCCCGCGCGCGGCAATGAGAGCGTCGCGTGTGGGCTGCACGTATCCGGTTTCGTCGACAGCGCGCGACGCAATCACAGCTTCTCGGCCGTCAAAGCGCCAAGGCAGCCGGAAGCGCGTAAACGCGATCGGAAGGCGCGGCTCCTGCACTCGCGCGCTCACCCACGTTCGCCCGCCGTCGGTTGTGACCTCGACCCGCTCGATCTTGCCGCGGCCGGACCACGCCAAGCCGGTCAACTCGTAAAGACCCGGGCCCGGTAGCGTCTGCCCGCCCGATGGATACGTGATCACAGACTTCGCCTCCATCTGATAAGTGAAGATCCGCGCCGTCCCATCCGGCATCAGGTCCGTATACTTCGAGGTTTCGTCGCGGGCCATGTAAGCCTGATCGGTTAGCTTCAAACTGTGCAGCCATTTCACATTTGCGTTTCCCTCCCACCCCGGAATAATCAGGCGCAGCGGATATCCTTGCGCGGGACGAAGCGCCTCGCCGTTTTGACCATACGCGAGCAGGATGTTGTCCATCGCCTTCGCAATTGGGATGCTGCGCTCCATCCTGCAGGCATCCGCGCCCTCGGCGATCACCCAGGCCGCCCCGTGCTGGGCGCCGGCCTCGGTGAGCAGCAGCGACAGGGGCACTCCCGTCCACTCGCTGCAACTTGCCAACCCGTAGCTGCGCTGGACATCGGGCGCCGTCTTGGCAGCCCATTCTGATCCACTGTTGCCGCCGCATTCGAGCACCAGCGTTCTCGATACCGATGGCAGGCGACGAATCTCGGCCACCGTCAAGGAAAGCGGCCGGTCTACCATACCGTGGATCACCAGCCGATGCTGGGCCGGATCGATGGTGGGTATGCCCGCATGATGGCGCTCGTAATGCAGCGACGAAGGAGTCAGCGTTCCGACCGAGTCCGCTAGAGGCGTGAAGCTGGAACCGGTCTCAGGCGTCTTGGAGTCTCGTCTCCAGCGAACCGCCTTCTCATAAGGCGACCGTTCTCCGTAAGGACCTAGCGGAATGCCCAGTTGCCCAGGCGTTCCATCATCGGCGTGTACTTTCTCGCGCGCTGCCACCAGGCCGCCGCCCAGAGCAGCCCCCATTCGAAGCAGTTGCCGCCGGCTGGATCGCTCAGAGTCTTTTCCTGATCGCTTAGTGTCCCGCATGCATACACCTCGCCGAAATTGTACTCCACTTCGACGCCGAGTGCGACTTCGTATGCGTTTCTGTTATCCTCAATCAGTGCTGAAGCCGGTCAAACGGCTCCAACCGCGGTCCTATCATGGCTTTCGTTGCATCGGCGCCGAATGCGAGGACACCTGCTGCATCGGTTGGATCGTCAACATCGATAAAGATACCTACGATGCCTACCAAAGCTGCGATGATCCGGAGCTAGGTCCGCGCCTGCATGAACTGGTGACCATCAGTGCCGCCGGTAACAGCGATGACAATTACGCCCGGATCACCCTCTCAGGACCGGGTTGTCCCTTTCTGGCGGAAGGCCTTTGCGGTATTCAGAAAAAGCTGGGTGAACAGTACCTGTCCATGATGTGCTCGGCGTATCCGCGCGTCATGAACGTGGTCGACGATGTCCTTGAGCGATCGCTGGATTTATCCTGTCCCGAAGCCGCCCGCCTGGTGCTGCTCGATCCCGATCCAATGCAGTTCGACGAGGACGAAGGTCCGGCGCATGACCCCCGCCTGGGGCATCTGTCCGTGCTGACGACCTACAACGAAAGTTCTGGGAAACCCTATCAATACTTCCGTGAAATTCGCGCTTTCGTCATCTGGCTTCTCCAATACCGCGCCTATCCTCTATGGAAACGTCTGGTGATTCTCGGGTCTTTCTGCGACGAGCTGCATGCGATGACCGAAGAGGGCCGGCACTCGCAGGCTCTCGAAATTGTGGAAGCATACCGCGACGCGGCAAAGCGCAATCTATTTGACCAGGCGCTCGAAAACCATAGCGGCCAGCCGGCGGCGCAGTTGGAACTGATGCTGGAGTTGATCGTCGGGCATATCGGTTCCGACTTTACTGCCCCGCGATTCCTTGCTTGCTATCAGGAATTCATGCAAGGTATCGAATGGACGACGCAGTCCAGCATGGACGAAATCGGGCGGAATTATGCGTCAGCCTCCTTGCGCTACTATGAGCCGTTTATGGCCCAGCATCAGCACCTGCTGGAGCATTACCTGGTGAACTACGTCCACCGGACGCTGTTTCCCCTCGGCCCGCAAGAGAGTAATCGAGGGCTTAGCGTGCATCACATTGCTACCTCTATTCGCGATCAGTACCTGCGAATGATGGTTCACTATGGCATCATCCAGACTGTTCTGATCGGGGTCGCCGGCTTTCACAAAGCCGAGTTTGGCGGCGGCCATGTGATCAAGGTGATTCAATCCTTCACCAAGGCTTTTGAGCATAGCCTGACTTTCCCTGAGCGTACGCTCAAGACTCTCGCGGAGAAGGGCGTAAAGAATTGCGCCGGCCTGGCGATCCTGGTGCGCAATTAATTCGCTCCTGGCTGACCACGTCGGCACAACGTGGCGTTATATGATGGACAGATTACCTTTATGAACGCTCTTTGTTTCCTGGGACTACTTACCATATCTGCATTGTCGGCGCAGACCGCGCCGAAAATATTCTACGCTCCTAAGCCCATTCAGCCTATGCTGTATGAGGCGCCAATGAAGCCGCTGGCGCGACTCGCTGATCTGAAAGCCAAACACCAGGGTCAGGTGAATTGGAGCGAGTTGGTCGTCTACGACAAGAATAATCGCGCGGAAGTAATCTCTGCCGCGCCGGGGACGAAAGTACCGCGCCATCTGCATTCCGACGCGCCGGAGTATTGGGTTATGCAGGAAGGCAGGATTCGATTCGAGATTGAAGATCCGCCGGGAAAATTCCAGACCTTCGAAGCCGCCCCGGGTGACTTGGTGCTGGCGCCTGAGCGGCACCTCCATTCGCTGGAAGTGATCGGATCTGCGCCGGCCATTCGCTTTCAGGTCACGCTCCCGGATACGACCACGATTTACGAGGCCAAGCCACAACAACCCGAGAAGGGCATGGAATACACCCCCGTGACATTGTCGATCGGCAACAATCCGGACGAAGTGCCCAACGACGGCAAGCCCGACCGTGTCTTTTTCAATATCGATGAATTGCAGAAAGAGCACCCGGGACGCCGGTCCTGGAGCGATCTCTCCGTTCGGAAGAATCGGGCTCATGCGAATATCATTTGCGGGTATGCTGCCGACGTGAAGAACACCCCGGGTGACCTCGGGCATTACCATACGGATTTCGCCGAGATTTGGATCATCATGCGCGGCCAGCAATCCTTCGCCATCGAAGGGCTCGATCCTTTCGTGGCGTCCACAGGCGATGTGGTCTACGCCCCCGCGAAAAGGTGGCATCTCCCGTTACCATCCGGAGAGGGGATGTCGTGCCGCCTCGCCATGACACCCTATCCCGCCGGCAATCATTTGTATCAGCCTCGCCAGCCTAGAAGCACTGGCTCGAAGTAAGGTAAGGCTCGCTCGATGGCGGCCCCTTCAGCTTGATGTAGATGGCGCCGCGGTTGAGCGCTTGTTGCAACTATCCGCATAATCAACATACGAATGCCGATCGCAAAGACAAAGCGAGGGCGCACGACCAAGTTGTGCGACGAGTTCGTGAACGGTCATATGCAGGCGGCTACTCACTTCCGCGGCGAGGTGAAGCTGCCGAGCTACGACCTCCAACGCCAACAGAGTCCGGTTTTTCTACGGTTTGACCACGGTCCCAGGCGGCGCCAAAAAAATGGAAACAAAAAAGTAATAGACCGATCTAACCTCAGATGGACGTCAACCAAACGTGAGCCAGATCCTTTTGATTGAGGACAACGCCGGCGATATCCTCGCCATTCGACAGGTCATTTCGGAAGTGACTCCAGCCACTAAAGTAAGTGTTGCTAGAGACGGAGAGCAAGCCATCCGGATCCTGGCTGATCCCGCTTTCAACGCCGACCTCATCATTCTGGATTTGAACATTCCTAAGGTTCCGGGCATCGCAGTCTTAGCGCAGTGCAAACCTGCTGCACCGATTGTGGTTTTCAGTTCCTCCTCCAATCCGGCGGAGATCCAACGAGCCAAGGAGCTTGGAGTACGGGAGTTCGTACGTAAGCCCATCGATTTCGAGGAGTTTTCAAATGTGGTCACGCGGATGGTTCGCGAATGGATCGAACCAGCTGCCAATGGGGCTGCCAGCGCCACTTAGAATGATCCAGATGGGCGCTTATGAAGTATCGTTAATTTTCACATCGATCATTTTGGCAGTAGGGGGGATGATTTTCGTTCGGAGTCCTCTTCAACCAGAGTGGCGGAGCTAGTGGAGGTGACCTATGATTCTCTGCGATCTTTGCGGCCAAGCAAAGGAGTGCGAACAAAAGGAAATCGAGCGTAAGGAGTATGATTTCTGCGCCGAATGTTGGAAGTCGTTAGCTGAGACGCTTAAGGGTAAAGGCAGAACGAAGAAGGAGCGAGAGGTTGTCTTCTTGCCGCCGCTGACGAAGGAACCGGAACAGCCAGAGCCGAAGCCCATACCAGCGAATCCGCCGAAGATTTGGGGCGGCGGCCGCCCACATTGAAGCGCCTGATCGAACACGAGCCTCGCTGTCAGATCAAGCCGGATGAATCGAGACACTCCCCGAATTGTCTTCGCGGTGGGACTCAACTTTGTCCGCACGTTCCAGGAGACCCTCCGGAAACACGCCGCAGCTCGAACCATTCCGCTCCACCAGCAGCATTTGATAGAGGAGCTGCGCCGCTCGGTCGAATCGGATGACTTCGCCCGCTGGAATGACGCCAACCATTCCATCGATGTGATCCCCTGCTGCACGACCGCCCATGCGTATAGCGGCGATGCTCTCCCCGAGGGTTTTACCTAGCAACAGCCGGAGCCGTGAGATCGATAGACGGGTGCTCGGAGGAAGACACCCGTTTTCTCGAAGCGGCTCCGGCGCATGGAAGTCTAGCACAAGGGGTAATACATGCGCTAGTACTTTGGTCGTACTCCAGATTTAGATGTTATTCCGTTTGGCTCGTCGGAGAAATCTGTGGGTCGCTGAAATGCTCCAATGGCGGCCCGCGAGCCCGGCTCGCGCAGCCCGCGAACCCGATACGGGATAGCGCGGCTTCAAGGGCGATGCCAAGCCAGTTCGAGACCTCGTGCGCGATCTAGAAAGGGTGAATCGCGGTGAACCTTGAGTGAACGTTTTCTCCATTTCGAATCGAAACCTGTATAATGCACAGATGCAGAAAATACCCTGGAGCACAATTGCGCTTGGCTCGCTATTGCTCATCTCGGTCTGCTCAAGAGGAGGACAGGAAGTGCAATCTCCGCAACCTGAAAAGTCAAAGCCGCCTGTCAAAACGGAGCAGCGCGGGCGCATCCTCGGAATCGGCGGTGTCTTCTTCAAATCCGCTAATCGTGATCAGATGCGCGAATGGTATTCGAAGCATCTTGGACTCGCTGACAAAGGCCAAGGCGTGATGCTTCCGTGGCGCGAACACGACGACCCACAAAAGGAACACGTTACGGTTTGGACTATTTTTCCCGCCTCCACCGACTATTTGGATCCCAGCCACGCACCGTTCATGGTCAACTACATCGTGGACGATCTGGATGCTTTGCTCGACCGCTTAAAACAAGAGGGAGTAAAGATTGACGCCAAACGAATGGATGAATCCTACGGCCGCTTTGCCTGGATCTATGACTTGGATGGGAATAAGATTGAGCTCTGGCAGCCGTCCGCAAAGCCCTAAGGGCCTTCCACTGCACTTACTCAATCGTTTTCTGTAGCTACGGTCCAGTAGCCGCAGAATGGCCGGAAATGCTTTGCGCCTGGTCATCTCAATATCCGCATCGGCCGATTCCGCCCGACAGTCGCGTAGCGTTTACGATTCCGCCGCTCCCGGCGTGGTCAACGTGCTTCCTCTTGGAACCTCTCGTTGAAACCCTAGGCGTTCTCCCCGATTAAGGGCCGTAGCTTGTCGAGAGGAGACGGCGAGCCCATGGACATTCTAACTCTTCGGATAGTTTTCGTACTAGAATGTTGCGATGCACGAAACCCAGATGGGTCTTCGCCCTCTTGAGCTATTGCTCGTCGAAGATTCCGCCAGCGACATCCTCCTCATTACCGAGACTCTCCGAGAACAGCCTTTTCCTATCAACGTGCAAGTCGCGACGGACGGTGAGAAAGCGTTGCAGGTGTTTGCTGACGGCCACTTCCGGCCTGACCTTGTAGACCTGAACATCCCCAAAGTCCACGGATTCGACGTTTTGAAATGTTGCGATTTGGCTGAGATGCGAATTGTTGTTTTCAGTTCTTCATCAAATCCTGATGATCTGCGGCGCTCGTTCGAGTTGGGAGCACAAGAGTTCGTCCACAAGCCCATTGGTTTGGACGAATTCCGCCAGCAGGTAACGCAAATTGTTCGAAACTGGGGTCCTCCACATCTGGTGAACGCCGCTAGAAACCAATTAGGACATTAGGAACAAGTGCGGGCTAAACCGGCACACACCACTAACGGTCAGCTACTTATGCGCCAGGTGGTTCTGTGTGCCTTTTAGGTCGTCCCAACTCGGAGCCACCGCGGGATTCTGAATCGTCTCGATGGTTCCGTCCGCGGAGCAGATATCAACTTCCGAATAAAGGCCATTCCCCGCGTGCAGAAGCGCCTTGGCTACTTGCCGTGCTTCGCACATGGTATGGTGAGTCAGTTTTGTTCTTTCGCGCCTGCCGTTTTTCTGAACGTAATGAAGGGTGATCGTCGGGCAGTCGTTCATACTGATTCTCCTTCCTTGCCAGGTTGGACGCCGCCGAACCTGGAACATTTCCTAGGTTCGCTTTTGCTGCGGTTAGCAGAATGTGACAGGCCCCCACGGATACCTTGTGCCACGATGCATGGTGTGTTTCACTCCATCGAGAAAGCGAAGTTTTCCCATGAAATTCGTATTTTTTACGTTCTTACCGTGACACTTGCGCGATAAAGCCTCGCCGTCTGATACTTTTGCGGAAGGCAAAAGAATTGCACCCCAGTCAAAGCGGCGGGAGGTAGTTATGTCGCTATTCGTTTGGATTTTGCTCGGCTTGGTTTCCGGTTTCATCGCAAGCCATCTTGTCAATCATCACGGCGAGGGAGTTGTTCTTGATGTGCTGTTAGGTGTGGTAGGCGCGATTATAGGCGGATGGGTCTTCCATCTTTTCGGCCACATCGGTGTGACGGGGCTGAATCTGTATAGCATCGCAGTGTCGACAGTTGGCGCGGTGGTGTTTCTAATCCTTTATCACACCATAAGACGCCACGCGTGACGCGAAGCCGACTACCAGAAGATTAGGCGATGGCGGAAGCTAGGGGGGTCGAACGCGGCACGCCCCAGTGAGATCTGTAAGTTACGGGAACTAAAACCCATCCCCTCTAAAGCGAATCATCTCGAACCCTGGATTTCGACGTGGTTTGTTGCATGGATGATACACGGCACGTCAGCGGTGGGGCAGATGGTGCCGCGTTCCGGCTCCCACGCGCCCTCGCGCACTCCAGCCTCGCGATGACTGTGCGTTATGTGCAGAAGCAGACCGATGATCTCAGTGCGGTTCATGAACGATTCGGCCCCGATGGGGCACAGCGGAAGAGTCCGGGGCGAGCCAAGAGTCGCTGATGTGGGACGACGGAGGCGGTAGCCCCCGCGGCGCTGGAACGGATCGGTGGGACGCGGCGGCGGGTAGGATTCCCTGGGGAACGAGATGAAGTTTGCGGAGTTCGACTCCCGATTTACGAACGTCGAGTGCCATTGAGCGCACCGATATAGTGCACTAACACAGACCCAGCACTAACAGACCCTTGACACCGTGTTGCAGTAGTCGTAGGATGAACGAACTCAGACGTAAGAATTCTGCTCGGAAAGGAAGCCTGCTGCTATGAAGCGTTTGCATACCGTGACCTTGTTTGTCTTGCTGTGTTCCGCGCTAGTCTTGTCCGCTGTAAGTGCCCACGCTATGGACATTAGCGGAACTATCGGTTCAACAGTAACAATAATGGAAAACAGCAAACTCGTCGGTGATGTGACCTGCACGGTTATGGGTGCGCCGTGTATCACCGTTGGTGTTTCCGGTTTGACGCTGGACCTAAACGGCTACAACATGGTCGGGCTGGGTGATTCAGTAACCGGTTGTAGTGGCAGCCAGACCGCGAGTGAGGTTGGGATTCTGGTCAACATGGTTGAGAATGTGGTCATCCGGGGTCCTGGTGTGGTGACGCAGTTTCGGAATGTTGGCGTGATGTTGGTTGGGACTACGGGCGGAACGGTTACGGGTATAACTGCATCGACCAACTGCTTGTCTGGCATTCTCCTGGGTGGAGGTTCGTCGAAGAACCTGATCGAAAACAATGTCTCCATTCGAAACGGAAACCTCTCCAACCCCTGTGGGGGTATATGACTGGCGGGTGCCACCGGCAACCGGCTCCGTGCGAACCGGATAAGTGGAAATGGATTTTTGGGTCAGGGTTCAAACTTCGGTATTGGTCTTCCCGCTCCGATCGATACGGGGAACATAGTCGAGGAGAATACGATTCTCGGAAACACGAACGGGATTTTTCTTGCGCCGGGAGTGAAAGGTAACTTTTTCCGGGGCAATCTCGTTATAGGAAATCCTCCGGTCCAGGTATCCGTGGATAATGCGTCCACGAGTGGTGTGGATGTCAAGAATCTAGCAGATACTGGAGCGAATTCGTTCGAGGGTAATGTCTGTGGGACCGCGATCAATGCGCCCTGTTCGCCTGTGGAACCTTCCCTGACTGCCAGCCCGAATCCCATTCCCGTTACGGGCAACGCCAGTTTAGGCCAGACGACGCTCAGTTGGAATGCACCAAATGCGGATGTCATCGAGATTCACATCGGTAGCCCGAGTGGAGCACTGTTCACGCAAATGGGCACACGTGGGTCGATTCAAACCGGTCTGTGGGTATCAGATGGGCTTACGTTTTATCTTCAGGACGTGACGGGTGGGAACCCGCTCACATCGGACTACACTCTCGCGACGATCGTTGTTCATTTGCAGAAGCCAGGTCAAGCCTTGCTCTGGAACCGGCGATCGCCGTGGGTTGGCGCGTCGACGATTTTCCTGGTGGGATTCATGCTGTTCGGTTTTGTTTGGTATCGTCGGGACCGGTAGGAAAATTCACTCGGTGGCGCAGTGGTTGCAACCGGTGGTTCAATTTATTGGGGATCGAGAGTACCTCGCCCGCTGCAGGGCTTCCTCGGTCGCAGGCGTTCAGACTTTGGAAGCTCATCTGGTGTTGGTCTTACCGATGCGGCATTCGATCTTGGTCCCCATCACCACCACCTTCGCGCCGGTGCCGGAACCGAGGGAGTATTGCTACGAGCACTGGTGCGCCGCACCTCACGCCCCTATAGCTTGAAGTAGTACACCGGAGCACACCCCGCGCGAGGATCGCCACCGCTTGGAGCGCGAGCACACGGAGCGCCTGCGCTGGGGAGTGCGGGACCCATTTTGCGGCGAACCACGCCACCACCGGAACCTGCCCAGCCATGAGCAGTTGCCAAAGGTGCGCGGCTGTTCCCCCGCCAAAGATCGCGATGTTACCGAGTACCACCGCGAGCGCGGCTACGGACATGGCGAGCGGGAGCAGCCGCGCAAGAAGAAAGCAGTGAAGCGTTAGCAGACTTCGCCGTGTGACATGGCGTTGTAGGAAAATACGATGTAAGCAATGAAGACTCTTATTCTGATCCTATTGCTCGTCGGCGCGTTGTTGGCTGAGCAAAGCATTAACCTTACCCCTCCGCCGCCGACTCAACCACTCAACGCACGCAACGCATATAGACTCCTGACTGGCGTCAAGTACTTTTTCCGCCCGGCGACAACTATTTTTCCCGTCGGGGATCGGGCTGGGGTTATGCTTCGTCCGGAGTGGGAGGTTTGACTCTTAGGAACAAGCGATCCCACTGGTGGTGTTTGCCCGACGGACTGGGGCGCCTGCCTGGAAAGGTTCGGTCTAGCAGATGGATGTCGGAGATCGAGTCCACCTCCATCCATCGCCAGTTCGGCAGCCGGCCACTACTGAAACCGCCAACTTGATATCCCAGGAGTTTGACCGAGCCCTTGTGAACCCCGTAGTCGTGCGGTTCCAGGATTCGCCGTTTGCTGCCATAGACAAGTTGCACGAGGCGTTTCTGCTCGATGGCGGCGCGGAGCAATCCGTCCACATTGGTGGGACTTTCCATACGAAGCCTTCTGGTCCTATTTTCCCGCAACACTCCGCGTGTTTTGGTTTTGAAGTTGACCTTATATAAACAGCGGTAGGCCCTGTGGGAATGTGGGAATCGCAGCAGCGATTTCCAAGGGCGGTGGAAAGGGTGGAAAACCTGCCGTTGGTTTTCCACCCTTTCCACGGACCGGCATTTCCATAGGGCTCAGGCGGGTTTCTCTTCTTTGGCTTTCTTGGCCTGCTCCACGCGATAGCTCGGAATGTTCAGTTCCAGGATCACGCAGTGGTGCACCAGCCGATCGATGGCCGCGGCCGTCGTCATCGGATCTTTGAAGATGCCCTCCCATTTCGAAAACGGCAGATTGCTCGACATCAGCACACTGCCGCGCTCGTAGCGCTCGGCCAGTAACTTGAACAGCACTTCCATTTCTTCCCGGCTCTGTTGCACGTAGCCCAGGTCATCGATGATCAGTCCTTCGAAGCATCCTAGCCGTTTGAGGAACCGACTCAGTTTCAGATCCCGCTTGGCCACCAGCAGATCCTGAACCAGCAGCGCCGAGGTAGTGAAGTACAGGCGCCGTCCGCGCGCGATCAGTTCTTGGCCGATGGCGCACAACAGATGTGTTTTTCCGCTGCCCGGATTTCCGAATGCCAACACGTTCTCGCGCCGATCCAGAAACTCGCCCTCCAACAACCCTTTGGTCATCAGCCCGACCTTCGGTGGCAATCGCTTCAGGTTGAAGTTCGCCAGACTCTTCTCTGCTGGAATCCGCGATTGCCGCAGCAGCCGCTGGATTCGTTTGTGCCGCCGGTCCTCGCACTCGCGCGTCACCAACTCTAATAGGTAGCGTTCGTAGCTGAGCGTTTCCCGCTCGGCCAGCCTCGCGGCATCCTCATAACAACGCCTCACCGTCGGTAAGCGCAGATCGGTCAGTCCTTCGGTTAGGGCCGTTTTCACATCCGCGACCGCCGTACTCATGCCGCCACCTCGTCGGCGCTGAGCAACTCGTCGAACACCGCCAGCGATACCGGTTCCACTTCCACGGCCGTGATCGGAGCGTGCGGCGAACCCTCCTCCAGACTCGCCAGGAGCGCCGCGGCGCTCAGCCGTTCTGGGCCTTCCTTCAACAGTCCACGCAGCGACTCTTCCACCATCGACTCTCCGCGCCGTGCGGCAAGTGCCAGGATCTGCACGTACTCCTTGGCTCCCCGCCGTGGCCCCCACTGCTCGCGCAGCGCGTCGTAGCCCACACGGAACCAACTCGTTGGGAACAGCTCTTCGCGATACCGGTAGTTCTCAAACGCGCCCGGCTTGCGCACGAGCCAATCGATGATGTGCCGGTAATCCACGCGATGTTTGCCGCGCCCCCGCAGTCGCGGCAACTCTTCCATCTTTCTCTCGCCGTACCAGACCTCCACGGTGTCAGCCTTCAGCCGCACCTCCACCAGTTCGCCGATCAGCCGGCTATGCACTGAGTAGCTGTTCCGATGAACCTGGATCAAGCTGCCCGGACTCACCCGCACTTGCAGCCGGCGCGTGGTGTCCAACCTCCCTTCCGGCAGCGACCGGAGCACGCGCATTTCTTCGGCCAGGCGGGTGCGCCGCCCTGCATTCAATCTCGAAAACAGTTTCCGCAAGAACGTTTCGTAGTCGAGGACGCTCGCAAAATCACGGCTACCCCGCAGCATCAGCGCTTGTGCGGCGGCCTGCTTGAATCGGTAATGCCGCTGCTCCACGTCTCCGTTTTCATTGGCTCGCCCCGCCTGGATTCTTTGGCCCGCTAGTTTGTAGTGGGCCAGCAGAGACTCGTAGCTTCGCGTGAACTCCCTGCGATCCGTCAGATTGTTCACCGCTGCACTCATCCGATCCGACCGGTGCTCCCGAGGCACTCCGCCCAACTCCCACAGCGCCTTCTGCAAGCCCTCGCTCAGGCTTTCGAAACTCTCCGAGTAGCAGATGCTGCCCGTTTCCCAGTTCGAGTAACTCAGCACCAAGTGGTAGATCAGGTGGGGAAACGCCTCGCCAGCGATCGTGATTCCCAGCTCGCGGCAGTGCGTGAAGTCGGACTGGCACAGTTGGCCCGGTTGGTGCTTCTGCGCGAAGAACACCTCTTTCGCCGGACCCTCCGTCGCACGCCAGTGTTTGATCTTCCGCTGCAGCGTCCGCAGCTTCCCGTCCGTAAACCAGCCTGGCTGCTTCTGCTGCAGATGCTCGAACAGGGTCTTGGCCTGCAGGCCCGGTTCCATCTCCAGCCGTTCGCGAAGCTCCTCCCACACCTCGGCGAACGGATCCAGCCGCGTTCGCCATTCATGCTTTTTCTGCATCTCGCTCGGCAGGCGCCGATCTCGCAGGTATTTCCGCGCTGTCTTGGCATCCATGCCCGCCTTAGCCGCCGCCAACTCCAGCGTCAACTCCGTCCGCACCAGCCGCCACAGCCGCGCCACCTGCCGATTGCTCACCATACAAGTCTTTGTGACTCATATGGGTTCCGCCTGCCCGCCGACCGGGAATTTTAATTGTCGTCGGCGAGGAAGTTTAATTGTCGTTGATCAGACTCCCGAGCGGGAAATTGCAGCGCGATGAAATCGCTAAAGCAGACTACAAACGAAATATGGAGGACGCTGCCAAGATCAGAAAACTAGCGGATGATTTGACATCCGATTTGGCCAAGAGCAACGCCTTTGAGGCATCAGCGAAGGCGTTAAAGGACGCCGAGGATATTCAGAAGCTCGCCCACGGAATCCATAGCCGCATGAAGCAGCCTTGGTAGCAGCCTATCATTTCGTCCCCAGTGTGGGGCTAGCTATACAGATTTGTGAGGGTAGTGCTGGCCAAATATTTTGCTGGCGGAGGCTTGTGGGGGTCGAAATACTAAGGGTTATTGAAGGAAAGCAACTTATTGATTCTATTAAAAGGCACAATGGGCAAAAGTGCTAAAAAGCACCCTTGTAGGTACGTAATAGGTACACGAGGAAGCGATCGGAATTTCGCAGGACGGTTTAGGCGCCCTCCCTGCGGATTGAGTATGTCGATCCGCTGGGCGATTGATCGCCTTAGCGCGCGAAACCGTTGACATCGATCACGGCTTGGACAAAGGCCTGGGGGGCTTCTTGAGGTAGATTGTGCCCGACGCCGCCCGTGATCAAACGGTAGTCATATTTGCCCGAGAATTTCTTGCGGTATGATGCGGCGTCGGCGTGCGGAGCCCCGTTGGCATCCCCTTCAAGGGTGATGGCGGGCACGGTGATGACGGGACCTTCGGCGAGCCGCTTTTCCAGATCGTCATAACGCGACTCGCCTTCGGCCAAGCCAATCCGCCAGCGGTAATTATGCATCACGATCGCCACATGATCCGGGTTGTCGAAGGAAGCGGCGGAGCGATTGAAGGTTGCTTCATCGAAGTTCCACTTCGGTGATGCGGTCTGCCAGATTAACTTCGCAAAGTCGTGCCGGTATTCCTCGTAGCCGGCGCGTCCTCGTTCTGTGGCGAAATAGAATTGATACCACCATGCGAGCTCCGCCTTTGGCGGTAAAGGCTGTTTGTTGGACTCAGGCGTCCCGATCAGATAGCCGCTCACGGAGACAATCGCTTTGCAGCGTTCCGGCCAGAGGGCCGCCATGATATCGGCTGACCGCGCTCCCCAATCAAACCCGGCGATGGTCGCCTTTTCGATCTTGAGAGCATCCATGAGATTGACGATGTCTAAAGCGACTGCCGATTGCTGGCCATTCCGGAACGTCTCACTTGAAAGAAAGTGCGTCGTACCGTAGCCACGCAGATACGGGACGATCACGCGGTAGCCAGCCGATGCCAACAAAGGCGTGACATCGACATAGCTATGTATATCGTAGGGCCAGCCGTGCAGGAGGATGACCGCAGGACCATCGGCGGGGCCGGCTTCCACGTATCCGACATTCAGAAGGCCGGCATCGATCTGCTTCAGTGGGCCAAACGACGTGTTCGTCCCGGGCTTGATCTGGGGCACCCTCCCTCGGCTCGATTGCGCTCTTACGGAGCCAATTGAGACAATCGCAGCGATCGCAAAAGTTACGGCTCCGTTGCGGAAAAGGCGACGGCGAACATGACTGGAATCTTCAGAACTCGTGATCGTGCTCATTGGTGAATCTCCTTTGTTCGATTGATTGTTAGAAAGTGACTACGTTGATCGCGACATCGCCGCGCCCGGCGTATGTTTAGAGCAAAGTTGTTACATGCCGCGCTGCGCCGCGTCCGCGGCCTGGGCGAGACCGGTCATGTACGAGAAGAACGCATTCGACTGGCCAATGAATAGCCCCATGGCGGTGAGAAAATTGAGAGCGCCCGTGGCCGCCCCGGCTGTCTTCGTCGGCCGGACCACGGAACATGCCGGCAGGCTGGCGCT